>Ga0302314_10000008_pt1 | contig 321446 bp, 270 predicted proteins | sample III_Palsa_N2_3_FD_200533 | JGI IMG/M metagenome (GOLD analysis project Ga0302314, IMG submission 200533) | Peat permafrost microbial communities from Stordalen Mire near Abisko, Sweden - III_Palsa_N2_3 | ecosystem: Environmental > Terrestrial > Soil > Palsa > Peat permafrost | place: Sweden... | reverse complement strand
AGGCGATGTCCTTGCGCGTGCGCAGCACCTTGAGCGTCTCGGCCTTCATCTCCTCCAGCGTGTACGTCTCGCGCGGGGGCAGCGGGTTGCCCGGGCCGGGCTGCACGTCCTCCCACCAGCCGTGGTACGCGCCGCAGAAGCGCACCAGGTATTTCTTCTTCGTGTGGTAGCGCGCCAGGCGCACGGCCTGCATGACGGCCTCGGTGCCCGACATGTGGAACGAGACCTCGTCCAGGCCCGAGATGCGCTGCAGGTGGCGCACGTTGGCTAGCAGCACCGGGTGGTAGGCGCCGAGCACCGGGCCCAGGTCGGCGACGCGGCGGGCGCCCTCGGCGATGCATTCCTTGTAGAAGTCGACGCCGAACAGGTTGACGCCGTACGAGCCGGTGAGGTCGTAGAAGCTGTTGCCGTCGAGATCCTGCACGGTGACGCCGCTCGACGATTGCAGGAAGCTGCCCGTCTTCAGGTGTTGGCGCAGGTAGGGGCTGTACTGGAACGGCACGCGGTAGCTGCCGGTGAACTGCAGGTCGGAGATGCCGGTGCTGGCCTGGGCGGTCAGCGCGGCGCTCTTGGGGAAGCGCTCGGTGTACAGCGCGGCCAGCTTCTCGAAGCCGGCGCGGCGCCGGCGCTGGAACTCATCCGGGGCGCCGTCCGAGCCGAAGAAGCGCGCCTCGTCGTAGGCGTAGCCGGGCAGCAGGCCGGCGACGCGCTTGGCCATCTTCGAGTGGCCCGTCAGCGAGGCGTGCTTGGCACGCGAGAGTTCGAGTCGACGCTTGGCGCGCGGGGCCATCACGGCCAGCGCGGCGAGCATCAACGCGGAGAGGGCGAAGGTGGTGGGTTCCATGATCAAAACAGCCGTGCTCCCGGCTTCTCAGTGCGCGGCCGCGTTGGGCGACGACACCGACGAGATCATCTGGCCACGCAGGAGCTTGAGCGGGGCCTTGTGGTACAGGACGATGTCCATGAAGGGGTCGGTGATGATCTTGAACCCCCAGGCCAGTCCTTCGGTCACGTTGCGCGTGATGCACAGCTGGATCACACGCACGACGAGGCCGGCGGCGCCCAGCGACAGCCAGGCGATGCCCACGTCGTGCACGAAGCCGCGGAGGTCGGTGTGCGGCTGGATCAGGCCGCCGAGCGAGGGCGCGAACCACAGCGCGGCCGGGATCGCCACCCAGATGGCCATCAGCACGATCTTGCGGCGGATGTTGTAGCCGGCCTTGACCTCTTCCTTGTACTCGTCCGAGACCTGGTTCACCTCGTCGTAGCCGCGCGGCTCGAAGAAGAAGTGGCCGGCCTGGCGCGTCGTCATCGACACCGTCCACGCGAGCACGGCGGCGATCGCCGGATCGACGAACAGCAGCGCATACGAGATGCAGAACGTGATCGCGCTGATGAAGTGCAGGCTCTGGTTGATCGTGCTGTGATGGTAGAAGCGGTGGTCGTCCCAGCGCAGCGTGCGGAGCGTTTGCAGGAAGTTGTTCATGGTGATCCTCTCGAGGTTCGCGCGCGTCGAAAGGCAAGCGCGGCGTGACAGGATGGTGACTGCGAAATATGAAAGGCCCGTGTCCGTTCATACGTCGAATTGACCCGGAACTGTCATCGATTTGTTGTTTGGCGTTGTCATGATCGACTGCGACCGCAACCAACCGAAGGTTCCTCGTGGACATTCACCCCGGCGTACAACGGCCCTTGCGAATCGCCTGCGTGACGGAGACATACCCGCCCGAGGTCAACGGCGTCGCCATGACCGTCGCCCGCCTCGTGCAGAGCCTGCGCGCCCGCCATCACGCCGTGCAGGTGGTGCGTCCGCGCCAGAAGAGCGACGTCGGCGCGACGTCTGCTGACGGCCAAAACGATGTGCTGGTGCGCGGCATCCCGATCCCGCGCTATGCCGGCCTGCGCATGGGACTGCCGTGCATGGGTCGGCTGGTGAAGCTGTGGAAGCAGAACCGCCCCGACGTCGTGCACATCGCCACCGAGGGCCCGCTCGGCCGCTCCGCGCTGCTCGCGGCGAAGGCGCTGGGCCTGCCGGTCTGCTCCGAGTTCCGCACCAATTTCCACGCCTACAGCCAGCACTACGGCTTCGGCTTCCTGCGCACGCCCATCATCGGCTACCTGCGCCGCTTCCACAACGCGACGCAGTGCACGATGGTGCCCACGCAGGCGCTGCACGACGATCTCCGGAAGGAAGGCTTCCACAACCTGCTGACAGTGGCGCGCGGCGTGGACGTGCGCCGCTTCGACGTCGCGCATCGCAGCGAGGCCCTGCGCGCGCAATGGGGCGCCGCGCCGGACGACCTCGTCGTCACCTGCGTGGGCCGACTCGCGCCCGAGAAGAACCTCGTCACGCTGGTCGCCGCCTTCGAGGCGATCCGCCGCCAGCAGCCGCGCGCCAAGCTCGTGCTGGTGGGCGACGGCCCGATGCGCAAGGAGCTGCAGGCGCGCTGCCCCGACGCGGTCTTCGCCGGCCAGCGCATCGGCGGCGACCTCGCCGCGCACTACGCGTCGGCCGACGTGTTCCTGTTCCCGAGCGTCACCGAGACCTTCGGCAACGTCACCACCGAGGCGATGGCCAGCGGCCTCGCGGTCGTCGCGTTCGACTACGCGGCCGCGCAGCGCCTGATCGAGGACGGCGTCAACGGCGCGCTGGTGCCGTTCAACGACGACGCCGCGTTCGTGGCCACGGCCGCGCGCACCGCCGCCGACCTGGCGAATTGCCGCGTGCTCGGCACGCGCGCGCGCGCCAGCGTGATGGCGCTGGACTGGGACAGCATCGCCGCGCAGGTCGAGGGCGTGATGGCCTCGGTGATGCGCGCGGCCGCGCCGGTGGAAGACTACGCCTTCGCCTCGGCGCGCCACTCGTCGGTGTGAACGGCGGCGCGGCGCTCGCGCGAACGCTGCCGCACCAACAGCACCGTGAGCGCCGTCGCGACGCCGACGCCGAGTCCGACCATCAGCACGACCAGCGGCACGTCGACCGCCACCAGCAACGAGTAGACGCCGAGACAGGCCAGCACGCTGGCGTTCTCGTTGCCGCCCTGCACGGCGATCGAGCGGCCCGCGCTGAGCAGCGCGTTGCCGCGATCCTGCAGCAGCGCGTTCAGCGGCACCACCATCAGCCCGCCGACGCCGCCGACGACGATCAGCAGCAGTGTCGCGAGCACGAGGTCGTCGACGAACGGCACGGCGATCATCAGCACGCCGAACAGCACGCCCGCATGGAGCATGCGCTTGGCCTGCGTCAGCGGCACCCAGCGCCCCGCCGCGACGGCGCCCGCAATGACGCCCACCGCCACCGCGGCCTGCAGGAAGGACGCGTGGGCCAACGACAGGTGCATCGTCTCGCGCGCCCAGCGCAGCACCGCGAACTGCAGCGTCGCGCCGACGCCCCAGAACATCGTCGTGACCGTCAGCGACAGCCCGCCGTCCGGATCGTTCCACAGCTTGCGGTTGGCCTGCACGAAGTCGACCAGCATCGCGCGCGGGCGCAGCGACTCGACGTCGTAGCGCACGCCGCTGTCCGGCACGCCAAGATTGAGCGCGCCGGCCAGCGCGTAGACGCCGAGCAGGACCAGCAGCGACCGCAGCGCGGGGTCGAACGCGTGCGCCGCATGACCGGGCAGCCACGGGCCGACGAGGAAGCCGCCGAGGCCGGTGCCCAGCAGCACCGCGGTGACGGCCGCGGTCTCGATCCACGCGTTGGCCTCGACGAGCTGGCCGGGCCGCACCAGCTCGATCGCGAGGCCGTACTTGGCCGGCGCATACGCCGCGGCGCCGAGGCCGACGATGAGGAAGGCCGTCACCGGATGCGCGCCGGCGATCAGCGCCAGCACGCCGCAGATCTTGACGGCGTTCATGCACGTCATCAGCCGCGCCTTGCGGAAGGTGTCGGCGAGCGGTCCGACGAACGGCGCCAGCAGCACGTAGGCCGCGATGAAGGCCACCTTCAGCAGCGGCGCGAGCCAGCCGGGCATGGCCCGCTGTTGCAACAGATCGATCGTGACGATCAGCAACGCGTTGTCCGCGAGGGCCGAGGCAAACTGGGCCGCCAGCAGCAACAGGAAGGATGCGGGCATCAGGCAGACCGGACGAAGAAGGCGTGCATCGCGTGCTGGAAGTCAGGGACAGGACAGCTTGCGAGCGTCGACGATGCGCGTGAAGCGGTCGTGACGTCGGCATGACAGCGCGAAGACAGACACGCGTCGTCCGAGCCGACGACGGGCCGCCCCCAGGCGGCGAGCGCCCTCTCGGGGGCAGCGACCGAAGGCAGCGTGGGGGCAGTCAGGATTGCCTCGACGCTGTCACGAAGCGCATCGATAGTCGCGCATGACTCCACCACGGATCATCTACATCGAATGAACATCAATCCGTCACACGCCGCCGTCCGCATCAGCTGCATCGTCTGCGCGCTCAACGAAGGCCCGCGCATCGGCGCCGTGCTGGAGGTCGCCACGCTTCATCCGCTGGTCACGGAAGTCATCGTCGTCGATGACGGTTCGACCGACGACACCGCGCAGGTCGTGGCGCGCTACCCGGGCGTGCGGCTGATCTCGCACGACAAGAACCAGGGCAAGAGCAAGGCGGTCGCGACAGGCGTCGCGGCCGCGAGCCACGACCTGCTGATGCTGCTGGACGCCGACCTGAAGGGACTGCACGCGGACGACCTGACGTCGCTTGCCATGCCCGTGCTCGAGCGCCGCGCCGCGGTCAGCCTGAGCCTGCGCCGCAACAGCCTCGCGATCTTCCGCTGGGTGGGCATCGACTTCGTGTCGGGCGAGCGCGTCGTCGACAAGCGCCTGCTGGCCGACGTGCTGCACGACATCCACGCGCTGCCGCGCTTCGGCATCGAGGTCTTCATGAACAAGCGCATCATCGCCGCGCGACTGCCCGTGGCGATCGCGAACTGGCGCGCGGTGACGCAGTCGCGCAAGACCGAGAAGCTGGGCTGGTGGCGCGGCGTGCGCGCCGAGTGGCGCATGGTCTTCGACCTGATGGATGCCGTCTATCCGCTCGAGCTGCTGACCCAGACGATGCACCTGGCGCTGCTGCGCACGCCGGCCGAGCCGCGCCCCGCGCTGCAGGGCACCGAGCTCTGAACGCTACTGCCGGCCGCGAATGATCTTGTCGCTGGCGCGCTGCAGCGCCGAGCTCGCGTCGGCGGTGCGCAGCAGGTCCTGCGCCACCATCTTGTCCAGCGCCTTGCGCGTGAAGCTGCGCGACGCGCCCTCGCTGTCCGCGAACAGCAGGAAGTAGCCGTTGTCGCTGGTCCACAGCAACTGCAGGTCGGCCCACTCGCCGTCCAGCTGCATCGTGACGGTGTCGCCGATCTGCAGGTGCGCGAGCGGCGACGAGGCATCGGCCGGCGTGCTCGGCGCCACTGGCGGTGGCGCGGGCGGCAGTTCGTCGTCCAGTTCGAGATCGACGGTGACCGGGCCGGATGTCGCCTCCGCGCCCAGCGGCCGCCGCATCGCGTGCAGGTGGATCGCGGCGATCTGGTCGAGCCAGGCCTTGCGCATCGCGTCGGACAGCGTCACGGTCGCCATGCCGGCCGTCAGGCGTTCGACCAGCTCCGGAATCATCGCCACCAGCGTCGAGGCGTCCGCGCGCGACCGGGCCGCGTCGGTCGACCAGATCACGTCGACGGCGGTGTCCATCGCGGGCGAGTTGCGCCGCGCGTCGGCCGCCAGCGTCGTCCACTCCTGCGCGACGACCAGCGACCACAGCGTGAGGATGAAGCGCTTGATCTGCGACGGCGGCTGCGCGGAATCGAGCTTGCGCTGCAGCCGCGCGCGGGCCTGTCCGACCAGCTCCTCGAGCGAGGCGTTGCGGCGCAGCAGGTCCAGCGCGCCCTCGACCGACGTGAGCCGGCGCTGCGCCTGCTTGCGTTGCCATTGAGCGAGGCGGTCGACGGCCGCCTGGAACGTCGCGGTCGACGGATCGATGGCCACCTGCGCCACCGAATCCGTCAGCCACTGCATGAATTCCGGCGCCGGCGCCGCCTTGTCGGCACGCATGTTCGTGACGATGCGGTTGACCAGCGTCCACGCCGGATGCCGATGCGACTGCAGCAGCGTGGCGTCCTGCGTGGCCAGCCGCACGACGCCGGGCTGCAGCCGGGCGATCCACTCGCGCGCCTCGTTCGACAGCGCCGGGTCGGCGACGATCTGCACGAAGAGATGGCCGATCAACGCGACGCCCAGGCGCGCGCTGGTCGCCTCCTGCAACGCGGCCAGTTCCTCGCGGTGGCTGTGGATCAGGCCGGGGATGCGCGGGTCGTCGCCGTCGAGCGGCATCGGCTGGGTGTCGGGAATGGCCGCGAACGGCAGCGCGGCCGTCGACGCCTCGAACACCGGGCGCTGCTCGTCCAGGTCCATCAGCTCGAACAGCGCGCCGGGCCGCGTGACGTCGAAGCCGGTGGGCCGCGCGGCGGCAGGCGCGTCGTCCGGCATCTCCGACGCGCGGTCGGCGGCTTCCAGGTGAGACGCGTCAGCGAAGCCGGCCTGGCGCACCGCGGCGTAGATCTCGTTGAGGCGCGGCGCCAGCCAGCGCGCCACGCTGCGCACCAGCTCGGCCCGCGCCGGCCCGGCGAGGGCGAGTCCTTCCGACGCCGTCCACAGCGCACGCGCCAGGCACGGCGGCCCGATCGGCGACGCCGAAACCCGCACGCCCTCGTTGCGGCGCAACGCCGCCTCGAACTTGATCAGCCGGCGCAATTCGACCGCGCAGTGCTCGTCGAGGATCCGCACCACCTGCGCGACCTCGATCTCGTCCTGGATGCGCGACTCGTCCATGATCTCGAACGCGCCGAGATCCAGCCACTGGCCGGGCGCCCTCGCGGCCGGCGCTTGCGTGAACTCGGTGAACGCCTGCAGCAGCGCGTCGGCAAAAGCCGCGGAGAACTGGGCGTGCTGGCGCGCGAGCGCCGCGGCCACCTCGCCGCGCAGCGCGCGCAGCGATGCGCTGGTCACCGGCGCGCTCGAGATCTCGGCACCGAGCCCCGCCGCGCCGCTGCGCACGCGGCGCGACATCAGCGCGTGTGCGCGTTCCAGATGGCGTTCGTAGGCGGTCTTGGTCACGCGAGTGATCTTAGAACAAGCGCGTTCAGAGCCTGTTCAATTGCGCGATGACCGGGGCGAGCGGACGATCGACGTCCTGCAGCAGCGCCTCGATGCGCACATCGTCGTCGCCCCCGATGCAGGCGCGTTCGAGCGCGCCGGCGGCCTGGTGCACGCCCGGGACGGCAAGCGATCCGCTCACGCTCTTCAGGTCGTGCGCCATGCGCATCGCGGTCGCGGCATCGCCGCGCGAGCGCGCGGCGCGGAAGCGCTCCGCGAAGTCCCGCTCCCGGTCGCGGAACATCCGTAGCAGGTGAACGTACAGCGCGCTGTCGCCCATCATGGCGGCAACGCCGGCGCGGCTGTCGATGCCTGTCAGCTCCGCCAGCGCATGGCTGCGCGCGTCGCCGCCGGCCGGGTCGGGCGCCGAGCGTGCAGCCGCGACGGGCGGCCGGATCCAGCGCGCCAGCGTGGCGAACATCTCCTCCACGTTGATCGGCTTGGCGATGTGGTCGTTCATCCCGGCGGCCAGGGCCTTGTCGCGATCGCCGACCATCGCATTCGCCGTCATCGCGATGACCGGCAGGTCGCGCCAGCGCGCCTGCGCGCGCAGGGCGCGCGTCGCCGCGTAGCCATCCATGACCGGCATCTGGCAGTCCATCAGGACGCCGTCGAAGCGCTGCCGGTCCAGCATTCGCAGCGCCTCCCGGCCGTCGCAGGCCACGTCGACGACGATCCCGGCCCGGCTGAGCACCGTCAGGGAGATCTCGCGGTTGATGGCGTTGTCCTCCACCAGCAGCACGTGCGTGCCGCGCAGCCGCTCCTGGTGACCGAGCATGGCCTCTTCGCGCTTCGCCGAGCGCCGCTGTCGAAGCACCGTCACGCCCAGCACGGCCGCGCAGGCATCGAACAGCGTCGACGGCGTGACCGGCTTGATGAGCAGCGCGCCGACGCTCAGCTTGCGCTCGGCGAGTTGCCTCTGCACGTCGTCGCGATTGAACGCCGTCAGCATCAGCACCGCGGGCGTCGGGTGGCGCGCGCCATCGCGCTGTTGCAGCAGGTACGCACATTCGACGCCGTCGATGCCGGGCATTCTCCAGTCGAGCAGCATGGCCCGATACGGCTCATCGCCGGCGTCGGCGATCGCGACCTTGCGCAATGCGTCCTCGCCATTGACGGCGGTGTCGGGTCGCAGGCCGAGCGCGCGGCTCATCGCGGACAGTACCTCGCGGGCGCCGGCGTTGTCGTCGACGATCAGCAAGCGGCTGCCCTGCAGGTCCGGGTGGTCGATCAGCGGCGGCGCGTCCTGCACGGCCTGCAAGCCGAAGCGCAGGCAGAAGTGGAAGCGGCTGCCCGCGCCGTACGTGCTCTCCACCGCGATCTCGCCCCCCATCAGGCGCACCAGATGGCGGCTGATCGCCAGTCCCAGGCCCGTGCCGCCATAGCGGCGGCTGGTGGAGGCGTCGGCCTGGGAAAACGGCTGGAACAGCCGGCCCTGCTGCGCGGGCGTCATGCCGATGCCCGTGTCGCGAACCTCGAAGCGCAGGCAGACGGAAGCTCCCGCGCGCTCGACGACGTCGACGCCGACGGTCACCTCGCCGAACTCGGTGAACTTGACAGCGTTGTAGCCGAGGTTGAGCAGCACCTGGCGCAGGCGCGACGGGTCGCCCACGAGGGCCATGGGCAGTTGCGGCGGCTGCGCGAACAGCAACTCGATGCCCTTCTCCTCCGCGCTCATGCCCACCAGGTTCGCCAGGCCGTCCAGCACGTCGCCGAGATCGAACGGGATGGCCTCGATGTCCAGCTTGCCGGCCTCGATCTTCGAGAAGTCCAGGATGTCGTTGATGATGCCCAGCAGCGATTCGGCCGCGCCGTGCACCCGTTGGACGTAGTGCAGTTGCTGCGAGTCGAGCCCGCTCTGCAGGGCCAGGTACGACATGCCCAGGATCGCGTTCATCGGCGTGCGGATCTCGTGGCTCATGTTGGCCAGGAAGTCGCTCTTGGCCCGGTTGGCGGCATCGGCCTGCTCCTTGGCCACGACGAGTTCGGCCGTGCGCTCGTGGATCATGTCCTCCAGGTGCTCGCGATGGCGCTGCAGTTCCTCGTCGGCGCGCTTCTGCTCCGTGATGTCGCGCGAGATGCCGAGCAGGAATTGCGGCTCGCCGCGCACGTCGAGGATCGGAATCTTCATCGTGTGCACGACGCGGGTCCCGTGGCGCGTGTGGACGGACTCCTCGGGGATGTCGACCATCTGGCGCGACGCCAGCACCGCCCTGTCCTTCAGCGCGAAGAAGTCGGCCTCGTCCTTCGGGAAGATGTCGTGCACGTCCTTGCCGATGAACTCCTCGCGCGGATAACCCAGGAGCTGCTCGCCCGCCTTGTTGAAGCGGACGAAGCGCAGCGTGGCCGCGTCCTTGACGAAGACCATGTCGGGAATGTTCTCGACGATGTTGTTGAGGAAATGCTCGCTGGCGCGCGCAGCCTCCTCCGCATGCTGGCGATCGGCGATCTCGGCGCGTTGCCCGGCCAGCGCCGTGCTGAGTTCGGCCGTGCGCTGCGCGACGCGGGCCTCGAGCTCGAGGTTGAGCTCGTGCAACGCGTCCTCGGCCAGGCCGCGCCGCCGACGGTCCTCGAGGAATTGCTGGACGGCGCGCGCCATGTCGGCGATCTCGTCGCCGCCTTGCAGCGGCAGCCCGGGCTGCACCGGGTCGCCGGCACCGTAGCGCAGCACATGGCTGACCCGGCGCAGCCGCCGCACGACGTGCCGGCCGAGGAACACGCGGGCGATCAGCCAGGCCAGCAGCAAGCTGACGGCGACCTCGCCGACGACCCAGCGGCGCGTCCGGTCCGATTCCGCGGCCAGTTGCTGCACCGCATCCCGGTAGTCTCGCGTCAGCGAGTTCGACAGCTGGTAGGCCGCCGTCGCCAGCGCCTCGGCCTCGCGCGGCAGGCCGGCGTCCGGGGCGGCCGCCCCGGACGGCAGGGGCGTCGCCGCCGCGGCGCGAAGCGCGTTCTCGCGCGCCTGGGCCTCGATGTTGACCGTATTGCGAAAGCGCTGGCTCGATCGATGCAGGGCGAGCATGTCGGCGTCGTCGCCGCCCGCCGCGCCGGCCAGGCGCGCGACCAGCTGGTCGAAGGTCTCGAGGTGCGCGATCACCTGGGCGTGCATGTCGCGCACCCCGTCGACACTCACGATGGCGGGCAGCTGCAGCGCGAGGCGCTCGATCTTCAGCGTGTGCTGTTGCAGGTCCTGTGCGTCCTGCAGGCGTGCCAGGCGCTGGTCGGCCAACTGGCGGATCGCCAGGGCCGATCCGGACAGCGAATAGATGGTGGTCGCGCCGACGACGGCCACCAGGGCGGCCAGGCACGACACCACCAACGTGAACTGGGCGGCGAGGGATTGGGGGATGGGCAGCTTCACGGACGTTGCCAGATGCGCCGATAGATGTCGCGGTAGCCGTTGGCCGGGTCGTAGACCAGGCGGTCGCCGCCGTCCGCATCGATGTTTTCCGCGGTCACGAGGTGCACGGGAAACACGGTGCCCGTCACGTGCTCGCCGGCGAACAGGCGGTTCATCTCGTCCACCAGCTGCCAGCCGTGCAGGTTGAGCGGCTCCGCCACGGTGCCGGTCTGGAACGTGCCCTTGCGGATGCGCAGGAAGGCCGACTCGCTGCCGTCGCCCGCGGAAAGCATGCTCAGGGCGTTGCTGGGCAGCGCCGCCTGCGTGAGGACCGGCGTGGCGTAGTCGAAATAGATGTCGTTGATGGCGAGCGCGTGCGTCCAGCGCTTGCCGTGGCGCGCCAGCAATTCCCGCGTCGTGCCCGGCATGAGTTCGGCATTGCGCGAGATCGGCACGTCACGCACCTCGAGCAAGGTGCAGCCGGTGCAGCCGCGCACCACGGCGGCCATCGCGTTCGCCTTGGCCTTGGGCAGCTCGTAGTTGGTGTCGGTGAAGACCACCACCCCCGCGTGTCCGCCGGACTGCACGATGGCAGCCAGCGCCGTGACGCGCGCCACCTCGAGCGGATCCGTCGACACGTTCATCGCCACCGGCGTGCCGGGCACCGGCCCGGCCTGGGCCGTCACGTGCCAGCCGACGATGGGGATGCCGCCATCGGCGAACGGCTTCAACCAGGGCGCCAGCGCGTGCGCGTCGCCGCCGAAGATGATCAGGCCGTCAGGCCGGCTGGCCAACGCGTCGGCCAGCATCTTCTTGCGGCCTTCGAGCGTCCCGCCGGAGTCGAAGACCTTCACGCTCCAGCCGATGACCTTGGCCGCCTCGAGGACGCCTTCGTCGACCGCGAGGATGCCGCCGTTGCGCAAGTCCTCGTTGACCAGCGCGATGCGCTTGCCGGGCTGGGCGCGCGGGCCGCTGCGCGGGCCCGTCCAGGCGACGCCGGCCCGTGCGGCGGCATCCACGACGCGTTTGGCATCCGCCAGGTAGGCCTTGACGGCATCGGACGAGTCGGCCGCGGACGCGCCGGAGGCCGGGGCCACCGCGGCAACCTGTGCCACGGCGACCGATTGCACACAGGCCAAGGCCCAATGGACGAGCAAGCCCTTCACATTGTTCTCCAACGACCGGGTTCCGGGGTCGAATGCCCGCGTTTCATGCCGCTCCCCGAGTGGCGCAAGCAGGGTGATCCCTCCGTCGAAATGGTAGCCCAATGGCGGTGCGCGTTGGGGATATTGTCGAGCAGCCTCCCCCCTACAACGACAGGGCGCGCGGCCGCGTGCGGCACGTGGCCCCTCTCAGCGCCGCACGCCGCTCAACGGCATGCGAGGCGCGCGGGTCGGGCTCAGGGAGCCAGCACGATACGCGATTCGGCGTCGCCGGCGTCCCAGGCGGTCGCGACCTCGGCCAGCGGCACGACGCGCGCCGAGACCTTGAAGCCGGCCGCAGGCGCGGCCTCGAGCACGCCGCGGATCGCCGCGAGGATGCGCGGCTGTGGAATGCTGCCGATGCCGCTGCCCATCAGCTGCAGCGCGGACGAGCGCAGCGCCGCGCCAGGGAGCGTGATGTCGGCGCCGCTGATCGCGCCGATCTGCACGTAGCGGATCGCCACCGCTTCCGGCCCGGCCTTGGCCGCGGCGACGATCAGCGCCTCGGCGGTCGGGCCCCAGACGTAGTCGAGCACCACGTCGACGCCCTGCGCGAACTCGGTCTCGAAGGCCTGCGCCAGCGCGCCGCGCTCCTGCGTCTGCGCGATGGTGACGTCGGCCCCGAGCGCGCGCAGCTCGTCGAACGACGCCGCGTTGCGCCCCGTCGCGATCACCTTCTTCGCGCCGAGATGCCTGGCGACCTGGATCGCGAGCCGGCCCGACGCGCCGGTCGCGCCGTTGATCAGCACCGTCTCGCCCGCGCGCAGCTGGGCGCGCTCGACCAGCGCGGCCCACGACGACATGCCGGGGATCGCCATCGCCGCGGCGTCCGCGTCGCCCAATTCGCCGGGCAGCGCGATGCACCGGCGCACGTCAACCAGGCTGCGCTCGGCCATCGCGCCGTACGGGGCCTCGGGCAGGATGAAGTAGACGCGGCGGCCGCGCTCGTCGAGGCCCACGCCGTCGATGCCCGGGATCATCGGCCAGGCGCCGTCCGCGCTGTAGTGGCTGCCCGAGGCGCGGCCCTTGGTCACGTGGCTGACGGCCGCCGCGGTGACCTTCACGACGCTCAGCCCTGGCGCCGCGACGGGCTCCACGAAGTCTCCGAATACCGGCGGCCGGCCGGCCAATTCGACGATCGCTGCTTTCATGTTCAACTCCGTTGCGGTGATTCCGGCCGTGTCGGCGACGTTGCGGCCGGGTGGATAATGAGTGCATTATGCACATATAATCGGGACGCACGAGCGAGAGACCATGAAGCGAGAACTGATGCAACTGCGCGAGGCGCTGCTGGACATCAACGGCATCCTCAATCGCCCGCAGCCCGACGCCGCGCTGATCGCGCTGGCCGGCGTCGACCTCGATCGCGCGCTGTTTCCGCTGCTGGTGCGCATCGAGCGGCGTGGCCCGCTGGGAATCGGCGAGCTGGCCGAGCTGTGCGGGCGCGACTACACCACCGTCAGCCGACAGGTGAGCAAGCTCGAAGGCCTGGGCCTCGTCGGCCGGCAGGTGAACGCGCAGGACGCGCGCATCAAGGAGGCCGTGATCACCGAGCAGGGCCGCACGATGACGCACGCACTGGACGGCGCGCGCGAAAAGCTGTTCAAGGCCGTGCTGGCCGATTGGGACAGCCGGGATGTCACCGAGCTGGCGCGATTGATGCGCAAGCTGGCGGACAGCGGGTTGGCGTTGCTGAAGACGGAGCGCGCGCGCGACGCGTGAGGGCGCCGCGATCTCAGGGCAGCGTGTACTCGAACCGGTACGAATGCGCGCCGCCCGGCGCGATGTCGACCACCATGCGGCCGGCCAGTCCGGCCAGCGCGTCGGTGCCCGAATCCGGCACGACCGTGATCGATTGCGCCGGCTCGCCGCGCGTCATCGTCGAGCTGTGCTGCAGCAGGAACGTGCCGGCGCGGCCGTCCAGCGTACCGCGCACCGTCTCCATCGCGACGTAGCCGCCGGAGCCCGACGCCGTGCGCCAGCCCAGCATCTCGCCGGTGCTGCTGGCCTCCAGCGCGCCGTGGAACTGCTTGGCGATGGACATGCGGCCGAGGCCGCTGTGCTCGGCGACGCCGCTGAGCGTCTCCGGCGCGAGCTTGACGTCGAACGGACCGGTGGCGGAGTGGGAAGTCACGGAACGCTCCTTCGAGATCGGGGTCGTGTAGCCGGCGCTGGCGCCTGCGACGAACGACAAGAACAAGGCGGCGGCAACGAGGCTGCGTGGTTGCATCATGGCATCATGAAAGTGAAGCGGCCGGACATCGGCCAGGCGGTCATTGAAGCAGCGAACCCATGCCGGAGATTGGAAAAACGCGACGCCCGCTGAGCCCCGAACCGCGCGGCGTGCTGCACCGGCTCGCGGTCGGCGAATTCGCGCACGGCCGCTTCGAGGCGCCGGCCGATCTCGCGGATCGCGTCGAGCACTTCTGGAGCGTGCGCTGGAATCTCGAGGGCCTGCCACCGCAGGTGCAGGAGACGCTGCCGCACCCGAACGTGCACCTGGTCGTCGAGCCCGGCACCATCGCCGCCTGGGGCGTGCACACGGGACGCTGGACGCGCCAGCTCGAGGGCCGGTCGTCGGCCTTCGGCATCAAGTTCCGGCCGGGCGCGTTCCGTGCGCTGCTGGGCTGCGCGGTCTCGACCATCGCCGACGGCTCGATTCCGGCGGCCACGCTGTTCGGCGAGGACGCGGCAATGCTGGACGGCGTCCTCGCCTGCGACGGCGACGCGTCCGCGGCGGCATTCGCGTCGGACTTCCTGCGCACGCGCCTGCCGCCCGTCGACGAGCCCGCGCTGCTCGCCGGACGCATCGTCGACAGCGTCGCCGGCGACCTCGAGCTGCACTCGGCCGACGAGCTCGCGCGCCGCTTCGACATGAGCCTGCGCGCGCTGCAGCGCCTGTTCAACGAGTACGTGGGCGTCGGCCCGAAGTGGGTCATCAACCGCTATCGCATGCACGAGGCCGTCGCGCGCGTGCAGGCCGGGCAGCCGGTGTCGTGGGCCGCGCTCGCGCAGGACCTGGGCTACTTCGACCAGGCCCACTTCATCGCCGACTTCCGCAAGCTGGTCGGCAAGACGCCCGGCGACTACGCGCAGGCGATGCGGAAAAGCTAGCTCGCGACGCGTCGCGCAAGCAGGCTCTCGCGCACGACCACGATGTGGCCGCGCAGGCCATACAGCAGGTCGCCGAAGGCCGGCGGCACGTGGAGCTTGCTGACCATCGCCTCGACGTGCGCCAGGCGATGCAACAGGGCTTCGCAGTGCGCGGCGTCCAGCGGCGCCTCGTAGGAATCGCGCTCGATGTGCTGCAGCACCGCGTACCAGCGGTAGATGCGCGACACCACGCGCCAGCGGAAGATCGCCGGCGCGATCTTGAAGCCGGGCACGAGGATGATGGTCATCGGCACGACGACCGCGGCGATGCGCTCGATCAGGCTGGCGATCCAGAACGGGAACGTCCGGTACAGGAAGCTGCGGCCCGACGCGTAGTAGCGCGTCGCGTCGGCGCTGATCGCGAAGTCGTGCTGGACCGGCGCCGGGAACTCGCCGCTCTTCTTGTACAGCCCGGCGCGGCCGTGCACCTCGCGCGCGGCCTCGAGCAGCAGGTCCGACAACGCGGGATGAAGGCTGTCGCGCGCGACGAGTTCGACGGTCGGCGCGATCAGCGAGACGTCCTCGGCCGGGATGTCCTCGCCGAAGTCGATCGCGCCGCGCGGCAGCACGAGCCGGTTCAGGTACGTGATGCGGTGCGTGTAGCCCTCGGCCTGGACGAAGCTGAACAGGTGGATGTCCGGATCGCGCAGCAGCTGCCGCATCATCGCCGTCGGCGTCGAATCGCTCATCGCGAACAGCGCGTCGATCTTGCCGTCCAGCAGCGCCTGGATCGACGCCTCCGGCGTGCGGTGGCCGATCTGCGTGCCGTCGCCGGGCTTGATGCCGTTGGCGTCGAGCAGCGTCTGCGCCAGCGCCGATGCGCCGCTGCCTTCGAGGCCGGCGTCCAGCCGCGCGTGCTTGAACTCGGACAGCAGCGTCTTCGTCTTGCCGCGATAGAAGATCATCAGCGGCTGGTACGACAGGCTGCCCAGCGACACGAGATGGCCGACGCCGCTGGCCGCGGTCTCGCCGCCGGTGACGAAGCCGACGTCGACCTTGGCCTTCGCATCCGACAGCCGCGCCAGGTTGTCGCGCGAGCCCTGCGACGGCAGCACCTTCAACGTGACGCCGTCGCGCGCGAGGATCTTGCGGTACTGCTCCGCGGTCTGGCGGAACGCGCTGCCGTCGGGGCCGCTGGTCATCGTCAGCGTGGTCGGCGGCGCCGAATTGAGGAAGGCGAACGCCAGCGCGCCGGCGACGATGCTGATCGCGAGCAACAGGCCGATGCTGATCGGCAGGCCCTTGCCCACCACCGTCAGGGCCGCCCGCGCGCGCGCGGCGCGGGCGCGGATCGCTTCGACGAGCGACTCGCTCATCGGACGACGCCAGGCTGCAGGGGGATGGGGCGCATTGCGGACATGCGCCGATCTTAAGTCAGCGACTTCGGATGACCGTGGTCGTCTCGCCCTGCCAGCCCCAGTTGTCGGTGTCGATCTCGTCGATGACGATGTGGGTCAGGATCGGATCCTTGCCGAGGACGCGCTGCAGCGTCTCGGTGATCTCGGCGATGACCTGCGCCTTCTGTTCGCGGCTCGTGCCGTCGCGGGTGATCTGGACGTGGACGAATGGCATGATGGACTTTCATGAGTTGAGGGGCTGGACGGATCAGGCCTGTCGGCGAACCAGCCGCGGCGCGGCGAGATCGATGAGCAGCGCCAGCAGGATCGCCGCGCCGCCGAGCGCGAACAGCGGCGCATGGTGCCCGCCGTTGCGCACCAGCAGATACGACATGCCGTATGCGGCCGCCGCCTGCAGGATCGCGAAGCCGGTCGTCGCGCGGCTCCACGCGAGCTTCTGCGACGCCGGGTGATGCACCAGCAGCTCGTGCAAGCGCCCCAGCACCAGGCCGACGATGCCCGGCGTGAACGCGCCCATCACGAAGCCGGAGACCGCGAGCCACGCGCCCGTCATGCCGCAGGCCGGCAGCCACGCCGCGATGACCTGCAGCGCGAACGCGAGGCGCAGCGCGGTGCGGAATCCGGTGCGGTCGGCGACGAGGCCACCGACGATCGGGCCGACGACCGCGCCGATGCCGAACAGCACCCACATGTGCGCGCCGGCCGCGAGGCCTTGCCCGAGCCCGCGCGCGACGAAGTCGACCAGGAAGATCATGTGCGGCACCAGGCCCACCGCGTTCAGCGCGTATTCGACATAGACGGCGCGCAGCGCGGCGACCGGCAGGCGATGGTCCGCGTGCGCGCGTTTCGCGGCCGCGGGCGCGCCCGCCTCCGGCCAGCCGGACCAGGCGAGCGCCGTCAACGCCAGCGACAGCGCGCCCAGGCCCAGCCACGTCGTCGTCAGTCCGCGCTGCAGCAGCAGCGGCACCAGCGAGCCCGAGGCCGCGATGCCCAGGCCGATGCCCATGAAGATCGCGCCGCTGGCGATGCCGCGCCGCGCGGGCGCGATGTGCGGCAGGAGGGTCGGCGCGGCCAGCACCATCAGCGTGCCGCCGCCGACGCCGGCGAGGAATCGCCAGGCGAAGAACCACGCGAAGTCCACGGGCCACGCGCAGGCCAGCAGCGTCAGCGTCGACAGCAGCATCATGCCGCGCAGCACCGATCGCGCCGAGGCACGTGCGGACAACGGCGCGGCGACCAGCGCGCCGGCCAGGTAGCCGGCGAGATTGGCGGCAGCGAGCCAGGAGGCGTCCGCCGCGCCGAACCAGTGCGCCTGGACGATCGCGGGCAACAGCGGCGTGTACGCGAAGCGCGCCAGGCCCAGGCCGACCAGGCTCGCGCTGAGGCCCGACAGCATCGCGCGCCACGGCTCGGGCGCGCGCGTTGCGGCATTGGACACAAGTGGCAGGGCATCGGACGACATCGCGCTTCCTTCGAATGACCGCATCGCTTCGCGGTCGTTCGATCCTATGGTTTGCCGCCTGGCGAGGGAATGCCTATGCTGCGGAACTCAGTGTTGCGCGGCAAGGAAGGGTGATGGACAGGATCGACGCCATGAAGGTCTTCGTGGCCGCGTTGAACGAGGGCAGCCTGGCCGGCGCGGGGCGCAAGCTGGGCAAGTCGCCGGCGGCGGTGAGCCGCGCGATCGCGTTCCTCGAGGAGCACGTCGGCGCCGCGCTGCTGCATCGCACGACGCGCTCGATCAAGCTGAGCGAGGCCGGCGAGCGCTACGCGATGGCCTGCCGCCGCATCCTCGTCGATCTCGAGGAGGCCGACATGGTCGCGGCCGGCGAGCGCTCGGCGCCGCGCGGCACGCTGACCGTCACCGCGCCCGTGGCCGCGGGCGAGGACCTGGTACGGCCGATCCTGGACGCGTTCATGGACAAGCATCCCGAGGTCAACGTGCGCCTGCACCTGCTCGATCGGCCGGCCAACCTGATCGACGAGGGCATCGACGTCGCGCTGCGCCTCGCGCACCTGGCCGACTCCACGCTCGTCGCGATCCGCGTGGGCGAGGTGCGGCGCGTGGTCGCCGCGGCGCCAAAATACCTGGCTGGGCATCCGAAGATCGTCGCACCCGCCGACCTCGCCGGGCACAGGATCATCGCGATGACGCACTTCGGCCTGGACTCGTGGACCTTCCCGCCGCTCGCGGGCTCGTCGGTGCCGCGCGCGATCGCGTTGACGCCGCGGCTGGTGGTCAACAGCATCCGCGCGGCCGTCGCGTCGGCGGTGGAAGGACGCGGCGTCACGCGCATGTTCTCGTACCACGTCGCGCGCGAGGTGGCCGCAGGCGACCTGGAGATCGTGCTGGGCGACGACGAATACCCCGCGCTGCCGGTGCATCTCGTGTCGCCGCACGGGCGGTTGTCGGTGCCCAAGGTGCGCGCCTTCGTCGACTTCGCCGTGCCGCGGCTGCGGCCCGCGTTCGCGCAGCTCGCCGGCAAGACGCCGGGCTAGTAGTCGTTCGCGAAACGGAAGAGTGTCTGCCGCCGCGCGGCTATTCGCTTATCGCGCGGAAGGCCATAGATTGACCTGCATCGGCTGCCGTCGCGGCCGACGACTCCCGAAGCGGAGTCCTTCACACCCCTGCAAGGACAATCATCATGGCTGCAAACCAAAAAGTCGTCGTCGTCACCGGCGCATCGCAAGGCATCGGCGCGGCGCTCGTCAAGGCGTATCGCGATCGCGGATTCTTCGTCGTCGCCAACTCGCGCAACATCGCGCCGTCGGCGGACGAAGGCGTGCTCGCCGTCGCCGGCGACATCGGCGAGCGCGAGGTTGCCGAGCGCGTGATCGCGCAAGGCATCGCGCGCTTCGGGCGCATCGACTCGCTCGTCAACAACGCCGGCATCTTCATCGCCAAGCCGTTCACGCAATACACCGCGGAGGACTATCGCGCGGTGCTGAGCACGAACCTGGCCGGCTTCTTCCATGTCACGCAGCTGGCCGTCGCCGAGATGGAGAAGCGCAACGCCGGCCACGTCGTCAGCATCACCACGAGCCTGGTGGGCAACGCGAACTCCAACGTGCCCTCGGTGCTGGCCTCGCTGACCAAGGGCGGCATCGATTCGGCGACGCGCTCGCTGGCGATCGAGTACGCGAAGCGCGGCATCCGCGTCAACGCGGTCGCGCCGGGCATCATCAAGACGCCGATGCACCCCGAGGCGACGCACGCGACGCTGGCCGGCCTGCATCCGGTGGGCCGCATGGGCGAGATGTCGGACATCGTCGACGCCGTGCTGTACCTCGAGTCCGCCGGCTTCGTGACGGGCGAGACGCTGCACGTCGACGGCGGCCAGGCCGCCGGTCATTGAGTCAGAGCCGCATCGACAGCTCGACGTCCTCGGCGAACGGCGTCGACAGATAGCCGTTCGCCGGGGACCGGACTCGCGCGAGGTACTCGGGGCTGTCGTCGGCGTTGTCGGCGACGACCAGCGCGCCGGGCCGCAGCCGGCTCTCGAGCAGGTCGAGGATCTGCGGATAGAGCGCCTTCGCGCCATCGAGCAGCACGAGGTCGATCGCGTCGGGCAGGCCGTCGCGCAGCGTCTGCAGCGCGTCGCCGACGCGGATCTCGACGAGGTCGGTGAGCTCGCCCGCGGCGAGGTTCTCGCGCGCGCGTTCGACCTTGGACGGTTCGAACTCGCAGGTGATGAGGTGGCCGCCGCCGTTGTCGCGCAGCGCCGCCGCCAGGTGCAGCGTCGACAGGCCGAACGACGTGCCGAACTCGACGATCGCGCGCGCGCCGGCGTGGCGCGCGAGCATGTACAGCAGCGTGCCCGTCGCGCGCGAGACCGGCAGCGGCTGGTCCTTCAGGCGCGTGTAGAAATCGATGTAGTCGGTCTTGCTGCGCATCAGGCGAGCGAGCTCGCCGGGCGGCAGTTCGGCGGCCATCGCCTGCAGGCTGGCACGGGCCTCGTCGGCCTGGGCGAACAGGCGAGCCAGCAAGGGCGCGACGGGAGCGGAGGTCAGGGTGTTGGTCATGAAGCTTTCCTTTCGAAGTGGACGCCGGAATAATATGAATAATCCTTCAGGTTTCCAATTCGCATTCGGGGGCACGCCCATGACCGACCGCCAGCGCGCGCAGATCACCTCGCGCAAGAAGCCTCAACAGGCCCGTTCGAACGACCTCGTCGCCGCGATCCTCGAGGCCGCCATTCAGGTTTTGTCCCAGGAGGGCGCGCAGCGCTTCACGACCACGCGCGTCGCCGAGAGGGCCGGCGTCAGCGTCGGCTCGATCTACCAGTACTTCCCGAACAAGGCGTCCATCCTGTTCCGGCTGCAGAGCGACGAGTGGCGGCAGACCACCGCGATGCTGCACGACACGCTGCAGGACGCCAGTCGACCGCCGCTGGAGCGCTTGCGCCGGCTGGTGCACCAGTTCGTGCAGTCGGAATGCGACGAGGCCGGCATGCGCGTCGCGCTCAACGACGCCGCGCCGCTGTATCGCGACGCGCCCGAGGCGCACGAGGTGCGCGCGGCGGGCGAAGGCGTCCTCAAGGCCTTCATGCGCGAGGTGCTGCCCGACGCCACCGCCGCCACGCGCACGCTCGCCGGCGAGCTGATCAAGACGACGCTCAGCGCGGTCGGCAAGGAGTTCTCGGAGGCGCCGCGCACGGCCCGCGAGATCGCCCGCTATTCGGATGCGATGGCCGACATGTTCTGTGCCTATCTCACGAACCTGGGGCAATCGGAGAAGACGACCAGCCGGCCGCGCACGAAGCCACGCTGATAATCGTCCGGCCGGGAACGCGCCGTTCCTCGTCATCCCCGAACCCGTCGCCGATGCCCGAGCCCACTTTCGACCCCGCGCTGCCCGACCCCTCGCCGAGCGGCCCCGAGAAGTTCCAGCGCCCGCCACGTTCCGCGTGGGACGGCGGCGGCGACCGCTCCCACGTGAAGACCTTCGTGCTGGCGGCCGGCCTGATGGCGGCGATCGGCCTGGGCGCGCTGGCCGTGCACGCGGACGTGGCGGCCATGTGGCGCCAGAAGTTTGGGCCGCCGCTGACCTCGGACGAGATGCGCGCCCGCATCGCGACCTGCGAGCGCGACGCCGACTTCGCGTGCGCACAGGACACGCTCACCGACTTCCTCAAGCACAACCCCGACGACGGCGTCGCGCGTGCCCATCTCGGCCTGGTGATGCACCACCGCGACGACGATGCGCACGCGGTGGTGGAGTTCAAGCGCGCCATCGACGGCGGCGAGGGCACCTACGACCTGTTCGCCTGGTACGCCGACAGCCTCGCCCGCGTGGGCCGCGACGCCGAGGCGGTCGACTGGTCGTACAAGTCGCTGGCCATCGTGCCGAGGCTGGTCGACGTGCGCGGCAAGCTGGCCAAGCTGCTCGTCGCGCAGGGTCGGCCGTACGAGGCGCTGTCGCTGCTCGAGAGCTTCGACGCCGACGCCGCCGCCAACGGACGCGACGGCTACTTCGAAGGCCAGCGCATCGCGATCGAGTCGGCGCTGACGAGCGGCGCGCCGGCCAGCGGCGCGGAGGCGAAGTCGCTGCGCCTGCCCGCGATGGGCAGCCATTTCTACGCGCCGGTCGCGCTGGGCGGCGGTCGGCCTCTCGCCTTTCTCGTCGACACCGGTGCCACGGTCACCACCGTCACGCCCGAGTTGCTGGACGAAGCCAAGGCCCCGTACCGCGTGCTGCAGCCGGTGGTGACGATGACGACCGCCGACGGGCGCAAGGTGGCGGCGCAGGGCATCACGATCGCGTCGATCGCGGTCGGGCCGTACGTGCTGCACGACGTGCCTGCCGTGCGTTGCGCGCATTGCATCGCGCTGCTGGGGCAGTCGTCGCTGTCGCACTTCGACTTGCGTTCTTCGCGCGTGCAGGGGGTGGAGTTCCTCACGATGACGCCTCGCGGTGGTGTGTGAACTCGGCGCCTTCTCTTTCTTGCTGATCTTGCCCGCAGCGCTTCTGGCCAGCCGCTGCGCGGCTGGCGTTCCGCGGGCGCGTGGTCGCGAGCGGCTGGCTGGGCCGGGGCTCGGCTCTCCGCTCGATCGGAGGCTCGCCTTCCGAACGAGGGACTTTACGACCGCGCGCCCTTGGCAGTCCCGAGCGCGGCCCGTCGGCGTTGCCGCGGTGCAATGTATCCAGCAGGCCCGAGCGAAGCCTCGCCGCGTCGCCAAGGCGAGCCGGAGAGCCGAGCCCCTGCCCGCCCTGCCCAGCGGACATGCGCGAACGGAACGCCCGACGCGCAGCGGCGGGCAACCAACGCCGCACGCGTGCAATCAGCCAAGCCGCCCGCGCAGTCACTGATCCATCAGCTGCCGCGCGAAGTAGGTGTACTCCACGGCGCTGGTGTGCGCGCGTTCCTTGAGGTTCGCGCCCGCGCCGTGGCCGCCCTCGATGACCTCGTAGTAGTAGTACGGGATGCCGTATTCCGACAGCCGCGCCGCGAACTTGCGCGCGTGTTGCGGGCCGACGCGGTCGTCCTTGGTCGTCGTCCACACCAGCGCCTTCGGATACTTCACGTCGCGGTGCAGGTTGCTGTACGGCGAGATCTTCGCGAGGAAGGCGCGCTCGTCGGGGTTCGAGACCGAGCCGTACTCGCCGACCCACGACGCGCCGGCCGCGATCTGCTCGAAGCGCAGCATGTCCAGCAGCGGCACCTGGATGTCGACCGCGTTCCACAGGTCCGGATGCTCCGTCATCTCGACGCCCATCAGCAGGCCGCCGTTGGAGCCGCCCATGATGCCCAGACGGCGGGCGCTCGTGACCTTGCGATCGACGAGATCGTGCGCCACCGCGGCGAAGTCGTCGTAGATGATCTGGCGCCTGGTCTTCAAGCCGGCCTCGTGCCAGGCCGGCCCGAATTCGCCGCCGCCGCGGATGTTGGCCAGCACGTAGACGCCGCCGTGCTCGAGCCACAGCTTGCCCATCGTGCCGAGGTAGGACGGCGTGCGCGAGACCGCGAAGCCGCCGTAGGCGTAGAGGATCGTCGGGTGCGTGCCGTCCAGCGCCATGCCCTTCGGATGCACGATGAAGTACGGGATCTTCGTGCCGTCGGTCGACGTCGCCTCGAACTGCTCGACCTCCTCGCGCGACGCGTCGAACTGCGCCGGCAGCGAGCGCAGCAGCGCGGCCCGGCCCTGCGTGCCGTCGACGCGCCACTGGCTCTGCGGCTGCAGGAAGCCGGCGAGCGTCAGGTAGGCGGCGTCGGAGTGGGCCGAGGCGTCGCTGATGTCGACGGCCGTGTTGTCCGGCAGCGAGATCGGCTTCGCCGTCCAGGCGCCGTCGTGCGAGCGCGTGAAGATCGTGGCGCGACCGCGCACGTTGTCCAGCGTGGTCACGACCAGTCCGCCGCGGGTGCCCGAGACCTCCTCGACGGCCTGGCGCGCGTTGGGCGCGAACACGACCGTCGGACGCAGCGCGTCCGGCTTCGCGACGGCCTGCGCGAGGTCGACCGACACCAGCGTGCCCTGCGCGAACTGCGCGCCATTGGCGGACCAGTCCTCGTCGAGCTTGACGATCAACTGGCCGTCGAACAGTTCGACGACGCTGGCCTTCTTCGGCAGGTTCAGCTTCTTGAGGCCGCCCGGCGTCAGCAGGCGCGTCTCCGATTCGAAGAAGCTCACGCCGCGCTGGATCAGCAGCGCGTGGTGACCCTTGGCGTCGTCCAGCGTGGACACGTTGACGCTGACGTCGGAGACCTGGCCGCGGAACAGCTCGGTGGCCGTCGAGAGCGGCTGCCCGCGCCGCACGCGCTTGACGATGTAGGCATAGCCGGACGCCGTCAGCTCGCCGGGCTTCCATTCGCGCGACACCACCAGCGAGTTCGAGTTCTCCCAGGCGGCGCTCTGCTTGCTCCTGGGCAGCTCGAAGCCGCTCTTGACGAACTGGCCCTTCCTCAGGTCGAACTCGCGCACGGTGACGGCATCCTCGCCGCCGTCCGACAGCATCAGCAGGCACATGTTCTCGTGCTGCGCCTGGCAGTTCGCGCCTTCCCAGACCCAGTTGGCGTGCTCCGCCGCAGACACCTTGTCGAGGTCCAGCACGGTCCTCCAGGCGGGCGCGCCGCCGGCGTCGTAGTCCTTGGACGTCGTCGTGCGCCAGATGCCGCGCACATGGTCGGCGTCCTGCCAGAAGTTCCAGAGACGGCCGTCGATCTGGTGCGCGAACGGAATGCGGTCGTTCGACTGCGCGATGGCCAGCGCCTGCTCGTTGAACGACGCGAAACGCGGATCCGCCTCGAGCACGGACAGCGACTTCTGGTTCTCGGCACGAACCCAGCTCATGGCCTCGGGGCTGTCGACCTTCTCGAGCCAGATGTAGGGATCGGCGCCGTCGGCCGACGAGGACGGCGACGATGCGGGGACGGTCTGCGCCGCGGCGGCGCCGACGGCGAACAGGGTGGCGAATGCGACGCGGGCGGGCAGGGACAGGCGTGTCATGGAAGAGCGGCGGCCGGTTGATCGAGACTGTCGATCATCGCAGCGACGCATGCGGGTTGTGCGCCGTCCGCACCCCTGAATCCGCGGTCCGTCGCGCGGCCAGGTCGATCCCTAGCGCTTCGCGGCCTCGGCCGCGGGCGCCAGCATCCACTCATGCGCCGGATCGTTGCGGAACACCCAGAGCCGGTGCGGCCCCGCCATCACGTTGAGGTAGTACGACTCGTAGCCGTGCGGCACGACGACCGGGTGATAGCCGCGCGGCACCATCACGAGGTCGTTGTCCTCCACGGCGCAGGCCTCGTCGAGGCTGCGGTCGTCGGTGTAGACGCGCTGGAAGGCGAAGCCCTGCGGCGGGTTGAGGCGGTGGTAGTAGGTCTCCTCGAGCTGGGTCTCGGAAGGCGGCGACTCGGTGTCGTGCTTGTGCGGCGGGTAGCTGGACGAATGGCCCGCGGGCGTGCGCACCTCGACCACCAGCAGGTGCGCGGCGGTCGGGTCGTCGTGCGGCAGCACGTCGCAGATGAAGCGCTGGTTGCTGCCCTGGCCGCGCACGCTGCGGCGCATGGCGGCCGGATCGAGCCGGCGCACCGCGCGCTTCTCGCTGCCCGCGGGCGCCGTGCACAGCGCGACCTCGGCGTCGCTGCGCGCCACGATGGCGACGGCGCAGCCGCCGGGCACGTAGATCGCGCCGGGCGCGGCGTCGTCGAACACGCTGGTGCGCGTGCCCATGCCGACGTGCACCACGCCGTCCACCTCGACATCGACGTTGCCGCTCAACGCGACGACGCACAGCTCGCGCGTGCCCGTCGTCAACGATTCGCGCTCGCCCGCGCGCAGGCGCAGCGCGCGAAAGCCGACGTGCTTCCAGCCGGCCTGCTCCGGCGTCACCGAGACGATCTCGCGGCCTTCGGCGTGCGCCTTGCGCAGCAGCTTGCTGGTCATCGCGCCGCCTCGCCTTCGAGTTTGTCGACGATGGCGCGCAGCGTGTCGTAGCCCTTCTTCGCGTACTCGTAGCTGGGTGCGACAGCGGGATCCTGTTCGGCCTCGACGACCAGCCAGCCCTCGTAGCGGCCGTCGCGCAGCAGCCGCAGCACGGCTTCGAAGTCGATCACGCCGTCGCCGGGCACGGTGAACGTGCCGTTGATCACGCCGGTGAGAAAGCTCCAGCCGTCGTTGCGCGCGCTGCGCACGACCTGGGCCCGCACGTCCTTGCAATGCACGTGGACGACGCGCGACAGGTGCTTCTCCAGCTGCGCGGCGACGTCCGTGGCGCCGCCGTAGTACGCGTGGCCCGTGTCGAACAGCAGGCCGACGTCGGGGCCGGTCAGCGCCATCAGGCGGTCGACGTCCTGCGGCGACTCGACGTACGCGCCCATGTGGTGGTGGTAGGCCAGCGTGATGTCGTAGGTGGTGCGCAGGTGCGCGCCGAACGCGTCGAGCCGCTTCGCGTAGGCCTGCCAGGCCGCGTCGTCGGCGAAGCGCGGGCGCTTGGCCAGCGGGGTGTCGATGCGGCCCTGGATCGAGCCGGCGACCTCGCCGTAGACGACCACCTTGCAGCCGTTGAACTGCAGCTTGGCCATGTGCGCGCGGCAGGCGGCGATCTCGTCCTCCAGCGTGCCTTCGGCGAGGCGGCCGGAGTACCAGCCGCTCACGCAGGCCACGCCGTACTCGGCCAGCTTGGCCTTGAGCGCGGCCGGGTCGGACGGAAACTTGTTGCCGAGTTCGAAGCCCTCGTAGCCGATCTCGGCGCCTTCGCTCAGCGCGGTCTCCAGCGGCGTGTCGCCACCGAGTTCGGGCAGGTCGTCGTTGCTCCAGGAGATCGGGTTGATGCCGATGCGGATGTTCCAGGTCATGGGTCGAAGCCGTGTTGAATGGGGTGAATGGATCAGGGACGTTGCGCCTGCTTGGACGTGCGCGCGGCGGCCGCCGCCGCATCGACCTCGGCGCGCGTGGAGACCTCGGGGATGCCGACCTCCCACCAGCAGCCGCCGTCGTCGGTGGTGCGCGCGTGCGTCGTGTCGATGACGAGGACTTGCGTCTTCCTGGCCGCACGCGCCCGCACGAGCGCGTCGCGCAGTGCTGCGATGTCGGGCACGTGCACGCTGTCGGCGCCGAGTGCGGCCGCGTGCGCCGCGAAGTCGATGCGCACGTCGGCGCCGTCCTCCGCCACGCAGTCGCCCAGCAGGTTGTTGAAGCTGGCGCCGCCGCAGGCCTCCTGCAGGCGCTGGATGCAGCCGTAGCCGCGGTTGTCCAGCACCACCACGATCAGCTTGCGGCCGAGCATGACCGAGGTCGCGATCTCCGAGTTCATCATCAGGTAGGAGCCGTCGCCCACCATCACGATCACCTCGCGGTCGGGGCGCGCGATCTTCGCGCCGAGTCCGCCGGCGATCTCGTAGCCCATGCAGGAATAGCCATACTCCACGTGGTATGCGCCGGGAGCGGCCGCGCGCCACAGCTTGTGCAGTTCGGCGGGCAGCGTGCCGGCCGCGCAGACGACGATGTCGTCGCTCGCGGAACGCGTTGCGGAATCGCGTACCGCCCCGATGACGTCGGCGTCGTAAGGCAGCGCGTCGGACCGCGGCTGCGTGGTGATCTCGGCGACGCGGTCGCGCCAGGCGCCCGCGGCGCGTTCGGCCCGGCTCGTCCAGTCGGCATCGGCGCGCCAGCCGCGCGCGCCGGCGGACAACTGCGCGAGCCCGACGCGCGCGTCGCACACCAGCGCGTCGCCGTGCCACTTCTCGGCGTCGAAGGCCTGCACGTTGACGCTCAGCAGCCGCGCCTGCGCGAACAGCGTGTGCGAGCCCGTCGTGAAGTCCTGCAGCCGCGAGCCGACCGCGATGACCAGATCGGCCTCGCGTGCGCAGTCGTTGGCGGCCGGCGAGCCGGTGACGCCGATCGCGCCGACGTTGAGCGGGTGATCCCACGCGAGGCTGCCCTTGCCGGCCTGCGTCTCGGCCACCGGCACGCCATGCTCGCGCGCGAACGCGGCCAGCGCGGCGCCGGCCTCGGCGTACAGCACGCCGCCGCCGGCGACGATCAGCGGCCGGCGCGCCTTGCGCAATTTGTCCGCTGCACGCGCCAGTTCGTCGGCGTCCGGCGCCGGCCGACGGATGCGCAGCGTCGCCGGCGCGAGGAAACTCTCGGGGCAATCGAAGGCCTCGGCCTGAACGTCCTGCGGCAGCGCCAGGCACACCGGGCCGCACAGCGCGGGGTCGAGCATCGTGCGGATTGCGTGCGGCAGCGCGGTGAGGATCTGCTCGGGACGCACGATGCGGTCGAAGAAGCGCGTCACCGGCCGCAGGCTGTCGTTGACGCTCACGTCGCCGTGCGAGAAGTCCTCCAGCTGCTGCAGCACCGGATCGGGCGCGCGCGAGGCGAAGGTGTCGCCGGGCAGCAGCAGCACCGGCAGGCGGTTGACGTGCGCCAGCGCCGCGGCGGTGACCAGGTTGGTGGCGCCCGGGCCGATGCTGGTCGTCACCGCGAGGATGCGGCGGCGGAAGTTGGCCTTGGCATAGGCGACCGCGGCATGCGCCATCGCCTGTTCGTTGTGGGCGCGATAGGTCGGCAGCGCCGCGCGCGACGCGTGCAAGGCCTCGCCCAGCCCGGCGACGTTGCCGTGGCCGAAGATGGCGAACACGCCGCCGCAGTACGGCACTTCGCTGCCGTCGTCGAGTTCGATGCGCAGCGCCGCGAGATGGCGCACCAGCGCCTGCGCGAGCGTGAGTCGGAGAGTCTTCATCGGGGAACGTTTCCTTGAACGGGTCAGGCCGAATGCAGCGAGGCCGGCGCGGCGCGGGCGGGCACCGGAACGGCAGGCCGCGACGATCGCCACGCGTCGACGAGCACTTCGAAGTTGCGTGCCACCGCGTCGACGAAGGCGTCGTCGGTCATGGCGCCCTGCAGCCACGCGCGCGCCGGCTGCACCCACAGCGAGCGCCCGACCATGAAGCCCTTGACGATCGGATGCGTCGCCGCCGCGAAGCCGCGCGCCAGCTCGTCCAGCGGCTGGCTCAGGCCGAGGATCACCGCGCCGCGGCACAGCGGATCGCGCGCCGCCACGAGCGCGGCGAGCTCGCGCCAGCCCGCCGGCTGCATCGGCGCCAGCTTCCACCACTCGGGCTTCATGCCGATCGTGTAGAGGCGCTGCACGGCGCGCAGCACCGCGGCGTCGGCGTCCGAGGAGAAGGGCTGCGTGCGCGGCGGGATCACTTCGAGCAGCAGCTCGTGGCCCGAGTCGCGCGTCGCAGCCCACACCTCCTGCAGCCTGGCCTCCTGCTCCAGGCGCAGGTCGACGGGATCGTCCGGGTGGTAGTGCACCAGGCACTTGACCACCTGCTCGCGCGGCCAGCGCACGAGCTGCGTGCCCAGCGAGCCGCCGCCGTCGAAGCGCAGCGGCCGCGAGCCCGGCAGCTCCACCGGCCGGCCGACCCACCAGCCGCGGCCGGTGGCCGCATGCAGCGCGTCCTCGCCGTAGACCTCGTCGACCAGCACGCCCACGCGCCCGCGCAGGTTGCGCGACGCCTCCACCGTCTCGGCCGCCCGCACCAGCAGGCGCTTGAGCGCGGGCAGGCGCGACTCGGGCGCGCCGGCCTCGCGCGCGAGCTCGAAGAACTGGCTGCGGTGGTCGAAGGCCAGCACGTTGAGTTCGTCCCAGCGCGGCCGCGCGGCCGTCGCGCGATGCAGGTGCGCGAGCGTCGCGTCGGCCGCGACGTCGGCACCGCGATGGCCGCTGAACCAGTGCGCGAGTTCGGCCGGCGTGGGCATCGCGGGCGCGCAGGCGTGACGCGAGACGACGATCGCGCCGCACGCGTTGGCGATGCGCGCCGCGCCGGCGAAGTCCTCGCCGCGCAGCAGGCCCGACATCAGGCCGGCGGCGAACGCGTCGCCCGCGCCCAGCACGTTGAGCACCTCGACGCGCTCGCCCGCGCTGGTCGGCGCATCGGCGAGCCGCGCCGGCACCGCGCCGGCGATCAGGCAGCAGCCCAGCGGCCCGAGCTTGACGATCATCGCCGCCGGCGTGATCTCGCGCACGCGGCGCAGCGACGCGAGCAGGTCGCCCGGCACGCCGCCGGCGATCAGGAATTCCTCCTCGGTGCCGATCAGCAGGTCGAATTGCGGCAGCAACTCCTGCAGGCTCGCGGTGACGCGCTCGTCGGGCACGAAGCGCGTCTGGCCGTCGCCGCGCTTGGTCAGGCCCCACAGCACGGGGCGGTAGTCGATGTCGAGCACGCGCCGCGTACCGTGCTTCGCGGCATGCGCGAGCGCGCGCGTGGAGGCGGCGCGCACGACGGGTTGCGACAGGTGCGTGCCGGTGATCAGCAGCGCGCGGCAGTCGGCGACGAAGTCCTCGGCGATGGCGTCGGCCTCGATGGCCATGTCGGCGCAGTTCTCGCGATAGAACAGCAGCGGGAAGGTGTCGCGATCCTTCAGCCCGAGGATGGCCAGCGCCGTCAGGCGCGCCGGATCGACCTGCACCTGCGTCGTGTCGCAGCCTTCGCGCTGCAGCGTCTCGACCAGGAAGCGGCCCATCTGTTCGTCGCCGACGCGCGAGATCATCGCCGCGCGCAAGCCCAGCCGGGCCGCGCCGAACGCGATGTTGGCGGAGCTGCCGCCGAGGTATTTCGCGAAGCTGGCCACGTCTTCCAGCCGCGCGCCGACCTGCTGCGCGTAGAGGTCGACGGCCAGGCGGCCGAGGCAGGCGAGGTCGAAGCGGCGGCCGGCGGGGAAGGTCAGGAAGCTCATCGTGGCTGCGGCTTCAGATGGTCACGCCGTCGAGGTCGTGCATCAGCGTCTTCATCTCGGCGCCGCCGGCCATCATGTCGAGCACGGCCTCCTTCGAGACGTCGGTCTTCGCATAGGTGCCCATCGACTTGCCGCGATTGAGCAGCGTGAAGCGGTCGCCGATGGGGTACGCGTGGTTGACGTTGTGCGTGATGAAGATGACCGAGATGCCGCGCGCCCGCGCCCGCGCGATCAGCCGCAGCACGTTGACGCTCTGCTTGACGCCCAGCGCCGCAGTGGGCTCGTCCAGGATCAGCACGCGCGCGCCGAAGTGGATCGCGCGCGCGATCGCCAGGCACTGCTTCTCGCCGCCGGACATGTTGCCCACCAGCTGGCCGGCGTCGCGCACGCGGATGCCCATCTCGGCGAGACGCTCGGCGGCCGTGCGTTCGGCCAGCGCGTGATCCATCACCGGCAACGCGCCGAAGAGGCGGCGCATCGGCTCGCGGCCCATGAAGAAGTTGCGGGCGACGCTCATCAGGGGCACCAGCGCCAGGTCCTGATAGACGGTGGCGATGCCGACGTCGAGCGCCTCGCGCGGCGACTTGAAGCGCACCGGCTTGCCGTCGACGAGGTACTCGCCTTCGTCGGGCGCATGGCAGCCCGCCAGCATCTTGATCAGCGTGCTCTTGCCGGCGCCGTTGTCGCCCAGCAGGCAGTGCACCTCGCCGCGCCGCAGCTGCAGCGTGATGCCGGACAGCGCGATCACGGGGCCGAAGTACTTGCTGGCGTTCTCCAGCTGCAGGATCAGTTCCGTCGTCATGGGCGCTCCGAGCGCGTTCAGCGCCGGCCCAGCGCGACGCGCCGGCGGACGTAGTTGTTGAACAGCACGGCGACCAGCAGCATGCCGCCGAGGAAGACGCGGTACCAGTTGTTGTCGATGCTGGTGTAGCCGATGCCGATCTGCACGACGCCGAAGATCAGCGCGCCGAGCGCGGCGCCGATCACCGAACCGTAGCCGCCGGTCAGCAGGCAGCCGCCGATCACCGCGGCGATGATGGCCTCGAACTCCTTCTGCAGGCCGCGGTCGGCCGCCGCCGAGCCGGCGTCGGCGACCTGCAGGATCGCGAACAGCGTCGCGCAGAACGCGGTCAGCATGAACAGCGCGATCTTCACGCGCGCGACCGGGATGCCGACGTTCTTCGCCGCGATCGGATCGCCGCCGACGGCCAGGATCCAGTTGCCCGCGCGCATCTTCGCGAGCATGAACGCGCCGAGCGCGGTCAGCGCGAGCCACCACACGACGACCTTGGGCACGCCGATCGCGAGCGCGGTGCCGTCGTCGCGCGCGGCGATCCAGCCCGCGTGCGCCATCGCGTCGAACAGTCCCGTCAGCACGTGGCCCTGGAACAGCGCGTGCACGATGGGATCGGCCGCGATGAGCTCCGACAGCACGGCCGGGCCGTTGCTGGAGAGGATGGTCTTGCCCGTGAGGATCACGGACAGCGCGAGGCTCAGGCCCCGCAGCACGAAGTAGAAGGCCAGCGTGACGATGAAGCTGGGCAGGCCCGTCTTCACCACCAGCCAGCCGTTGAGCGCACCGAGCGCGCAGGCGATGCAGATCGCGAACAGCGCCGCGAGCCACACGGGCCAGCTCCAGTAGAGGCAGGGGATCGCGAGCATCATGCCCGCGAAGCCGATCATCGAGCCGATCGACAGGTCGAACTCGCCGGCCACCATCAGCAGCGCGGCGCCGACCGCGATGACGCCGAGGAACCCGGCGACCGTACCCCAGTTCACGACCCCTTCCGCACTGAACATGCCGGAGCCGTGGGCCCCGAACGCGAACAGCAGGAAGACGAGCACCGCCCCCGACAGCGCGCCGGACTCGGGCCGTCCGAGCAGGCGCCGCCACAGGCTGACGCTGCGCAGGCGCTCGTCGGGCGCTGCCGTGGGTGAAGCGGATGCCGCGGGCGGCGCCACTGTCGTGGCGACGACCGGGGCCGTGGACGTGGGAATGGCCATCGGGTTCTCGCAGTCGGTCAAGTCAGCGGCGGATCAGCGGTACTGGCCCGCGTACTTCTCGACCTTGCCGATGTTGTCCTTCGTCACGAAGCCCGGGCCCGACAGGATGTGGCGCGCGCCGTAGACCGGCTGCAGGCCGTACTCCTCGAAGCGGGCCTTGACCTTCGGGTTGTTCTTCACGGCCTCCGACACCTTCTTCAGGTCGGTGGTGTGCATCTGCTTCATCGTCGCCATCACCGCGACCGGGATATACCCCTGCAGGTACGGCTGCTGGTCGATCGCGAACTGCACGGAGCCGTCCTTGATGCCCTTGGCGATCTCGTCGCTCAGGTCGAAGGTGGCGAAGTAGATCTTGCCTTTCAGGCCCATCTTGTCGATCGCCTTCATTGACGGGCTGGCCGACAGCGGCCCGAGCGCGAGCACGGCCTGCGTGCCGGGGTTCTGGCGCAGGTAGGCCTGCACCTTGGCCTCGACGCCGCTCGGATCCTCGCCGGAGTCGAGCGTGGACTTCTTGAAGTCCGCGCCGATCGCCTCGGCGAAGCCGCGGCAGCGCTCGAACGAGGCCGGGTTGGTCGCGTAGTGGTTCACGCACAGAAAGCTCTTGATGCCCGCGGCCTTGGCGCGCTCGCCGGCACCCTTGCCGGCCTCGTACTCGGGCTGGCCGACGTGCATGATGGCGCCGAGTTCCTCGCTCTGCTGGGTGGTGCCGGAGTTGATCGTGATCAGCGGGATGTGCTTGTCCGTGACCTTCTTGATCGAGCCCTTGAGCACGTTGTAGTCGGCGATCGACGTGATGACGCCGTCGTAGTTCTGCGCCGCGGCCTGCTCGATCAGGCGCGACATGTCGGCCAGGTCGCCGCTGGGCGGGTTGCGGTAGTCGACGGTGACGTCGAAGTCCTCGCCGGCCTGCTTGACGGCGTTCTTGATCGTGTTCCACCACGAGTCCGAATCCGGCGCGTGGCTGATCAGCACGTACTTGCCTGCGGCGTTGGCGGCGCCCAGGCTCATCGTCATCACGGCGGCGAGGGCCAGCGTCTTCAACGCGAGGCGTTTGCTCAGTCGGTTCATGAATTCTGTCTCCTTCGTTATAGGGCGTGTCGGTGCTGCGGCCCGCGACAGGCCACAGCCGCCGTTCGGGACGTGACGCATCGTAGGCAGCTTGAAATTGCGATTCTATTAGTGCAACTACGTAGAAAAAGTTTTCCATTTGCGAGGTTGCCGACCTATCATGCGCAGCATTCGCACCGACGTGGACGCCCTCGAGATGACAGCTTCGCACCGCCCTCCCCTGAAGATCGGCATCGCCGGCCTGGGCCGCCTCGGCAAGCGCCACGCCGAGCAGATCGCGCTGCGCACGCGCGGCGCGGAGCTGCTCAGCGCCTGCAGCCCGGTCGCGGCCGAACTGGGCTGGGCGCGCGAGTCTCTCGGCGTGCAGACGCTGCACGAGGACTTCGCCGCCTTCGTGCGCGATCCGCAGCTCGACGCGGTCGTGCTGGTCACGCCGACGTCGCTGCACGCCGACCAGACCATCGCCGCGCTCGAGGCCGGCAAGCACGTCTTCGTCGAGAAGCCGCTGGCGCTCAACGTGGAAGATTGCGAGCGCGTCGAGCGCGTGGCCGCGACACGGCCCGACCTGGTCGCGATGGTGGGCTTCGTGCGCCGCTTCGATCCGAGCTACGCGCGCGCCGCCGACGACATCGCCGCCGGCGCGATCGGCCGCCCGTTCGTCGTGCGCTCGCAGACCTGCGACCAGAACGACCCCGACGGCTTCTTCGTGCGCTTCGCGCCGACCTCGGGCGGCATCTTCATGGACTGCAGCGTGCACGACATCGACCTCGCGCGCTGGCTGCTCGGCAAGCCGCGCGCGACGCGCGCGTTCGCCAGCGGCACGATCGCGCTGCACGAGGGCTTGCGTCCGCTGGGCGACGTCGACAACGGCATGGCCATCGTCGAATTCGAGGGCGGACAGCGCGCGGTGCTGTACGCGTCGCGCACCTTCGCGCACGGGCACGACACGCAGACCGAGATCATCGGCACCTCGGGCCAGCTGCTGGTCGGCCAGGGCGGCGCGCGCGACCGCGTCGTCACCAGCGACGCGCTGGGCGTGCACCGTCAATCGGTGGCGGACTTCTTCGAGCGCTTCGGCACCGCCTTCGAGCGCGAGATGCAGGCCTTCGTCGCGTGCTGCCGCGGAGAGCAGGCGATGTCGCTCGCGCTGTCCGATGCGACGGAGGCGACGCGCATCGGCCTGGCGATCACGCGCTCGCTGCGCAGCGGGCTGCCCGAGCCGGTCTGACGCCGACCTATCATCGCCGCCTTCTCTCACGCGCCCCGAATCCATGCCTCCCGTCGCCGCTTCCCGCAAGTCCGCCGTCAAGGCCGCCCGTCGCGCGAAGGCCGCGCCGGTGACCGAGGTCGCGGCCAACGCCGCCACCGCGTTTCCGGCCAGCCACTCGCCGGCCGTCGATGCGCTGCTGGAACGCATCGGCGCCGAGTTCAGCGTGCTCAGCCGGCAGCTCAAGCTGATCGCGCACTATGTCGAGCGGCATAGCGATCACCTGGGTCTCGAGAAGATCCAGGACGTGGCCGAGCGCAGCGGCGTGCAGCCCTCCGCGGTGGTGCGCTTCGCCAAGCACTTCGGCTTCTCCGGCTACAGCGAGATGCAGAAGATCTTCCGCGACGGCATCTCGCAACGATTGGCGCCTGAGCACAACTACCAGGCGCGCATCCGCGACGTGATCGACCATGCGCAGGGCCGGCTGTCGAGCGCCGACATCGCCAGCGAGTTCATCGGCGGCGCCATCGCCGGCATGCGCGAGCTGCAGCGCGGCGTGCAGGCCTCGGCGCTCGACGACGCGGTCGAACTGCTCGCGCACGCGCCGTCGATCTGGGTCACCGGCGCGCGCCGCTCGTTCCCGGCCGCGAGCTACCTGACCTACGCGCTGCAGCACGCCGAGCGCCCGATCCATCTCGTCACCGGCGTCGGCGCGATGCACGAAGGCCAGCTGCGCGGGCTGCGACCGGGCGACGTGATGGTAGCCATCAGCTACGCGCCGTATGCCGAAGAGACGCAGCTCGCCGCGCGCCTGGCCTGCGAACGCGGCGCCAAGCTGATCGCGCTGACCGACAGCCGCATGAGCCCGCTCGCCGCGAGCGCGACGGTCAGCCTGCTGGTGTCCGAGAGCAGCACCTTCGGCTTCCGCTCGCTGACCAACACCATGGCGCTGGTGCAGAGCCTGTTCATCGCGCTCGCCTACCGCCTCGAACTCGACATGCCCGCCAGCGCTGCGCCGCCGGCGTCCTGAACCCGCCCTCGCCCACTTCCTGAAACGGAGCCCCCATGAAAAACGTCGCCGTCTTCGGCGCCGGCCGCATCGGCCGCATCCATGCCGCCAACCTCGCGGCGCTGCCCGGCGTGACGCTCAAATATGTCTGCGACCCGATGGGCGACGCGGCCGCGCAGCTGGCCGCGCAGCTCGGCGCGCAGGTGTCGACGCCCGACGCGGTGTTCGCCGACCCCAGCATCGACGTCGTCGCGATCGCCGCGCCCACCGACGCCCACAGCGACCTCATCACGCGCGCCGCGCAGGCGCGCAAGCACATCTTCTGCGAGAAGCCGATCGACCTGTCTGTTCAGCGCGCCCAGGCCTGCGCGGACGCGGTGCGCGAGGCCGGCGTCGCCTGCATGATGGGCTTCCAGCGCCGCTTCGACCCGACCTTCAACGAGGCGAAGGAGCGCCTGGCGCGCGGCGACATCGGCCAGCCCGAGATGCTGGTCGTCACCAGCCGCGACCCCGGCGCGCCGCCCGCGCAATACCTCAAGGGCTCGGGCGGCATCTTCCGCGACATGCTGATCCACGACTTCGACATCTTCCGCTGGATCCTGTGCGCGGACGGCGACGAGGCCGCGTGGATCGCGGCGACGGGCTCGTGCCTGGTCGACCCGGAGATCGCGACGGTGGGCGACATCGACAGTGCCGCCGTGACGATCCGCACCCGCCAGGGCCGGCTCGCGCAGATCAACACCAGCCGCCGCGCCGCCTATGGCTACGACCAGCGCTTCGAGGTGCTGGGCTCGGCCGGCATGCTCCAGTGCGGCAACCACCGGCCGACCGAGGTGGTGCAGTCCGACGCCAGCGGCGTGCATGCCGACAAGCCCGAGCACTTCTTCCTGCAGCGATACCGGGAGGCGTATCGACTCGAACTCGCGCACTTCTTCGAGGTGCTGCAATCGGGCGGCAGCTTCCGCACCACGATCGCCGACGGCGTCGCCGCGCAACGGCTGGCCGATGCGGCGAGCGAGTCGCTGGCGAGCGGGCAGGCCATCTTGCTCTAGGCACCGCAGCGCGCGCCGCATCGGAGTCCGCATGTCGACACTCACCCATCCCCGATGGCTGCGCGCGGCCGACGCGCGCCTCGACGACCTGCGCGCCGTCCTCGACCAGCGCACCGATCCCGCGGCGTGCCCGAACGCCGCGCACCTGCTGCACGACGTGCCGGTCTACGACTGCGCGGCCCTGCGATCGCGGCTGCGCGAGGACGACGCGTTCCGCCAGGCGTTGCTGAGCGAGTGGGCCGACATGTGGGCGGACGGGCCGGGCATCCTGGTGCTGCAAGGCGCGCTGGCGGCGGCTGTGGTCGACGAGGTGACGGCGTGCTTCAGGCAGATCATCGACCGCGAGCGCGACGGCGGCAGTCGCGGCGATCACTTCGCCAAGGCGGGCGCCAACGACCGCGTCTGGAACGCGCTGGAAAAGCTGTGCCTGCTCGATCCCGCCGCGTTCGCGCGCTACTACGCCAACGACATGCTCGCGCTCGCCAGCGAGGCCTGGCTCGGGCCGGCGTATCAGATGACCTCGCAGGTCAACAACGTGCGTCCCGGCGGCGTCGCGCAGACGCCGCATCGCGACTATCACCTCGGCTTCTGCTCGGCCGAACAGGCGCAGCGCTATCCCGCGCATGTGCATCGCCTGTCGCCGGCGCTCACGCTGCAGGGCGCCGTGGCGCACGTCGACATGCCGCTGGAGAGCGGCCCGACGCTGTACCTGCCGCACTCGCAGAAATACAGCCACGGGTACCTGATCGCCGAGCGCGACGAGTTCCTCCGCCTCTTTGCCGAGCAGCGGGTGCAGCTGCCGCTGTCCAAGGGCGACGCGGTGTTCTTCAATCCCGCGCTGCTGCATGCCGCCGGCGACAACCGGTCGCACGACATCCAGCGCATGGCCAACCTTCTGCAGGTGTCCTCGGCCTTCGGCCGCGCGATGGAATCGGTCGACCGCGATCGCCTGCTGCGCGTGCTCTATCCGCAGTTGCTGGCGATGGGGCGCGACGGCACGCTGGACGCTCCCGAGCAGGCACGCGCCCTCGCGGCGAGCGCCGAGGGCTACGCGTTTCCCACCAACCTCGACCGCGATCCGCCGCTCGGCGGCCTGGCGCCGGAGAGCCCGCAGGCCGTCGCGGTTCGGGCGCTGCGGGAAGGCTGGCCGTCCGAGCGGCTGCAGGCCTGGCTGGACGAGGCGGGGCGCAAGCGGCTGACCTGATCAGTCGCTCGGCTCGACTGTCGCCCTTCTTTCTATGTCGACCTGCTGGCCCGGCCGGTGCCGGCAAGCGACGACGGCCACTGAGCTGCATCGCCGCGTCGTCGCCAACCTGCGCGGCCGGGTTGGCCGATCCGGCGGACCGTCTTCAATGCGCGATGGCTTCGCGCGACTGACGGGTCGCCTGCGCGTCCTGCGGATGCACCCACTGCTTGACCAGCAGCGCCACCGCAGCGACGACGCCGGGGATCGCGACGATGGCGAAGATGTCCGCGAAGCCGAACTGGCGGCGCGTCAGTTCGGCGACCAGGAACGAGCCGGCGATGCCGCCGAAGCGGCCGAATCCCAGCATCCACGACACGCCCGTCGCTCGTCCCGCCGTCGGATAGAACGCCGCCGCGAGCGCCGGCAGCGACGACTGGGCGGTGTTCATGAAGGCGCCGGCCAGGAACACGATCGCGACGAGGCCGCCGACGTTGCCGACGGCCTGGCCGATCACGTAGACCAGCGCCGCCGTCACGACGAAGCCGAACGCGATGATCTTGTTGGCGTTGAAGCGATCCATCAGCCAGCCGAACAGGATCGCGCCGCAGCCGCCGAGCGGGAACAGCGCCGAGATCAGCGTGGCCGAGCGCGGCTCGACGCCGGCGTCCTTGAACAGGATCGGCATCCAGTTGATCAGCGCGTAGAAGATCACCAGGCCCATGAAGTACGCGAGCCACAGCATCACCGAGCCGACGACGTAGCGCGACGACAGCACCACGCCGGCGCCGCTGCGTCCCGCCGCGGAGGGACGCGTCTCGCTCAGCGTGAACGACGACGCCTGCGCCGCCTGCGGCGAGATGCGCGCCAGCGCCGCACGGATGCGCTCGACCGGCTGCGACTTCGCGACCATGTAGCGCACGGACTCCGGCAGCAACGCCAGCATCGCCGCGGCCAGCACGAGCGGCGCGGCGCCGCCCAGCATCAGCACGCTGCGCCAGCCGAACTGCGGGATCATCCACGCCGCCAGGAAGCCGCCGAACGCCGCGCCGAGCGGGAAGCCGCAGAACATCGCGTTGGTGAGCGTCGCGCGCATCCTGTCGGGACAGTACTCGCTCATGAGCGTGACGGCGTTGGGCATCGCCGCGCCCAGGCCGAGGCCGGTGGCGAAGCGCAGCGCGGTCAGCTGCGCCAGCGATGCGGAGAACGCGGAACCGAGGCAGGCGACGCCGAACACCAGCACCGAGGCGACGAGCACCGACTTGCGGCCGATGCGGTCGGCCAGCGGCCCGGAGCACAGCGCGCCCGCGGCGAGGCCGAACAGCGCGGCGCTCAGCACGGGCCCGAGCGCGGGCCGCGTCACGCCCCACTCCTTGATCAGCGACGGCGCGATGAAGCCGATGGCCGCGGTGTCGAAGCCGTCGGCCAGCACGATCAGGAAGCACAACCCGAAGATGCACCACTGGAAGGCCGAGAACCGGTGCTCGTTGAGGAAGGTCTGGACGTCGACCGCTTGGTTGCCGGGCATGCTTGTCTCGCTCTTTTCTCGTTGGTGAAACGCGGCGCCGTTCGGGCGGCCCCGCGGCGTGGTCTCAAGACTGCGGTCGCAGGAACCTTCCGGTGATCTCGCGGAATTCCCCGGGTGTCTCGAGAACGCTCAGGTGCGACGCATCCTCGACGACATGCAGTACGGCACCCGGTATCCGATCCGCGATCGCCTGGCCCATGGCCGGCGGCGCGCCGGCGTCGCGCGCGCCCGCGATGACCAGCGTCGGGCAGCGCACCTGCGCGAGACGATCCAGCCAGTCGACGCCCGCCACGGCCTGGCAGCTCGCGGCGTAGCCCGCGGCGTCGTCGCGCAGCAGGCGCTGGCGGATGGCGTCGGTCGCGGCCGGCTGGGCGGCGCGGAAGTCGGCGTGCAGGTAGCGCTCGACGACCATCTCCGCGACCGCCGCCATGCCTTGCGCCTGCACCGTGGCGATGCGCTGCGACCAGTTCGCGGCGGCGGCCTCGGGGTAGCGCGAGGTCGTGTTCGCGAGCACGAGCTTGCTGACCAACTCGGGATGGCGGATCGCGAGGCCCTGCCCGACCATCGCGCCCATCGACAGGCCGATCCACGTCACCGGCCCGCGGCCCCACTCGCGGATCACGCGCGCGGCGTCGTCGACGAGCTCGTCCATCGCGTACGAGCCGGCGGGCGACGCCGACCCGCCATGGCCGCGATGGTCGTAGCGCAGCACCTGCCAGCCGCCGGCGGCCAGGTGCGCGGCGTAGTCGTCCCACATCGCCGAGTCCAGTCCCAGCGCGTGGCTCAGCACGACCGGCGCGCCCTCGCCCTGCAGCGTGACGCGCAACTGCGGCGCGCTGAAGGTGTGGTGGGTGGCGACGCGGGACGACGCCGTCAGCGGTTCGGCCTCGGGCAGGCGACCCAGCCTGCGCAGGATGTCCATCGTCAGCTTGAACGCGGTGTTGGCGGCCGGCACGCCGCAGTAGATCGCGCCCTGCATCAGCGTCTCGCGGATCTTCTCGAGCGGCACGCCGCCGCGGATCGCGGCCTCGCAGTGCAGCTCGAACTCCTCCCAACGCGCCAGGCCCATCGTCATGCCCAGCACCAGCAGGCGGCGCGTCTCGTGCTCGAGGCCGCGACGGCCCCAGATGTCGTGCCAGGCGTAGCGCGTGATCAGCGACTGGAAGTCGGCGTTGAAGGCGTTGGCGCCGGCCAGCGACTTGTCCACCCAGGCATCGCCCAGCACCGCGCGGCGGTTGACCACGCCGCGGTCGAAATCGTCCTGTCGATCCATCGTCATTCCTTGTCCGGATGGGGAAGCCACGCGCGCCACGGTGCGTCGCCGCGCAGATCCTCGGCCCGGGCGCGCAGCGCGGCGAGCTGCACGTCGGCCAGTTCGCTCGCGTGTCGTGCCGGGACGCGAGCCTCGAACAGCGCGGCCAGCTCCTCGTGCGAGATCCTGCCACGCAGGCGTTCGTCGGTCTCCAGCGCCGCCGCCGCGACGTCGTGCAGATGCGTGCCGCTCGCCACCGCTTTCTGCGACAGCGACTCGACCCAGTGATGCGCGTCGGCCTTGCCGATCTCGCGCGCCGCGCGCATCGCCAGCGCCTCCGCGAAGACCAGTCCCTGCAACGCCTCGATGTTGCGCGCCATGCGCTCCCGGTCGACCTGCAGCCCCGCCGCCGCCTGCGCAAGCGCCGCCAGGCTGCCGTGCGTGCACGCGAGCAGCGCGCCGAACTCGGCCAGCTCCGCCTGCCAGTTGCCCAGCCCGCGCTCGTGTTCCTGCGGCATCGCCGCCAGCATCGCGGCGACATGCTGTGGCGCGCGCAGCGCCGCCGACAGCGCGACCATAGCGGCGACCGGGTTGCGCTTGTGCGGCATCGTCGACGAGCCGCCGCGCCCCCCGCCGGACGGCTCGGCCAGCTCGCCGACCTCGCCCTGCGCCATCAGCGAGACGTCCTTCGCGATCTTGCCGAGCGAGCCCGCGAGCAGGCCCAGCTCGCACGCCAGCGCCACGATCTCGTCGCGCTGCGTGTGCCACGCGGCGGGCGGCTCGCGCAACCGGAGCGATCGCGCCATGTGCGTGACGACCGCCGCGCCGTGCTCGCCCATCGCGGCACGCGTCCCGACCGCGCCGCCCAGCTGCAGCTGCAGCGCCACGGCGCCCGCGGCACGCAGGCGGCCCTGCGCGCGCGCCAGCGGCGCGATCCACGAGGCCAGCTTGAAGCCGAAGCTGATCACCTGCGCCGGCTGCATCAGCGTGCGCCCGAGCATGGGCGCGTCGCCGTGTCGCGCGGCCACATCCAGCAACGCGGCGACCAGCGCCGACAGGTCGCGGTCGACCAGCGCGAGCACGTCGCGTGCGACCAGCACCTGCGCCGTGTCCAGCACGTCCTGGCTCGTCGCGCCCCAGTGCACGAACAACGCCGCGTCGGCCTGCTGCGCCGAGACACGCGCCGTCAGCTGCTTGACGAGCGGGATCGCCAGCGTGCCCGCGCGCGCGCCGTCGGCGACGATGGCGTCGAGGTCGAACAGCTCGGCGCGGCACGCCGCGGCCACGGCCTCGCCGACGCCCGGCGGGATCGCGCCGGCCTGGGACTGCGCCCGCGCGAGCGCGGCCTCGAAGTCCAGCATGGCCTGCACGAACGCGCGCTCGTCGAGCGCCCGCAGGCTGTCGGCCGAAGCCAGGAAGCGGTCGAAGATCATCGGCGGATTGTGCGGCGTTGCCCGTCAGATGTCGAAGAACACGGTCTCGTCCTCGCCCTGCAGGCGGACGTCGAACGTGTAGACCGTCGCGCCGCCGCGCTGCTCGCGCCGCGCGATCAGCGTCTTGCGGCGCGTCTCCCACTCGATCAGGTTGAGCACAGGATCGGCCGCGTTGGCCTTCGCCTCGTCGTCGAAGTACAGGCGCGTGTTGAGCCCGATGTTGATGCCGCGCGCGACGATCCACAGGTTGACGTGCGGCGCCATCGGGACGCCGTCGCGGCCGCTGACGGCGCCGGGCTTGATCGTCTCGAACGACCAGATGCCCGTCTCGAAGTCGCTGCACGCCCGGCCCCAGCCGCGGAAGGCCGGGTCGGCGGCCTTGCCGGCCTGCGCGTCGGCCGGATGCGCGTAGCGGCCCTGCGCGTTGGCCTGCCAGATCTCCAGCAGCACGTCGCGCACCGGCGTGTTCGAGCCGTCGAACACGCGGCCCTCGATCGTGATGCGCTCGCCCTGCGTCTCGGGCGTCGTCAGCACGTGGCCGAAGTTCTTCTCGAAGATGTCGAAGCCGGCGGCCTTGGGCGCGAGGCCGATGTGGACGTAGGGGCCGGCGGTCTGCGAGGCGGTCTCGCGCAGCAGCGGGATCATCGTGCTTCTCCTTGCAAGGTGTTCTCGAACCAGGTGGCGCGCTGGCCGCGCAGCACGATGTCGAAGCGGAACGCGCGGCTGTCCAGCGGCACGGTGGCGCCCATGTCCAGGTGCGCGATCAGGCCGCGGATCTGCTCCTCGTCGGGAATCGTGCGGATGATGGGGCAGGTCGCGATCAGCGGATCGCCCTCGAAGTACATCTGCGTGATCAGGCGCTGCGCCCAGCCGTTGCCGGACAGGCCGAAGTGGATGTGCGCCGGCCGCCAGTCGTTGATGCGGTTGCGCCAGGGGTACGGGCCGGGCTTGATCGTGCGGAACACGTAGTGGCCGTGCGCGTCGGTCAGCACGCGGCCGCAGCCGCCGAAGTTCGGGTCGAGCGCGCCGAGGTACTGATCCTTCTTGTGGCGATAGCGGCCGCTGGCGTTGGCCTGCCACACCTCCACCAGCGCGTTCTTCACCGGCCGGCCGAGCTGGTCGCGCACGAAGCCGTGCACGATCGTGCGCTCGCCAACGGGCATGCCCGTCTTCGCGTAGTTGCGGATCAGGTCGCCGTCCAGCGCGCCGAGTTCGTCGGCCGAGAACGCGGGCGCGGTCACCTCCGAGAGCGTCTGCGGGATCGAGATCAGCGCGTTGCGCGGGCTGCGCAGCACGCTGGTCTTGTAGCCGGGCGCGAACGCGGGCGGATGCGACGTGGTGTCGCGCATCAGGTATTCGCCGTCGGCAGCCGCGGGCGGAAGAATCGTCGTCGGATCGGTCATCGTGTGGTCTCCCGGTGCGAGTTCAGGCGTGGGCGATGTGCTCGGCGTGCAGCCGGGCGGCGCTGCGCGGCTCGGGCGTCGCGGGCAGCCGCAGCATCGCACGCGCCTCCTGCGGCGTGGCGACGCGGCGGCCGGCCTGCTCGCACAGGCCCGCGATCTGCGCCACCAGCGCGGCGTTCGACGGCGCCAGCGTATCGCGATCGAGTCGCACGTTGTCCTCGAGGCCGGTGCGGCAGTGGCCGCCGAGCTCCAGGGACCACTTGGCCAGCGTCAGCTGGTCGCGGCCGATGCCGGCGCCGGTCCAGGTCGCGCCGGGCGCGAGGCGGTTCAGCGTCTTGACGTAGAACTCGAGCACCTCGCGGTCGACCGGCATCGCGTTCTTGACGCCCATCACGAACTGCACGTGCAGCGGTCCGACGATCTTGCCGGCCTTCTCCAACGCGGCGGCCGAGAAGATCATCGACAGGTCGAAGGCCTCGATCTCGGGCTTCACGCCGTAGGCCTTCATCTCGCTCGCGAGCCAGTCCACCAGGTCGGGCGCGTTGTCGTAGACGCGGGTCGGGAAGTTGACCGAGCCCGAGGCCAGCGACGCCATGTCCGGCCGCAGGTGCAGCATGCCGCCGCGCTCGCGCCCGGCGCCGGAGCGGCCGCCGGTGGACACCTGCGTGATGATCAGCGGGCAGTGCTTGCGGATGCCGTCCAGCACCGTCGCGAAGCGTTCCGGCGCGGAGGTCGGCGTCTCGTCGTCGTTGCGCACGTGCAGGTGCACCAGCGTCGCGCCGGCCTCGTAGGCGGCGTGCGTCGCCTCGACCTGCTCCGATACGGTCACGGGTACCGCGGGGTTGTCCTTCTTGCGCGGCAGCGAGCCGGTGATCGCGACGGAGATGATGCAGGGGTTCGTCATGGTTCAGTCCTTCTTGCGGCGAAAGCGGGTCGGGGTCAATGAATCGCGGCGGCCGCCGCAGGGGTGAGTTCCATCGGCAGGCCGACGTAGTTCTCGGCCAGCGCGGTGGCGGCGGCGCGCGAGCCGACCAGGTAGTCGAGCTCGGCGTGCTGCATGCGCTGGCCGAACTCGCCGGTGTCGGGGAAGCGATGCATCAGCGACGTGAACCACCACGAGAAGCGCTCGGCCTTCCAGATGCGGCGCAGGCAGCGCTCCGAATAGGCCTCGACGGCGTCGTCGCTGCGCTCGAGGTAGTGCTCGCGCATCGCCGCGGCGAGGAAGCCGACGTCCGACGCCGCCAGGTTCAGGCCCTTGGCGCCGGTCGGCGGCACGATGTGGGCGGCGTCGCCGGCGAGGAACAGCCGGCCGAAGCGCATCGGCTCTGCGACGAAGCTGCGCAGCGGCGCGATGCTCTTCTCGATCGAGGCGCCGGTGGTCACGCACTCGGCGACCTCGGCGGGCAGCCGGCGGCGCAGCTCGGTCCAGAACGCGTCGTCCGACCACTGGCCGGCCTTGTCCTCGAGCGGCACCTGCAGGTAGTAGCGGCTCAGGGCGAGGCTGCGCTGGCTGCACAGCGCGAAGCCGCGCGCGTGGTTGGCGTAGACGAGCTCGTCGCGCGCCGGCGGCACCGCGGCGAGCAGGCCCAGCCAGCCGAACGGATAGACCTTCTCGCAGGTCGCGATGGCGCCGGCCGGCACGCTCGCGCGCGAGACGCCGTGGAAGCCGTCGCAGCCGGCGATGAAGTCGCAGCGCAGTTCGTACTCGATGCCGTCGCGGCGATAGCGCACGAGCGGCGTCGCGCCGTCGAACCCGTGCAGCGAGACGCCCTCGGCCTCGTAGATCGTCGTGCGGCCGACGGCGGCGCGGCGTTCCATCAGGTCGCGCGTCACCTCGGTCTGGCCGTATACGGTGACGCAGCGGCCCGTGAGGCCCTCGAAGTCGATGCGATGCAGCTGGCCGTCGAACGCGAGTTCGGTGCCGCCATGGCGCAGTCCCTCGCGCGCCAGCCGCGCGCCGACGCCCGCTTCCTGCAGCAACTGAACGGTCGTCTGTTCGAGCACGCCGGCGCGGATGCGCGACAGCACGTAGTCGGCGCTGCGCTGCTCGAGGATCACGTTGTCGATGCCGGCCTCGTGCAGCAGTTGCCCGAACAGCAGGCCCGCGGGCCCGGCGCCGATGATGGCGACCTGCGTGCGCGCCGGCGGTTTCGATGTCGAAGGCGAGCTTCCCATCGTTGTCTCCGTCATTGATCCTTGTTGCTTCGCAGCGTAGGGCCCATCGGGCGCCGCCTCAATGGACAGAACCGGCTATCAATTGAACAATCGGAACATTGCCGGGAAGACCCGAACCGGCTCTCCCGGCGCAGCGCACGCCGCGTTGACAATTTCGAACCTGACCGCAGACCATGGCCCAGCACCTGCCGACCTACCTGCTCTACGCCGAGGACGCGGGCATCGCGCCGTCCGACGTCATGCACGCGGAGTCCATCGCCGAGCGCAGCAGCCTGCACTCGTGGGAGATCCGCCCGCATCGGCACGAGGCGCTGTTCCAGCTGTTCCATGTCGACAGCGGCACCGCCGAGATCCTGCTCGACGGCCAGCGCCACGACCTGCGCGGGCCCGGCGTCATCACGATCATGCCACTGGCGGTGCACGGTTTCCGCTGGACCAGCGACGTGCGCGGCACCGTCTTCACGATCCTCGAATCGCACCTGCGGCAGCTGCTCGCGCGCGACCACGGCCTGCGCGACAGCCTGCTGCAGACACGCTGCGAGCGCCTGCCCGCGGCGCAGCGGCGCGGCGTCGCGCAGACGGTCGGCGTGCTGTTCGGCGAGTACGCGCAGCACGCGCCGTGGCGCGCGACGGCGGTCGATGCGGCGATGACACAGCTGTTCGTCACGCTCGCGCGCGCGCTGCCCTCGACGCAGGTCCGCGAGCCCGGCGTCGGAGACCGCTCGGTCGCGCACGTGCAACGCCTGCGCAGGCTGGTCGACGAGCGCTTCCGCCAGCAGCCGACGCTCGGACAGCTCGCCGACGAGATCGGCATCACCACGACGCAGCTGAACCGCGTCTGTCGCGCCGTGCTGGGCCATCCCGCGCTGGCCGTGCTGCACGCCCGCATCTGCCTGGAGGCGCAGCGCGAGCTGGCCTACACGACGCTCAGCATCAAGCACATCGCCTACAAGCTCGGGTTCACCGACGCGGGCTACTTCACGCGCTTCTTCGAGCGCGAGACCGGCTCGACGCCGTCCGCGTGGCGTGCGGATGCACTGACGCGCCAGTGACTCAGTGCTCCATCGACGCGTCCTCGAGCGCGGCCAGGCCGCGCGCCTGCTCGCGCTCGCGCGCCGACAGCCAGGTGCAGGCCGCGCCGGCCAACGTGATGATCGCGATGCCCGCCAGCGCCAGCGCGTCGGGCACGTGCGCGAAGACCAGCCATCCCAGCAGCGTGCTGAACGCGATCTGCGCGTACAGCAGCGGCGTGAGCGCGGCGATGCCCGCCTTCGCGTAGCCGACGATCAGCATCCAGTGGCCGGCGGTGCTGAGCACGCAGACCAGCGCCAGCAGCGCCCAGGTGGTCCACGATCCCACCGGCGTCCAGAAGAACGGCAGCGCCAGCGTGGCCAGCAACGCGCCGGTGCAGCCGGTGTGGAACTGCATCGTGCCGACGTCCTCGGTGCGCGAGAGCCGGCTGGTGACCAGGTGGAAGCCGGTGTTCAGGGCCAGCGCGAGCAGCGCCATCAGCAGGCCCCACGACCACATCCCCGCGCCCGGCTTGGCCACCAGCAGGGCGCCAGCAAATGCCGTGACGATCAGAGCCCAGCGCGGGCGCGAGACCGGCTCGTGCAGGAAGGTCGCGCCGATCAGCGTCATCAACAGCGGCGTCAGCATCACGATGGCGGTGAGCTCGCCCACGGGCATCGCGCGCAGAGCCAGGTTGGTGCAGACGCTGGTCGACAGGATCAGCAGCCCACGCAGCGCATGCAGCCACGGGTGCCGCGTCTCGAGCAGCGCGCGGCCGCGCCGCGGCCACTGGGTCAGCGCGGTGACCGACGCCTGCGTGACGTAGCGGAACCACACCAGCATCATGACCGGCATGGCCCCGATGGCCTTGGAGCTGGTGTCCAGGCCGGAGAAGCAGGCCACCGCGCCGAGCACGAACAGCACGCCGAGCCAGCGGGCATCGACGGCGGAACAGACGGCGGGCTTGGCGGACAGGCGCAGGGCGTGGGTCGGAGTCATGCGGGCGAAGGGAGCGCAGCCCACAAGATAGGCGCATCCAGACATGTCGTCTACGATGCATGCTCAATAGTCTTCATGTCGAATTGCAATGGAGGTTGACATGGCCCTCGCGGACGACGCCGGCATCGGCGAGCTCGATGTCAAGTGGCTGCGCCTGTTCGAGCAGGTCCACGAGACGCGCAGCGTCACGCGCTCGGCCGAGGCGCTGGGCCAGAGCCAGCCGACGGTCAGCATCTGGCTGGGCAAGCTGCGCGAGCGGCTCGGCGACCCGCTGTTCGTGCGCACCGCCGACGGCATGCTGCCGACGCCGCGCGCGCAGGCGCTGGTCGCGCCGGTGCGCGACGCGCTGCGGGCGCTGCGGGCGCTGCGCGAGATCGCCGAGCCGCCGGCGGCGTTCGATCCGGCCACCAGCACGCGGCCCTGGCGCATCTGCATGACCGACGCCAGCCACGCGACGCTGCTGCCGCGGCTGCTGGCGACGCTGCGCGCGCAGGCGCCGCACACGCCGGTGACGGCCGTGCGCATCGACGAGGAGACCGCGGCGGCGCTGCAGTCCGGCGCGGCCGACATCGCCGTCGGCTACATCCCGGGGCTGGACACCGGCTTCTACCAGCAGGCCTTGTTCAAGCAGGACTGGATCTGCCTCGTCGGCCCGGCCAACACGCGCATCGGCGCGACACTGACGCTGCGCGCCTACCGCGAGGCCGAGCACGTGGTCACCGCCGCCGGCACCGGCGCGGCCGACCTCGAGGCCGCGCTGGCGCGTGCACGCATCGAGCGCCGCGTGATGCTGTCGTTGCCCGGCTTCCTCGGGCTGGCCGCGATCGTGTCGGCGTCCGACCTCGTCGCGACGCTGCCGCGCCAGATCGGCGAGCTGCTGGCGCGCAACGCGACGCTGCGCGTGCTCGCCTGTCCGTTCCCGGTGCCCTCGTTCACCGTCAAGCAGCACTGGCACGCACGCTTCCACCAGGATCCGGCCAACCGCTGGCTGCGCGAGCAGGTCGCGGGACTGCTGTCGATGAACGTCAGCCCGCGCGTCAGATCACCTCGCGCAGCACCTTGACCACGTCCTGCAGCGCGGGCAGCAACTGCTGCAGCGCCGCCTCCTCGGGATAGCGCTGCAGCTGGAAGGTCATGCTGATCGCGCCGACGCAATGGCCGTGGCGGTCGAACAGCGCGGCCGCGATGCCGCCGAGGCCGACGTCGATGTACTGGTTGACGAACGAGTAGCCGAGCCTGCCGGCGGCGGCGACCTTGGCGCGGAAGGCGGCCACGTCGGTGATGGTGTCGGCCGTGAAGCGGCTGAAGTCGTGTTCGGCGATCCAGGCATCGAGCTTCGCGCAGGGCAGCGTGGCCAGGATCGCGAAGCCGGGCGAGACCACGTGCGCCGGCGTGCGCGCGCCCGGGTGGAAGCCGATCGACACGACGCGCGGCGAGTTGCTGCGCTCCAGGTAGACGATCTCGTCGCCGTCGAGCACGCTGAGGTTGGCGGTCTCGCCCGTCTGCATCGACAGCCGCTGCAGGAACGGCCGCACGAGCCGCGGCAGCCGCGCCGCCTCGAGGTAGCTCTGCCCCAGCCGCAGGATGGCCGGCAGCAGCCAGTAATGCTTGCCGTCGGTGTCGGCGTAGCCGTAGTGCACCAGGCTCACGAGATAGCGGCGGGCGGCGGTGCGCGTCAGGCCGGCCAGCGCGCCGGCCTCCGTGGCCGTCAGGCGCGGGTGGTCGTCGGAGAACAGCTCGATGACGCGCAGGCCCTTGCCCAGGCCCTCGATCAGCAACGAGCGGTCGATCGCCTTGGCGGCGGGCAGGGGGCGCATCCGGTGAAACCCTAGGTCTGATCAGTCAACGAGCAGTCGCGATCGATGATCGATCGTTCGGCTCCGGCCGCCTATGGGAAAAACCCAGCGTCCTGCCTACATTTCGTTCCAGAGGCGGAGACGACGTCATCCGCCCTCAGTCCACACGAATGGAGACAACCATGACCACGCAGGATCTGCACGGCAGGCAACAGACTCGCAAGGCCACGGCCAGCGGCTGGATCGGCTCCGCGCTCGAGTACTACGACTTCTTCATCTACGCGACCGCCGCCTCGCTGATCTTCCCGCAGATATTCTTCCCCAAGGGCAACGCCACGGCAGCCATCGTCGCGTCGCTGGCCACGTACGGGGTGGGGTATGTCGCGCGGCCGATCGGCGCGTTCTTCCTGGGCCACCTGGGCGACACCCACGGCCGCAAGCGCGTGCTGCTGATCTGCATGTTCGTGATGGGCTTCTCGACGATCGCCGTCGGCCTGCTGCCGACCTACGACCAGGTCGGCCTGCTGGCGCCGTTGCTGCTGGTGGTGCTGCGGCTGATCCAGGGCTTCGCGGTGGCGGGCGAGATCTCGGGCGCCAGCTCGATGATCCTGGAGCACGCACCGTTCGGCCGGCGCGGCTTCTTCGCCAGCTTCACCTTGCAGGGCGTGCAGGCCGGCCAGATCCTGGCGGCCGCCGTGTTCCTGCCGCTCGCGCACTACATGCCGGAAGACCAGTTCAACGCGTGGGGCTGGCGCGTGCCGTTCATCCTCAGCTTCGCGGTGATCGCGGTCGCGTTCCTCATTCGTCGCGAGGTCGAGGAGACGCCCGCGTTCGCCGACGAGGCCAAGCGCGGCGCGGTGCCCAGGGTGCCGGTGGTCGAGGCGTTCAAGTACCACTGGGCCGACATGCTGCGCGTGGTGTGCTGCTCGCTGATGAACGTCATCGCGGTCGTGGCCACGATCTTCGGCGCGGCGTACGCGGTGCAGCCGGCGTACGGCATCGGCTTCAGCAAGGACGTGTACCTGTGGATCCCGGTGCTGGGCAACATCGTCGCCGTGCTGGTGATCCCGTTCGTCGGCAACCTCTCCGACAAGATCGGCCGCCGTCCGCCGATGATCTTCGGCGCGATCGGCGCCGGACTGCTGTCGTTCGGCTACCTGTACGCGATCAGCATCCACAGCGTGCCGCTGGCCATCGGGATGTCGCTGCTGATGTGGGGCGTCGTCTACCAGGGCTACAACGCGGTGTTCCCGAGCTTCTACCCGGAGCTTTTCCCGACCCGCGCGCGCGTGTCCGCGATGGCGATTTCGCAGAACGTCGGCACGATGATCACGGCGATGCTGCCGGCGCTCTTCGCCGCCGTGGCGCCCCCCGGCTCGTCCAACATCCCGTTGACGATCGGCGGCCTGACGCTGCTCACCACGCTGATCGCCGCAGTCTCTGCCTGGAGCGCGCGCGAGACCTACCGCATGCCGCTGAAGGCGCTCGGCGAGCGCGGCGCGTCGCCCACCCCCAAGGGCGAGTACGACCAGCAGCGCGAGGTCGTGATCTCGCAGTCGCGCTGGCGCAAGGCGGCCTGAGCCTGCCCAGCCACTTCCGGAGCCTCCCATGATCAGCGGCAAGACCACCCTCATCGCGCACATCGGCTTTCCCACCGAGAGCTTCAAGGCACCGATGATCTACAACCCGTGGTTCGACAAGCACGGCATCGACGCGGCCGTGATCCCGATGGGCGTGCGCCCCGAGGACTTCGCGGTCAGCCTGAAGGCGATCTTCCGCATGTCCAACGTGCGCGGCGCGCTGGTGACGATGCCGCACAAGGTGGCCGCCAATTCGCTGGTCGACGAGATCACGCCGACGGCACGCATCGCCGGCGCCTCCAACGCGATCCTGCTGCGGCCGGACGGCACGCTGCTGGGCGACCAGTTCGACGGCGCCGGCTTCGTGCGCGGCGTGGAGCGCAAGGGCCTGAAGCTCGTCGGCAAGCGGGTGCTGGTGTCGGGCAACGGCGGCGTCGGCTCGGCCATCGCGGCCTCGCTCGCGGCGGCCGGCGTCGCGCAGACGGCGCTGTACGACGGCCACGAGGCGTCGTCGCAGGCGCTCGCCGGACGGCTGCGCGAGCACTACCCGGCGCTCGAGATCGGCACCGGCTCGAACGACCCGGCCGGCTTCGACCTGATCGTCAACGCCACGCCGCTGGGCATGAAGGCGGGCGACCCGCTGCCGTTCGACATGGCGCGCGTCGCGCCCACGACCTTCGTCGGCGAGGTCGTGATGAAGGAGGCGATGACGCCGCTGCTGCTGGCCGCGCAGGCGCGCGGCTGCCCGTTCCAGCTCGGCACCGACATGCTGTTCGAGATGATCCCGGCCTACCTCGAGTTCTTCGGCTTCGGCACCGCCACGCCCGAGGAACTGCGCGAGGTCGCGCAGCTCCGCTACTGATCCCGAGACAAGGCCATCCGCCTTCAAGGTGCGAGGAGACCAACCATGACGACGATCCTGGTGCTGCACGGCATCAACCTGGACATGTTCGGCAAGCGCGACCCGGCCCAGTACGGCACGGTCACGCTGGCCGAGATCGACGAGCGCCTGCGCTCGCTCGGGCGCGAGCTGGACGTGCACGTCACCACCTTCCACAGCAACATCGAGGGCGTGTTCTGCGAACGCATCCACCAGGCGTTTCGCGACGCCGTCGACGCGGTCGTCATCAACGCGGGCGCCTGGACGCACTACAGCATCGGCATCCGCGATGCGCTGGCGATCCTCAAGGCGCCGGTCGTCGAGGTGCACATGTCCAACGTGCACGCGCGCGAGGAATTCCGCCACAAGTCGGTGTTCGCCGAGATCGTGCGCGGACAGATCTGCGGCTTCGGCGTCGACAGCTACCTGCTGGGACTGCGCGCCGCGGCTTCCGCTGCCAAGCAGACGCCCTAGACCTCATCGGCTTCACGACAACAGCACCGGGCCGCGCGTAGCCCGGGCGAGCCGCTGCATGGCGGCCTTGATTTCCCGTCCCACCAAAACCATCACCAGGAGACATTCGATGACCCCCAGCAAGACGTCGTTCCGCATGAACCAGGTTGCCGCCGCGCTCGTCTCGGCGGGCCTGCTCGCCGCCGCAGGCAGCGCGCGCGCCGACCAGCTCGCCGATCTCCAGGCCGCGCTCGCGAAGCTGCAGGCCCAGGTCGCGGAACTCCAGGCGCAGCGAGACGCGGACCAGCAGAAAGCCGCTGCTGCGCCGGCACCCGCTGCTCCGGCTCTGGTCGTCAACCCGCCGCCCGCCATCCCCGCCGCGACGGACATCGGCACGGCCTCGGCCCTGGTGCCCGTGCCGCGCCTGCTGCAGCTGAAGGCCGCCGGCGGCAGCTTCATGCTCTATGGCGACATCGACGAGTACTTCAACCACATGCGCAGCAGCAGCGGCGCCAAGATCAACTCGCTGCAGGACGGCGCGATCCTGCGCAGCCGGCTGGGCTTCGTCGGTTCGAAGGACTTCGGGTCCGGCTACGGCGGCCTCTTCACGCTCGAGACCGGGCTCAACGCGACCAACGGCACGCAGGCCGACCAGCCCAACGCCGCCACGACGGGCCTGACCACCAGCGGCCGCCTGTTCGACCGCCAGGCCTGGGCCGGCGTGACCAGCCCCTACGGCGAGTTCCGTCTCGGCCGCCAGAACACCGAGATCTTCTTCGGCGGCAACTACATCGACTACACCGAGCGCACGCTGGGCTCGGTGGTGAACGCGTTCGGCGTGCCCTCGCGCTACGACGGCGACGTCGCCTACATCTCGCCGCGCATCGCCGGCGCGCAGGTGGCGGCGCACTACGCGATCGGCGGCGGCGGCCAGCAGAACACGAGCACGTTCAACCAGGGCGTGGTGCAACTGCGCGCCGACTACATCGCCGGCCCGGTGCGGGTCGCGTACATGGGCCTGCTGGCGAAGACCCCGGACGGCGCCGTCCACGGCAGCGACGTCTACTACCACAACGTCTATGCGAACTACGACTACGGCCAGGGCACGATCTACGCCGTCTACATCCATTCGAACAACGGCGGCGGCGCGCTGAACAACACCGGCGGCAACGAGGTGGGCAACGTGCCCTCCGTGGTGAGCGGCACCAGCGCCAGCGTGCACACGCCCTATGACATCTACCAGGTCTCGGCCGACTACCGCCTGACGTCGACGCTGCGCCTGGGCGGCCTGTACGGCAAGATCAGGGACACCGTCAACGCGAGCGGAAGCGCCACCGGCTGGTCGCTGGGCGCGTACTGGCAGACCTTCTCCAACCTGACGCTGTACGGACTCGTCGACCAGATGGACAACGACTCGATCGGCGCGTTCGGCCTCGCCGGCTCGGCCGGCCTGACCAAGAACTTCTCCGGCGCCAACCTGACCGGCCAGAGGATCACCGGCGTCCAGATGGGCGGACTGTTCCGCTTCTGAAGCCGGCGGCCATGGCTCAATCTGTCCTACCATCGTCGCCATCCCGTCCCCAGGAGCCATCGATGACGTCTCCCTCGCTCGACCGCGAACTCCGTTCCGAAGCCAGCGACCCGATCGGGCTCGATGGCATCGAGTTCATCGAATACACCACCCCGCGCCCGCAGGCGCTGGGACAGGTGCTGGAGATGATGGGCTTCAGGCCGATCGCGCGCCACCGCTCGCGCGAGGTGACGCTGTACCGGCAGGGCGAGATGAACATCGTCGTCAACGCGAGCGAGCCGGTGCCCGTCGACAGCGAAGGCGAGCTCGACGAGGCGCCGAAGATCGCCGCCATCGCACTGCGCGTGCGCGACGCGGCGGCGGCCTATCGCCACACGCTGGATCTCGGCGCGTGGGCGGTGCCGACCAAGGTCGAGGTGATGGAGCTCAACATCCCCGCGATCCACGGCGTCGGCGGCACGCGCATCTACTTCGTCGACCGCCATCGCGAGTTCTCGATCTACGACGTCGACTTCACCGCGATCCCGACCGTCGACCAGAAGCCGCCGGCGCTGGTCGACATGCACTGGTTCGGCATCGTGCAGTACATCGGCAACGACCGCATGCAGGACTGGACGGCGTTCTATTCGATGCTGTTCGGCTTCGCCGTGCTGCCCGACGACCTGCGCTTCGGCGTGATGCCCAAGGGCCGCGTGCTCGTCGGGCCGGGCAGCGCGCGCAGCCGCTTCTACGTGCAGCTGATCGAGCCGGAGCCGGGCATCCTCGACGCCAAGGGCACCGAGTGGATCGCCCGCATCGGCCTGGGCACGCCCGACCCGCGCGCCTGCGTGGCGGCGCTGCGCGAGCGCGGCATGGCCTTCGCGGAGACGCCGCACGTCCATTCCGACGACCGCGGCGCGCTGACGCGCACGCAGCTTGGCAGCGTCGTCTTCGAGCTCGTCCGCGACGCCGCTCACTGATTTCAAGGAGTTTCCCCATGACGCAACAGACCGGCCGCATCGACGACTTCGGCATGGACACCATCTCGCTGGCGGGCCCCTTGCCGGCCAAGCTGCGCGCGATCCGCGCGGCCGGCTTCTCGCAGGTGATGCTGTCCGCGCGCGATCTCGTGGGCCATGCCGAAGGCGTGGAGGCGGCCATCGCCGCGGTGCGCGAGAGCGGCCTGCGCGTGACCGGCTTCCAGGTGCTGCGCGACTTCGAAGGGCTGTCGGGCCAACTGCACGAGTACAAGGTCGACATCGCCAAGTCGATGCTGGAGCTGGCCGCGGCCGTCGGCGCCAAGGTGCTGCTGGTGTGCTCGTCGACGTCGGCCCACGCCAGCGACGACCGCGACCTGATCGCGCGGGACCTGCGCAAGCTCGCGATGCTGGCGATCCCGCACGGCATCCGCGTGGCCTACGAGGCGCTCTCCTGGGGCCGCAGCATCGAGGAGTTCCCGGCCGCGTGGGACGTGGTGATGCGCGCCGACATGCCCAACCTCGGCCTCGGCCTCGACTCGTTCCACATGTTCGCGACCAAGACCTCGCTCGACGAGCTGCAGTGGCTGGACCCCGAGCGCATCTTCCTCGTGCAGCTGGCCGACTTCATGTGGCAGGAGATCCGGTCGGTCGAGGAGCGCATCGCCACCGCGCGCCACTTCCGCGTCTTCCCGGGCGAGGGCGCGCACAGCGACCAGGTGGCCGCACTGGTGTCGCGCCTGCACGCGCAGGGCTACCGCGGCGACTACAGCTTCGAGGTCTTCAACGACGACTACCAGCAGATCCCGCTGCCCGACGTCGCGCGCCGCGCGCGCAAGGCCGCCGACTGGCTGGGCGAGGGCATCCTGCGCCGGTCGGTGCCCCTGCCGGGACTGATGCGGCTGCAGCCAGTGGGCTGACCAGGCACTCGATCGGAATCGCCATGGCAGCGTCGCTCGAGGACCGCATCACCGACCGCGGCAAGGTCGTCGCCGCCGCGCAGGCCGTGCGCCTGATCCGCGATGGCGACACCGTCACCACCAGCGGCTTCGTCCCGTGAACTACGACAACTTCAACCCGCGCCGGACCTGCTGGACGCCTACGTCGACATGGTGCGCGATGTCGCCGGCGCCCGCTACAGCAACGTCACCCGCTACACGACGAGCGCGTTCGTGCATGCGAGGCTGGGGGCGGCGCTGAGGGATCACCGATGCAGCGGGTCGCCCAGGCATGCCGCAATCCGGGCCTCGTCGACGCAGGTCTCCGGAGGCTCGGGCTCGAGCTCGTCGGCCATGCGCGCCAGGCAGTCTGCACTGTCCTTGGCCCTGGCGAGGAACGCCGAGCCGACCAGCGGATGGCCCGGCTCGATCTGCGCCAGGCGCAGGCCCAGCAGATAGCCCTGGTTCAGGTCCAGCCGCAGGTCGTCCACGAAGTAGTGGCGCTGCAGCCGGCAGTTCGCGGGCGATGCCGATGGCTGCCTGCGGCCGACCGCGACGGATGCCCTCCAATGCGAGTCTGCCGTCATGAGGTAGGCATAGGCGCTTGGCGAGTTGGGTGCCGCGTTGTCGAAGAGACGATGTGCGTCGTCGTAGCGGCCCTCTCGATACGCCGTGTCGCCTTCGACGACGAGCGCATGCGCCGCCTTTCGTCGGGCCGAGGAAGCGTGCCGTGCCGCTGCCGCCATGGCCACCGCCTGCGCCTCGATCTGGTCGGCGGACGCGAGCGAGCGCGCCGTGGCCGCCGTCGGGGCGAAAGACCCCACGCACCCCGACGTCAACGCGACGACGGCAGCCAATGCCCGGGATGCCCTCATTTCGCGCGCTCCGGCTTGCCTTTGACGATCAGCTTGGCGACGCTCGATCCATCCGGGCTGCGATGGCTGATGATCGCTTCGTGAATCGCCGCCCACTGGTTCATGTCGAGCACGGTCACGCAGCCGTCCGACACGTTGCCGATATGCACGAAACGGCTGTTGTCCTTGTACTTGATCGGGAACCAGACCTGGTCGTAGACCAGGTCCTTGTAGGTGTTGCGGTAGTAGTGCGTCATGTTGGCGTTGTGCGGGCCGTCCGGCACCAGCACGTCGTATTCGCCGGCGGGCAGCGGGTAGAGCGAGCCACCCCAGTTGGTATTCATGGTCACCTGCACCGACAGGCCGTCGACCTTCAGCGTGGCCATCTGCTGGTCGAGATCCTGCGAGCGTGCCGCCGAATGCCATTGCGGCACATAGGCGCCGTAGGTCACCTCGATCCGGGCCGGTGATCGCGCGGGCGCCTTGGTGCCGAGGTAGTGCTTGGCGTTGCTGGTCGAGACGCTCATCCGCTTGCCGGCCTGGGGGCCGTCCACGACGGTGAACGTCGTCCGGTCGCCCTGGACATCGGCGATGCGCACCGCGGTGTATTTGGCCAGCGGAATCAAGGCGTGCGTGATCTCGCTTCTGGCCTGCAGCCAGCCATCGCTTCCGATCTCGTTGACGTAGCGCAACGGGCCGGCATCGGCGCGACCGATGGGCCCGGCGGTATGAATGATCTGTCCCGTGGAGGGCACTCTGCCAGTCGCCATCAAACTCTCCCAGGCCATTCTTTTGAGAAGCGTCGAACAAGGTCCGCAGCGCCCAACGCGTGCGAGCGCGGGGCTTCGCGAGTCTACGACGCCGATTCGACTGGCTGGGTAACGAGCCTGGTGCAGTCCTTGTACGCGACCACGATCGGCTTCTGGTGGCCCGCGACCTCTACACCCCTCTTGAATCGTCACAAGAGGTCCCTATAATGCTTGCTAGCACTCAACAGCCGCGAGTGCTAGCGATGGTGGCGTGGGCCGCCGGAGCACTTGCCCGAACTTTGCGAGCTGGCGCTCACTCTTGAGTAGGCCCGCCGCAAGTCTTACTGCTAATGCATTGAAGGAGATGAAATGAAGCTTCGTCCGTTGCACGACCGTGTTGTCGTCAAGCGCCTGGAACAAGAAACTAAGACCGCCTCTGGCATCGTCATCCCCGACGCCGCCGCCGAGAAGCCGGATCAGGGCGAAGTCCTGGCCGTGGGCCCGGGCAAGCGCAATGACAAGGGCGATTTCGTCGTCCTGAACGTCAAGGTCGGCGATCGCGTGCTGTTCGGCAAGTACAGCGGCCAGACCGTCAAGGTCGACGGCGACGAACTGCTCGTGATGCGCGAAGAAGACCTCTTCGCCGTCGTCGAGAAGTAAGCCCCTCGCGCGAAGCGCGTCGCTTCGCGCCCCAGGCTGACCGGCCCGAGCCGGTCAGGCGGCAGATGCCCCCGGTTGCGGAAACGCGGCCGTCCTGATCACCCCAACACTGAATTCCGGAGAAACATCTCATGGCAGCAAAAGACGTCATTTTTGGCTCGGACGCCCGCGCCCGCATGGTCGAAGGCGTGAACATCCTGGCCAACGCGGTCAAGGTCACGCTGGGCCCCAAGGGTCGCAACGTCGTTCTCGAGCGCTCGTTCGGCGCCCCGACGGTCACCAAGGACGGCGTGTCCGTGGCCAAGGAAATCGAGCTGAAGGACAAGCTCCAGAACATGGGCGCGCAGATGGTCAAGGAAGTCGCTTCCAAGACCAGCGACAACGCCGGTGACGGCACCACCACCGCCACCGTGCTGGCGCAAGCCATCGTGCGCGAAGGCATGAAGTACGTGGCCGCCGGCATGAACCCGATGGACCTGAAGCGCGGCATCGACAAGGCGGTCACCGCCCTGGTCGCCGAGCTGAAGAAGGCCTCGAAGCCGACGACGACGTCCAAGGAAATCGCCCAGGTCGGCACGATCTCGGCGAACTCCGACGACTCGATCGGCCAGATCATCGCCGAGGCGATGGACAAGGTCGGCAAGGAAGGCGTCATCACCGTCGAAGACGGCAAGAGCCTGGCCAACGAACTCGACGTCGTCGAAGGCATGCAGTTCGACCGCGGCTACCTGTCGCCGTACTTCATCAACAACCCCGAGAAGCAAGTCGCGCTGCTGGACAACCCGTTCGTCCTGCTGTTCGACAAGAAGATCTCGAACATCCGCGACCTGCTGCCGACGCTGGAACAAGTCGCCAAGGCCGGCCGTCCGCTGCTGATCGTCGCCGAAGAGGTCGACGGCGAAGCGCTGGCGACCCTGGTCGTCAACACGATCCGCGGCATCCTGAAGGTCGTCGCCGTCAAGGCGCCGGGCTTCGGCGATCGTCGCAAGGCCATGCTGGAAGACATCGCCATCCTGACGGGCGGCAAGGTCATCGCCGAGGAAGTCGGCCTGACGCTGGACAAGGTCACGCTGGCCGATCTCGGCCAGGCCAAGCGCGTCGAAGTGGGCAAGGAAAACACGACGATCATCGACGGCAACGGCGCTGCCGGCGACATCGAAGCGCGCGTCAAGCAGATCCGCATCCAGATCGAGGAAGCCACCAGCGACTACGACCGCGAGAAGCTGCAAGAGCGCGTGGCCAAGCTGGCCGGCGGCGTTGCGCTGATCAAGGTCGGTGCCGCGACCGAAGTCGAGATGAAGGAAAAGAAGGCCCGCGTCGAAGACGCGCTGCACGCCACGCGCGCGGCCGTCGAAGAAGGCATCGTCGCCGGCGGCGGCGTGGCGCTGCTGCGCGCCCGCCAAAGCATCGGCGAACTGAAGGGCGACAACCCGGACCAGGACGCCGGCATCAAGCTGGTGCTCAAGGCCGTCGAATCGCCGTTGCGCGAGATCGTCTTCAACGCCGGCGACGAAGCCAGCGTGGTGGTTGCCGCCGTCCTGGCCGGCAAGGGCAATCACGGCTACAACGCGGCCAACGGCACCTACGGCGACATGATCGACATGGGCATCCTGGACCCGACGAAGGTCACGCGCACCGCTCTGCAGAACGCCGCGTCCGTCGCGTCGCTGATGCTGACGACCGAGTGCATGGTCTCCGAGACCCCGAAGGACGACGCGCCTTCGATGGGCGGCGGCGGCATGGGTGGCATGGGCGGCATGGGCGGCATGGACATGTGATGTCCGCGCCCGGAGCGCCGCGAGGCGAACCGGGCGTCGTCCTCCGCGACACCTGACAGGGACTGCTTCGGCAGTCCCTTTTTCATTGGCGTCAGAAGTTTCCGATGCACGGCCCGGTCAGGCGTTCGTTGCCGTGATTGAACGGGTCGGTGTCCGCGTGCGGGATCGAGCGCAGCCGCGTGGGATGCGGCGCGGCCGGTGGCACAGCGGCGGGCTGGGTTGCCGGCGACGGCGATGGCCAGATCGTCGCCTCCACGGTCGTCGCGTCGTTCGGCCGCTCGTGGCTCGCGCGCGACCTGAGCATCGTCGCCACCAGCACGCCGTGCGCCAGCAGCGCCAGCGCGAGCACCGCCCTGCGTCGCCCATGCCCGTCCGAGCGCCATCGCTCCATCCACGCTCCCCGCCGTGTTGTCGCCGATGGACACCAATCCCGTTGCCGAGTTCCGTCGCATCCCCGGCAGAATGCGCAGCATGACCTCCCGCCCCGCGCTGCGTGCGCTGCTGATCGCCTGCCTGCTGCCTTTGCCGGCGTTCGGCCAGGCCGCCGCGCCGGAGTCCCCGGCATCGGCGACGTCGATGCCCCTCGCAGCGCGCGCCGACGGTACCCGGCCCCGTATCGGCCTCGTGCTCTCGGGCGGCGGCGCGCGCGGGCTCGCGCACGTGGGCGTGCTCAAGGCGCTGGAACGCGCGCACGTGCGCGTCGACGCGATCGCCGGCACGTCGATGGGCGCCATCGTCGGCGGGCTCTACGCGAGCGGCATGAGCGCCGACCAGCTCGAGAGCGAGCTGCGCCGCATCGACTGGGACCAGCTGTTCGCCACGCGCGTCGCGCGCCCGTTTCTTTCGCAGCGGCGCAAGGAGGAGGACTTCGAGATCTCCAACGGACTCGAGTTCGGCGTGCACGACGGCCAGCTGAGCGCGCCGCAGGGCGCGCTGTCCAGCCGCGGCCTGGAGCTGCTGCTGCGCCGCCTGACGCTGCCCGTGCGCCGCATCGACGACTTCGACCGCCTGCCGATCCCGTTCCGCGCGGTGGCCACCGACATGGAGACCGGCAAGCCGCTGATCCTCTCGCACGGCGACCTCGCGGTGGCGCTGCGTTCCAGCATGAGCGTGCCCGGCGTGTTCGCGCCCACCGACGTCGACGGCCACCTGCTGGGCGACGGCGGGCTGGTCGACAACCTGCCGGTGGACGTGGCGCGCGCGATGGGCGTCGACGTCGTGATCGTCGTCAACATCGGCACGCCGCTGTCGGGGCGCGAGTCGCTGCAATCGGTGCTCGGGCTGACCGAGCAGATGATCGCGATCCTGACCGAGCAGAACGTCGAGCGCAGCATCGCCACGCTGAAGCCTGGCGACCTGCTGCTGACGCCCGACCTCGGCAAGCTCGGCTCGAGCGACTTCAGCCGCGCGCCCGAGCTGATCCGCATCGGCGAGGACTATGCGCAATCGCAGGCCGCGCGGCTCGCGGCCTACGCGGCGCCCGCCCCCGACTACGCGCAGTGGCTCGCGCAGCATGTGCAGCCGGCGATGGAGCCGACACCGCTGGTGGCGGTGCAGTTCGAAGGCTCGAAGCAGACCAACCCGGGCCGCTTCGAGGCCAAGCTGCAGTCGCAGGCCGGCGAGCTGTTCGACACCAACAAGGCCGAGGCCGACGCGCGCCGGCTCGCGGCCAGCGGCGACTACACGCGCGCCGACTACCGCCTCGTCACCGGCCCGAACGGCGAGACGCTGCTGTTCGACCTGCAGGACAAGCCCTGGGGCCCGAACTACCTGCGCGCGGGCCTCGACCTGCACGCCGACTTCAGCGGCCACAGCGGCTTCGACGTCAAGCTGAGCCACAACCACCACTGGCTCGACGACAACGGCACCGAGTGGCGCAACTTCGTGCAGGTCGGCGAGCGCCCGGCGATCTTCTCGGAGATCTACCACCCGCTGGTGCGCAACATCGACGACACCTCGGACTGGTTCGCCGCGGCCTACGTCTCCGGCGACCGCCAGCACCGATCCGTCTATGCGAACGAGGACGGCGCCGAGATCGCGCAGTTCCTGCGCTCCACCGGCCAGATCGGCCTCGACGTCGGCCTGCCCTTCAACCGACTCGGCGAGCTGCGCGCCGGCTTCCTGCACCTGACGACCTCGACCACCCCGACGCTGCTGTCGTCGGCCTGGACGGGCCCGGCGACGACGCAGGTCTGGCAGGAGGACGGCCTGCGCGTGCGCGGCGTCGTCGACCAGCTGGACTACGTCAACTTCCCCACCAGCGGCTATCGCCTCGACGCCGAGACCGTGGTCGGCGAGCGCCGCCTCGTGCATGCCGAACACATGTCGCGCGGCTCGGTGGAGGGCACGGTCGTCGACAGCTTCGGCCGCAACACCTTCGAGCTGCACGGCGCGCTGAAGATGTCGGACGAGAACGCGCAGATCGTCGTCGACCAGTACACGCTCGGCGGCTTCCAGCAGCTCTCGGGCTATCAGCCCGACCAGCTCTCCGGCAACGCGGTGCTGTTCGGCCGCCTGAACTGGTACATGCGGCTCGCCGACACGCCGGTCTTCGCGCGCGGCTTCTTCGTCGGCGCATCGCTGGAGGCCGGCAACGCGTGGGACGACCGCTCGCAGCTGAGCCTCGCGCATCTGCGCAGCGGCGGCAGCGTCTACCTCGGCGCGGACACCGGCATCGGGCCGATGTATCTCGGCATCACCTACGCGCCGCGCGGCGAGCTGGGGATCGCGTTGTTCATCGGGCGGCCGTAGGCACCGTCACGCCTCGTCGATCTCTTCGCCGTCGTCGAGCGACTCTTCGCCTTCACCTTGCGGCATCGGCGGCAGCTCGAAGTGCACGCGCTCGGGCATCGCGGCCTTCCACGCGAGCAGCTGTTCGGCGACGTCCTCGACGCCGACGCGGCGCATCGACGAGAACAGCGTCACGGCGATGTCCGAGGCCTCGGTGGTGAAGTCGGCCAGCACCGCGCTGGCGGCCTCGATGGCCAGGCCCTGGTCGCGTTGGCCGAGCTTGTCGCACTTGGTCAGCAGCACCAGCAGCTTGACCTCGCCGGTCTTCACGCGCTGGGCGATGAAGTCCAGCAACTGCTTGTCCAGCGGCGTGAAGCCGTGGCGGCTGTCGACCATCAGCACCACGCCCATCAGCGCGCGCCGCACCTCGAGGTAGTCGGCCATCACCTTCTGCCACACGAGCTTCTTGCCGCGCGCGACGGCGGCGTAGCCGTAGCCGGGCAGGTCTGCGAAGAAGGCGTCTGGCGCCTCGCGCGATCCGAGCGTGAACAGGTTGATCAGCTGCGTGCGGCCCGGCGTCTTCGACGCGAACGCAAGCTGGCGCTGCTGGGCCAGCGTGTTGATCGCCGACGACTTGCCGGCATTGCTGCGGCCCACGAACGCGATCTCGGGCATGTCGCCCGCGGGCAGTTGCGAGATCTTGCTGGCCGAGGTCAGGAACTTGGCCGTGTGCAGCCAACCGAGGCCTTCCTTGGCCTGCGCGGACACCACCACCGGCTTCTTGTAGACGGGAGCCGGCACGGCGCGAGGGGGGGAGGGTTTGCGCGTACGCTTAGCTTCGGTCATGGTGCATTGTAAAATCGTTGGGTTTGCTCCATCCAAAAGCCTCTCCTGAAGGGTTCGCCGAGATGAAGTCCTTGTATGTTGTTGCCCTGGCGACCCTGTTCGCCGCTTCCGCGATGGCCGACGAAGCGAAGGGGCCGGCCAAGCCGGACCTCGCCAAGGGCGCCACCATCTCGGCCACCGTCTGCGCCGCCTGCCACACGGCGGACGGCTCGCGCGGCATCCCGACCAACCCGATCCTGCAAGGGCAGCACGCCGACTATCTCGTCAAGCAACTCCAGGAGTTCAAGTCCGGCAAGCGCGACAACGCCATCATGAAGCCGATGGCGTCCACCCTGTCGGACGACGACATGCGCAACGTCGCCGCGTTCTACGCGTCGAAGACCGCCAAGCCGGGGCTGTCGAAGAACCCGGCCACGGTCGATCTGGGCAAGAAGATCTGGCGCGGCGGCATCGCCGAGAAGTCCGTGCCGGCCTGCGCCGGCTGCCACGGCCCCACCGGCGCCGGCATCCCGTCGCAGTACGCGCGCCTGGGCGGCCAGCACGCCGAGTACGTCAGCGCCGAACTGGGCCTGTTCCGCGCCGGCAAGCGCAACAACAGCCCGCAGATGACGACGATCGCCGCGCGCATGAGCGATGCGGAAATCGCGGCGGTGTCCGACTACGTCGAAGGCCTGAACGCCGGCAAGTGAGCCACGGGGCGGCCGCGTCCGCCCCGTTCGCGTGAACAGATGCCAGGCCGGGCTGCTTTCACGTGCCTGGCCCACGGCGACGCCGCTATCATCGGCCGATGCCCTTCATCCGCCGCAACGCCTCGGGAGCCATCGACAGCCTGCATCGCCGCGACGAGGGCGGCGCCGAGTTCCTGCCCGACGACCATCCCGACGTGCGCGCCTTCCTCGGCGCCGGCCCGGTCGTGCACGACGAGGGCTTCGCGTCGCTGGACGCCGACTTCATCCGCGTGATCGAGGACGTGATCGACACGCTGATCTCGAAGAACGTCATCAACATCACCGACCTGCCCGTCGAGGCGCAGACCAAGCTGTTCGGCCGCAAGGGCTACCGCGAGCGCGCCACCAAGGATGCGCTGAAGCTGTTCGGCGACGACGACGGCCGGCCGATCTAGCTTTCTCCCGCGGCGTCGCCGTCGAGATCGACGCCCAGCTCCTTCGCCAGCCGCGCCACCTGCGCGCGCAGCCGCTCGAGTTCGCCCTTCATGCGCAACTGCTCGGCGCGCATCGCAGCGACCTCGGACATCCCGAGCGCCGCGTCGGCCAGCGGCGATCCGGGGCCGCCCTGCGGCGCCGCGGGCGCGGCGTCGACCACCGGCCCGGACACGAGGTGCGCCCAGCGCGACTCGCGCGCGCCCGGCGCGCGCGCGAGCTTGACGACGAACGGCGGCTCGTGCGTGGCCATCTCGTCGAGGAAGCCCTCCACCGACGAGATGTCGGCGAAGCGGTGCAGGCGTTCGCTGTTCAGGCGCAGCTCGGCGGCGGTCTGCGGGCCGCGCAGCATCAGCATCGCCAGCAGCGCGACGCTCTGGCCGGGCAGCTTCAGCACGCGCGTGACGTTGTGCTCGAAGCGCGGCACGCGGCTGCCGGAGCCTTCGAGGACGAGGTGCAGCGACTTGAGCGTGTCGAGCGCGGCCAGCACGTCGCCCTCGCTCGCGTTGATCACCGGATCGCGCGCCGTCTTCTGGTTGCAGCCCAGCGTCAGCGCATTCAGGCTCAACGGATAGCTGTCGGGCACGGTGTGCTGCTTCTCGACCAGCACGCCCAGGATGCGGGTCTCGAGGAGCGATAGCGTGGGCAGGGTCATGGCATCGGCGACGGCGAAGGGACACCCGCAGTATCGCTCGCCGCCCATCCCTTCGGGCCGCGCGGATCGGGGCGTTGACCGTGGATACCCCAGTATGTATGAGTGTCACAGAGGCGGCCTGTCATCGTGACATCTTCGTGACACACCCCATGGCGCAACGCTCCCGTAGGAATTGGCGCATGACATTTTTGTTTCACAGACGCTCGTTAGCGTGTTGGCTTGGTTGGGATATGCGGCCCCGCCAATACCACCTCTGAGGAGATCCAACTTGAAAAGCATCATTGCGCAGCGCCGTGCCGTGCACATCCTGACGCCCGTGACACTGGCCTGCGCCCTCGCCGCATGCGGCGGCGACAGCAGCAGTTCGCCTCCGACTGCCACGACCACCACCTACTCCGGCAAGGTCGTCGCGACTTCGTTCAAGGCCGACGCGTCGGGCAACCCCGTCCTGACTTCCGGCTACTACGCCAACGCCATCGTCTTCATCGACACGAACGGCAACGGCGTTCAGGACTCGGGCGAACCCGCCGGCGTCACCGACTCCACCGGCAAGTTCACGTTCACCGCGGCCTCGTCGGTCACCGGCCAGCTCGTGGCCAGCATCACGACCGCGTCGACCAACACCGCCTCCGGCGCCGCGGCTCCGGCCCACCTGATCCTGCGCGCCTCGGCGGCGCAGATCGCGGACCAGGGCAACACCGCCATCGTCATCAGCCCGCTGTCCAGCGAAGTGCAGCGCCTGGTCGAAGCCAACGGCACCGCCTACGCGACCGAGAAGACCAACCTGGCCGCGCGCCTGACGGGCCCGGCCTTCAACAAGGGCACAGCCACCGTCACGACGACCGACCTGCTGGCCGACCCGAGCAGCGTGAGCAACGCCGCCGAACAATACGCGCTGCTGTACGAAGACAACTCGCTGGGCAACCGCTACACCTACGCGACGGCCAAGCTCGATCGCGGCGACAAGTACCCCGACGCGCTGGCCGTGGCCGGCGGCGATCCGCGCCTGGCCGGCGCCACCGACACCCGCACCGCCATCACGTTCGCGCAGTCGCAGCAGGCGGCCTTCAACATCGAAGGCGTGCCGGCGTACGACAACATCTTCGTCATCATGGAGGAAAACAAGTCGACCGACGCGATCCTGGGCAACTCGCGCGCGCCGTTCATCAACAAGCTGCTGAACACGTACAACCAGCTGACGACGTACTACTCCACCGGCAACCCGTCCGAGCCGAACTACACGGCACTCGGCGGCGCGGACGACTGGGGCATCACCGACGACAACTGGTTCGGCTGCGGCGCCGTCGGCGCCAACGCCCCGACCGACGCCGCCTTCCCGGGCGGCACGGCTTCGGACGGCCAGCTGCTGCCGGCCACCGGCGCGATCCCCGCCGCGAGCTTCTACCCGCAACTCGCGACGGCCGGCTTCACCTACAGCGTCACGCCGGTCGGCGGCAGCGCGACCACCAAGACGGTCGTCTACAGCGACGCCAGCATCAACGCGGGCTTCAGCACGACGGCGGGCAACACCTGCAGCACGTCGCCGAACCCCGCCAGCCCCGGCACCAACCACAACCCGGCCGGCGACAACCTGTTCACGCTGATCTCGAAGGCCGGCCTGACGATCCGCACCTACAGCGAATCGATGAACCCGGGTCTGGACCCGCGTTCCGACAGCCAGGCCCAGAACGTCGCCAAGGCCTGGACCGGCGTCGACACCGTCGGCACCAACGGCACCATCACCGACAGCCAGCCGTACCAGCTGTCCCAGGGGCTGTACAAGGTCAAGCACGGCCCGTCGATCGCCTACCAGACGGCGCGCAACCTGCCGGAGTTCCACGCCGACAACCGCACCATCTTCGGCACGCAATACGCGGCCGCGGACTGGACCTCGAAGTCGCCGTTCTCGACCGCCAACGGCGGCACCTACGACACGACGAAGTGGATCTACGACCAGTTCAGCACCGACCTCGCGGCGGGTGACGTGGGCAACATCAACTTCATCGTGCCCGACCAGTGCGACGACATGCACGGCGTCGGCGACGACACGGAGTCCTGCAACGGCGGCGCCAACGGCAACAACGGCCAGAACGTCAGCGTCACGCGCGCCGACATCTACCTGAACAAGGTGATCGCGGCCATCCAGGCCTCGCCGCTGTACCAGAACAAGAACAAGCGCGTTGCCATCGTCGTCATGTTCGACGAGGGCGAAGGCACTGCGCACGGTTCCTCGTGCTGCGGCTGGAACGCGGGCGGTACGAACTCCGGTGCGGCTCCGGTCACGGTGTCGGCCAGCGGCGTGGCAGCGGCGGCTTCGCAGCCGGTGAACTACACGCAGGGCAACAACGGCCACGGCAACTCGATCTTCGCGGTGATCAGCAACCAGCAGGACGTCGGCACGGCGGCCAAGGGCATCAAGGACAGCGATTCCTACAGCCACTTCGCGTTCGTGCGCACGCTGCAGGACATGTTCCAGCTGGCTGACCCGGCCAAGGACTCGACGTACCTGAACCGTGCGAAGTACACGGAAGCGTTCGTCGCCGCCAACCTGACGGCCCTGCCGGAATTCGCGGGCAGCGCGGACACCCACTTCGATGCGGTGCGTCCGATCAACCACGCGTACAAGATCCCGGCGACCTACACGCAGAGGCTGGACCCGCTGGGCATCGTCCCCGTGGGCGCAGCCTCCGGCGTGACGCCGCAGGTCGGCCCCGATGCCAACCAGACCAACGTCTGGTCGCTGAAGTAAGCAGCGACCCCGGTCGCGGGGCGGCATGCCGCTTCACGACCGCGGGTCGACCTTCCATGACGGGCCGGCTCCTCGCCGGCTCGCCTCTTCGAAACGATTCCCGTCGAAGCCGTCTCATTCGCACGCCGTCTCCCCTACGAGACGTCATGCGAATACGACGGCGAAGTCTTTTCCAGACCATGAAGACCCGCAACATCTCCCTCGCAGGCGCGTGTGCCCTGCTGCTGGCCCTGGCGGCCTGCGGCGGTGGCGGCAACGGCGGCGGCGCGCAGCCCGCCAGCAGTGCCAGCAGTGCCAGCAGTGCCAGCAGTGCCAGCAGTGCCAGCAGTGCAGGCAGTGCAGGCAGTGGAAGCAGCGCGAGCACCGGCGCCGCCAGTGCGCCGGCGCTGAGCCTGGTGGCCCAGATCGGCCAGAAGGCGTTCGTCGACCAGACGCTGTCGGGCGGCAAGAACATGTCGTGCGCGAGCTGCCATTCGCCGCAATACGCCTATGGCCCGCCGAACAGCCTGTCGGTGCAGCTGGGCTCGGATCCGACCAAGGCCGGCACGCGCGCCGTGCCGTCGCTGCGCTACAAGGACGCGACGCCGCCCTACGCCGACAACGCCACCAACCCGGACGGCGTGACGGGCGCCGCCGCCGGCGGCGGCTTCATGTGGGACGGGCGCGCGGCCACGCTGGCCTCGCAGGCCATGCTGCCGCTGCTCAACCCGCTCGAGATGAATGCCGCCTCGAAGGCGGACGTGGTGGCGGCGGTGCAGGCCGGCAGCTATGCCGCCCTGTTCAAGCAGGTCTACGGCGCCGACGCGTTCAGCAACGTGGACACCGCCTTCGCCAACCTCGGCGCGTCGATCCAGGCCTACGAGACGGAGGACCTCAGCTTCCATCCGTACTCCAGCAAGTACGACCTCGCCCTGCACAACAAGATCGGCGGCAACCTGACCGCCGCCGAGATCCGCGGCTCGCAGGTCTTCGACGGCGCCGGCAACTGCTCGGCGTGCCATTTCGCGGGTCCCAACTTCAACGGCAACGTCGGCCTGATGACCGACTTCACCTACCAGGCCATCGGCGCGCCGCGCAACGACAGCTCCATCCCCGGCAACCCCGACCCGGTCCCGGCCAACGACGCCGACCCGACCTACTTCGACATGGGCCTGTGCGGCCCGCTGCGCACCGACCACACGCCGGCGCAGCTCGGCACGCCCGATCCCTATTGCGCCAAGTTCAAGGTGCCGACGCTGCGCAACGCGGCCACGCGCAGCGTGTTCTTCCACAACGGGGTGTTCCACTCGCTCAACCAGGTCGTCCACTTCTACAACACGCGCGATACCAACCCGGAGTTCTGGTACCCGTCCACCGGCGGCTCGGGCACGCCGGTGTCGACGCCGAGCTGGGCCTTGCAGCTGACGGTGCTGCCGGGCGCGACGGTCAACAAGTTCAACGACATCCCGCCGGGCCAGCAGGGCAACGTGGACGAGGAGGTGCCGCTCGGCACCGGCACCACGCCGCCGGACAATTCGCTGGCCACGACGCTGGGCGACGGCGTCCTGCCGCGCGCCCCCGGCTCGGCTCCGGCACTGACGGAGCAGCAGGTCGCCGATCTGATCTGCTTCCTGGGCACGCTGAGCGACGGCTACCAGCCGCCGGCGACGACGCCGACCAGCGGCCCCTGCGTGAATTGACCCGCCCATGAATCGACGATACCGGGCCGGGACGGCCCTGCTGATCCTCGCGCTGCTCGCGGCCTGCCACGGCGAGCAGGCGCAACTGCCCACGCGCGACAACTTCACGGCCGCGCTCGACGACTACCTCTCGCAGCGCGGCAACCTGTGCCTGGCCAAGTACGACTGGCCGATCGCCGTGACCGCGGCCGACCGCCAGGCGCACACCCCCGACGCGCAGCAGATGCCCGTGCTCGAGGCGCTGGGCCTCGTGAGCGGCCACGACGCGAGCGTCACGCGCAAGGGCGCCAACGGCGTGGCCGCGACCTCGCCCGCGCGCGAGTACGCGTTGACGTCCGCGGGCCGGAAGTACTACCTGCACGTGCCGGTGGTGGTCGCGACGCCCACCCAGCACGTGACGCATCCCGCCGATTTCTGCGTCGCCAGGCTGACGCTGGATCGCCTGTTCGGATGGGAGAAGCCGCAGCCAGTCGACGGCCGCATGGCGACCTCGTTGCTGTTCTCCTACCGCATCGTCGATCCGGCGCCGTGGATGGCGACGCCGGAGGCACGGCGCGCGTTTCCGATGGCGATACGCTCGATCGACAACGCCGGCGTCCTGCAGTTGCGCCTCGGCGTCCATCTGACCCCGGACGGCTGGGTGGCCGACGAACTGTCGGAATGAGCCGCCGTTCCCGATGACCTCGCGCGTCGAAAAGCGGCGCGTTTTCCTCACGCTTGAACCTCGACATGAAGACACAGCAAATCAAGATTGCAGCCATGACCTCCCTGGCCGTGCTGGCGCTGGCCGGATGCGGCCACCAGCCCGACCCCAAGGCGCCGTCGCGCGAGAACTTCGAGGCCGGGCTGCGCACGTTCCTGGCCGCGGGCAACGACGAGATCTGCCTGGCGATGTACGACTGGCCGATCGACCTCACCGAGGCCGAGGCCGGCGCCAACGCGCGCCATGCCGTGCAACTGCCGGTGTTCGAGAAGCTGGGCCTGGCCAGGAGCACCATCGTCCCCGTCCCCAGGAGCACCGACAACCCGGACGGCGCCGTCAAGCGCTACGTGCTGACCGACGAAGGCCGCAAGTACTACAAGGCCCACGCGCACAAGGGCCGCGACGGCAACCAGCACGCGAACGACTTCTGCGTCGCGCAGATCAGCCTCGACCGTGTCGACAGCTGGGATCTCGACAAGCAGCAATCCTCCGCGGCGGTCAACTACACGTACCACATCGCCGCGGCGCCGTGGATGAAGGACGCCGACGCGAGCCGCGTGCTGCCGATGGTGGACCGGGTCATCAAGGGCGCCGACGGCAGCCTCAAGATGCGCCAGGGCTTCACGCTGACCGACAAGGGCTGGGTCGCGGTCGCGGGCCCCGTGTGACCTCGTGGCGCGCCTGATCCGTTTCGCGCCGCAGCTGGGCCACTGGCTGACGGGCAACCTCGACCGCGGCCAGGAACCCGCTGCGCTGGTCGAGACCATGCGCCGGCAGGGCATGGAGGCGCACGCCGCCGAGGCCATCGTCGCCGCCCACTTGGACGCGCGGCGCCGCGGCGCGGCGCCGCCGGTCGACAGCATCGAGCTGCAGGACGAGGCCGCGGCCGCGCCGGTCGCGCGCCTGGCACCCGGCACGCGCATCGCCGGCGGCGACCGCGAGATCGTCGTCCACATGCGCGTCGAGGATCCGGTCTGCGCGACGCTCGGCAACGTGCTCGACGCCGACGAATGCCGCACGCTGATCGAGCTGGCGCGGCCGCGCCTGGAGCCGTCGACGCTGGTCGACCTGATGACTGGCCAGGACATCGTGAGCGACAAGCGCACGAGCTGGGGCATGTTCTTCCGCCTCGAGGAGAACGAGTTCATCGCGCGCCTCGACCGCCGGCTCTCGCGCGTGATGAACCTGCCGCTGGGCAACGGCGAAGGCCTGCAGGTGCTGCACTATCCGACCGGCGCCGGCAGCGAGCCGCACCACGACTACCTGCAGCCGAGCAACGCGGCCAACCGCGAGTCCCTCTTGCGCAGCGGCCAGCGCGTGAGCACGCTGGTGACGTATCTCAACGACGTGCCGGCCGGCGGCCAGACGGTGTTTCCCGCCCTCGGCTTCGCGACGTCCCCGCTGCGCGGCAACGCGATCTATTTCGAGTACGGCGACGACCACGGCGTCGTCGATCCGCGTTCGCTGCATGCGAGCGCCGCGGTCACGCAGGGCGAGAAGTGGGTCGTGACGAAGTGGATGCGCAACCGGCGCTTCGTGTCGGCCTGAGGGCAGGCCCGGTTCAGTCGCCCAGCAGCCAGCGGTCGCGCACCGGCACGTGCGGCTCGACGTGGCTGGTCAGCAGGATCACCTGGCCGCCCTGCTGCGCGCGTGCCGTCAGCGTGTCGGCGAGATGTTGCGAAGACGCCGTGTCCAACGCATTGAACGGTTCGTCCAGCAGCAACAGCCTGACCGGCAAGGCCAGCGCGAGCGCCAGCAGCGTCTTGCGTTGCTGGCCCAGCGACGCGTCGCGCAGCGGCGTCGCCAGCGCTTTCGTCAGGCCCAGCGCGTCGACCTGCTCGCGCACGCGCTGCGCATCGACGCCGGGATAGGTGCCGCTGACGAAGCCCAGGCATTCGGCGATGGTCAGCCAGGGCGTCGGCGGCGGATCGCTGAGGCACCAGAACGTCTGCTGGCGCCACGCGAGCGGAGCCTGCGAGTGGCCCGCGGCGTAGCGGCAGCCCGCGAGTTCGAAGGAGCCATGGCGCGGCGCCAGCGCACCGGCCAGCAGCCGCAACAGCGTCGACTTGCCGCTGCCGTTGGCGCCCTGCACCCACGTCACGCCGGCGCCGGCGCGCGCGCTCCAGCCCTCGAACAGCCAGCGCTGGCCGTAGGCGAAGACGAGTTGGTCGATGTGCAGGCTCAGTTCCAAAGTTCGCTCCCGAAGGCCGTCAACAGGCCCGTGCAGACCGCCCACAGCGCGACGTGGGCCTCGCGATTGGCCGAGGGCACCGAGGTCATCGCCAGCGGCGTCGCGACGAGCCCGAACGCGAACGCCGCCAGCGGCCCTGCGCGCCACGGACGCGATGCCAGCACCAACGCCACCGCCACCGCGCCCGCGGCGACCATCGGCGCGCAGATCAGCCCACGCGCCCGCCAGCGCCACGCGCCCGACGCCGGCAACGACGCGAGCCACGGCGCCAGCGCGGCCAGATGCGACTCCATCGTGCGCTGCAGGCGCTCGGTCAACGCGATCGCCAGCATGCTGAACATCAGCGCCCACGCCGCGCCCGGAACGACGGACCACCAGCCCTGCGTCCATGCGAACGCCAGCGCGGTCGCCGCGACGACGCCGGCCAACAGTGAACGCGCGCCGGGCGTCAAGGCATCGCGCCACGCCGGCCACCACAGCAACGCCGCGGACTGGCCGGGCCTGGCCGCGAGCAGCACCTCGGGAGACTGCGCCCGCATCGCGTGCTGCGCGCGCACGACGACGCCGCGCCGCTGCCAGGCGAGCGCCGCGGCGCCGAGTGCGCACGAGGCGATCCACGACCCCGCCAGCGACACCAGCGACCACGGCATCGCCTCCAGCCACCAGGCCGGGCGACGCAGCGCGAACATGCCCACGGAGAACGCATAGAGCGCGCCCAACGGCGCCAGGACCACGGCGCTGACGACGACGTCCGACCACCACAAGGCGCGCGCCCCCAGCGGCAGGCAGCGCAGCTGCACGCACCAGGCTTCGGGCAGCAGGCGTCCGCGCAAGGCCCACAGCGGCCAGGCGGCCAGCACGGCCTGCGCGATCCACAGCGCGACGCCACTGCGCCACGGCAGCGTCACGGCCTTCATCGGCGGCACGCCGGCCCAGGCCAGCAACGCGAAGCTGGCGATGAAGATCGGCCCCGAGACGCCGATCATGATCGGCAGCGCCTGCTTCACCGAACGCAGGAGTTCATGCAGGACTTCGCGCGTGCGTTCGAGGCGGACGGGAATGAGCGTGGTCTTCAGGGCGGGCTTCCTGGCGGCGGATTGGCGATCAGACGGAGCGCGGCGCAGCAAGTTCCGCGCCGCGCCGAAACGCGGCAAACCGAGGCATTGGCGCAGGGCAGATTTTCGTGGTGTTCCTAGCATGGTGGCACGGACTCCGGATCGTGAATCGGGGCCAACAAGCAGGAGCAATGACATGCCTTACGTCTACTCGGAAGTGGACAAACTCGATGGCCACGCCCTCGTCGGCACGCACCAGTGCGTCGCGCTGGTGCAGGCGTTCGCCGACGCGCCCAGGACTGCGGGAACGCCCTACTTCCTCGCCAACACCGGCCCCAACGCAATCCCTGTATGCGTCCCCTTCGCCACCAGGTGTTCCGGCGGCCCTTCGGCCACCAGCTTGCCGCCGGCCGATCCGCCTTCCGGCCCCATGTCGATCACCCAGTCGGCCTCGGCGATGACGTCGAGGTCGTGCTCGATGACGACCACGCTGTGGCCGCCGTCGGTCAGGCGGTGCAGCACCTTGATCAGCTTGGCGACGTCGGCCATGTGCAGGCCCACCGTCGGCTCGTCGAGCACGTAGAGCGTGTGCGGCGCCTTCTGGCCGCGGCGGCCCACCTCGTCGCGCACCTTGCTCAGCTCGGTCACCAGCTTGATGCGCTGCGCCTCGCCGCCCGACAACGTCGGCGACGGCTGGCCCAGCGTCAGGTAGCCCAGGCCGACGTCCTGCAGCAGTTGCAGCGGATGCCCGATCGCCGGCATGCTCGCGAAGAACTCCACCGCCTCGTCGACTTCCATCTGCAGCACGTCGCCGATCGACTTGCCGCGCCACGTGACCGCCAGCGTCGCCGGATTGAAGCGCGCGCCGTGGCACAGGTCGCACGCCACCTTCACGTCGGGCAGGAAGCTCATCTCGATCGTGCGCACGCCCTGGCCTTCGCAACCCGGGCAGCGCCCACCGTTGGCGCCGCCGGTGTTGAAGCTGAAGCGGCCGGCCGCGTAGCCGCGCGCCTTGGCTTCGAGCGTCTCGGCGAACAGCTTGCGGATCGCGTCCCAGAAGCCGATGTAGGTGGCTGGGCACGAGCGCGGCGTCTTGCCGATCGGGGTCTGGTCGACCTCCAGCACGCGGTCGACCGAGTGCCAGCCCTCCACCGACTCGCAACCGGTGGGCGCGGCCTTGCCGCGGCTGCTCACCAGGTCGGCCACGCTCGCCAGCAGCACGTCGCGCGCGATCGTGCTCTTGCCCGAGCCGCTGACGCCGGTGATGGCGACGAGGCGCTGCAGCGGCACGCGCACCGGCATGCCCTGCAGGTTGTGCAGCCTGGCGCCGAAGATCGTGATGTGCGTGCTGGCGCCGGCGTCGTCGGCCGCGAACGCGACCTCGCGCCGCGGCTGCATCGGGTGCGTCTGCGGATGCGCGAGGCAGCGCCCCGTCACCGACTCGGGCACCGCCGACAGGTCGGCCGCCTTGCCCTCCGCGACGAGCCGGCCGCCGCGCTTGCCGGCGCCCGGGCCGATGTCGATCAGGTGGTCGGCGCGGCGGATCGTGTCCTCGTCATGCTCCACCACCACCAGCGTGTTGCCCTGCGAGCCCAGGCGCGCGAGCGCGTCCAGCAGGATCTTGTTGTCGCGCGGATGCAGGCCGATGGTCGGCTCGTCCAGCACGTAGCAGACGCCCTGCAGGTTGCTGCCCAGCTGCGCCGCGAGGCGGATGCGCTGCGCCTCCCCGCCCGACAGCGTCGGGGCCGCGCGATCGAGCGTCAGGTAGTTCAGGCCGACGTCCTCGAGGAACACGAGCCGGCTGCGGATCTCGCTGATGACGTCGCGCGCGATGTCCGCGTCGCGGCCGGCGAGCCGCAGCGATTCGACCCACTTGCGCACGTCGGACACCGCCCATTGCGCGACGTCGGTGATCGCCTGGTCCTCGAACTTGATCGCGCGCGGCGCGGGCGCGAGGCGCGCGCCGTGGCAGTCGGGGCAGGCGGCGTCGTGCAGCTCCTCGGCGTCGGGCTCCTTCGTGATGAAGGCCTGCTCCCGGCCGCGCTCGTTCTCGTCCAGCACCGAGTCGTCGAACGCCGCGCGCTGCTCGCGCGTCAGCGCCAGGCCGGTGCCGACGCAGCCCGGGCACCAGCCGTGCTTGCTGTTGTACGAGAACATGCGCGGGTCGGGCTCGCCGTAGCTGGTGCCGCAGGTCGGGCACGCGCGCTTGGTCGAGAACACCTTCACCGCGCCGATGCCCAGCGTCGAATGGCCCAGCTCCATCGCTTCGGTCAGGCCGTCCAGCGGCGTCAGCAGGTGCATCACGCCCTTGCCGATGTCGAGCGCCTTGGCGAGATGAGCGCGCAACTCGGCCTCGCGCTCGGGCGCGATCAGGAGATCGCCCACCGGCAATTCCAGCGTGTGCTCCTTGAAGCGATCCAGCCGCGGCCACGGATCGACCTTCATGAACTCGCCGTCCACGCGCAGGTGCGTGTGGCCGCGCGCCTTGGCCCACTTCGCCAGGTCGGTGTAGACGCCCTTGCGCGCCACCACCAGCGGCGCGAGGAGGCCGACGTGCTGGCCGCGATAGTCGCGCAGCAGCTGCGCGGCGATGCTCTCGACGCTCTGCGGCTTCACCGGGCTGCCGTCGTGGATGCAGTGCTGGATGCCCAGCTTGACCCACAGCAGGCGCAGGAAGTGCCACACCTCGGTCGTCGTCGCGACCGTGCTCTTGCGGCCGCCGCGCGACAACCGCTGCTCGATCGCCACGGTCGGCGGGATACCGTACACCGCATCCACTTCCGGCCGCCCCGCCGGCTGCACGATGCTGCGCGCATAGGCGTTGAGCGATTCGAGATAGCGCCGCTGCCCTTCGTTGAACAGGATGTCGAACGCCAGCGTGCTCTTGCCGGAGCCCGACACGCCGGTGACGACCGTGAACTTGCCGCGCGGGATCGCGACGTCCATGCCCTTCAAGTTGTGCTCGCGCGCGTTGACGATGCGGATCGAGTTGTCCTCGACGCTGCCCTCGACCGCGCGCCGGCGCTTGCTGACCAGCGACTGCAGGCTCGGGCCGTCCTTGCTGTCGTCGCGCTTGCCCTCGGCCTTGTAGCGCGCGTCCTCGACCGCCGCGTAGCGCGCGTGCTTCTCCTTGGCGACGTCGGACGCGGCGTAGCGTTCCAGCCCCAGCGTCTCGACGTAGTCGCGCAGCGCGCGTCCCGTGTGCGATCGCGTGTTGGCCTGCAAGTCCTCGGGCGTGCCGACACCGACGAGTTCGCCGCCGCCCTCGCCGCCTTCCGGCCCGAGGTCGACCAGCCAGTCGGCCGAGCGGATCACGTCGAGGTTGTGCTCGATGACGATCAGCGAGTGACCCGCTTCCAGCAGTCGCCGCAGCGAGCGCATCAGCTTGGCGATGTCGTCGAAGTGCAGGCCGGTGGTCGGCTCGTCGAACAGGAACAGCGTGCCCTTCTTCGCGGCCGGCTGTTGCGGGCCCTGCGCGGCCTCGGCGAGGAAGCCGGCCAGCTTCAGGCGCTGCGCCTCGCCGCCCGACAGCGTCGGCACCGGCTGGCCCAGCTTCACGTAGTCGAGGCCGACGTCGACGATGGGCTGCAGCCGCCGGATCACCTCGCGGTCGTCGGCGAACAGCTGCACGGCCTCGCTGACGGTCAGCTCCAGCACGTCGGCGATCGACAGCTGGCGGTCGCGCCGCACCAGGTGCGCGTCCAGCATCTCGGCGCGGAAGCGCTTGCCGTCGCAATCGGGGCAGCGCAGGTAGACGTCGGACAGGAACTGCATCTCGACATGCTCGAAGCCCGAGCCGCCGCAGGTCGGGCAACGCCCGTCGCCGGCGTTGAACGAGAACATGCCGGGGCCGTAGCTGCGCTCGATGGCCACCGGCGTCGTGGCGAAGATCTTGCGGATCTCGTCGAACGCGCCGACGTAGCTCGCCGGGTTCGAACGCGCGGTCTTGCCGATCGGGCTCTGGTCGACGAACACCGCCTCCGACAGCCAGTCCGCGCCCAGCAGCGCCTCGTGCTTGCCGGGCGTCTCGGTCGGCTTGCCGAAGTGGCGCTCCAGCGCCGGATACAGCACGTCCTGCATCAGCGTGCTCTTGCCGGAGCCGCTGACGCCGGTGACGACCACCAGCCGCTGCAGCGGAAACTCCACCGTCACGTTGCGCAGGTTGTGCTCGGTCGCGCCCTGCACGATCAGCCGCGGCGTCGATTCCACGACCGCGCGGCGGATGCCCATGCCGACCTGCTTGCGCGCGCCGAGGTAGGCGCCGGTCAGCGTATCGGCCAGCTTCGCGGCCTCGGGTTCGCCGTCGAACACGATCTGTCCGCCGCGCTCGCCCGGGCCGGGGCCCATGTCGATCAGGCGGTCGGCGGCCAGCATCACGGCAGGGTCGTGCTCCACCACCACCAGCGTGTTGCCCGCGTCGCGCAGGCGCTGCATCGCCTCGACGATGCGGTGCATGTCGCGCGGATGCAGGCCGATGGACGGCTCGTCCAGCACGAACAGCGTGTTGACCAGCGACGTGCCGAGCGCCGTCGTCAGGTTGATGCGCTGCACCTCGCCGCCGGACAGCGTGCGGCTCTGGCGATCGAGCGTCAGGTAGCCGATGCCGACGTCGTTGAGGTATTTCAGCCGCGTGCAGATCTCGTCGAGCAACAGCTTCAGCGCGTCGTCGGGCAGGTTGTCCGGCGTGTGTTGCTGGTCGAAGAATCGTCGAAGACGATCGATCGACAGCAGCATCATGTCGTGCAGGCCCAGCCCCGGCAGCGCTTCCAGCTGCTCGCGCGTCCAGTCGACGCCGTGCGGCATGTGGCGCAGCGACGGCGGCAGCACCGAGTCGGCCTGCTCCTTGGTGCCGACGCGCCACAGCTGCGCCTCCAGCTTCAGGCGCGCGCCGTCGCACGCCGGGCACTTCGTGTAGCTGCGGTACTTCGACAGCAGCACGCGGATGTGCATCTTGTAGGCCTTCGACTCGAGGTACTCGAAGAAGCGCTTGATGCCGTACCACTGCTTGTGCCAGTTGCCGTTCCAGTTCGGCGACCCCTCGATGACCCACTTGCGCTGCGCGTCGGTGAGCATGTTCCACGCGGTGTCGCGCGGGATGCCGGCGTCGCCGGCATACTTCATCAGGTCGTCCTGCTGCTCCTTCCACGCGGGCGTCTGGATCGTCTTGACGGCGCCGTTGCGCAGCGTCTTCTTCTCGTCCGGCACGACCAGGCCCCAGTCGACGCCGATCACGCGCCCGAAGCCGCGGCAGGTCTCGCAGGCGCCGAACGCCGAGTTGAACGAGAACAGCGCCGGCTGCGGATCGTCGTAGCGCAGGTCGCTCTCGGGGCAGTGCAGGCCGGTCGACCAGCGCCAGCGAATGCCGGGGTCTTCGGCCTCGGCACTTTCGGGCAGCACGTCGACATTCAGGCGCCCCTGCCCGCGCTTCAACGCCAGCTCGATGGCCTCGACCACGCGCACCTTCTCCACGTTGCCGACGCGAAAGCGATCGGCCACGACGTCGAGCAGCTTGCGCTCGCCCTTCTCGTCCTTGATCGTGCGCTCGCCGTGCACCCGCGTGAAGCCGCTGGTCGACAGCCACTGCGTCACTTCCTCGGCCGTCGTGTTGGCGGGCAGCTCCACCGGGAACGTGACCGCGACACGCGGATCGCCCTGCGCAGCCGCGCGCGCCACCAGGTCGGAATAGATCGTGTCGGCGTTGTCGTGACGCACCGGCAGCGCGGTGACGCGGTCGAAGAGGGCCGCTGCACGGCCGAACAGCAGCTTCAGGTGGTCGTTGAGCTCGGTCATCGTACCGACCGTCGAGCGCGAACTGCGCACCGGGTTGGTCTGGTCGATGGCGATCGCGGGCGGCACGCCCTCCACGTGGTCGACGGCGGGCCGGTCCATGCGATCGAGGAACTGCCGCGCATAGGCCGAGAACGTCTCGACGTAGCGCCGCTGGCCTTCAGCGTACAGCGTGTCGAACACGAGGCTCGACTTGCCCGACCCGCTCGGCCCCGTCACCACGGTCAGCTCGCCGGTGCGGATGTCGAGGTCGAGGTTCTTCAGGTTGTGCTGCCGCGCGCCGCGAATGCGGATGAGCCCGCTCATGTGCGTCCTTTGGAGGGTAGGCGGAAGATTCTAGGGGCGTGGCCTGCCAGCGCCTGTCATCTTTTTTTCGGCCTTGCGCGGCGTCGGATGTTGTTGAAATCCGGGGTGTCGGCCCCATCTCCCAAAGCAGGCGCAGGACGGCGCGTCCGCAGGCGCCAAGATCACGCTCGACCGCCTCTCACCACCGCGCGGTCGCGGCATGCGCGACCTGGGCTCCGGCCTCGTAGAAGGCTTCGCGCAGCGGCTTCCAGCCGACCGGCGCGATCGCGGACTCCGGCAGCGACAGTCCTTCGACGTCGACCTCTCCCAGCACGAGCCGCGCCAGTTCGCGGCCGAACACCGTGCCCGGTGCGATGCCGCGACCGTTGTAGCCACTGAAGCTGACGACGTTGCGGGCCAGGCGATGGAAGCGCGGCAACGCGTCGGGGGTCGTGCCGATCCAGCCGTACCACTCATGCTCGAAGCCGATGTCGCGCAGTGGCGGGAACAGCCGTGCCAGCGCACGCCGGCCCCAGCCGCGATGGATCGCATGGCCCGGGCCTCGCAGCGCGCCGATGCTGCCGAACACGAGGCGGCCGGCCTGGTCGAGGCGAAACGAACTGAGGACGGTGCGCGTGTCCCAGGCCCCTTCGCCGCCCTGCAGGATCGCGTGGCGCAGCGACTCGGGCAGCGGTGGTGTCGCCATGTTGAAGTACGGCATGCGCACCAGCTCGCCGGACAGCTCGGGCCACGGGCCGCCGGGAATGGCGTACGCGTTGCTCGCGGCGACGATCCAGGCGGCGTCGACCATGCCGCCGTCGCGTGTCGCGAGACGCCAGCTCGTTCCGAGATCCTCGACCGAGACGACGGGACTTCGCGAATGGACCGCAGCGCCCGCGCCAATCGCCGCGCGCGCGAGCCCGCGCACGTAGCCGAGCGGCTGGATCGTGCCGGCGCGCAGGTCGAGCAACGCGCCGCTGTAGGCCGACGTGCCGGTGCGCGCCGCGGTCTCGGCCGCATCGAGCAGGCGCACCGGCGCGCCCAGCCGCCGCCATTGCTCCGCGCGCTGGCGCAGGCCAGCCAGGCCGCGTCGACCGACGGCGCAATGCAGCGTGCCGCGCCGCCGGGCCTCGCACTCGATGGCGTGCCGCGCAACAACGTCGAACACCACCGACGGCGCATCGCCGAGCGTCTGCAGCAGCCGCGTGCCGTGCGTCGCGCCCAGGCGTTGCGGCAACTGCTGCGGCATCACCCACAGGCCCGCGTTGACGAGGCCGACGTTGCGGCCCGAGGCGCCGAAGCCGATCTCGTACGCTTCCAGCACTGCGACGGATCGGCCGCCTTCGGCGAGGTGCAACGCGGCCGACAAGCCGGTGAAGCCGGCGCCGATGACGGCGACGTCGACCGTGGTCCGCCCGCGCAGCGGCACGGTGTCCGGCGCGGGTGGTGCCGAGGCCTCCCAAAGGCCATGGGTCAGAGGATCGCCTTGCATGGGGCATTCTGACTGCACTGCGTTTGCGGCGACTTGCCTGCGGCGCTGTTTTGCCCGCTGCGGCAGGCTGGTCGGAGCTCGGCTCGCAGGCGAATCGGATCGTAGCGGGCGGACGGCTCCGGTCCGCCAACCACGCCGTCGAACGCGGCTCGACGGCGAGCGCGCGGAAGAAGTCGAAGCTACGGAGCCCGCGGAAGACCGGCCGTTCAGGCCGCGTCTTCACGCGCACGTGAGCGGAGAGCCGAACCCCGACCCAGCCTGTCGCTGGCGACAACGGCCGCCCAGGAACGCCAGCCGCGCAGTGGCTGGCCAACGCGCCGCAGGCAACAGCTCACCGGTTCCCAGGCGTCAGGGAACCCTCAGGCCGCGATGCCGAACAGCCCTCGCAGGTACGGCGTGAGGAATCGCCCCGCCGGATCCATCTGCTCGCGCAGCGCAAGGAAGTCGTCCCAGCGCGGATAGAGGCGCGACAGCTGCGCGCCTTTCAGCGAATGCACCTTGCCCCAATGCGGCCGTCCGCCGTGGTTCAGGCAGATCGCCTGCACCGCCTCGAAGTAGCCCTCGAACGGCATGCCGCGGTACTGGTGCACCGAGATATGCACGCTGTCGCGCCCGTGGTTCGGGCTCAGCCAGATGTCGTCGCCCTTGACCCAGCGGTACTCGAGCGGGAACATCAGCGGGAACGTGCGCTTGGCGATCAGCGTCTTGATCTCGCGCAAGGCGTCGGCCCCGCGCGCCGCGGGCACCGACCATTCCATCTCGTTGAAGCGCACCGCGCGCACCGTCGACAGCATCGACCAGCTCGCGTCCACCTGCTCGCTGTGCGACAGCAGCGAAGCGCAGAAGCGGCTCAGCGGCGGACACCACGACGGCACCGCCTTGCCGATGTCGCACAGCAGACCGAACGCCCAGTTCTCCAGCAGCACGTCGCTGACCCAGCGGCCGAAGCCCGACTCGTCGACGGGCGCGTCGGTGACGTTCCACTTCTTCGTCAGCACCGCCTCGGTGTGCGGCAGCCAGTAGAACTCGAACGAGCGGTTGGCGGCGACGAGCGCGTCGGCCTGCGCGAGGCAGTCCTCGAGATCCATCTTGCCGCGCTCCAGCCGCAGCCGGAACGCGGGCACGAGGCGCAGGCTGACCTCGGTGAGCACGCCCAGGCTGCCCAGGCCGATGCGTCCGCCGTCGAACAGCTGCCGGTTCTCGGCGGGCGACGCGGCGACTTCGCGGCCGTCGGCGGTGACGAACTTCAGCGCCGCGATCTGCGTGGCGAGGTTGCCGAACGCGATGCCCGTGCCGTGCGTGCCGGTGCTCGTCGCGCCGGCGATGGACTGCACGTTGATGTCGCCGAGGTTCTCCATCGCGAGCCCGCGCTGCGCGAGCGCGGCGCCGAGCGCGTACAGGCGCGTGCCCGCGCGCACGCGGGCGACGTTGTTCGTCGTGTCGACATCGATCACGCCCTGCAGCTTGTCCAGCGACACGATGACGCCTTCGCTGGCCACCAGCGGGCTGAACGAGTGGCCGGCGCCGACCATGCGCACCGGCGCGCCGTCACGCGTCGCGTCGGCGAGCACCTGCGCGAGCTGCGCGGCGCTGTCCGGCGTCACGACCGGCGTGCGCGGACAATCGACATACCCCGACCAGTTCTTCCACATGCGCCTGGACCTCGTTCAGAAGAAGCACTTGCCGTCGCCGCGGTAGGTGGCGACCTTGTCGACCACCGCCCCGCCCTCGATCAGCAGCAGCTCGTTGAAGCGCTCGCACAGCTCGCCGGCCTTCGCGTGCCGGAACAGCAGCGGATCTCCCGGCGCCATCGATACGCCAGCAGGCATGCGCACCGGCGTCTGCACCTCGCCCGCGCCTTCGGTCGCGACCAGCGCGCAGCCCGCCGGCAGCCACGGCCGCGGCAGGCGATCGACGCCGCCCGGCCCCGACGCCGGATAGCCGCCGCCGGCGCAGGTGACGATGCCCGGCGCGGGCGAGCGCGTCACCGCCACCGCGAAGCCGGCAGCGGGCCGGCCGCGAAACGCGCGGTAGTGGTCGAACAGCGTCGGCACGTAGAGGCCCGAGCCGGCCGCGAGTTCGGTGACGCTCGCGTCGGCGCGCGTGCTCTCGAAGCTGCCCGTGCCCCCGCCGTTGACGAAGCGCAGCGCGTGGCCGGCCGCGGCCAGCGCGGCGACGGTGGCGCGGCGGCGTTCGTTGACCTCGGGAATCGAGCGCCGCTTGAGCAACCGGATCACCGCGTTCTTCGCGCCCTGGCCGGGCACCTCGTCCATCAGGCCGGCGATCTGGCTTTCGTAGCCCATCAGGCCGTCGAGACGCAGCGACGGATGGCGGGCGATCTCGCCGGCGAGCGCGACGGCCGCGTCAGGCCCGTGGATCGGCGAACGGAAGACGCCGAAGTGCAGGCCGGGGAAGTCGGACGACATGTCGAGGTCGATCGCCAGCGGCTGCACGACGCCCTCTTCGTGCGCGATCGCCGCAATGCGCTGCACCTGCGCCGCGCCGTCGACCATCAGCGCGATCGTGCGGCCTGCGCGCACCTGAGCGGCGACGGCGCGCAAGTCCTCGGGCTCGACCGACGGATAGGCCACCAGCAGGTCGTCGAAGCCCAGCGACGCGAGCCACGCGGCCTCGGCCGGCGAATAGCACATCAGGCCGCGGAACGGCGCGCCGCTGGCGAGCACGCGGCTCAGGATCGCGACCGCGCGGACCGACTTCGTCACGAGGCGGATCGGCAGATGGCCGGCGCGCGCGCGCAGGTCGGCCAGGTTCGCGCTCAGCGCGTCGAGGTCGACGAAGGCGGCCGGCAGGCGATGGCCGGCGAGCGCCTGCCTGTAGAACTCGTAGTCCCGCGACATCGCGCTCATGTCGATTTCCGATGCGACTTGTGCGCCTCGAGGGTCGCGGTCAACATGCTCTTGTGCTGCGCGATCAGCTGCTCGCGCAGCGGCGATTCGAGCGCGAGCGCCAGCCGCGCCGCGGCGCCGGTGACCTCGGAGATCAGCAGCGCCAGCGCGTGCACGCCGTTCCACTTCGGGCGGTCGAGGATGCGCAGCAGCGGCGGCACGAGGAATTCGGCGGTGCTGCGGGTGTCCTCCCGGTCGAGTTCGCGCAGGCTCGGATCGCTCTGCGCGCCGGCCCAGACGGCCAGCGCATCGGGCTGGTCGCGGTAGTGCGCGAAGTAGGCGTCGACCAGGTGGTTGACGACCGTGGCGATGCCCGGCGGCTTGCCTTTGCCCGACAGCAACCCCGCCACCGCGTCCTGCAGCAGCAGGCGCACGCGCGCCAGGTCGCGCTCGGCCAGCTCGCGGATGATGGCCGACTTCGACGGGAAGTACTGGTAGATGGAGCTGATCTGCACGTCCGCGCGGCGCGCGACCTCGCGCATCGCCAGGGCCTCGGCACCCTGTTCGACGACGAGCTCCAGTGCCGCGGCGAGGATGTTCTCGACACGCTGGCGGCTGCGCTCCTGGCGCGGTTGTCGGCCCGCCTCGCCGCTGCGCGCAGGCTGGGGAGGCGATTGGGATTCGCTGGGGTTGTCCATCATTGACACGTGATCGTTGATCACATCATATTGTGATCAACGATCACATTCAAGCCCCACCATGACGGACACCTCCGCCAACGCCGCCCGTCCCGACCTGCCGCTGGCCGCGCTGCTGCGGCTCGCCTGCGCGTACGCGGTGGCCACCAACGGCACGATCCTGATGCCGCTGATCGTCGGCGCGCTGATGCGCCGCTTCGGCGCCGGCGAGGACGCGGCCACCGGCTTCGCCGCGCTCGAGATCGCCGGCATCGCCGTCAGCTGCGCGATCTTCCCGCGCTGGATCGCGCGCGTGCCGCGGCGGCTCGCGTGGATCGCGATGATCGGCACCTTGCTTGCGCAGGCCGCGGGCGCGTGGATGCCGACGCTCGCGGCCGTGGGCGGCGCGCGGCTGGTCACCGGGCTGTTCGAGGGCGTGCTGTTCGTCGTCGTCGCGGCCAGCCTGTCCAATCGCGTCGCGGCGGAGCGCGCCTGGGGCGTGATCATCCTGGTGTCCGGCGTGATCGACTGCGCGCTGCTGGTCGCGGCCTACGCGATGCCGCCGGACTTCGTCAGCCAGTGGCTGTTCGTCGTCTTCGCCGCCGCGTTCGCGCTGATCGCGTGGCCGTCCGCGGCCGCCGGCGCCGACGCCGCGCAACCCGCGGCAACGATCGCGTCGCCGAGGCTCCGGATACGTTGGGGCGTATTGGTGCCGATCTGGGCGGTGATGATCCTCGTCTACAGCGTGCTGTCCGCGCAATGGGCGCTGGCCGACGTCGTCGGCCACCAGATCGGCCTGCCGCCCGAGCGCATCGGGCCGCTGCTGGCGCTGGTCTCGCTGCTCGGCACGATCGGCGCGCTCGCGGCGTCGCACCGGCGCAGCCATGAGCTGCGGCTGCCCATCCTGTGGGCCGCGCAACTGCTGATGGCCGGCGCCGCGCTGTGGTTCTTCGTCGTCCACGGCGCGGCCGACTTCTTCGCCGCGCAGCTGTTCGTCTCGTTCGCGTACTACGCGGTCACGCCCTTCCTCACGTCGCGCATCTCGAGCCTCGACGCCGACGGCTCGCTGCTGTCACGCAGCATCGTCATCACGTTCGTGGCGGCATTCATCGGCACCGCGTTGGCGGGGACGATGCTGACGCGGCTGGGCGGGCTCGGCTGCGGGCTGGCGCTGGGCGCTTGTGCGGTGCTGGCGATGCCGTTCACCTGGAAGGCGTTCGGGCGGGGCGCCGCCTGACTCTGGGCCGAACGCGCCTTCGGAGTATCGGGGTCGTCTTTTTTCGACAATCGCCCTCTGCGCCTGCGGACCGGCCGACCCTTGGTCGTCGAATGATGTCCAACCCGGATCGCTGGTGTCGTGAATGGGAAATTCGTCGAATACGTCGTGAGCCAAGAAATGACGCTGTCGCATCCTGCCCAAAACGGTCGCAGACCAGGCGCGCCTGCGACGCGATGCTGGTTGGCCCGCTAGCGAGCGCAATGACGGCTGCAGCCGTTTTGGGCGGGAATCTTCAACGAATTTCCCTCATGGCTCTAGGCTTTCGACATGATCGCCAGCGGCCGGCCTTCGTTGTCCTTCAGGAAGGCCATCCACTCCTCGGTGCCGTCGGCGTGGCGATGGATCATGTGGGGCGCGTGCGTGAACTCCAGTCCGCGCGCCGACAGCGACGCATGCGCCGTGCGCACGTCGTCGACCAGAAAGTAGAGGACGGATTCGGACGGGCTCGCCTCGCCTTCCGACAGGAACAGGCGCACGCCGCCGCAGTCGAAGAACGCGAGATTGCCGAACGAGTAGAGATGCGGCAGGCCCAGCATCTCGCCGTACCACGTGCGCGCCGCCGCGATGTCGCGCACCGTCCGCGAGATCTGGCCGAGGACACCGAGCTTGACTGGCTGCTCCATCGAACGCTCCTTGAGGAAAAGTTGGCTGTCGCGCCGGACACCGGCCCATCGGCGCAACTGGTGGCGACTGGACATGCCCAGCTTCTGCAGCGCGTTGGCGACGTGGAACTTCACCGCCTCCATGCTGACGCCCTGGCGCGCGGCGATCTCGCGATTGCGCAGGCCGTGGCGCACCGCCTCGACGACGCGCCATTCGGCGGGCGTCAAGACATCCGGGTGCGCAGGGCGACCGCGTTCGCGTGGGCTGGCCATGGCGCAGCTTAGCGCGGCGGGGCGCGAATTTCCCTACCCGAAAGCAATCGCCTCGAACCGCTCGAACAACGCGCCGAGCCGCGCGTCGGCTATCGCCAGCAAGCGATCGGCAAGCTGCCGGAATTCGCCGGCGGCATCGGGGACGTCGAAGCCGGGGACGATCAGCCCAGTGCACGCTGCGCAGGCCCAGATGATCGAGCAGCGCCGCCGCGAGCCGCTCGTAGTGCGCGAAGCAGTACTCGCGCTCCGGCGCGCGGCTCCACTGCGACAGGCCGCGGCCGATGGTGTCGGGGCAGATCACGCGGTAGCGCCGTGCGAGGTGCGCGGCGATGTCGTCCATGTCGCGGCCCGTGCGCGCGAGGCCGTGCCAGGCGATCACCGTCTCGGCGTGGCCCGCGTCCCATTCCATGTAGTGCAGCTCGGTGCCGAGCACGGTAGCGTAGTTCGAAGTCGGGATCATCGATTGCTCGCAGGAGTCGGCCATGGCGGCGACGATATCGCACTCGCCATCGGTTTCATCCCGGTACGTCGCTACGATAGTCACCGTTCCTCTTGTCATGTCAGGCGCCGTCATGTCCACGTTCGACTTCTCCCCGCTGCCCGTGCCCGCCTCCATCGGCGGCGAGTCGCCGTTCTGGCATCCGCGCGAGCAGGCGCTGTACTGGGTCGACATCCCCGGCCACAAGCTCAACCGCTTCGCGGTCGCCACGCAGAAGCACGACGAGTGGTCGTTCCCGACCGACGTCGCCAGCATCGCGCCGCGGCCCGACGGCGGCGTGCTGATGGCGCGCCGCGACGGCCTGTTCCACTTCGACACGGTGACGGGCGAGAGCCGGCGCATCCTCGCCGCGCCGTACGACCCGAAGAAGCTGCGTTTCAACGACGGCAAGGCCGACCCGCAGGGCCGCTTCTGGGTCGGCACGATCCACGACGAGCGCCTGCCCAAGGGCTCGCTGTATTGCCTGACGCCGCACAGCCTCGACCGCATCGTCGACGAGGTGGCCAACAGCAACGGCCTGGGCTGGAGCCCGGACGGCCACACGATGTACTGGACGGACACCAAGCTCAGCACGATCTTTGCGTTCGACTTCGACCCGCAGGGCGGCAACCTGTCGCGCCGCCGCGTGTTCGCGAGCTTCCCGCCCAAGCAGGACGGCCAGCCGCTGGAGACCTACGGCGGCCGCCCCGACGGCGGCGCCGTCGACATCGAGGGCTGCTACTGGGCGGCCTGCTTCGAGGGCCAGCGCCTCGCGCGCTTCGCGCCCGACGGCGAGTTGCTGCAATCGGTGCCGCTGCCGGTGCGCTGCCCGACGATGCCGTGCTTCGGCGGCGACGACCTGCGCACGCTCTATGTGACGACGTCGCGCGAGAAGCGGCCCGACGACGAGCTCGCCGCGCAGCCCTGGGCCGGCCAGGTGCTGCACTGCCGCGTCGACGTGCCGGGGCTGCCGGTCAACTTCGCCGACGTCTGACCGTTCAGCGCGTCTTCCTTCCCGCGTCCAGCCACGGCGCGAGCGAGATGCGCCAGACGTTCTGGTTGCCGTTGTCCCACGCGGCGATGCGCGCGAGATCGGCCTCGGCCTGCGCACTGGTGCGCGGGTAGTGGATCGCGCCCTGGCGGTCGCTCGTGAAGTACAGCGTGCGGCCGTCGGGCGCGAGGCGCGACTCGTTGCTGTCGTTGCCCTCGAGGTTGATCGGCGCGCCGAGATCGATCGCCGCGCCCCAGCCCGCGCCCGCGCGGAACGCGATGTAGAGGCGCTCGTGCTCGTCGGTGTCGGGATGCTTGGCGCTGAACACGATGAAGGACTCGTCGGGCGCGACGGTCGGGTCGACCTGCTGCATCGCCGGATCGCCCAGCACCTGCAGCACCGGCTCCTGCCAGGTGCCGTCGCGATACTGCGCGCGCCACAGCTTGAACGGCCCCTTGGCGGCGACGCGATCCATGAAGTACAGGCTGCCGTCGGCGGCGACGCTGGGCCCCCAGATGCTCGCGTCGCGATTGACGACCGCGGGCAGGTGCACCGGCTCGCCCCAGGCGTCGCCGTGGCGTTCGACGCGCCACAGGTTGCCGCCCGGATGCTTCGCATCGCCGTCTGCCAGCGGCCGGTTCGAGACGAAGACGAGCGCCGAGCCGTCGGGCGCGAGCGTGGGCTGCGCGTCCATCCAGCGGCCGGAGAACGGCGCGATGCGTGGCGTCGTCCAGCCGCTCGCGGTCTTGTTCGACAGCAGGATCGCGCCGTCGCGCGAGAAGACCAGCGTCGCGCCGTCCGGCGTGAACGCGGCGTCGGCATCGTTCGACGGCCCGGAGATCACGCCGGGCGCGAAGATCTCGGGCGCCTCGGCCGCCCGGGCACCGGCGGCGCAGATCAACGACGCGCCGAGGGCGCAGGAAACGAGCCGCAACGTTGCCTTCATGTCGACCTCCTCGTGGGGTGACCATCGTCGTCGAACGATCGCGGATGCCGCAGCGCGAAAGCGACGAAGCGCGGAAATCGCGCCGCGAGCGGCAGGCCGCCTCGGCCCGAACGCCGTCGCACCCGGCTGCCGGGACCGCTCTACACTGCAGACCGGCAGCGCCGGCAGCCATGCGCGACAGTGGCGAGGACACGCTTTCGCGCGGTGGGCGACAAACGCCGGCAACAAATGCGAACGGTCGAACAGGCACAGTCACGCTCGTTGCGGAAACGCCCCGTTCGGCACGAAGACGACTTCACGGAGAAGACATGCTTTTGAAACAATGGGCCGCGCTCGCGGTCGCACTCACCCTCCTTCCGCTGCTCGACGCCTGCGGCGTGGACGACGTGAACGACGGCCAGGTACGGATCGTGAACGCGACCACCGACTACGCCTCGATCGATCTCTACACGCAGGACAGCAACAGCAACGACACCCTCGTCGTCAGCGGCACCGCCGCCGGCACGGTCAGCGGGTACAACAAGGTCGACAAGGGGTCGACGACCTTCGAGGTCAAGAGCGGAACGTCCGCGGGCAACGCGTCCTCCGCGACGGGCACCATCACGACCGGCGACGATTTCACGCTCGTCAGCTACATCACCGGCAACACGCTGGACACGGTGTTCCTCAGCGACGAGGAAAACAACCCGAGCTCCGGCAACGCCAAGCTGCGCATCCTCAACGGCGCATCGACGGAGGCGGGCAACGTCGACGTCTACCTGTCGCAGAACGCGTGCAACGCGTTGTCCACCACGGACACGGCGTTCGCGTCGGCAGTGGCCGGCCCCACCGCCGGCGCGGCGTTCACCACGGCCTACAGCCAGGTGACGGCGGCGTCTGCCGGCACGAGCTGGAACCTGTGCGTCACTCCCAGCGGCGACAAGAGCACGGTGCTGCTCGACATCCCGACGTTCACGCTGAAGAACCAGGAGATCGCCACGCTGATCCTGACGCGCACCGCCGGCGGCGTGCTGCTGAACGCGTCCCTGCTCGACCAGCAGGGTGCACTGACGTCGTTCGCGAACTCGATCGCCCGCGTGCGCGTCGTGGCCGACGCCGCCTCGTCGGCCACCGTGTCCGCGACCGTCAACGGCATCTCGCTGTCGGGCGACGCCGTGTCGCCGTCCATCAGCAACTACGTCGCCGTGCCGTCGGGCGCGGTGACCGGCACGTACGAGATCAACGACACGCCGATCAGCGGCGTCACGCTCGCCAGCCTCTCGGCGGGTTCCGACTACACGCTGTTCATCGGCGGCACCACGTCGGCGCCGACCGTCACGCTGATCCAGGACAACAACACGCCGTCCACCAGCGCGTCGCTGCCGGTCGAGGCGCGCGTCCTCAACGGCGTGAACCCGGTGGGCGGCTCGGGCGGCGGCACGGTGACCGCCAACGCCGGCGGCAAGCAGATCGGCAGCAACGTCGCGTTCGGCACTGCCTCGACTTACACCGCGATCACGGCCTACACCGGCACGGCGACGCTGAACGTGTCGATCGGCGGCGTGCCCCAGACGGCCCAGACCGACCAGACGTTCACGAGCGGCGGCGTCTACACGATCCTCGTCTACGGCGATTCGTCCGCGCCGCAGATCGTGATCAACCAGGACAACTGACCTTAGTCCTTCGCCAGACCAGGAGCCCGCCATGTCCGACGCCCACATCCGCCTCGAGCCCGCTGACGCGGAGGGCGTCGCCACGCTGCGCATCTCCAACCCGGGCAAGATGAACGCGCTGAGCCTGGCGATGTGGCGCGAGCTGCGTGCGGTGTTCGACGCCGTGCAGCACGACGACGCGCCGCCGCGCGTGATCGTCGTGCGCGGCGCCGACCGCGAGTTCGTCGCGGGCGCGGACATCGAGGAGTTCCCGCAGTTCCGCTTCGAGCCCGAGTCGCTGGCCGCTTACCATGAGGACGTCGTCGCCCCGGCGCTACGCGCGATGCTCGACTGCGACGTGCCGCTGATCGCGCACATCGAGGGCGCGTGCATCGGCGGCGGCCTGGAGATCGCGGCGTGCTGCGACCTGCGGCTGTGCGAGCCCACCAGCCGCTTCGGCGTGCCGATCGCGCGGCTCGGCTTTCCGATGGCGCCGGCCGAGGTCGAGATCGTCTCGCACATCGTCGGCCAGACGCTGCTGCGCGAGCTGCTGATCGAGTCGCGGCTGATGGGCGCGGCCGAGGCGCACGAGCGCGGCGTCGTCACGCGCGTGGTCGACGTCGACAAGCTCGAGGCCGAGGTGCAGCGCGTCGCGACGCACATCGCCGGCCTGTCGCCGCAGGCGATGCGCCTGAACAAGCGCGTGCTGCGCGCGTTCGCGCGACCCACGTTCAGCGAGCCCGAGGATCGGGCGGCGCACTACGCGTATGCCGACTCGGACGAGCACCGCGAAGGGCTGGCCGCCTTCATCGAGAAGCGGCCGGCGAAGTTCTGAGCGGCACAATCGCGCTTGTCGGCCCGCGGGCCGCTACAAGAACGACGAGACATGCCCGACAACGCGAACCTCTACGCCAAGCTGCGCACGCACTTCCCCAACCGCCTCGACGACATCGCGATCGAGACGGCCGACGCGCCCAGCCACGACGGCCATCCGTTCACGCCGCAGCACTACACCTGGGGCGACCTCGAGCGCGGCAGCGCGCGCATCGCCAACCTGTTCGCCGACCTGGCGCTGCCCGCCGGCGCGCACGTGCTGGTGCATGCCGACAAGTCGGTCGAGGCCGTGATGCTGTACCTGGCCACGCTGCGCGCCGGCCTGGTCTTCGTGCCGCTGAATCCCGCCTACCAGGCGAGCGAGGTCGAGTACTTCATCGAGAACGCGCAGCCCGCGCTGGTGGTGTGCGCGCCGCGCAACTTCCCCTGGATCAGCCGCCTCGCGTTCGCGCGCGGCACGCGCCTGGTGCTGACGCTGGGCGACGATCGCGGCGGCAGCCTGCTCGAGCGCGCCGCACAGATGGGCGACACCTTCGAGACGGTTGCGCGCGCGGCCGGCGACGTCGCCGCCATCATCTACACGAGCGGCACCACCGGCCGCAGCAAGGGCGCGCAGCTGACGCACGGCAACCTGTTCGCCAACGCCGACGTGCTGCACGGCGCCTGGCAGTGGCGCGACGGGGCCGACGTGCTGATCCACGCGCTGCCGATCTTCCACATCCACGGCCTCTTCGTGGCGCTGCACGGCGCGCTGCGGGCCGGCGCGCGCATGCTCTGGTTCCATCACTTCAATCCGCTCGCGACGATCGCGCGCCTGCCCGATGCGACGGTGTTCATGGGCGTGCCGACGCTGTACGTGCGCATGCTCGCGCAGCCCGCGCTGAACGCGCAGGCCTGCAAGACGATGCGGCTGTTCATCAGCGGCTCGGCGCCGCTGCTGGCCGACACCTTCGCCGCCTGGCGCGCGCGCACGGGCCACACGATCCTCGAACGCTACGGCATGAGCGAGACGGCGATGATCACGTCGAACCCGTACCGCCCCGAGAGCGCGCGCCTGCCCGGCACCGTCGGCGCCGCGCTGCCGGGCGTGCGCGTGCGCGTGCACGACGACCAGGGCCGCGCCTGCGCCGCCGGCGAGATCGGCGGCGTCGAGGTGCAGGGGCCCAGCGTCTTCGCGGGCTACTGGCAGATGCCCGAGAAGACGCGCGAGGAGTTCACCACCGACGGCTGGTTCCGCACCGGCGACGTCGGGCACGTCGACGCGAACGGCGTGCTGACGCTGATCGGGCGCAGCAAGGACCTCATCATCAGCGGCGGCTTCAACGTCTACCCGGCGGAGATCGAGGGCCGCATCAACGACCTGCCCGGCGTGGCCGAGTCGGCGGTCGTCGGCGTGCCGCATCCGGACTTCGGCGAGGCCGTCGTCGCGGTGGTCGTGGCGCGCGCGGGCGCAACGCCGGTGCCGGCGGAGGTCATCGCGGCGCTGCGCTCCACCATCGCCCACTTCAAGGTGCCCAAGCACGTGCGCGTCGTCGACGCGCTACCGCGCAACGCGATGGGCAAGGTGCAGAAGAAACTGCTGCGCGAAGAGCTCGCGAAGCTTTTCGTATGACGCAAGCGCTGGAGCCCGGCTATCGCGCGACGACGTGCCCGCGCTGCGGCGGCCCGTTCGCCTGCGGCGTCGGCGCCGATCGCGCGACGCCGTGCTTCTGCGTGTCCTACCGGCTCGGCGCCGAGCGGCTCGCCGAGTTGCGCGCCAAGTGGTCGGACTGCCTCTGCGCCGACTGCCTCGCCGTGCTCGCCGACGATCCGGGGACGCCCGCATGACCTCGACGCTGCAACAGGTCACGGCCATCACGCTGGACCTCGACGACACGCTGTGGCCCGTGCGCCCGACGCTGGTCGCCGCCGAGAAGGTGCTGGCCGAATGGCTGCGCGCGAACGCGCCCGCCACCGCACAGAACACGCCGCCGCCAGCGATGCTCGCGCTGCGCGCCGAGGTGGCCGCCGAGCATCCGCACTGGGCGCACGACCTCAGCGCGATCCGGCTGGAGACGATCCGCCGCGCGTTGAGAAAGCACGGCGATGACCCGGCGCTGGCCGAGCTCGCGTTCGACGTCTTCTTCGAGGCCCGCCACGCCGTCACGCTGTACGACGACGTGCTGCCCGGCCTGGAGCGGCTGGCCGCGCGCTGCCCGCTGATCGCGGTCAGCAACGGCAACGCCGAGCTGCATCGCATCGGCCTGGAGCGCTTCTTCGCGGGGTCGGTGTCGGCGCGCCTGCACGGCGTGGCCAAGCCGCACCCGTCGATCTTCCAGGCCGCCTGCGCGGCCGCCGGCGCGGCGCCGCACCGGGTGCTGCATCTCGGCGACGACCTCGACACCGACGTCGCCGGCGCGCTGGCCGCCGGCCTGCAGGCGGGCTGGATCTGCCGGCCGGACGGCGCACACGCGAGGGCGGAGCCGCGCGCGGGTGCGCACCGGTTCGCCGATCTGCTGGACGTCGCCGCCGCGCTGGGCGCGTAGAAACGAAACAGCCGGCGCGAGGCCGGCTGGAACGTCGAGCGAGAGCGCCTTATTGCTGCTGGGGCGTGGCGCCGTTGTCGTTCTGCGTCTGGTCGGGCGGCGCGGCCATGCGCGGCGGCGCGACGCCGTTCTGCATGACGCCTTGCGTGGGCGAGAACGCGGCGCGGCCCATCGGCTGCTGCACGCCGTTGCGCCCGGGCACGCCGCCCTGGAAGCCGCGGCCGCCCATCTGCGGCGGCTGCGCGACATGCTGCGCGTTCTCGACCTGCGTCGTCTGCGGCATCGCGGCGTTCTGCACCTGCGCGGCGTCGGGCTGCGAGATCGCGGGCGCCAGCGTGCCCGTCTCGGCCGCGGCCGGTTCGGGCAGCTGCAGCGTGAACGCGGTCGGGCCGCCCGGTGGGCCGAACTCGGCGCCGCGCTTGCTCACCGACAGCAGCGCCGTGTTGCCGTCGACGGTGGCGCCGACGCGCCACGTGTGCGCGGGCTGGCCGTCGAGCGCGACGATGGCGAAGCCGCCCCGCGTGAGGCCCGGCGGCGCGATGACGCCCACGAGCTGGAAGCGTTCGCTCTCCGGATGCTGCGGCGGCGGCGCGACCGTGGGCACGACGACCGCGCCGAACAGGCGATCCATCGGCCCATTGGCGGCGACCGCCTGCGGCGCCTGCGCCCCGGGAGGCACGGGCCGCGTGGCGGCGAAGATCTTGATACCCCAGAAGGCGGTGCTAGCCGCCACCAGGGCCCAGATGAAAAAGCCAGTCCAGCGGGAACTCATGCGCGGATTATGATTCAAGACTAGCTGGCAACCGGCCCATCGGAATCTTTCATGAATCAAGCCCTCATCGCACGGCGCTCTTCGCGCGGCTTCACGCTGCTCGAGGTGATGGTCGTGATCGTCATCATCGGCGTGCTCGCGACGCTGGTGGTCACCACTATTTTTCCGAAGATCGGTCAGGCCAGAGTCACTGCCGCTCGGGCCGACATCAGCACAATAATGAATGCGCTGAAGACTTACAAGCTCGACAACGGTCGCTATCCCTCCAACGACCAAGGTCTGGAGGCGCTGGTGAGCAAGCCCACAAGCGGCCCGATCCCGGGCAATTGGCACGGATATATCGACAAGCTGCCCACCGATCCCTGGAAGAACCCTTACCAGTACGCCAATCCGGGCGTGCACGGAGAAATCGATGTGTTCAGCTTTGGCGCCGACGGGCAGCTCGGCGGTGAAGGCGACGACGCGGACATCGGCTCCTGGCAGTAGGCCGCGCCGCGCCGCGGCCGGCTTCACGTTGCTGGAGCTGATGGTCGTGGTCGTGATCGTGGGCATCGCCAGCGCCGCGGTCGTGCTGACCCTGCGCGACCGCTCGCAGAGCAAGCTCGAGGAGGAAGGCGCGCGCCTGTCCGCGCTGCTCGAGACCGCCCGCACGCAGTCGCGCATCGTCGGCACCGACGTGCGCTGGCAACCCTTGAACACCGGCGGCTTCCAGTTCGTCGGACTGCCCGCGCTGGCGGCCAAGGAACTGCCGTCGCGCTGGCTCGACCCGGACACCACCGCCACCGTCGTCGGCGCCCCGCAACTGCTGCTCGGCCCGGAGCCGCTGCTGCCGGCGCAGCGCGTCGTGCTGCACCTGGGCGAGCGCGAGATCGCGGTCGGCACCGATGGGCTGTCGCCGTTCCAGATCGTCGAGGCCAGCGCCACGGTGGCGGCGCAATGACCGCGCGCCGAGCCGCCATCGCCGGGTTCACCCTGATCGAGGTGATGGTGGCGCTCGCCATCGTCGCCATCGCGCTCGCCGCCGGTTCGCGCGCCGCCAGCTCGGTCGTCGGCACCTCGCAGCGGCTGAGCGACGTCGTGCTCGCGCAATGGTGCGCGGACAACGAGCTGACCGAGCTGCGCCTGCAGGGCCAGTTGCCTGCGGTCGGCAAGACGACGTTCAACTGCGAGCAGCTCGGTCGCACGTTCAAGGGCACGCTGAAGGTGCAGCCGACGCCCAACCCGGGCTTCCGCCGCGTCGACGCGATCGTCGCCAATGACGACGGCCGCGAGATGCTGACCATCTCCACCGTGATGGCTCAACACTGATGGCCAAGCCCGTCCTCCGCCGTCGCCCGTCGGGCTTCACGCTCGTCGAGGTGATGGTCGCCCTGCTGATCATGGCGATCCTGGCCGCGCTCGCGTTCCGCGGCATCGACGCGCTGGTGCGTTCCAAGGACGCGGCGCTGGCGTCCACCGACCGCACGCTCAGGCTCAACACGGGCATGTCGCAGTTCGACTACGACATCTCGCAATCGATCGACAGCAAGGTGCTGCCGCAGGTATTGATGTGGGACGGCGCCACGCTGCGCTTCGCGCGCCGCACGCCCGACGGCATCGAGCTGGTGCTGTGGACGCTGCAGGACCGGCGCTGGCAGCGCTGGGCCAGCGGCTCGTTCACGCACACGCCCCAGCTCACCGACGCGTGGATGCGCACCCAGCAATGGGACTCGATCAGCGCCAACGCGGTCACGGTGCTCAACGACGTCGACGCCTTCCAGTTCGTCGTCTGCAATCCGGGTGGGCTGTCGGTCACGGACTGCAGCTGGAACAACGCCGGCTCGACGCAAGGCACGGTCGTGTCAACGAACGGCGGCCCGCCGACATCGGCGCCCGCTTTCGTGCAGCCCAGCGGCGTACGGATCACGCTGAAGATGCCCGACGGCGAGCTCACGCGCGAACGGGAGCTGCCGCGATGGGGAAGCTGAACATGCGCCGCCGGCAGTCGGGGGCGGCGCTGCTGCTCGCGCTGCTGATCATGACGCTCGTCGCGACGCTCGCCGCGGGCATGGTGTGGTTGCAGTGGCGCGGCATCGAGGTCGAGGCCGCCGAGCGCGCGCGCACGCAGGCCGAGTGGCTGCTGAACGCGTCGCTGGACTGGGGCAACCTGATCCTGAAGTCGTCCGCGCGCGGCGGCAACCACATCGAGGACGACCTCGGCCAGCCCTGGGCCACGCCGCTCGAGGAGACCAAGCTGTCGAGCTTCCTGTCGGCCGACGGCAACCATCAGGACGACGGCGGCCCGGAGGCCTACCTGTCCGGCCAGATCACCGATGCCGAGAGCAAGTACAACCTCTACAACATCATCTTCGAGCTGACCAAGTTCGACGAGATCAACCGCCTGCGGATCATCTGCCTGGCGGTCGGCGTTCCTGGCGACACCGCCGACACCATCGGTTCCGGCTTGCGCAACAGCTTCAACGCGCAGCAGAACGCGGCGCAGAACGGCCAGGGCGGCCAGAGCGGCGACAGCATCCTGATGCCGGTGCAGATCGAGGACCTGGCCTGGTACGGCGTCGATCCGAAGGTGCTGCAGCAGTTGAAGCCTTTCATCGAGCTGCTGCCGCCGACCGCCGGCCAGACGCCGGCCCTGAGCACCATCAACGCCAACACGGCGCCGCCCGAGGTGCTGATGGCCGCGCTGCCGGGGATCACTCGCGCGCAGGCCCAGCAGATCATCCTGCGCCGCCAGGCCAAGCCGCTGGCTTCGGTCAAGGACATCTGGGACGCTCTCGGCGTGTTGCCCGGCCCGTGGGTGAACCCGCTGCCGGCCCCGAGCCCGCAGACCAACCAGGTCTCCGTCCTGTCCAACCATTTCGAGATCTTCGGCCAGCTGCGCTACGAGCAGCACGTGATCCGCGAACTCTCCGTGGTGTATCGCAGCGCCAACCCGTTCGACCCGATCAAGGTGCTGCGCCGCGAGCGGCTCCCGCCCGACCCCGCATGAGTCGACTCGCCGCGATACCGCGAAAAAGGGATTGCCGTCCCGAGACCGCGCCGCGCCTTCGCGTTTTCCCGCAGCACCGTGCGACACAAAGTCGCCGGAACCGTCATCGTCACAGGCCACAATACGCGGCTTTGCCCCTGCATCGCCTGGCCACGCCCGGGCGGCGTCCTGCTTCACACGCAGGCTGTAAATTCGTCTCTCCTCACCCATGTCCACGCTGATCATCCTGCTCGCAGCCCAGCCCCGGCTCGCTGCCCCGACGACCGCCGGCCATGTCGCGCCCGCCGAGTTCGACTACGTGCTGAGCGTGGACGGCACGCGCGTGACCGAGCACGGACGAGCCGCGGCCGCGGCGCTGCCGCGCGCGGCGCTGGTGGTGGCGGTGCTGCGCCCGAGCGACGTCGCGTTCCAGCGCATCGCCGTCCCCAAGGCCCCGGCCGCGCGCCTGCGCGCCGCGCTCACCGGCGTGATGGAAGAAGGCCTGCTCGAGGACGAGGACGAGGTCCACCTGGCGCTGGCGCCCGACGCCAAGCCGGGCGGCGAGCACTGGATCGCCGTCGTCAACAAGCCCTGGCTGCGCGCGCAGCTCGACGCGCTGGAGGCCGGCAACGTCGCGCTCGACCGCGTGGTGCCGTCGTGGTGGCCCGACCAGGGCGTCGCCGGCCACACCTTCCGCGAAGGCGGCCCGGACGAGCCCGCGCAGCTCGCGTGGCGCGACGACGCTGGCGTGCTGTGCGTGCCGCTCGCGAGCCCCGTCTCGCGCGCGCTGCTCACCGCGCTGCCCGAGGACACCGTCGTGCGCTGGACGGCCACGCCCGAGACCGCGCTCGACGCGAGCGAGTTCGTCGGCATGCCGGTGGCGTCGGTCACCGACGAGGAACAGGGCCTGCGCGCCGCGCGCGCCGGCTGGAACCTGCTGCAGTTCGAGCTCGTGCCGCAACGCCGCGGCGTCAAGCTGGTGCGCGACCTGGCGGCCCGCTTCGCGTTCGATCCGGCCTGGCGCGTCACGCGCATGGGCCTCGTCGCGCTGGTCGTCGTGACGCTGTTGGGCCTGAACATCCGCGCGTTCCAGGAAGGCCATCGCATCGCCCAGAAGAAGGCCGCGCTCGCCGCCGCGATGGCCGAGGCCTTCCCGAACGTCAAGACAATCGTCGATCCGGCCGCGCAGGCGCAGCGCGAGATCGACACGCTGCGCGCCGCCGCGGGCCGCCCCGGCGACGGCGACATCGAGACGCTGCTGCAGGCCGCCGAGTCGGCCTGGCCGCAAAGCCACTCGCCGATCTCAAGCCTGAAGTTCGAGCCGGGCCACCTGACGCTGCCGGCCGACGGCTGGACGCCGCAGGAGATCGAGCGCTTCACCACGCAGCTGCGCGCCGCCGGCGTCGACGTGCAATCGGGCACCGGCAAGCTGGTGCTGAGCCATCGCCAGCCTTCGGTTCGGAGCAAGAAATGAGCGCCCTCAGCGACACCCGCGACCAGATGCGCGCGCGCTACGCGAAGCTCGATGCGCGCGAGCGCCAGATGGTGATCGTCATCGGCGGCGCGCTGGCCTTCCTGATCGTCTGGCTGCTGCTGGTGCGTCCGGCGTGGACGACGCTGGACGATGCGCCGATGCTGCGCGCGCAGGCCGACGCCCAGCTGCTGCAGATGCAGGCCATCTCCAACGAGGCCAAGCAGCTACGCGCGCTGCCGCCCGTGCCGCAGTCGGTGGCCGAACAGGTGTTGAAGTCGGCGACCGACGACCTCGGCGCCAAGGCCAAGTTCGCGATGCAGGGCGACCACGGCACGCTGAGCGTCACCGGCATCAACGGCGAGGACCTGCGCACGTGGCTGCTCAAGGCCCGCGGCGGCGCGCGCGCGCGGCCAATCGAGGCCTCGCTGACGCGCGCCGGCGAAGGCTACAACGGCACGCTGGTCGTGGCGGTCGGTTCGCAACAGTGATGCCGGCGCCCGTGTCCTCTCCTGCACATTTTCGCGACCCGCGGGCCGTGCGCCGGGCCGCCCCAAGGAGGCCCGCGGCCCCCTCGAGGGACGGAGCGCCGTACCCGGCGCGGGAGGGGCTCCATTGAGCGTCATCCGCCTGCGCCCGGCCAAGGGCAGCCGACCCGCCTTCTCGCCGCCTCCGGTGGAAGGCCAGGTGCGCCTGCTGCAGCGCCATCGCAAGCTGGCCATCGTCGGCGCGGCGATCGGTCTCGTCGTCGGCATCGTCGCCGCGCTGCCGGCCAGCCTGCTCGTCAACGCCGTGGCCAGCGCCACCAACGACCAGTTCCTGCTGGCCGAGGCCCAGGGCACGATCTGGAGCGGCAGCGCGATCACCGTGCTGACCGGCGGCGCCGGCAGCCACGACGCCTCGGTGCTGCCGACGCGCCTCGAATGGACGCTGCGCCCGCGCTGGAACGGCGTCTCGCTGCACCTGACGCAGGACTGCTGCCTCGCGCACGGCATGGACCTGAGCCTGCGCCGCACGCTCGATGCGTGGCAGGTCGACATCATCGGGCCGGACGAGCGCGGCAAGCCGCTCACGGGCGACGCCAAGGTCACGCCGGGCATGAGCGGCGCCGACGCCGCGGCCCTGGCCGCGGCGACGCCGCTGGGCCAATGGCCGATGGGCTGGCTCGAAGGCCGCGGCTTTCCGTGGAACACGATCCATCCCGGCGGCGTCTTGACATTGAGCACGCACAATCTGTCCTTCGCGCTGAAAGGCGGGCACTGGAGCACGCTCGGCAGCGCGCAGGTCGAGATCCGCCAGGCCTCGTCGCGACTGACCACGCTCGACTCGCTGGGCACCTACCGCGTGCTGATCCAGCCGGATCCGAGCACGCAGATCCGGCCCGGCGACGGCGCCACGCGCGACCTGGTGTGGATCTCGACCATCGACGGCGCGCTGCTGATCGACGGCCGCGGCCTGATCGGCGCGACGGGCGTGCGCATCCGCGCGGAGGCGCACGCGGCCGCGGGCTCCGAGGCCGCGTTGAACAACTTGCTGAACCTCATCGGACGCCGCAACGGTGCGTCGTCCGCTATCTCGATCGGGTGATCATGGAACGAATGTCTGCCACTTCCCGCCGTCTGAACGCGACCACGATCGCGATTGCCCTGCTCGCCAACTCGATCGTCCCCATCGCCCAGGCCGCGCCCGCCGACGACGCCGCGGTGCCGACCACGCGTTCGCGCAGCCAGATGGTGACGCTGAACTTCGTCAACGCCGACATCGAGGCCGTCTCGCGCGCCATCGGCGCCATGCTCAATCGCGACATCCTGGTCGACCCGCGCGTCAAGGGCAACATCACCGTCTACAACGACAAGCCGCAGCCGCTCGGCGAGGCCTATCGCAACTACCTGTCGGCGCTGCGCGGCCTGGGCTTCACGGTGGTGGAGTCGGGCGGATTCCTGAAGGTCGTGCCCGAGGCCGACGCGAAGCTGCAGACCAGCACGGTGTCGGTCGGCGCGCCGTCGCAGCGCGGCGACGTCGTGCTCACGCAGATCTTCAAGCTCAACTACGAGAACCCGAACAACCTCGTCGCCGTGCTGCGTCCGCTGATCACCGCCAACAACACGATCAACGCCAGCCCCGGCAACAACTCGCTGGTCATCACCGACTACGCGGACAACCTGCAGCGCCTGGGCAAGATCATCGCCGCGCTCGACCAGCCCGCCGGCGGCGAGCTGCAGGTCGTGCCGCTGAAGAATGCGGTCGCCTCCGACATCGTGCAGACCGTGCAGAAGCTGCTCGACGGCTCGAACGGCGCGGTACCGGGCGTGCCGGGCCAGACCAGCGCGACCTCGGTGATCGTGGAGGGCCGCACGAATTCGCTGATCGTGCGCGCGTCCAACGAGTCGCGCATGGCCTCGGCGCTGTCCATCATCGACAAGCTCGACAAGCCCACGCCCAACGGCGGCCCCGCGGGCAACATCTGGGTGGTCTACCTGAAGAACGCCGACGCCGTGAAGGTGGCCGAGCTGCTGCGCGCCGCGATCTCGGCCGGCAGCGCGGGCAACGGCGCCAGCGGCGGCACCCCCACGGGCGGCACCGGCGGCGCGGCGACGGCCGACGGCCGCACCACGGCCACGCAGAATCCCAACGCGCCGACCGGCACCGCCGGCAGCAGCGGCGCCTCGGCGCAATCGACGACGCCGGTGGCCGCCTCCCCGCGTCCGTCCACGGGCGGCCAGGTGCAGGCCGATCCGGCCACGAACTCGCTGATCATCACGGCCTCCGAGCCCGTCTATCGCCAGATGCGCCAGGTCATCGACCAGCTCGACGTGCGCCGCGCGCAGGTCTACGTCGAGTCGATGATGGTCAGCGTCGACGCGACCAAGGCGGCGCAGGCCGGCATCCAGTGGCAGGGCCTGTTCGGCGCCGGCAACTCGTTCGTCGGCGGCGGGACGAACTTCGGCAGCACGGGCAACATCGTCAACCTCGCCGCCGCGGCCGGCACCCTGTCCACCACCACCACCACCGGCAGCACCTCGACGACCGTCACGTCGCCGTCCAGCCTGGTCAACGGCGGCCTGAACATCGGCTTCGTGCCGAAGATCAACGGCATCTACACCCTGGCGGCGCTGGCGAACTTCCTCGAGACGAACGTGGGCGGCAACGTGCTCGCCACGCCCAACATCGTCGCGCTCGACAACGAGGAGGCCAAGATCGTGATCGGCCAGAACATCCCGTTGACCACCGGCAGCTACGCCAGCACGGGCACGAGTACCGGCACGGTCAACCCGTTCCAGACCGTGGAGCGCCAGGACATCGGCATCACGCTGCGCATCCGCAGCCAGATCGGCGAGAACGGCACCGTGCGCATGACCGTGTACGAGGAGAACTCCGCCGTCGACCCCAACTTCGCCACCAACCAGATCACCACCAAGACCTCGGTGGAGACCTACATCACCGTCGACGACGGCGCGATGGTGGTGCTGGGCGGCCTGACGCGAGACGAGTACGGCGACAACGTCAACGGCGTGCCGCTGCTTTCGAGCATCCCCATCATCGGCAACCTGTTCAAGAGCTCGTCCCGCTCGCGCCACAAGCAGACGCTGATGCTGTTCCTGCGCCCGATCGTGATGCGCGACCAGAGCGACCTCAACAAGCTGACCGTCGACCGCTACAACCAGATCCGCTCGCAGCAACAGAGCTTCCAGCCCGACAAGAGCTACGTGATGCGCATCAACGACACGCCGGTCATCCCGCAGGTCAAGAGCGACACGCAGGTCGACACGAGCGTGCCGCACGACGCGGAGCTCGAATCGCTGCGCCTGCCCACGACGACGCCGGTGCCCGACATGCGCCGCGTGCCGGCGCCGCCGGTGGCGCCGCTGATTCCGGTCAAGCCGGCGCCGGGCAATCCCTCGCCGGGCACGACACAGCCATCGGCACCTGCGCCCGCGCCCGCGGCCTCGCAAAGCCAGTAATCCTTCGGAAGTCCATCATGGGCGCACGCCATCCCCTGCCCTACGCCTGGGCCAAGACGTATTCGGTGCTGATCGAGGACGACGGCCGCGAGCGCGTGCTGCACGTCAGCGACGGCACCTCGCGCACGGCGCTGGCCGAGGTGCTGCGGCTGCACGCGGTCGACCGCATCGAGCGCGAGACGCCCGCCGCGCTGCAGACCCGCATCGCGCAGGCCTATTCGGGCGGCCAGGGCAGCGCGGCGTCGGTCGTCGGCGAGGTGGAAAGCGCGGTCGACCTGTCGCGCATGATGCAGGAGCTGCCGGCGGTCGAAGACCTGCTGGAAGCCTCCAACGACGCGCCCATCATCCGCATGCTCAACGCGCTGCTGACGCAGGCGGCCAAGGACGGCGCGAGCGACATCCACATCGAGCCGTACGAGCGCAGCTCCAGCGTGCGCTTCCGCGTCGACGGCACGCTGCGCGAGGTGGTGCAGCCGAACAAGGCGCTGCACGCCGCGCTGATCTCGCGCCTGAAGATCATGGCCGAGCTCGACATCTCCGAGAAGCGCCTGCCGCAGGACGGCCGCATCTCGCTGCGCATCGGCGGCCGCGCGATCGACGTGCGCGTCTCGACGCTGCCGTCGGCGCACGGCGAGCGCGCGGTGCTGCGCCTGCTGGACAAGGGCGAGCAGAAGTTCAGCCTCGAGTCCCTCGGCATGGACGGCGAGGTGCTCGAGCAGTTCAACCACCTGGTGCAGCAGCCGCACGGCATCGTGCTGGTGACCGGCCCGACCGGCTCGGGCAAGACGACCACGCTTTACGCGTCGCTGACGCGCCTGGACACGCGCACGTCCAACGTGCTGACCGTGGAAGACCCGGTCGAATACGAGCTGCCCGGCATCGGCCAGACGCAGGTCAACCCGAAGATCGACCTCACCTTCGCGAAGGCGCTGCGCGCGATCCTGCGCCAGGATCCGGACGTCGTGATGATCGGCGAGATCCGCGACTTCGAGACCGCGCAGATCGCCATCCAGGCCTCGCTGACGGGCCACCTGGTGCTCGCCACCGTCCACACCAACGACGCGCCGTCCACCGTCAACCGGCTGATCGACATGGGCGTCGAGCCCTTCCTGCTCAGCTCGTCGCTGCTGGGCGTGCTGGCGCAGCGCCTGGTGCGCAAGCTGTGCGAGTACTGCAAGCGCGAGGACGAGCACCATCGCTGGCACCCGGTCGGCTGCGAGCACTGCGTGAGCTCGGGCTACAAGGGCCGGACGGGCGTCTACGAGCTGCTGGTCGTCGACGAGACGATCCAGGGCCTGATCCACGGCCGCGCGGCGGAGAACGACATCACCAAGGCGGCCGTCGCCAACGGCATGCGCTCGATGCGCGAGGACGGCGAGCGGCTCGTGACCGAAGGCGTCACGTCGCTGGAAGAAGTCGTGCGCGTGACGCGAGACTAGAGTTCGAAGACCGATGCCCGCCTACAAATACGAAGCGCTCGACGGCAACGGCAAGTCGTCCAACGGCATCGTCGAAGCCGAGTCGATGAAGGCCGCGCGCTCGCACCTGCGCGGGCTGCAGCTGGTGCCGCTGGGGCTGACGCCGGTCGCGGTGGTCGAGTCCGCGGGTGGCCAGGGGCGCTTCGCGCGCAAGGCGTTCTCGTCGTCGGGGCTGTCCGTCTGGACGCGCCAGCTCGCCGGCCTCGTCGCCGCGGGCCTGCCGCTGGAACGCGCGCTGACCGCGCTGGCCGACGAGGCCGAGGAACAGCGCCAGCGCGACCTGATCGCGCATCTGCGCAGCGAAGTCAACGGCGGCGCCACGTTCGCGCGCGCGCTCGGCAGCGTGCCGCGCGAGTTCGACGAGGTCTACCGCGCGGTGGTCGCCGCCGGCGAGCAGAGCGGCGCGCTGGGCCGCGTGCTGGAGCGGCTGGCCGACGACCTCGAGGAGCGCCAGTCGCTCAAGGGCAAGCTGATCGGCGCGGCGCTGTATCCGGCCATCGTCTCGGTGATCGCGATCATCATCGTCACCTTCCTCGTCACCTACGTCGTGCCGCAGGTGGCGTCGGTGTTCGCGAGCAGCAAGCACGCGCTGCCCTTCCTCACCGAGATGATGCTGGCCATCAGCGCCTTCGTGCGCCAGTGGGGCCTGCTGGCCGCCGCGCTGCTGGTGCTGGGCGGCATCGTCTTCAGCGCGGCGCTGCGCCAGCCCGCATTCCGGCTGCGCTTCGACGCCGCCTTCCTCAACGTGCCGCTGGCCGGGCGCCTGGCACGCGGCTACAACGCGGCGCGCTTCGCCGGCACGCTGGCGATGCTCGCGGGCGCCGGCGTCCCGATCCTGAAGGCGCTGCAGGCGGCCGCCGAGACGCTCGGCAACCACGCGTTGCGCGCGGACGCGATGGAGGCGCTGGTGCAGGTGCGCGAAGGCGCGCCGCTGGCCTCGGCGCTCGCGGCGCACAAGCGCTTCCCGGGCCTGCTGGCCATGTTCGCGCGCCTGGGCGAGCAGACCGGCCAGCTGCCCGTCATGCTCGATCGCGCGGCCCGCCAGTTGAGCAACGAGGTGCAGCGCCGCGCGTTCGCGCTGGCCACGCTGCTGGAGCCGCTGCTGATCGTCGCGATGGGCGGTGTCGTGCTCGTGATCGTGCTGTCGGTGCTCCTGCCGATCATCCAGCTGAACGACTTCGTGAAGTAGCCACGCCGACGACGACGACCCAGGCCGGACGCGTCTCGACGCCTCCGGCCTTTTTCGTGCCTGCCTCGATACCTTGTTTCCGGTATTGACCAATATTAAAAATAACTGGCATCAAGCCACAATGTATAACCAGTAAATTCACTGGACAGCACCAGCAAGTCAGGTCGCGCCTGCCCCAGGACAAGCGACGACCAGCCGCCACGGATGCAGTGGAATCGTCCGTTTTCCCTCTGTTAGCCTCAGCAATCCGATGATTCCTCTGATCACCGACGCACTGTTCGGCACTGGCTGAATTCAGCTCGGAGAAAGTATGCGCATACTAATTATTTATCTTACTGGCAAACTGGTCTTTTAGTGGTTATCCATCATGTCGGTTTAGTGACGCAGCCTTACGCTGAACCTGATTCGAAAGTTTCAGGTGATGCCGCTCCCGAGTCGTAGAACCGTGGCGCACCTGCTTCCGAGTCGAATCCGGCGTCCCCTCCCCAGAGACGCTCCCTTGCCCGGAACTCACGGAGAACAAGCATGTCCACGAAAAACACCGCTCGCCAGCGCAAGCTGCAACTGCTCGCCGCCCTCTCGGCGGCCGTCGCAGCCACCTGCCCCACGGCCGCCATGGCCGCCAATCCGCCCAACTGCTCCGCCTGGAGCTCGTCCATCGCCTACACGGCCGGCGCGGTCGTCGTCGACCAGGGCAAGACCTACACCGCCAACTGGTGGACGCAGGGCAACGAGCCCGTGACCAACAACGGCGGCGCCGGCTCCGGCCAGCCCTGGACGCTGTCCAGCGGCTGCTCGACCACCCCGCCGGCGCCGACCCCGCCCTCGCCGCCGCCCGCGCCGACGCCGCCGTCGCCCCCGCCGGCACCGACCCCTCCGTCGCCGCCGCCCGCGCCCGCGCCGGCCGGCTCGGTGTTCTACGGCCCGTACAAGGACATCACCGTCAGCATGAACTGGAACACCAACGTCATCTCGACGGCGGTGACGGGCACGCTGTCGCCGCTGCTGAGCGTCAAGCCGGCCAAGCTGAAGGAGGTCACCTGGGCCTTCGCCACCGGCGCGTGCGGCAGCGAGACCTGGGGCGGCCTGGCGCCGGCCGCGGTCGCCGCCGCCAACGTGCAGAACTTCGTCAACGCCGGCGTCAAGTACGTCATCTCCACCGGCGGCGCGGCCGGCTCGTTCACCTGCGCCGACGACACCGACTTCGAGACCTTCGTCAACCGCTACGCGTCGTCCAGCCTCGCGGGCATCGACTTCGACATCGAGGCCGGCCAGACCTCGGCCGACATCGACAACCTCGTCGCGCGCGTCAAGGCCTCGCAGCCCAAGCATCCGGGCCTGCGCTGGAGCTTCACGCTGGCCACGCTCGGCGGCAATTCGCCGCAGAGCCTGGGCTCGATGGGCGTGACGGTGATGGCGTCGATCAAGTCGCACGGCCTGACCAACTACATCGTCAACCTGATGGCGATGGACTACGGCAGCGCGATCGCGTCGAACTGCACGCTCAACTCGAGCGGCAAGTGCGACATGGGCAAGTCGGCGATCCAGGCGGCGGTCAACCTGCACAACTACTACGGGTTGCCGTATTCGGCCATCGAGATCACGCCCATGATCGGCGGCAACGACGCCACCGACGAGACGTTCTCGATCGCGGACGCGTCCACGCTGAGCAGCTGGGTCAAGGCCAACGGCGGCGCGGGCATCCACTTCTGGTCGCTCGATCGCGACAACGACTGCGCGCCCGGCTACGCCTCCGCCACCTGCAACAGCTACGGCAGCGCGGGCACCTGGGGCTTCACCAACGCGTTCATCAGCGACCTGGGTCTCTGAAACGAACGACGCCAGGGAGGGCTCGGCCCTCCCCACGACGGCCGGGCCGCCTTGCAGCGATCCGGCCATCGGCCAAGACGTCGTTGGGATGGAAGGGCGCCTTCGGGCGCCCTTTCCTTTGGCGTCGCAGTACCCGGGGATCTCTGCCTGTGCGCAGCTTGCCTGCGGCGCCGCTTGCCCGCCGCGCAGCGGCTGGCCATAGCGTCGCAGGCCCTCGCAGCCCACCAAGGTCAAAGGCGAAAAAAGAGGGCGCCCGCAGACGCCCTCATCTTCTCAGCCGCCTTGCATCAGAGCGTCAGATCGCCCACGAAAAGGACCGGTCCGGTCGGCGCGCCGGTCGGCGAGCCGCCCAGCGGTTCGAGCGACACCGCCAGTCCCTTGGTGTCCTTCGGCAACGTGTGCCTGTTGACCGCGGTGAGCTTGTCGGCCGCGATCACGCCCAGCGAGGCAGGCGGGCCGTCCTTCTTCAGCGCCCACAGCTCCAGCGACTGATCCGGCGTCAGCGCGACCTTCTGCAGCGGCTGGATCGAGATCTGCTGCCGATCCGGGCTCAGGCCCGCGACGATCGTCTCCGCGCCCTTGGTGGCGTGCAGCACGACGATCATCGGCGCCTCGGTGGGGCCGGTGTGCGTGGACGTGCCCAGCACCACCGCCGCCAAGGTAGCCGCCGCGGCGAAGGTCTGCCAGAAGCGCAGGCGCATCGACGAGGCCTTGGCGGGCGGCGCCCAGCCGAGCTTGTCTTCGATCGACGCCCACACGCGCGGCGCCGGCTGCACCGGCTCGGCCTTCAGGGCCATCGGCAGCAGGCGTTTCTCCCAGCCGGCCACGGCCGCGCGCAGCGCCGGGTGGGCGGGCAGCAGCGCGTCGAAGCGGCGGCGCGCGCCGCCGGTCAGCGTGCCCAGCACGTATTCGGCCGCGAGACGATCGGGCAGTTCTCCGAGGATGATGTTCATGACGCCACCCCCGACCAGCCGCAGCGTTCGAGGCAGGCCTTCAGCGCGATCAGTCCGCGCCGCACCCAGGTCTTGACGGAGCCGAGCGGCGCGCCCAGGTGCGCGGCGATCTCGCCGTGCGACAGGCCCTGGTAGTACGCCAGCGAGATCGACTGCTGCTGCGAGCCCTGCAGCGAGCCCAAACAGCTGTGCACGGCCTCGGCCTCGGAGCGCGCCTCGAAGCTCTTCGCGGGGCCAGGGCCCGGGTCGGGCATGCGATGCGTCGGGTCGTCGTCGCCGTCTTCCGAACCGGCATGCGACGGCAAGTCGGCGATCGCGACTTCGGGACGCGAACCGCGCGAGCGCAGGTGGTCGATGGCGCGATAGCGCGCGGTCGCGGCCATCCAGGCCATCGGCGAGCCGGCGCCGGCGCGGTACTGGCCGGCGGCCTTCCAGATGCGCACGTAGGCGTCCTGCAGCAGGTCTTCGGCGAGCGCGCCGCGGCCCACCAGCTGCGCGACGACGCCCAGCAGGCGCGGCGACGTGGCCTCGTACAGCTGGCGGAAGGCCTGGCGGTCGCCGAGGGCGCAGCGCGAGAGCCAATCCGTGAGGCGGGTCTCGAGATCGTCCGCGCTTTTCAGGGCGGTCGCGGTCATGACGGGATCACTTTCACGAAGGGAGTTCCTGGTTGGTCCAGCACGGAAGATCAGCGCGCGTGAGTTTGCCGTGGGCGCGACCGTTTCCGCAAGCGGCATGAAGTCCGAGTCCGCGAACGGGACGGACGACCTTTTCACGGGAGGTGCGCGATGAAGTTCCATGAGAGCACGGTTCGAAGCGCCAACTGGGCGCCCCGACATGGGGATTACGCGGAGACTGCTCAACTGGATTCGTGGCGTCGAGCATCCTCCACAGACCGTGACGCAAATCACGTCGCCCAGCTCGACAGGACGGCACATCGATTGCTCAACGGCGAACAAGGGGCGGCAACGGCCGTTGTTCCGCGCGTCATTGGCGCGAGGCTTTGCTTCAATGGGTTGGACCGCTCTCGCATTTCAGGTTGGAGGTCATCTTGGCTGCAGCGAACGACACGTTCACCGAGGCCCGCGCTCCGCGGATCCCGATCGCGCGCATGCGATCGCTGTACCGGCTCGACGCCGTCAGCCAGCGCCTGGCCAAGCTGCAGCAGCAACAGGAACACGAGACGCTGCGCAACACCTACGAGCGCATGCTGGAAAAGGGCGCCGACCGCTTCCAGGTCAAGCCCGCCGGCCTGCCCGCAATGGACTACCTGTACGACGAGCTGCCCAACTTCCACGAGGCGCTCGACGACGTCAAGCGCCAGATCGCGCTGTGCCAGGACAGCCGCGACGCCCTCGAGATCATGCCCATCCTGCTGCTCGGCCCGCCGGGCGTCGGCAAGACGCACTTCGCGCGCGAGATCGCCGAGCTGCTGGGCACCGGCATGGGCTTCATCTCGATGAGCTCGCTGACCGCCGGCTGGGTGCTGAGCGGCGCCTCCAGCCAGTGGAAGGGCGCGCGTCCCGGCAAGGTCTTCGAGACGCTGGTCGACGGCGAGTACGCGAACCCGGTGATGGTGGTCGACGAGATCGACAAGGCCCGCGGCGAGCATGCGTACGACCCGCTGGGCGCGCTGTACGGCCTGATGGAACACGACACCGCCGAGGCCTTCACCGACGAATTCGCGGAGGTGCCGATCGACGCCAGCCAGGTGATCTGGGTCGCCACCGCGAACGACGAGCGCGCGATCCCCGAGCCGATCCTCAACCGCATGAACGTCTACCAGGTGCAGGCACCCGACCACGCCGCCGCGCGCGCGATCGCGCAGCGCCTGTACGCCGAGATCCGCGCCGACCACGACTGGGGCCTGCGCTTCGATCCGGTGCCGCGCGCCGATGTGCTCGATCGCCTGGCCGAACTCGCGCCGCGCGAGATGCGGCGTGCGCTGATGACCGGCTTCGGCAACGCGCGGCTGGCGGGTTGCGATGCCATCCGGCTGGACGACCTGCCGTCCGCGAACGCGCGTCGCTCGAAGATCGGCTTCACGCACTGACGCAAGGCGCCGCTACTTCGCCTCGATCTGCGGCTCGAACTCGGCGAGCTGCTTCGAGACGGCGGGATCGTCGCGATAGCGCTTCTTCAGCGCAGCGAGTCGGGCATCGGTGCCGCTGCAGGCCCGATCGATTTCGCGCAGGAGCGCAGCGTCCGGCTGATCGGCGATCTCGCCGCGCAGGTGGTCGCAGGCGGCGCGGCGCTCGAGGAAGGTCGCGAGATCGGGCGTCGCGTCGGTGGCGCAGGCCGCGAGCGTCAGCAGGGCCGCGAGCAACGCGGCGTGCGCGCGGGCGTCAATGGCCATCGGCCGACCAGTGGGGCATGTCGCTGGCGCCGCCGACGAACTTGATCACGCCGTAGCTCGCGCCCACCGTCTTCAGGTCGGGATTCATGCCGGTGCGCGGCAGGCTCGTGATCTGCACCGCGCTGCCGTCGCGCTGCTTGATCGTCAGGTTGCCGTTCCAGCTGATGGCCATGTCCACCGCGGTGCCCGAGATGTGGTTGGACTTCAGCGCCGGCGCCACGTTGAGGCCCTGCATGCCATAGGCCTCGACCATGTCGTCGGCCGCCGCCACCGAGGCGACGGCGTCGAAGTTGCCCTGGGCGTCGACATGCACCCAATCGATGGCCACGCCGTCCAGCGGCGCGATCGTGCGCGGATCGGTCTGCTGCTTGACGATGGACCAGCACCAGTGCATCAGGTAGGCCCGCTGCGGCGGCCGCAGCGTGGCGGCGATGTTGACGCTGGCGCCGGCGGCGACCAGCGCGGCGATGAAGGCAGTGAGATTGTCGCGGAACGGCTGCGCGCAATCGGCCACCGAGGCGCTGGTCGGGAAGCGCGCGACCCAGGCGCGTCCGCTCGGCTCGCGTGGTGCCGACGTCGGATCCAGTTGTGCGGACATGTCTTTCTCCCTGCGAACAGGCCGGCGCGAAGCGCTCCGCGGGCGCGGCCAGCATACGCCCGCGCCCGCCTGGTCGGCAGCTTCAAAAGTGGGATGCGACATGGCGCCGAAACCGCGCCGCCGGCTCACCGGGCGAGCCAGCGCCGCGCCTATGATCCGTGCATGCCCACCTCTCTCGACGGGCGACTCGTCGTCGCCATCTCCTCGCGTGCCCTGTTCGATTTCGAAGAGGAGAACCGCGTCTTCGAAGGCACCGACGACCGCGCCTACATGCAGATGCAGCTGGAGCGGCTGGACGTGCCGGCGCGTCCCGGCGTCGCGTTCTCGCTGGTCAAGAAGCTGCTGCAGTTCCGCGACCCGGCGCCGCGCGTCGAGGTCGTGATCCTGTCGCGCAACGACCCGGTCTCGGGCATGCGCGCGTTCCGCTCGGCCAAGCACTACGGCCTGCCGATCGAGCGCGGCACCTTCACGCGCGGACGCAGCCCGTGGCGCTACCTGAAGCCGCTGGGCGCGCACCTGTTCCTGTCCACCAACGACGAGGATGTGCGCTCGGCGCTGGAGGCCGGCGTGCCGGCCGCGCGCGTGTTCCCGCATTCGGCGCGCGCGTCGGACGCCCATCCGCACGAGGTGCGCATCGCGTTCGACGGCGACGCCGTGCTGTTCTCCGACGAGGCCGAGCGCGTGTTCCAGGCGCAGGGGCTGGACGCGTTCCAGGCGCACGAGTCCTCGCACTCGACGACGCCGCTGGCGCCCGGTCCGTTCAAGCCGCTGCTGCAGGCGCTGCAACTGCTGCAGCGCTCGGCCACCGACGCGATGAAGGTGCGCACCGCGCTCGTCACCGCGCGCAGCGCGCCCGCGCACGAGCGCGCGATCCGCACGTTGATGGAGTGGCAGATCGAGGTCGACGAGGCGATGTTCCTGGGCGGCCTGCCCAAGGGCGAGTTCCTGCGCGAGTTCGAGCCGGACTTCTTCTTCGACGACCAGACGCGGCACGTCGAGAGCGCGGCCAGCCACGTCCCGTCCGGCCACGTCGCCGCGGGCATCGCCAACGTGCTGCCGGACTCCCCTTGAGCGAACTTCGACGCAGGCCCCGGCGCACCCGATAATCGCCGCCAAAGAGGAGCTCCGATGAAGACGCTGTCCATCGCCAGTGGCGAGCTGTGGTTGCATGCGCCCGCCGCGGCGCCGAGCCAGATCGAGTCGCCGTTCGCCCGCGAGCTGATCGAGCGCGACCTGCAGAGCCGCCGCACGACCGCCTGGAAGAACGCGCCGCGCGAGCAGCAGTCCGGCATGATCCCGTCGTCCAGCCTGTGGGGCCAGCGCGGGCCGCAGACCGAGAACGGCGCGCTGGCGGCGCGCTTCGAACTCGCGCGCCGCGGCGACGACGACGACACGCTGTACTACGTGCTGGCGATCGGCGAGACACGCGGCCTGTTCCGCCGCCACCTCGCCGAGGATCGCGAGGTGCGGCTGTTCCACCGCACCAGCTGGAACTGCCACGGCTTCGCGTACAGCCCGGCCGACAAGCGTCTGATCCTCGCGGTGCAGAACGCCAACGGCAGCGCGCACCTCGAGGTCTACGACGACGAAGGCACGCGGCGCGGCACGATCACCGACGGCGACTGCGTCGACGCCGCGCCGTCGCTGGTGCCGGGTCGCTCCAAGACCGTCGTCTACCAGTCCAGCGGCGTGGCGCGACATCCGCAGTCCGGCCACATGATGGCGCTGGGCCACGGCTGCGTGCACCTGCTCGACTACGGCAGCGGCCGCATGGAAGTGTTGCTGGACGACCCCAAGCACGACTTCGTCGCGCCGCGCATGGACGCGCAAGGCGTGCTGTACGCCATCCGCCGCCCCGCCGACAAGCCGCAGCGCGAACGCGCCGGCCTCGCGCTGAAAGACACGGTGCTGATGCCCATCCGGCTGCTCAAGGCCGTCTTCGGCTACCTCAATTTCTTCACGATGGTCTACGGCAAGGAGCCGCTGCGCTCGGCCGGCGGCCCGCGCACGCCGGAGCTGGACCAGGATCTCGGCAAGCTGTGGCTGCACGGTCGCATGATCGAGCTGTCCAAGGTCAAGGGCGACGCGCAGTACGCCGGCAACCTCGTTCCGGGCAACTGGGAGCTGGTGCGCGTCGCGCGCGCCGGCGCGCCCGCCGAGGTGCTTGCGCGCCACGTCGCGGGCTTCGACCTGCGCGACGACGGCAGCGTCGTCTACACCAACGGCTTCGACATCATCGAGCTGGACGGCGGCCGGAAGCGCACGCTGGCGCGCCAGGAGCAGGTCGCCAACCTCAGCGCGATCTGAGGCTCAGGCGAGTGCGGCGGGCGGCGTCGCCGGCGCGGGGCCCGGCACCGGCAACGCCGACGATCCGGCAGCCGCCTGCGCCGGCGGCGGCAGGCTGGCGCGCAAGGCATCGGCCGTCAGCGGCTCCGGCACGTGATAGTGGAAGCCCTGAGCCCAGTCGACGCCGAGTTCGCGCAGCAGGTCGGCCACCGACTCGGTCTCGACGAACTCGGCCACCACGGGCTTCTTGAGCAGGCGCGCCATCTCGGTCATCGAACGCACCATGCCGCCGTGCACGAGGTCGGCGTCCATGTCGCGCACGAACATGCCGTCGATCTTGATCGTGTCGAACGGCAGCTGGCGCATGTAGGTGAACGAGGCGAAGCCCGAGCCGAAGTCGTCGAGCGCGAAGCGGCAGCCCAGGCGATGCAGCGCGTGCATGAACTCGCTGGCGCTCTGCAGGTTGACGATGGCCTCGGTCTCGGTGATCTCGAAGCACATCAGGCGGCCCGGCACGCCGAACTCGCGCAGCGTGTCGGCCACGTACTGCGCCAGCCCCGGCTCGCGGATCGAGACGGCCGACAGGTTGATCGCCACCTGGTCGATGCGGTCGTGCGTGTCGGGCATGCTGCCCAGCAGCTTGACGACCTCGCGGATCATCCAGCGATCGAGTTCGCCGATCAGGTGGTAGCGCTCGGCCGGCGCGATGAACATGCCCGGCAACACCAGCCGCTGGCGGCGCGGATCCCACAGGCGGATCAGCGTCTCGATGTGCAGGCCGTGCACCTGGCCGTCGGCGGCCGCGGCGAGCGGCGTCAGGCGCTGGAAGTAGGCGCGGAACTCGTTGCGCTTCAACGCGTCGACCAGCACCAGCGCCCAGTTGACGGACTCGCGATGGCCCTCGCCTTCCAGCACCGACGAGTCGTGCACGCGGATCGAGCCGCGGCCCTCGCGCTTGGCGAGGTAGGCGGCCTCGTCGGCGATCAGCATCAATTGGTCGAACGAGACGATGTCGCGCGCGATGCGCACGACGGCCACCGACGCGGCCATCTTGAAGCTGCGCTCCTCCCAGTGGAACTCGAACTCGGCGAGCTGGTCGAGGACGCGCCGTGCCAGCGCGGTGCCGCCGTCGGCGCCGCGGTCCTCGATGACGACGCCGAACTTGTCGCCGCCCAGGCGCGCGAAGAAGTCCGTGCGATCCAGCAGGCCGGCGACGACCTCGGCGAACTGGCGCAGCAGCTCGTCGCCCGCGATGCAGCCGCAGGTCTCGTTGACGAGGCGGAACTGGTCGATGTCGATCAGCAGGAAGACGGCGTCGCACTCGGCGCGCTGCACGCGCGCGAGCAGCTCGGACACGTGCGCATCGAGCGCGCCGCGGTTGTACAGCCGCGTGACGAAATCGTGCGTGGCCAAGTAGTTCAGCCGATCCTGCATGTAGCGCCGCTCGTTGATCTCCTGGCGCAGGTGGCGGTTGGCGATCGTGAGTTCGGCGGTGCGGTCGCGCACCTTTTCCTCGAGGCTGTGATTGAGCTCGCGCAGCTGCTCCAGCAGGTTGCGGCGCTCGAGCTGGTAGCGCACGCGCGCGCGCACCTCGTCGGCGTTGATCGGCTTGGAGATGTAGTCGCTGCCGCCGACCGCGAAGCCCTGGCTGACGTCGTCGGTGCGCGCGGTGACGAAGATGACGGGGATGTCGGCGGTGGCCGGATCGGCCTTCAGCCGGCGGCACACCTCGAAGCCGTCCATGCCGGGCATCATGACGTCCAGCAGCACCAGCTCCGGCCGGCCGCGGGTGGCGAGTTCGAGCGCGCGGGCGCCGGAGGTCGCGGCCATCAGCTCGCAGTGCTCGTCGTTCAGGGTGGCGCTCAGCACGTCGATGTTGTGCGGCGTATCGTCGACGATCAGGATCTTCGAGACTCTTGCGGTCACCACCAATACCCCCGCGTTGTCCGGGAGCGGCCCGGGCTGCATCTGCGCTGTCTTGAGTGTAATCACATGTATGCGAACACTCCGGGTCGATTTATACGCAGATTCGTGCAATGGCGCACACGTTGCGCGCTCCGGCGCCAACGTGTATCGGCGATGCCTCAGCCTGGTGCGGCCTGCGCGGCATCGAGCTGCGCCAGCAGCGTGTTGACGCGTTCCTCGAGCAGCTGGAAGTCGTAGGCCTGGGCGGCGTCGTCGAACGCGCGCCAGCGCTCGCTGCCGATCGCCTCGGGCGAGATCGCCTCCATCAGCCGGCCGACCGCCCCCAGCTGCCCGCTGGCCGACGCCGCCGCCAGCGCACGCAGTTGATCGCGCACGCCGCGCGGCAGGCCGGCGGCGAGCGGCAGCGGCGGCCGGTTCGCATTCGCCGCATCGGCGGGCGGTGCGACCGCCAGCAGCCGCACGCCGGCGTAGTCCACCAGCGCGCCGTAGACGGCCTGGAACGGGTAGGGCTTGCCGATGAAGTCCTGGAAGCCGTTCTCGATGTAGAAGCGGCGCTCGTGCTCCAGGCTGGACGCCGAGACGGCCACCACCGGCAGCGCCGCGGTGAACGGATCGGCGCGCAGCCGCGCGATCATCTCGACGCCGTTCATGTGCGGCATGCGGATGTCGCTGAACACGATGTCGAAGCGCTCGGAGCGGCAGCGCGCCAGGCCCTCGAGGCCGTCGAACGCCGTCATCACGGTGCAGCCGACCTCGCGCAGCAGGTGGACCAGCACGTCGCGGCTGTCCGCATCGTCCTCGATCACCAGCACCGTGCAGGGCGTCGCCGGGTCGAGCGCCTGCGCACCCGAGCCCATCGCCGCGCTCGCCGACGGCAGGTGGCTGGGCGGCAGCGGCAGCCAGAAGCGCACCTGCGTGCCCTGGCCGGGCGTGCTGGCGACCGTCAGCTCGCCGCCCATTGCGCGCGCCAGGTCGCGCGACAGCGCCAGCCCGAGGCCCGTGCCGCCCTTTTCCTGGCCCGCCGCGCCCTGGCGGAACGGCACGAACAGGTCGGCCAGGTCGTCGTCGGCGATGCCGGGGCCGGTGTCGTGCACCTCGAACCAGACGCGCTCGGGCTGCTCGCTGTCGCGCCACGCGTGCAGGCCGATGTGGCCGCGCTCGGTGAACTTCAGCGCGTTGCCCAGCAGGTTGGTGACGATCTGCGCGAGCTTGTTGCGATCACCCTCCACCACCGAGGGCACCGGCAGCGACAGCTCGCTCTGCAGCACCAGCCCCTTGGCACGCGCGTGCGTGCCGTACAGCGCGTCGACGTCGCGCAGCTCCTGCATCAGGTCGAACGGGCTGCTGAGCACCAGCAGGCTGCCCGACTCGATCTTGGCCAGGTCCAGCACGTCGTTGATCAGGCTCAGCAGGCGGTTGCCGGCGCTGTGGATGACGCGCAGCCGCGACTGCGTCTCGTCCGGCAGCTTGCGATCGGCCATCAACAGCTGCGTGAAGCCCAGCACCGCGTTCAGCGGCGTGCGGATCTCGTGGCTCATGTTGGCGAGGAACACGCTCTTGCTGCGGTTGGCGCGCTCGGCCTCCTCCTTCGCGGCCTCGAGCGCGACGATCATGCGCCGGCGCTCGCTGACGTCGCGCAGCACCGCCTGCAGCAGGTTGTGGCCGTTGTGGCGGAACAGGCTGATCGTGATCTCGGCGTCGAACTCGCTGCCGTCGAGCCGGCGGCAGCGCCACTCGAAGGTCTTCATGCCGCCGCGCTGGATGTCGTCCAGGTGCGCGGCCGCCATGCGCGCGGACGAGACGCCGTCCGGCTGCGTCGCCGGCGCGAACAGCGTCATCGAGCGTCCGAGCAGGCCGCCGCGCCCGTCCGCGCCGAGCAGGTCGGCGGCGCGGCGATTGCAGTCGATGACCACCGCGTTGCGGATGATCAGGATGGCGTCGCCGGCCGTCTCGAACGTCGCCCGGAAGCGCGCCTCGCTGCTCTTGAGCGCCAGGTTGGCGGCCTGGATCTCGGTCATGTCGCGCGCGACGCCGACGACGCCGATGACCTCGCCGCGGTCGTCGCGCACCGCCGTCTTCGTGACCTCCAGCTGGCGCTCGCTGCCGCCCTCGGCCGAGTGCTCGGTCTCGTGGAACACCAGCGGCTCGGGCGCCGCCAGCGTGGCCTGGTCCTGCGCCGCGTAGTAGGCCGCGTCGCGCCAGCCCATGTCATGGTCGGTCTTGCCCAGGACGTCCACCTCGCGCGTGCCCTGGAAGCGCTCGAACTCCACGTTGACGGCCAGGTAGGCGCCGGCGCGATCCTTCATCCACACCTGCTCGGGCAGGCTGCGCAGCAACGCTCGCAGGCGGGCCTCGTGCACGACCAGGTATTCGCGCGACTCGCGCAGCAGCACCTCGGTGCGCTGGCGCTCGCCGACCTCCACCGAGAGCTTGCGGTTGGCGTGCGCGATGCGCTCGACCGCGTCGAGCACGCTGCGGCGCGAGCGCCAGCCGCCCAGCCCCGCCGCCAGCAGCGCGATCGCGCCGGCGCCGGCCAGCGCCAGCATCGCGAAATTGAAGTCGCGCTCGCGCAGCAGGTTCTCGACCTCGGGCACGTGCTGCGCCACGTAGACGTCGAGCTTCTCCTCGTCCATGTGGCGCCTGACCAGCACCTGCGGCACGGCCTCCTCGTCGATGCGGCGCAACTTCGGCGCATCCACGTTGTCCCAGGGCTGGATGTGCAGGATGGGCAGCGCATCGGAGCGGTAGCGCGCCACGCGCTCCTGCGCGGTCAGCTGGAACACCTTCGCGCCGTCGAGCGCCTCCAGCAGCAGGCGCGGATTCTGCGACATGATCACCACGCCCAGCGAGTCGACCACGAACGCGCCCTCGTGGGCCACCATCGAGGCCAGCGACAGCGTGTTGCGCTTGACGACCACGGCGCCGAGGAAGCGATCGCCGTCGAAGATCGGCGCCGAGAAGTACATGCCCGGGATGCCCGTGGCCTTGCCGACGGCGAACAGGCGCGCGCCGTGTTCGAGGCGCGTCTGCCGGAAGAAGGACGGATCGGTCAGGTGCTGGCCGATCACGCTGTCGGGCGCGCCGGCATCGCTGGCCGCGACGCAGTTGCCGGCATCGTCCAGCAGGTAGATCAGGTCGGCGCCCAGCTCCTGGTAGGACGCCGCCAGGAACGCGTTGACGGCGGCGAGCTCGGGCTTGCCCTCCAGCGCACTGCGCAGCGCGGGCACCGGTGCATCGACCAGCGCCGCGCCGGGCCCCGCCGAGACGACGCCCTGCCGCACCGCGGGCAGGCGCGCGAGCACGTGCGCCACGCCGTCCAGCTGGGCCAGCCCCTGGCGCAGCCCGTCTTCGACGAGCACTTCGCTGGCCAGCGCCTGCGTGGTGGCGGACTGGACGATCTCGTCCATGCGATGCCGGTAGTGACGCGTGTTCAGCTCCCAGGCCGCGGCCGTCCAGGCGAGCATCAGCATCAGCACGATCAGCGCCCAGCGCCGCGCCCACGGCGTGCGCAGCACCGCGCGGACATCGCCGTTCGCCTCGGCTGGCACGAAGGGCGGAATCGACGAATCGGGCGTCGGGCCGGCCTGCGTCTCGTCCGTCATGTGATCGCACCCTTGAATGCCACGTCGTCATCGTCGTCGGACGCGGCGTCCAGGGCAAGGGCGTCGCGCACGCGCGCCTCGAGCGTCGTGAAATCGTACTGGCGCAGGTCGGCTTCGAGATGCGCCAGCAGCCCGTCGGGCAGCGACGGCGGATGCGCCGCGACGAGCGCCGCGAGCTGCTCGCGCACCTGCGTCATCGAGCCGGTGGCAGCACTGTCGGCCAGGCTCGCGAGCTGCGCCCGCAGCACGCTGCGGCGCACCGCGCCGGCCGCGGCCATCGCGTCGCGCTGCAGGCGGTCGCAGGCCTCGAGCGCGTCGCCCAGCGCGGCCGGCTCGTGCGCGGCCGAGTCGGCGTCGGCCCCGGCCGGCGCGGCCACCAGCCGGGCGCCCGCGTGCAGCGCCAGCATCTCGTGGATCGTGCCGAACTCGTAGGGCTTGCCGACGAAGTCCTGGAAGCCGCGCTCGACGTAGTAGCGCCGCTCGTGCTCGAGGCTGGACGCCGACACCGCGATCAGCGGCAGCGCGCGCGTGCGCGGGTCGGCGCGCAGCGCCTGCAGCATCTGCAAGCCGTTCAGGCGCGGCATGCGGATGTCGCTGAAGACGATGTCGAAGGGCGCGTCGTCCGGCCGCGCGAGGCACGCGGCCAGGCCGGCCTCGCCGTCGACGGCGGCCTCGACCGCGCAGCCCATGTCGTCCAGCAGCGTCACGAGCACGTCGCGGCTGTGCGGATCGTCCTCGACCACCAGCACGCGCAGCGAGTGGCCGGCCGCGAGGCGCTGTCCGCCGACGAAGACGGGTGCCGGCGTGCCCGCATGCTCGACCTGCCCCATCGGCAGCCGCAGGCGCACCGTGGTGCCGCGGCCCTTCTCGCTTGCCAGCGTCAGTTCGCCGCCGAGCGCCTGCGCGATGTGCCGGGACAGGTTCAGGCCGAGGCCGGTGCCGCCCTTGTCGAGGCCGGCCGCGCCCTGGCGGAACGCCGTGAAGATGCCGGCCATTTCGTCCGCGTCCATGCCGGGGCCGCTGTCCTCGACCTCCACCACCGTGTCGCCGCCGACGCGCCAGGCGCGCAACGCGATGTGGCCGGTCTCGGTGAACTTCAGCGCGTTGCCCAGCAGGTTCAGCACCACCTGGCCGAACTTCGCGCGGTCGGTGACGAGGCCGCCCTCGTTGTCGAGATCGATGTCCATGCGCAGCGCCAGTCCCTTGGCCTGCGCGCGCGGCTCGAACAGCGAGAAGATCTCGCCCAGTTCGTGGCGCAGCGCGATCGGCGCGAGGTTGACCTGCAGCGCGCCGGCCTCGATCTTGGCCAGGTCCAGCACGTCGTTGATCAGGCCCAGCAGGCGCTGGCCGGCACCGTAGATCACGCGCAGGCGCTCGCGCGCGTCGGGCGCCTGGCGGCGGTCCTCGATCAGCAGCTGCGTGTAGCCCAGCACCGCATTCAGCGGCGTGCGGATCTCGTGGCTCATGTTGGCGAGGAACTGCGACTTCGCCCGGCTGGCGGCCTCGGCGCTACGGCGCGCGTCCTGCAGCAGCGCCTCGGTGCGGCGGTGGCCCTCGATCTCGTCGCGCAGCCGCGCGTTGGTCTGGCCCAGGTCGTGCGTGCGCGCCTGCACCTGGATCTCGAGCTGCTCGTGGGCATCCAGCAGCAGCTCGTCGCGCCGCCGCCGCGCCGCCAGCAGCGCGGTGAGCAGCGCAGTGAAGGCGAGGCCGCTCGCCAGCACCGAGCCCTGCAGCCAGCCGGGCCGCGGCATCGCGCCGGCCCATGCGGGGCGCGCCAGCATCGTCCAGTGGCGGTCTGCCACGCGGATGTCGTGGTGCACTGAGACACCGCCGGTCGTTCTGTCGACCAGGCCCTGCCGCTGCCCGGGCTCGACGATGCGCAGCGGCTCGCCGGCGCTCCAGAGCAGCGCGGCGCTGTTCGGCGCATCGGGGTCGAACAGCAGCAAGGTCTCGTCGCGCGTGCCCATCTGCGCCACCGACGCATCGAGCAGCGCAGCAAGATCGAGCGTGGCCGCGACCATGCCGCGCACGTGACCGGGGTCGGCCGGCCAGAGCTTGGAGATCGCCTCGTTGTCGACCGAGGCGTAGAGCGTCTGCACCAGCTTGCCCTCGGGGCTGTTGACGACGTTGGACAGCGGCGGCGTGGACGACATCGCATGGCGGGCGACCGCGCGCGCCAGCGCCGTGCCGCGCTGGGGGTCGTGCGAGTCGTCGAGGCCGATCAGGGCCTCGCGACCGGCCGCGGGATCGGTCCAGGCTACCGGGAAATACTCGTCGCGCAAGCCCGCCTTCACCACGCTGCCGGACGCATCGACCTCGCGGATCGACGTGCCGTCCAGGCCGCTCGGCGACATCTCGAAGGCCTCGCGCAGCGAGATCGTCACGCGCGGCAGCCAGGCGAAGGTCGACTGCCACGGGCTGCGCGCCAGCAGCGGCGTGGAGACGCTGCGGAACTCGCCCGGGTCGACGTCGATCTTGTAGAAGTAGTGCTGCAGCGTCTCGAGATCGCGCGCCGTGAGCTCGACGTGCGTTTGCAGCGTCATCGCCAGCCGGCCCGCGTCGGCCTTGAAGCGCTCGGTCTGCGCGTCGCGCACGCCCAGGCCGACCGCGAAGGTGCAGAACGCCGTCAGCCCCAGGCCCAGGCAGATCAGCGGGTACGGCTGCACGGTGAGGCGATCGGTGCGCAACCGCGCGTGGAACAGCAGCAGCAGGCCTGGCGTGACGACCAGCATGCCGGTGACGTCGCCCAGCCAGCCCGCGATCCAGCCGAACTGCGGATCGACCTGCGGCGCCGCCGGCAGGCTCAACCACGCCAGAGTGCCCACCGACGCGGCGACGAGGCCGCACAGCGCGACCGTCGCCGCATAGCGCAGCGTCTGCGTGACTGGATTGCGCGGCAGCTCGCGCGGCAGCGACCTCAACGCCCACGCCGCGAGCACCGCCTGCGCAAGTTCGCCCAGCGTGATCAGTGTCGCGACGCGCGCGCCCATCGCATCGAAGACGACCAGCGAGCCGACACTCTGCAACCAGTTCGAGACGAACAGGCCGATCGCCAAGCCGGCGACCGCGCGGCGGCCGAACGCCATCAGCGCGGCGAGCGCGAGGCCGGCGGCCAGCCAGTTCGCGGCCACCGGACCAGGCACGATGGACAGCCACAAGCCAAGGCGCGCCACCGCGCCCGTTGCCCAGGCGAGACCGATCGTGAGCAGCAGGTTACGTCGCACCGGCAAGAGCATCACCGCGCGTCTCCTCCCGGGGAACGAGGCAGGAATGCCTTGGTCGCGGATGATAGCGCCCGCAAGTATTGCGGATGAGTCGCGAAATGCCGCGGCGCGCGGACCTGCGGCTTATTGCCACTTCGGCGCGGGGGAGAGAAACGCGTGCCGCGAATCTGCTAACTTGCCGCCATCGCCCCACGAGAGCCGCCATGTCCGACGACCCCTCCGACTTCTTCGCCCCGCCGCCGTTCGATCCCGCCACCGCCCGCGCGACGCTGGCGCGCGCGCTGCGCGACCTCAAGCTCGCGGAGCGCAACGGCGCCTTCGAGCTGAACGGGCAGCCCGTGGTCAAGGCGCGCGTCGAGGGCGCGCTGCTGAAGCTGGACGTCGCCAAGAAGCCCTCGCGCTCGCCCGACTGGGAGCACGCGGAGGCCGGCGATCACGCCAGGCTGCGGCGCTTCATCGATGACGTGAAGCGGCGCGTCGCGCGCTGGAACGAAGGCCGCGACGCCGACTAGTTCGTCGCGCTCTCCGGGCCGACGACGATCACGAAGTGCTTGCGCAGCGTCTCCAGCACTTCGAACGAGCCGGCGAAGCCGGCCGGGATCACCAGCGCCTCGCCCGGGCAGGCCTCGGTGAACGTGCCGTCGGTCGCGTGCAGCCGGCAGCGGCCGGCCAGCACCACCATGTATTCGTGCTCGGTCGGATCCATCTGGATGCGCCAGCGGCCCGGCTCGCACTCCCAGATGCCGGCCACGAGCCCGGCCGGCGCGCTCTCGTACAGCACCCAGGTGCGGCGCTCGGGCGCGCCGATCTCGCGGCGCTCCTCGCGCGGGAAGTCGATCTCGGGAGCGCTGGACGGCGGGTCGAACTTGACGATGGCGGTCATGGGATGTTTCAACGAAGGGTCATGGGAATGGTGACGGGCCCGTCGTTGACGAGATGCACCTGCATGTCGGCGCCGAAGCGGCCGCTCGCCACGCGCGGGTGGCGCTCGGCGGCCAGCCGCAGCACGGTCTCGTAGAGGCGACGGCCCTGTTCCGGCGGCGCGGCGCCGGTGAAGCTCGGGCGATTGCCGCCGCTGGTGTCGGCGGCCAGCGTGAACTGGCTGACGATCAGCAGCCCCGCGCCGGGCACGTCCTGCACGCTGCGGTTCATCTTGCCGGCGTCGTCGGAAAAGATGCGCAGCTTCAGCAGCTTGGCGACGAGCTTGTCGGCCTGGGCGTCGGTGTCGGCGGGCTCGGCGCACACGAGGATGAGCAGCCCGGCCTCGATGGCGCCGACCGTCTCGCCGGCGATGACGACGCGCGCCTCGCGCACGCGCTGGATGACGGAGAGCATGTCGGCAGTGCCTCTCAGGAAGACGCCGCCGCGCCGTCGGCGACGGGCTCGTCGACGTAGGCCTCGACATCGGTGGGCAGCAGCTGGATCGATGTGCGCAGGCCGGCGACGTCGCGCATCAGCGCGCGCTCGACGTCCGCGCGCAGCGCCGCGGCGCGGCCCAGCGTCCAGGCCGACGGCACGTGCATGTGCAGGTCGACGAAGCGGCGCTGGCCGGCGCGGCGCGTGACGACGTGGTCGAAGCGGATCGGCTGCGCGTCGAAGGCGGCGAGCGTGCGGTCGATCTGCGCGCGCACCTCGGGCTCGACGGCCATGTCCATCAGGCCGTCGGCCGAGCGCCAGACCAGCGACACGCCCTCGCGCACGATGTTGCCCGCGACGCACACGGCCACCACCGGATCGAGCCACAGCCAGCCGGTGAAGTGCACGCCGACGAGGCCGACGACGACGCCGACCGACGTCCACACGTCGGTGATCAGGTGCTTGGCATCGGCCTCCAGCGCGATCGAGCGCTCCCGCGCCGCCTTGCGCAGCATCGCGAACGCAAGACCGCCGTTCAACGCGGTGGACGCCAGCGACAACGCGATGCCCAGCCCGACCGCCTGCACCGCCGCCGGATGGAACAGCCGCTCGCCGGCCGCGCCGACGATGGCGATGGCCGCCGCGACGATCAGCACGCCCTCGAAGCCGCTGGAGAAATATTCGGCCTTGTGATGGCCGTACGGATGGCCTTCGTCGGGCGGCTGCGCGGCCCACGACACCATCATCAGCGCGAACAGCGCGCCCACGAGGTTCACGAGCCCCTCGATCGCGTCGGACAACAGGCTCACCGAGCCGCTGACCCACCACGCGCCCGCCTTCAACGCGATGGTGGCCACCGCGACGGCCGCCGAGACCTTGAGGTACGAACTCACTTGCATGGATGCATTGTCGCCGGCCGGCGAGCCGCGTCAGCGCCGGCGCGCGACCGACCCGAGCAACAGCCCGAAGGCCTCGCGCCCGTTGTCGCGGCGCGCCTGGTCGGCAGAGTCGCGGGTGTTCCACGACGGGCGAGCGTGTCGACCATCCGAGTCTTGCGGCATGGCCGCTTCCGGGCGCCTGGCCGGTGCCCCATAAAATCGGCGCCAGACGCGGCGGCTCGCACACCGAAGACCGCTCCCCAGGCGCAGCCGTCCGGGAGGGACACAATGATCTTCGGCATCGATCGTGCACGCCTTCGGCGGCGCGCACTGAGCTTCGGCGTCAGAGCTTGTCGATCAACGGCAGCACGGCCGAGATCAGCGCCACCGTCACGGTCACGCCGATGAACAGCGGCAGCAGGCTGCGGAATTCGCCGGGCAGCAGGCGCTCGAGCGCGGCGCGCAGGCGGGCGAGGCCGGTCTTGCGCGCGGCCGGCGTCGCTGCGTCGGCTTGCGCGGCCTCGGCCTGTTCATCGGCTCGGCGCTGCGCCGCGATCACCGCGCGCGCCTGCGCCGCGGCCTCGTGCGCCTTGGCTTCCTGCGCCGCCACCCATTGCGACGTCACCCACGATTGCGGAATGGACGCGTCCTCGGCGGCAGGTGCTTCCGGCGCGGTCGCCGGCGCGGACGACGTGGCCGCGCGCGCGAGCGCCGTGTGCGACGTCGACGCCGCGGCCCGTGCCGCGTGCGGGTTCGCCGGCACGGGCATCGGGGCGACGTCCTCCTCCTCGAACATCTGGGTAGGTGCGAAGCCGCTGTAGTCGTCGTCGCCATCGGCGTGGACGAACATCGTGTCGGCGAAACCGCCGTTCGATCGGTGCGAATTCTTGCTGGAGCGGGAGAGTGGCTTGAACATGTCTTTCCTCCGGGGCCGGTTCGTTGTCGGAAGACCTGCGTTCGCAGTCTTCCCGTCACCGAACTTCAGCGCGGCCCGGGCTCCGCAGGACGCGTCGGCGTGCCAGGGAGACTGGGTCGGGACGGCTCGTCGGGACGGCCGCCCTCTCTTGCAGATTTTCGGCTTTTCGCGCCCGAATCGACAGCAGGCGACTACTTAACTTTGTGGAAGCAGAGCCGCCTCGCACGCACCGGATGGGTGTGTGGTCAGACGGACAAGGACGTGTCGAAACCCGCCGAACTGCTGCCGGACCGCATGCTAGGGATGGCGCAACGGCCCGATGAAAGAAGTTTCGCCGAACTGGGCGGTCGCCGCTTCCCCAAAAGGGGGGGCGAGCCACCCCCCGTTTGCGGGGCCCACAGTTTGGCCGCCACGGTCAGTCCCTCGGACGACGAAACGGCGCAGGCCAAGGGATGCCGGCTCGACATCGTCTCCATGCGCATTCCGCATTCCCGTGCCTCGGTACCACGGATACAGTGATTTCCCTCGACAACCCCACGCCACGGAGTCCCGCATGAAGCTGCTGATCGGCAACAAGAACTACTCGTCCTGGTCGATGCGACCGTGGGTGATGCTCACGCAGTTCGACATCCCGTTCGAGGAGGTCATGGTGCGGTTCGACAGCTTCGCGCCCGACTCGAAGTTCAAGGCGACCGTGGCGGCGCTGTCGCCCACCGGCAAGGTGCCGATCCTGGTGGAGGACGACGGCTTCGCCGTCTGGGACACGCTGGCCATCGCCGAATACGTGGCCGAGAAGTTCCCGGACAAGGGCCTGTGGCCGCGCGACGCCCGCTGGCGCGCGCGGGCGCGCAGCGTCTGCGCCGAGATGCACGGCGGCTTCTCGGCGCTGCGCAACGCGTTCGGCATGAACATCGAGGCGTCGCTGCCCGAGGTCGGCGCGCGCGTGCTGGCCGAGAACGCGGCGGCCCGGGCCGACCTGGCGCGCGTGATCCAGCTGTGGCAGGGGGCGCTCGCCGAGTCCGGCGGCCCGTTCCTGTTCGGCGACTATTCCATCGTCGACGCCTACTTCGCGCCGGTGGTGATGCGCCTGCGCACCTACGCGCTGCCGGTGCCGGCCGATGTCGCCGCGTACATGGCGCGCGCCGTCGCCGCCAAGGGCGCGGCGGCGTGGATCCGCGACGCGCTGGAGGAAAAGGAATTCCTCCAGTTCGAGGAGGACTACCGGACGTCGCGCGACTGACGCAGGAGCGCGACGCGACCGAAGCGGCGCGCTCGCACGAGGGGGATCGCACGGGTTCCTTCGGTATATTGGACGCACATGTCCGATGCCCCGTTTTCCGCGTTCGCGCCCCTCGCGCTGGCCACCCTCGCGCTGCTGTCCAGCAGCACCGCCTTCTCCCAGTCCGTCGCCGAGGCCACTCCCGCACCGGTGACGCTGCGGATGGACCCCGAAGCGCAGCCCGTCGCGCCCGTGCCGTCCGCGCCGCCGTCCGCCGCGGCCGAGGCCGCCGCGCTGCCGCCGGCCACGACGGCCAACGCCCCCACGGGCAACGCCACCAGCGCCAGCGACGACGTCATCCGCGACGCGCGCGACGCCTTCCTGCGCCACGACCGCGCCAAGCTCGAGTTGTTGCGCGCCACCGCCTTCGCCAACCACCTGCCGCTGGCGCCGTGGGTCGATTACTGGGAGCTGACGAATCGGCTGTCGGAGGTGAGTTCCGATGAAGTCGAGCAGTTCTACGCGCGCTGGCCCGGCACCTACGTCGAGGACCGGCTGCGCAACGACTGGCTGCTCGAGGTGGGCCATCGCCACGACTGGGACGCGTTCAAGCGCGACTACCCGCGCTTTCGCATGAACGACGACCGCAGCGTCACGTGCTACGCGACGCTGATCGAGCATTTGGCCGGCAAGGACGTGCACGACGCCGCGCTGTCGCAATGGCTGGCGGTCAAGGACATCGACGGCGGCTGCCAGTTGATGGCGCAGACGCTCTACGACGACGATGTGTTCACCGACGCCGACGTCTGGCGCCGCATCCGCCAGGCGACGGAGCTGCCCGCCAAGAGCGCCGAGCGCGCGCTGCGCGGCGCCGCGCAGATCCTGGGCAAGCCGGCGTTGAAGGAAATGGGCGCGCTGCTGGACAACCCGGCACGCTTCATCACGCGCAAGGCCGACATCGACAGCACGCGCCGCAACGACATGATCGCGCTCGCGCTGGCTCGCATGGCCGCGAGCGATCCCGCCGCCGCGGCGCTGCAGTTGCAGGAACGCTGGCAGTCGACGCTGGGCGCCGACAACTCGGCGTGGGCCTGGGCCCTGATCGCCAAGCATGGCGCGCAGTCGCTGCTGCCCGACGCCGTCGACTGGGCCGATCGCGCATGGGCTGCGCGCAAGCCGCGCAAGGGCGAGAAGCTCGGGCCGCCCGACTGGAGCGACGACGTGCTCGGCTGGCACGCGCGCGCCGCGCTGCGCGCGGGCAGCGGCACCCAGCGCTGGAAGGACGTCGAGCGCGCCATCGACGCGATGAGCGCCACCGAACGCGCGCAGGACAACTGGACGTACTGGCACGCGCAGGCCGAGCTGTCGCTGGCGCTGGATGCGCACAACGCCGACAGCGAGGCCGCCATCGCGGAGGCCAGGCGCCAGCTGAAGACGCTGTCGGCCAACGTCAGCTTCTACGGCCTGCTCAGCGCCGAAGACCTCGGCGGCCAGTTCGCCTTGCCGCCCAAGCCGTTGCCGCTCACGCCGCTGGAACGCGGGCTGGCGCACGCGAACGCCGGACTGCAGCGCGCACTCGCGCTCAGCGCACTCGACATGCGCGACGAAGGCCGCCGCGAGTGGAACTACACGCTGCGCGGCATGAGCGAGCGCGACCTGCTCGCCGCCGCGCAATGGGCCTGCGACCAGAACGACTGGCAGCTGTGCATCAACACCAGCGAGCGCACCAAGGTCGAGATCGACATCGCGCAGAGATACCCCCTGCCGTACCGGCGCGAGATCGTCGAGGCCGCCACCAACGCGGGGCTCGATCCGGCCTTCGTCTTCGGCCTGATCCGCCAGGAGACGCGCTTCATGGGCAACATGCGCTCGGCCGTCGGCGCCAACGGCCTGATGCAGCTGATGCCGGCCACGGCCAAGTGGGCGGCGAAGAAGGCCAGCATTCCGTACCGGGTCGACATGATCACCGACTCGTCGACCAACCTGCGCATCGGCAGCTTCTATCTGAAGCTCGTTCTCGACAGCTTCGGCGGCTCCGACCCGATGGCCGCGGCCGCCTACAACGCCGGCCCGGCGCGGCCGCGGCGCTGGCGCGGCGGCCTGATGCTGGCGCCGGAAGTGTGGACCGAGAACGTGCCGTTCTACGAGACGCGCGACTACGTCAAGAAGGTGATGACCAACGCCGCCATCTACGCCGCGCTGCTGGGCAACAAGGGCCCGCAGCTGCGTCCGCGGCTGGGCCCGCAGATCGGCCCGCGCGACGCCGAGCAGCCGCCGGCGCCGGACATGCCATGAAGACCTACGTCGTCGGCGGCGCGGTGCGCGACGGTCTGCTCGGCGAGCCGGTCAACGACCGCGACTGGGTCGTCACCGGCGCGAGCCCGCAGGACATGGTCGATGCCGGCTACCTGCCCGTGGGCAAGGATTTCCCCGTCTTCCTGCATCCGCAAACGCACGAGGAATACGCGCTCGCGCGCACCGAGCGCAAGACCGGGCCGGGCTACCGCGGCTTCGAGGTCCACGCCGCGCCCGACGTCACGCTGGAGGACGACCTGATCCGGCGCGACCTGACGATCAACGCGATCGCGCAGCAGGAGGACGGCACGCTGATCGACCCGTACGGCGGCCAGCGCGACCTGGCCGCGAAGGTGTTGCGCCACGTCTCCGGGGCCTTCGCCGAAGACCCGGTGCGCATCCTGCGACTGGCGCGCTTCGCGGCGCGCTGGCCCGCGTTCGGCGTCGCGCCCGAGACCACGGCGCTGATGCAGCAGATGGTCGCGGCCGGCGAGGTCGACGCGCTCGTCGCCGAGCGTGTGTGGCAGGAGCTGTCGCGCGGGCTGATGGAACGTGCGCCGGCGCGCATGTTCGAGGTGCTGCGCAGCGTCGGCGCGCTGAGCAAGTTGATCCCCGAGGTCGACGCGTTGTTCGGCGTGCCGCAGCCGCCCGCGCATCATCCGGAGATCGACACCGGCGTGCACACGCTGATGGTGCTGGATCGCTGCGCCGCGACGGCCCAGCCGCTGCCGGTGCGCTACGCCTGCCTGGTGCACGACCTCGGCAAGGGCACGACGCCCGCCGACGTGCTGCCGCGCCACCTCGGCCACGAGCAGCGCGGCGAAGACCTGATCCGCGGCGTCAACGAGCGTCTGCGCGTGCCCGTGGACTGCGGCGAGCTCGCGCTGCTGACGGCGCGCGAGCACACCAACGTCCACGCGAGCGAGAAGCTCAACGCCGCGGCGATCATGCGGCTGCTGGAGCGCTGCGACGCGTTCCGCCGCCCCGAGCGCTTCCTGCAGATGCTGGCGGCCTGCGAGTGCGACGCCACCGGCCGGCTGGGCTTCGAGGACAGGCCCTATCCGCAGCGCGCGCGCCTGGCTGCCGCGCTCAAGACCGCGCAGGACGTCGACACGCGCGCCGCGTCGTCGCAGGCCATCGAACGCGGCTTGAAGGGCCCGGCGATCGCCGACGCGATCCGCCAGGCCCGCGTGAAGGCGCTCGCAATCGCATTGAAGACGGACACCGACGAACCATGAAGATTCCCGCCAGAGAGACCGCCCTCGTCGTCATCGACATGCAGACGATCCTGTTCGACCCCGAACCGCCCGAGGCCGAACAGGTCGTCACGCGCATCAACGGCCTCGCGTCGCGCGCGCGCGAGGCCGGCGTGCCGGTGGTGTGGGTGCAGCACGAGACGGCCGCCGGCGACCTGGTGGCCGACACGCCGGGCTGGCAGCTGCATCCGGGCCTCGCCACCGCGCCGTCCGACCTGTTCGTGCGCAAGACGATGTCCGACGCCTTCCTGCGCACCGAACTGCACGCGCAACTCGCCGAGCGCGGCGTGCGCCACCTCATCGTCTGCGGCTATTCGAGCGAGTTCTGCGTCGACTCCAGCGTGCGCGGCGCCGCGTCGCGCGGCTACGCCGTCACGCTGGCCGCCGACGCCCACACCTCGCACGACAAGCCGCACGCCACCGGCCTGCAGATCCGCCTGCACGAGAACGAGACGCTGCGCAACATCAGCAGCTTCCATGTCGTGATCGACGCGGTGCCGGCGGCGGAGGTCGCGTTCGGCTGAAGTCCCGCTGCTCGACAGCAAGGCACAATCGGCGCCCATGGCTTCTGAACGCATCGGCTACATCAATCCCGATCGCGGCTACGTCCGCGTCAAGACCGGCTTCTCCTGGCCGGCGTTCTTCTTCGGCACGCTGTGGGCGATCGCCAAGGGACTGTGGCTCGTCGCGCTCGCGATGCTCGTGCCCGAGGCGGCGCTCTGGTTCTGCAGCGGCTTTGCCGAAGCCCACGGCAATGCCGGTCTGGCGGGCGCGGGACTGCTGTTCCAGCTCGCATACCGGGTGGTGTGCGGCCGTTACGCCAACGGCTGGTGGCGCGCGAAGCTGCTGCGCCGGGGCTACAAGCCGACCGGCTCGAAGAAGTAGCGCGCGTCGCTCGTCACTTGATCCAGGCGATCGCGCTCGCGATCAGCATCAGCACCACGCTGCTGCCCAGCGGCAGGAAAAACTCGCGGTTGCCGATGCGAAAGCGCACGTCGCCCGGCAGCTTGCCGAAGCCGTGGCGGCTCATCCAGTCGCCGAAGCGGTTGAAGACGAGCAGGCAGATCAGGATGATCAGCAGGAAGCGCATCGGCCTCGCTGACCTCAGAGCATGTGCGAGCGATCGCCCGCGCGAAAGCCGATGGCGTCCAGCTCGCAGCCGCGCGCCAGCGCGATCACCTTGAACAGCTCGCCCATCTCGTGCTCGTTGACGAGCTTCTGCGCGTTGGCGCGCTCGCCGACGCTGGCCGCGGCCAGCAGGTCGACCAGGCCGCAGTTGATCAGGAAGCGCGCCTGCGAGGTGTAGCCCAGCACCGTCAGGCCGGCCTCCTGCGCCGCCAGCGCGATGCCCGAGAAGTTGACGTGGGCGGTGATGTCCTTGTCGCCGATGTCGGCCAGCGGATCGCCGTCGGCCCGGTGCGCCTGGTGGCACATCAGCGTGCCGCCGAGGCGTTGCGGGTGGTAGTACTCGTGCTCGGGAAAGCCGTAGTCGACCAGGATCGCGATGCCGTGCTGCAGGCGGTCGGCCAGGCTCGCGACGAAGCTCTCGGCGATGGTGTGGATCTCGGTGACGCTGCCGTCGATGAAGAAGCCGTCCATCAGCGCCGACGCGGCCTGCGTCTCGCCTTCGAGCGAGAACGGGTCGTCCAGGTCCGCGAACGCAAAACGATGGCTGCCGTCGTTGGCCGGATCGACCGCGCGCGCGGCAGACGCCGGATCTTGCAGGTCGACGACGCCGCGCTCGTGCCAACGGCCGCCCGAGCGATGCAGCAGCTTGACCGGCATCGCGTCGAGCACCTCGTTGCCGACGACCACGCCCTCGATCGTCGCGGGCCAGGCGTCCAGCCACTGCACGCGCGGCGCGAAGCGCGCGAGGCGCGCCTGCTGGCGTTCGCGCAGCGGCCCAGACAGTTCGACGATGGTGTAGTCCACCGGGATGCGCAGCATGCCGTCGTCGTCGGCGTCGTCGGCGTCCAGCGCCTCGAGGATCTGCTCGGCGAGCGCGCCGGTGCCGGCGCCGAACTCGTAGACGCGGTCGGTGCCGGACGCGGCCAGCGCCTCGCGCACCTGCACGGCCAGCGCGCGGCCGAAAAACGGCGACAATTCGGGGGCGGTGACGAAATCGCTGCCGCCCTCGGGCCCCAGGCCGAAGATGCGGCGTCCGCCGCTGTAGTAGCCGAGGCCCGGCGCGTAGAGCGCCTCCGCCATGAAGTCGTCGAAGGGCATCCAGCCGCCGGCCGCGGCGATGCGGGACGCGATCCGCGCGACCAGCGCGTTGTCTGGCGGCGGGGCGGTCGAGGAATCTGTCGTGGCGCCCGGTTCTCCGGGCCTGGAATTGCGCTGCATCGAATCAAATTGTAGGGATCATGGCCACCGCCCACCACCCTGAGGCCGAAAAGACATCCGCCAGCACCGCGCGGCCGGTGGCGCTCGTCACCGGCGCCGCGCGCCGCATCGGGCGCGTCATCGCGCTGGAGCTGGCGCACGCGGGCTTCGACATCGCGCTGCACCACCGCGGCAGCGATGCGCATTCGGTGGCCGAGGCCACGGCCACGGCCGGCGAACTGCGCGACGCCGGCGCCCGCGTGGCGCTGTTCGCGGCCGACTTCGCCGACCCGTCCGCGACCGCCGCGCTGCTGCCCGCGATCGCGCAGGACTTCGGCCGCGTCGACGCGGTCGTCAACAGCGCGTCGCGCTTCGAGTACGACAGTCCGACCGCGTTCGACGCCGCGCTGCTCGAATCGCTGACGCGCAGCAACGTGGCCGCGCCGGTCGCGCTCGCGCAGGCGCTCGCCGCGCAGGTTCCCGCGCAGGCGCGTCACGCGCGCGTGACCCCGTGCGTCGTCAACATCCTCGACCAGAAGCTGCACAACCCGAATCCCGACTACTTCTCGTACACGCTGACCAAGGCCGCGCTCGCGCAGGCCACGGTGCTGCTGGCGCAGGCGCTGGCGCCGGCGGTGCGCGTGTGCGGCGTGTCGCCGGGCATCACGCTGGTGTCCGGCCCGATGGACGAGGCCGAGTTCGCCAAGGCGCACAAGCTCACCGCGCTGGGCCGCTCGTCCACGCCCGAGGACATCGCACGCGCCGTGCGCTTCCTCATCGAATCGCCCGCGATCACCGGCATCGACCTCGCCGTCGACGGCGGCCAGCACCTCGTCGGACAGCCGCGCGACGTGCTGTTCCTGGCCCGCGGAAAATGAGCCCCCTCGCTCCTCCCGTCGCTGCCCCCCGAGGGGGAGCTCGGATTGGCCCTCGGATGTGATCCTCGCTTCCCGACAACTTAAGAAGACCTCGTCATGAACAGCCTCCTGCATCACCCGACTCTCATGGACTGCCGGCGGCTGTTCCTGCGCAACTACGAGGTGATGATCAACATCGGCGTCCACGATTTCGAGAAGAAGGGCGAGCAGCGCGTGCTGATCAACGTCGACCTCTACGTGCCGCTCGCGACGTCCACGCCGCACGCCGACCAGCTCCACGAGGTGCTGGACTACGACTTCATCCGCTCGACGATCGCGACGCGCATGTCCAAGGGCCACGTGCACCTGCAGGAGACGCTGTGCGACGACGTGCTGGCGCTGATGCTGGCGCATCCCAACGTGCGCGCGGCGCGGGTGTCGACCGAGAAGCCCGACGTCTATCCGGACTGCGAGGCCGTCGGCGTGGAAGTGTTCGGCCTGAAGGAAGCAGCATGAGCCTCGAGCAACGCGACGACGCGATCGCCGAACCGGCACCGGCCCAGTTCGACGAGCAGGCCACGGCCGCCAAGCGCAAGGCCGCCTACGAGATCAACAAGCTCTCGAAGCGCCTGCACCGCCAGGTCGGCGCCGCCATCATCGACTTCAACATGATCGAGGAAGGCGACAAGGTGATGGTGTGCCTGTCCGGCGGCAAGGACAGCTACGCCATGCTAGACGTCCTGCTGTCGCTGCGCGAGCGTTCGCCGGTGAAGTTCGGCATGATCGCGGTCAACCTCGACCAGAAGCAGCCAGGCTTCCCGGAGCAGGTGCTGCCCGACTACCTGCGCGCGCGCGGCGTGCCGTTCCACATCGAGGAGCAGGACACCTACTCCATCGTCACGCAGCACATCGAGCCCGGCAAGACGATGTGCTCGCTGTGCTCGCGCCTGCGCCGCGGCATCCTGTACCGCGTGGCCGGCGAGCTCGGCTGCACGAAGATCGCGCTGGGCCATCACCGCGACGACATCGTCGTGACGATGTTCATGAACATGTTCTTCGGCAGCCGACTGAAGGGCATGCCGCCCAAGCTCGTCAGCGACGATGGGAAGAACGTCGTGATCCGCCCGCTCGCCTACGTCAACGAGGACGACCTGGTGCGCTGGGCCGCGCACCGCGAGTTCCCGATCATCCCGTGCACGCTCTGCGGCAGTCAGGACAACCTGCAGCGCGTGCAGATCAAGCAGATGATCCGCGAATGGGACAGGCAGTACCCCGGCCGCATCGAGAACATCTTCACCGCGATGGGCAACATCACGCCGTCGCACATGATGGATCGCGCGCTGTTCCCGTTCACCACGATCCAGGCCAGCGGCCGGCCCGAGCCCGGCGGCGACATCGCGTTCGACGAGGACGAGCAGTGCGGCACGCCCACGCCGGGCGTGATCCGCATCGTCTGACGCGACTGAACCGCGGCGCGCCGCGACGGGATAGACGAGAGCGGTTGCCGATCGCCCGCAAGGCTTGCGACAGCCTCTGGAAAGCGCTCGCGCAGGCGCGCCGCATGCCGGTACATACTCGAGTTACACGCGAGCGCGACGCTCGCCATCGAGGTGCCGTGGTTGGCACCTGGGAGCCTGTCATGACCTTGATCCACAGCATTCAACGCATCACGTCGGCCGCGGCACTCGCGGGCGCGGCGCTGCTCGCCGGCTGCGCCACCCTGAACTCGGTCGACACCTCCGTCGCCACCTTCGGCGACTGGCCCGCCGGCGTCACGCCGGGCACCTACGCGTTCGACCGCCTGCCGTCGCAGGAGAAGAATCCGCAGCGCCAGCAGTCGCTGGAGAACGCCGCCGCGCAAGCGCTGGCCAGCGCCGGATTCCGCCCGGCCACCGACGGCGCCAAGCCCGCGGTGATGGTGCAGATCGGCGCGCGCACCGAGCGCTTCGAGCAGGCACCCTGGGACGACCCGTTCTGGTGGGGCGGCCCGCGCCGCTTCGGCTACGGCGGCTGGGTCGGCCCCGGCCCGTGGGGTCCGTGGGGCCCGTACGGCTACCGCCGCGGCATCTGGGCACCGTTCCCGCCGCAGCCCGACGTCTACCTGCACGAGGTGGCGCTGCTGATCCGCGACGCCGGCACCGGCAAGGCGCTCTACGAGACGCGCGCCAGCTCGGACGGCTACAGCTCGGGCGGCGACCGCCTGCTCGCGGCGATGTTCGACGCGTCGATGAAGGAGTTCCCGCGCACCGACGACCGCGCGCACAACGTGCGTGTCGAGCTGCCGATGGTGCCGTCGGCGATGCCGGTAGCTCCGGCCGCGAGCGGTTCCAGCGCCTGATCCGGTTGCGCTGATCGCGCGCTTGCGATAATTCCGGTTCCTCAGGCGAACCGGAATTCTCTTATGGCACTCAGCGTCGTGATCATGGCGGCGGGCAAGGGCACGCGGATGCGCTCGGCGCGACCGAAGGTGCTGCACGCGCTCGGCGGCAAGCCGCTGCTGGGTCACGTCGTGACCACGGCCGAGGCGCTCGCCCCCGAGCGCTGCATCGTCATCACCGGCCATGGCGCCGAGGCCGTCGAGGCCGCGTTCGCGGGCGAGCAGCGCGTGTTCGTGCGCCAGCTGCCCCAGCTGGGCACCGGCCACGCCGTGCAGCAGGCCGTGCCGGCGCTGCCGGACGACGGCGTCACGCTCGTCCTCAACGGCGACGTGCCGCTGATCCGCGAGGCGACGCTGCGCGCGCTGGTCGAGGCCTGCGCCGGCACCAAGCTCGCGCTGCTGACGGTGGATCTGGCGAACCCGTTCGGCTACGGCCGCATCGTGCGCACTGCCGAACCCGGCGACGCCGACGGCATCGGCGCCGTCCAGGCCATCGTCGAAGAGAAGGACGCGACGCCGCTGCAGCGCCAGATCAGCGAGGTCTACACGGGCATCCTGGCCGCGCCCACCGCGCTGCTCAAGCAATGGCTGGCGCGCCTGACGAACCAGAACGCGCAGGGCGAGTACTACCTGACCGACGTCGTCGCGCACGCGGTGGCCGACGGCGTCGAGGTCTGCACGGCCTCCGCCAGGGACGAGACCGAGGTGCTGGGCGTCAACAGCCCGCTGCAACTCGCCGACCTCGAGCGCCGCCTGCAGCGCCGCCACGCCGACGCGCTGATGGAGGCCGGCGTGCGCCTGGCCGACCCGGCGCGCTTCGACCTGCGGGGCACGCTCGCGTGCGGCATGGACGTCGAGATCGACGTCGGCTGCGTCTTCGAGGGCGCGGTGACGCTGGGCGACGGCGTGCGCATCGGCCCGCATTGCGTGATCCGCGACGCCCAGATCGCGGCCGGCGCGGTGATCCATCCGTTCACGCACGTCGAGGGCGCGAGCGTCGGCGCGGGCGCGCTGGTCGGGCCGTTCGCGCGGTTGCGGCCGGGAGCGAAGCTGGGCTCGGAGGTGCACATCGGCAACTTCGTCGAGGTGAAGAATTCGACGCTGGCCGATGGCGCCAAGGCCAACCATCTCGCGTACCTCGGCGATGCCACCGTCGGCGAGCGCGTCAACTATGGCGCGGGCAGCATCACGGCGAACTACGACGGGGCCAACAAGCATCGCACCGTGATCGGGGCCGACGTGCACGTGGGATCGAACTGCGTACTCGTTGCGCCGGTGACGATCGGGGATGGCGCGACCATTGGCGGCGGATCGACGATCACCAAGGAAGTTGCTGCGGGGTCGCTCGCAATCGGGCGGGCGCGGCAGGTGGCGTTTGCGAACTGGTCGCGGCCGCAGAAGAAGGCGAAGTAGGTTTTCGTTGTTGCTCGCCTGCGGTGTTGTTTGCCGGCCGCGCAGCGGCCGGCAAACGGCGCTGCAGGCAAACAATCAAACCGAGTCAGCTGTCGCCTTCGCCAGACACAAGTCCTCCCAAGCCTTCGCCTTGTCCGGCATGTTCCGCAGCAGATAGGCCGGGTGGTAAGTGACGATGACCGGGATGCCCTCGTAGCGATGCACCCGCCCGCGCAGCCGACCGATCGCCTCGTCGGACTTCAGCAGTTGCTTCACGGCGAAGCGCCCCATCACCAGGATCAGCTTCGGCTGCACCAACGCCAACTGCCGCTTGAGGAAGGGCTCGCAGCGCGCCAGTTCGTCCGGCTCCGGATTGCGGTTGCGCGGCGGCCGGCACTTGAGGGTGTTGGCGATGAAGACGCGCCGCGCCGGATCGCCGGCCTGGTCGTCCTCGCGGCCCTCGCCCGAGTCGGCGCGGCGCGACTGCCCGACCGCGCGCAGCATCTGGTCGAGCAACTGGCCGGCCGGGCCGACGAAGGGCTCGCCCTGCAGATCTTCCTGCTCGCCCGGCGCCTCGCCGACGATCATCCAGTCGGCCTGCGCATGGCCCACGCCGAAGACGGTCTGGCGCCGGCTCTCGCACAGGCCGCAGGCCGTGCAGGCGGCGACGGCGTCCTGCAGCGGACCCCAGGCCAGCGTGGCGATGTTGGCGGCGCGCTCGGCGAGCAGCGGGTCGACGATCGCCTCCTGAACCGACTGCGCCGCGGCGGCGATCGAGGTCGTCGCGCGCGCGGGCGCGGGCGGGCGCACGGGCGGCGCCGCGGGTGCAGGCGCAGGTGCGAGAGGACGCTCCTGCGCCACGGCTGGCATCGCGGGCGCCTCGACGGCTCGCTCGACGACAGCCGTCTCCGCGGCGGCTTCGGCAACAGCCACCGCCGCGACCGCGGGCGTCGCCGACGCTGCCGGCGACCACAGCCGCACGCCCATCGCGGCCAGCATGCGCCGTTGACGCTCGTTCCAGCTCATTGTTCCGCCTCGCGCACCAGCAGGCGCGTCATCAGGATCGCGTCCTCGCGCTGCCCGGCCGGCGCGGGATAGTAGTCGCGCCGGCGGCCGGCCTCGGCGAAGCCCTCGCGCTCGTACAGCGCGCGTGCCCGCGCATTGCTCTCGCGCACCTCGAGCCACACCGCCGTCGCCGCGAAGCTCGCGCTCAGCGCATAGAGCTCGGCCAGCAACCGGCGCGCGTGGCCCTGGCCTTCGTGGCGCGCCGCCACCGTCACGTTGAGCAGGTGCATCTCCTCGAAGCCGGGCATCGCGACGAAGTAGCCGATCAGCTCGCCGTCGCCGGCGATCAGCACGCGCGCCAGGTAGCCGGCCGCGATCGAGTCGATGAAGTTGCCGCGTGTCCATGGAAACGGATAGGCCTCCACCTCGATGGCCAGCACGGCGTCGAGCTGGCTGACCGTCATGACGCGCAGCGACGGCGCGCCGCCGCTGCGCGGCGCGATCTCGGAACGCACCGCGCTCATCGCGCCGCCCCTGCCGCATCGCGCAAGGCCTTCGCGGCCTCGCGTTCGGCCGTGGTCTGGGCGACCTTGTCGCGCAGGTAGACCGGCAGGGCCTGGTCGGCCGGCACCGCGTCGCCGCGCGCGAAGCCGGCGGCGGCCAGCCAGGCGAGCGCCGCGGCGCGGCCCAGTTCGTCGGCGGCGCGCCGTGCGGCGCCGGTCTGCAGGCGATCGCCGAAAGCCGACAACGCGGAGCCGGCGACGAACGCGGGCGGCGCGTCGCGCCACCGTGCGTGCAAGGCCTCGGGCGTGGTCAGCGACGGCTCGACCACCGGCGACCAGCCGGCGTCGCCGTCGTCGCGATAGCAGCCGGCGTAGATCTCGTCCATGCGCGCGTCCATCGCGACCCAGACGACCGCTCCCGTGCCGAGGCCGGCATGGCGCGCGGCGTCCTCGGCGACGATCGCGAGGCTGTCGACCGGCACCACCGGCAGCCCCTGGCCGTACGCCAGCCCCTGCGCGACGGCGCACGCGGTGCGCAGGCCCGTGAAGCCGCCGGGGCCGCGGCCGAAGGCGACGGCGTCGAGGTCGGCGAAGCGCCAGCCCACGCGCTGCAGCAGTGCCATCAACATCGGCAGCGCCTGCGCGGACGCGGCCGCGCCGCCGTCCAGATCGAGGTGCTCGATGCGGCAGGCCGCGCGTGCCAGCGCGGCGCCGGGCGCACGGCCGTCGTCGATGGCGGCGAGCGCCAGCCGTTCGGTGGCGCTGTCGATGGCCAGCAGCTTCACGCGCGCGTCCCTGCCCGAACGGACGCGAGCGAAAGGCTTGGAGCGGAAGCGATGGGGACGAGCCGGGACATGGCAAGAAGTGTAGCCGTGCGATCATCGACCTGCCCCGGACGCGCCGGTCGTCGCGGGCCCGAACGACGCATTCCGACACGCCCATGCCCTCCCTGATCCGGCTCGCCGCCCTCGCCCTGCTGGGCACCGCCCTCGCCGCCGAAGCGGCGCCCACCGCGACGTGGACCTTGCCGCCGACGATCGCGACGGCCCTGGACAAGGCGCACGTGCCGCAGAGCGCGCTCGCGCTGTGGGTGCAGCCGGTGGACGCGGCCTCGCCGTCGTGGGGCTGGAATCCCGACTTCGGCGTCAATCCGGCCTCGGTGTTCAAGCTCGCGACCACCAGCGCGGCGCTCGAGACGCTGGGGCCGGCGTGGACGTGGAAGACCGGCGTCTTCGTTACCGGCCCTATCCGCAACGGCGTGCTGGACGGCTCCGTCGTGATCGTCGGCACCGGCGATCCGAGCCTCGTGATGGAGCGCGTGTGGCTGCTGCTGCGCCAGCTGCGCGACGCCGGCGTGCGCGACATCCATGGCGACATCGTGCTCGATCACAGCGGCTTCGCGCCCAGCGCGCGCTCGGCGGCGGACTTCGACAACGCGCCGTCCGAGCCCTACAACGTGCTGCCCGATGCGCTGCTGATGAACTTCCGCTCGGTCACGCTGAGCTTCCAGCCCGATGCGCAGGCGCACGTCGCGCGCGTCACAGCGGAGCCGAAGCTGGCCGGGCTCGCGATCGATGCGACGGTGCCGCTGTCCAAGGGCGGCTGCGAAGACTGGCGCGGCGGCCTGCAGCTGAGCGCGGACGACGCGACGCACTGGCGTTTCGCCGGCCGCTATCCGGCCAGCTGCGGCGCGCGCAACTGGCCGCTGGCCTACCCCGACCCCGCGAGCTACGAGAGCCGCCTGGTGACGGCGTTGTGGCGCGAGGCCGGCGGCAGGATCACGGGCAAGGTGCGCGACGGCACGCTGCCCGACGGCGCCAAGCTCGCCTTCACCTTCGAGTCGCCGCAGCTCGCGCAGATCGTGCGCGACATCAACAAGTACAGCAACAACACGATGGCCGAACAGCTGTTCCTGACGCTCGCGTGGAACGCGTCGTCGGAGCTGTCGGCGACGGCCACCGACGTCAAGCAGGAACAGGCGCGCGCCGTGCTGATGCAATGGCTGCACGAGCGCCTGGGCGCCGCGGCCGACGGCATCGTCGTCGTCAACGGCTCGGGCCTCGCGCGCGAGACGCGCATCAGCGCGCGCACGCTCGCGCAACTGCTGCAGTCGGACTGGAACAGCCCGATCATGCCGGAGCTGGCGAGCTCGCTGCCGATCAACGGCGTCGACGGCACGCTGCGCAAGAGCACCGCGCTGGCCGGCCGTGCGCACCTGAAGACGGGCTCGATGCGCGATGTCGTCGCGGTGGCCGGCTTCGTGCAGGCCGACAGCGGACGGCGCTACATCCTCGTGGCCGTGATCAACGATCCGAACGCCGGCGCCGCGCGGCCGGCGCTCGACGCGGCGATAGCCTGGGTCGAGCGCGACCCCGCGAAGACGCCATGAAAAAAACCCGCGGGCATCGCTGCACGCGGGATTTGTCGCGAAGGCCGCAAGCGGCCTCGCATGACGCTCAGAACGTGTAGCCGATCGACGCGTTGATCGAGACCGGATTCAGGCGCGCCCGGGTCTCCTGGCCGGTCGACAGCGACGCCTTCGTGTTGATGAAGGTCTTGAGCACGGCAGCATCGAGGAACCAGTGCTTGTCGATCTTGTAGTTCGCGCCGGCTTGCAGCGTGCCGCCCCATTCGGTGTCGCCGCCGATGGTGGTGGCCGGGCCGCCCGGGTCGGTGACCGCCGTCAGCGCGGCCGAGCCCTTGGTGCCGTAGAACTTCGCGAACGTGGGGCCGGCGCCGACGTACGGACGGAACGGGCCGTCCGCGGCCAGGAAGCGGTACTGCAGCAGCACCGTCGGCGAGATCTGGTGGATCGAGCCGATCTTGCCGACGCCGGAGACCGCGCCCGCGCCTTCGATGTCGTGCTTGTACGGCAAGCCGCCCAAGGCTTCGACCGAGATGTCGTCCGTGATCATGTACGTCGCGGTGGCGAACAGCGCGCTCGCGGACTTGATGTTGATCTGCGAGCCGGGCAGCGAAGGCGCCGACAGGTCGCTGCTGCGCACCTTGGGCATGATCTTGTTCCAGCCGAGCTGGACCATCACGTTGCCAGCGGCCTGGGCATGTGCGGCGCCTGCGCCGCACACGGCAGCGGCGGCGACGAGAGCGGATGCAATGGATTGCTTCTTCATGAATATGTCCTTGCGAGTGTCTCGACCGCCGGCTTACAGCCAGCCCTTGATGGCCATCTGTTCGCCGACGAGCTCGGACAGGAGGCGGTAGCCGTAAGGCGTCGGATGGACGCCGTCCGCGTACTCATACGTGTTGGCAGCCGTGGCGGGCGCGGCCGACGCGGCGGGAGCCACCGCAGCGATCAGCGTGTTCTTCGTGCAGAGCAGCGAGCTGGAAGAAGTGCAGACCGGCGTCGTGACGTCGGTCAGGCCGTACTGCGCCTTGTTCGTCGCCTGGTCTTCGCTGGCGCTGAACGCATCGACCAGCAACAGCGAGGGTCCGGCCTGCAGCTTGGCAGCGAGTTCGGTGTTGAAGGTCTGCACCAGCGACTTGGTCAGCGCCTGTCCCGAAGCGCCCGTCGCGATGGCCGACGGAGTCAGGCTGGCGTCGGGGATGTTGACGACCACGACGTGCGTCGCACCGTTGGCGAGGATCATCGTGTTGACGTCGTTGGCCAGGTCGTCGGCCGCCGTCGTCATCGCGGCCACCGCTCCCGCGATCGCGGTGTCCTGAGGCATGCCGGCCGTGACCTCGGCCTGGACGGTCGCCGTCTGGATGAACACGTCGTTGGCGCCTGCCAGCACCGTGACCAGCGTCGTCGCCGAGAACGTCGGCGAAACGTCGGTGAGGTAGTTCTGGATCTGGTCGTGCACCGGGATCGTCAACGCGCCAAGGGCGTCGCCGAACGTCGTCGGATCGGACGGGTTGAACAGGTTGACGTTGCCCGGCCCGACTGCCGCGGTGACGCGCGAGCCGCCCTGCGCATAGTTCAGGCACGGCGTTGCGCCGGTGTCGTGGAAGGCGATCGGTACCGGAGCGACCCCGACGACCGCCTGGATCGTGTTGAGGCCGGTCTCGGCGGCGCACGGCTGCGTCAGCTTCAACGTGGCGGCGAGGAACTCCGTCCAGTTGATGTACAGCAGGCCGGTGGCGCCGACGCCGTTGATCGAGAAGTGGCCGCCACCCGCCAGGGCCACGGCACCGACGTCGTAGGAACCGACGTCGCTCAGGCTGTCCCCGAAGTTGACCATCTGCGTGAACGCGACGCGCGGCGACTGGTCGCCGGCGTCATTGCCGCCGCAGCCAGCCAGGAAGGCCGCGGCCGCCAGGGCCGTGGTCAAGACGTGGAATTTCTTCATGTGCACCTCGCCAAACGAAGAGTCAAAGACATTAATCGAACGGTCGTTCGATTTCAGGAAAAACTATACGCACGCAGCCCGAAAGGGCCCCTGGGGGCTAACCCTGTCGGCTACACGCAAAACAACACAACCTGACTGCGCGCGCCGCCGACGTTATGTTGCGAGCGCACCCCTGTGAAGACAAAAGGCCCTCGTGCGACTTGGACGTCGTGCGAGGGCCACATGCTGCGGCGCAGCAGCAGAATCAGGTTTGCATCGAAGCCGAAAATGAGTCTGGCCGCGCCGCGCGGGCGCGCCTGCTCACGCGCGATCAGATCAGAACGGGTTCGAGTGCGCGCGGCCGACGGCCTGGCTGCCGATCTGCGCCTGCATCACCGAACCGAGGCGCGTGGCGTCGGCCCACATGAAGGCGGACTGGGCCGCCTGACCGGTCGCCGGATCGGGGCGCAGCGTGAGGCTGGAGCAGGTGGGCAGCGGCGCGCTGTCGAGGCAGCCATAAGTCTGGTTGTCGTTGGCGATCAGCCCGAACGAGCCGGGGCTGCGCACCGCGTTGCGCACCAGGTCGTCGACCAGCACGAGGCCGATCTTGCTGCCGTCGTTGATGATGTTGCTGCGCAGGCCCACGTTGAACTGCGTGCTCATGTCCGACAACAGCTGGGCGCGGTCGAAGTCGCCGCGCTGCTCTTCGACATAGGAGAACGGGGAGTTGCTCATGTCGGGCACGGTCAGGATGATCACCTTGGCGCCGGCGTTCGCGATCTGGTTGACTACGCCGGCGAGCGTCGCGCCCTGCTCCTTCATGTCCGCCAGCAGCACGCTCTCGTCGCCGGTGGCGTTGGCCTCGTAGTCGTTGAGGATGTCGTGCATGCCGACCCAGATCGTGACCAGGTCGTTGCCGTTGAAGGTGTCGCCGGCCGTGAACGCGGCCACGTTCTGCACGACGTCCGCCACCGTGCCGTTGAGGGTGGTGTTGTCGATCGCATTGGTCTCGAACGAGGCGTTGGGGTTGCAGTTGGCGAAGGTCAGGCCGTACGAAGTGGCGAGCGCCTGCGTCCAGATCGGGGAGACCGTGCAGTCGACCGCCCCGGTCGTCGCGGAGATGCCGTTGATGCTGTACTTCAGACCCTGCGGGCCCTCGAGGCGGCTGCTTTCGTCGCCGAAGACGAGCAGGCGCGCCGGCACGAAGGCCTGTTGCTGGTAGGTGCCGCCGCCGCAGGACGCGAGCGCGGCCAGTGCGCCGGCTGCGGCCATTCCCGTGACCGCTCGCATCGCGATGCGGCCCAGGCGTTCTTTGAAAAGCATTCGTTCTCCTGTTGGATTCGGCTGGACTCCGGCGCCTGCCCTCGCAGACCCGCAATCCTCAAGATGTCTATGCAGCGGCCGCGCGCTGCAAGCGGTCGCGAACGCCCTCCCACGCCGGAGCGTCGGGAGGCGTCTCGACCCAGATCAGACTGGCACCGCTGGCGTCGAGTTCACGCAGCGCAGAAAAAAGTTCGTGCGCCGCGGCGACCGGATTGTCCGGCATCGCGCGATAGGCGCGCACCGAGCGATCCGGCGTGACGGTGCGGAAATATACCGCCACCGGGTTAACGCTCGATTTCGCAAGCACGCCGAGCGCGACACGCAACTGGTCGGCGGGCATCAGCCGCAGCTTCGCGCGCGGCGCGTAATGCGCCTCCAGCGTGCCCGAGGCGCGCGGCGCATCGAAGCCCGCTTCGCGCAGCGGGTGCCCGAGCACGGCCTCGATCTGCTCGCGCGTCAGCACGCCCGGGCGCAGCAGCGACGGCGCGCCGCGGCTGCAGTCGACGATGGCCGACTCGATGCCGGCATCGCACTCGCCGCCGTCGACGATCGTGAAGTCGTCGCCGAAGTCCTCATGCACGTGCGCGGCGCTGGTCGGGCTGATGCGGCCGAAGCGGTTGGCGCTCGGGCCGGAGACGCCGGCCACGCCCAGCGCGGCGGCCGCGTCGAGCAGCGCGCGTGCGACGGGGTGCGCCGGGCAGCGCAGGCCGATGCTGGTCTGCCCCGCGGCCGACGCCGTGCCCATGCCCGAGCGGCGCGGCACGATGACCGTCAGCGGGCCGGGCCAGAACGCGTCGGCCAGCTTCTGCGCCGCGACGGGCCACTCGCTCGCGAACGCGCGCGCGGCGGCGACGTCGCTCACGTGCACGATCAGCGGATGGTCGGCCGGCCGGCCCTTGGCGGCGAAGATCTTCGCGACGGCCGCGTCGTCGTCGGCGCGCGCGCCCAGGCCGTAGACGGTCTCGGTCGGGAACGCCACCAGCTCGCCCGCGGCCAGTTCGGCCGCGGCGCGCTGCAGGGCCGCCGTGTCGTTGCCGTCGATGATGGCCATCAGAACCCTTGCAGCCCCAGCACGGCGGCGGCCGCATTCGCGCGTTCGCGCGCGAGCGCCGGCGTCGCTGCGGTGACGGTCAGGTGGCCCATCTTGCGGCCCGGCCGCGCCTGCTTCTTGCCGTACAGGTGCAGGTGCATGCCCGGCAGCGCGAGCAGCGCGGTCCAGTCGGGCTCGCGCTCGTGTCCGTTCTCGAACCACAGCTCGCCCAGCAGGTTGACCATCTCGCACGGCGAGTGCTGGCGCGGCGTGACCAGGGGCAGCCGGGCCAGCGTGCGCACCTGCAGCTCGAACTGCGACAGGTCGCACGCGTCGATGCTGTAGTGGCCGGAGTTGTGCGGACGCGGCGCCATCTCGTTGGCGATGAGCGAGCCGTCCTCCAGCACGAAGAACTCGACGCACAGCACGCCGACGTAGTCCATCGATTCCGCGATGGCCGTCGCGCGCGCGATCGCCTGGTCGGACTGCGACTGCGTGACGTCGGGCGCCGGCACCGTGGTGAGCGCGAGGATGCCCGCGCGGTGCAGGTTCTGCTGCACCGGCAGGTTGACGATCGCGCCGTCGGCGCCGCGCGCGACGATGATGCTCAGCTCGAACTTCAGCGGCAGGCGCTTCTCGAGCACGCAGGGCACCTGGCGCAGTTGCCGCCACGCGGCCTCGAGCGCGGCACGATCGGCGACGACGACCTGGCCCTTGCCGTCGTAGCCCAGGCGCGACGTCTTCAGGATGCCGGGCAGCAGGTCGTCGGCCACGGCCGCGAGCTGCTCGGTGGTCTCGATGACTGCATGCGGTGCGCACGGCACGCCGGCGCGCTCGAAGTGCGCCTTCTCGGCGGCGCGGTCCTGGCAGATCGCCACGGCGGCGGCCGCGGGCGCGACGGGGATGTCCTGCGCCAGCGAGGCCAGCGACGGCGCGGGCACGTTCTCGAACTCGGTGGTGACGGCATCACAGCGGCCGGCCATCTCGGCCAGCGCGCGTTCGTCGTCGTACGGCGCGCACAGCTGGACGTTCGCGGCGACACCGGCAGGGCTGTCCTTGTCCGGGTCGAGCACGATGGTGTCGAAGCCGAGCGTCTGCGCGGCGTGCACGAACATGCGGCCCAGCTGGCCGCCGCCGAGCACGCCCAGGGTCGACCCGGGCGGGAGTGCGCGTTTCAAAGTCACTTCAGCTCCTGCGACATCGCGCGCGCCGCCTCGGTCTGGCGCACGCGGAACGCCTCGAGCCTGGCGCGCAGCGCGTCGTCGCGGCTGGCGAGCATGGCCACCGCGAACAGCGCCGCGTTGGCCGCGCCGGCCACGCCGATCGCGAAGGTGGCGACGGGCACGCCCTTGGGCATCTGGACGATCGAATGCAGCGAGTCGACGCCGCTGAGATGCCGGCTCGCGACAGGCACGCCCAGCACCGGCACGACCGTCTTGGCCGCCAGCATGCCCGGCAGGTGCGCGGCACCGCCGGCGCCGGCGATGATGGCCTGCAGCCCGCGCGCGACGGCGCCTTCGGCGTACGCGAACATGTCGTCGGGCATGCGGTGTGCAGAGACGACGCGCGCTTCGAAGGGAATGGCGAACTCGGCGAGAATGTCGGCAGCCGCCTTCATCGTCTCCCAGTCGCTGGCCGACCCCATGACGACGCCGACTACAGGCGAGGCACTGTTCAAGATCACTCCCGGTAAAACGACGATTTTAGCCGGGAGCACAGGCGAAACCCCACATGATAGACATCACGCTCCAGAACTTCGAGAACGACCTGCTGCACGATTCGATGCAGCAGCCCATTCTTTTGGACATCTGGGCGCCCTGGTGCGGCCCGTGCAAGGCCCTCGGGCCGCTGCTCGAAAAGCTCGAGACCGCCTACGAAGGCCGCTTCAAGCTCGCCAAGCTCAACAGCGACGACCAGCCCGAGATCGCCGGCCAGCTGAGCCAGGCGTTCGGCGTGCGCTCGATCCCGTTCTGCGTGATGTTCCACCAGGGCCAGCCGGTCGACGGCTTCGTCGGCGCGATCCCCGAGAGCGAGATCCGCGCGTTCCTGGACAAGCACGTACCCGGCGCCGACGAGCTCGCCGCCGAACAGGACACCGAGGCGGCCGAGGCCTTGCTGGCCGAGGGCGACACCGATTCGGCGCTGACCAAGCTGCAGGAGGCCGTGGCCATCGACCCGGCCAACGAGTCGGCCCGCTTCGACTACCTGCGCCTGCTGATCGAGACCAGCCGCAGCGACCCCGAGCTGCTCGTGCAGGCGCGCCAGGCCTACCAGCCAGTGGCCCAGCGCGTGCTGCCCAACGCGCGCTTCGACGCCATCGGCCACTGGCTGGACGCCTGCGAAAAGGCCGCCACCGCGCGCTCGCACGACCAGCTGACGGCCGCGATCGCCGCCAACAAGCGCGACTTCGACGCCCGCTTCGAGCTCGCGCAGTCGTTCTTCGCCGCCGGCGCGTTCACGCAGGCGCTCGACGAGCTGCTGGAGATCCTGATGCGCGACAAGTCGTGGAACGACGAACTGGCGCGCAAGGTCTACGTGGCCATCCTCGAGCTGATGACCAAGCCGGCGCCCAAGGCCGCGCCCGAGAAGGCCGCGGCCGACAAGCCCAAGCTGGAGCTGACCGGCCACTCGACGGCCGTCGGCGCGGATCCGGTCATCGACCAGTACCGCCGCCGCCTCAGCATGACCGTGCTCAGCTGACGGCCGCCCAGGGCATCATCCTGCGGGCGGTCGCGGGATGACGGGATCTACGAGAAGTTCACGGACGCGAGCGCGTCGGCCCAGCGGCGCTGCTCGGCGCGATGCAGCGCGAGCGCGGCCTCGGCCTGCGTCGCGTGCGCGTCCGCCTGCTCGCCACGCCCGAGCGCGCGCGTGGCCACGGCCAGACGCGCGTGCGTGGCGGCGACGTCGTCGTGCTCGGTCATCAGCGGCAACACCGCGACGATCGCGCGCAGGCGCTTGACGGCCTCGTCGTGCCGGCCCAGCTTGACCTCGGCGAACACGGCGTCGGCCAGGAAGCGCGCCTCGCGGTGCACCTGGCCCTGAGCACGTGCGCGCGGCAACTGCGAGTCGAACAGCGCGATGGCCGCGTCGTACTGCCCCAGCACCGTCATCAGTTGCGCGCGCAGCAACGGCACCTCGGCCAGCAACTGGTCGTTGCCGATGCCCGTGTCGTAGTTGCCGGTGGACTCGGCCTCCAGCAGCACGCGCTGCGCATCCGCAAGGTCCGCGCGGTCGAACGCGCCCTCGAGGCTGATGCGGCCGGCCTGGAACGCGGCCATGTTGTGCAGCAGCACGCTCACCAGCGAGACGTCGCCTTCGGTGGCCGCGTGCTGGCGAGCGATCTTGTACCAGGGGATCGCGCGCTCGTCGGCTCCGGCCACGCGCCAGGCGCTGGCCACCACCAGCGCGGCACGCGCACGCGCGGCGTGGCTCTCGGGCGGCGCGATGCGCAGCGCTTCCTGCGCGTGCGCGACGGTGGCGTCGACGTCGCTGGCGTTGAAGTCGGTCATCGCCAGCCACGCCGCGCTCAGCGAGTGCAGGTCGGGGTCGCCGGCGGCGGATGCGAGGTCGTAGGCGCGCTGGAACTTCGCACGCGCGGTCGGCGAGAGCGACTCGCAATGCTCGATCAGCCCGTCGACGAACGCGACCCACGCCGACAGCACCGGGTTGCGCAGCCGCTGGCTCTGCGAGCGCAGTCCGGCCAGCGCGAAGCGCGCCTCGGCGAACTGGCCGTGGCGCGCCAGCACCGCGGCCCGACGCGACTTGAGGCACTCGCGCTCGAAGACTTCTTCAGCCTGAGCGATTTGTGCGTCGAGTCGGTCGATCAGGCGGGACATGTGTTGGAGCAAGCTTTTAGCCCGCGAGGCGTTCGAAGGCTTCGCGGTACTTCGCGGCCGTGCGCTCGCCCACTTCCGCGGGCATCGCCGGCGCGGGCGCCTTCTTGTTCCAGGGCTGGCCGTCGATGCGCACCGACTCGAGCCAGTCGCGCACGAACTGCTTGTCGAAGCTCGGCGGGTTCTGGCCCTCGACGTAGCCTTCGACCGGCCAGTAACGCGAGGAGTCGGGCGTCAGCACCTCGTCCATCAGCGTCAGCGTGCCTTGCGCGTCGAGGCCGAATTCGAACTTGGTGTCGGCGATGATGATGCCCTTGGCCAGCGCGTATTCGGCGGCGCGCCTGTACAACGCGATCGAGACGTCGCGCACGTGGTTCGCGAGCTCGTCGCCGATCATCGCGGAGGCCACCTTGAACGAGATGTTCTCGTCGTGCTCGCCGGCCTCGGCCTTGGTGGCGGGCGTGAAGATCGGCTCGGGCAGCTTCGAAGCGTTCTTCAATCCGGCGGGCAGCTCGACGCCGCACACCGACTGGCTCTCCCGATATTCCTTCCAGCCGGAGCCGGCCAGGTAGCCGCGCACCACGGCCTCGATCGGCAGCGGCTTCAGCCGCTTGACCAGCATCGCGCGCTCGAGCACCTGCGGCACTTCGTCGGGCTGCACCACCGACTCGGGCGATTCGCCGGTCAGGTGGTTGGGAACGATGCCTTCGAGCTTGTCGAACCAGAACAGCGCCATCTGCGTCAGCAGCGCGCCCTTGCCGGGGATCGGTTCGCCGAGGATGACGTCGAACGCCGACAGCCGGTCGGTGGCCACCATCAGGATGCGGTCGTCGCCGACGGCGTAGTTGTCGCGCACCTTGCCGCGCGCGAGCAGCGGCAGGGAGTGGATGGACGTGGTGAGCAGCGCGGCGGTCATGGCGGAGGGCAGTATCGGCAAAGCCGTATTGTGCCTGCCGACTGGCCGCATTGCCTCTTTCCCGACGCTGCCGCTGGTCGCTTCCGTGAGAAGTTCAAGGAAGGGCCAGCGACCGGGGGGCTCAATTGACCGTCTGCGCGAGTTCGCCGTTCGCGTACTTCGCGGCGACGACCTGCAGCGTGTCCGTCTTGATCTTGGCGGCCTGGCCCTCGCAGCCGAATTCCATGTAGCGCTGGCGGCAGATCTGCTTGGCGGCCTCGCGCGCGGGCTTCAGGTAGTCGCGCGGGTCGAACTTGTCCGGGTTCTCGAACAGGTACTTGCGGATCGCGCCGGTCATCGCGAGGCGGATGTCGGTGTCGATGTTGATCTTGCGCACGCCGTGCTTGATGGCTTCCTGGATCTCCTCGACCGGCACGCCGTAGGTCTCCTTCATGTCGCCGCCGAACTGGCGGATGATGGCCAGCAGCTCCTGCGGCACCGACGACGAGCCGTGCATCACCAGGTGGGTGTTGGGGATGCGGCGGTGGATCTCCTTGATGCGGCCGATGGCGAGGATGTCGCCCGTGGGCTTGCGCGTGAACTTGTACGCGCCGTGGCTGGTGCCGATGGCGATGGCCAGCGCGTCGAGCTGCGTGCGCTTGACGAAGTCGGCGGCCTGCTCGGGGTCGGTCAGCAGTTGGTCCATCGTCATCGTGGCGTCGGTGCCGTGGCCGTCTTCCTTGTCGCCCTTCATCGTCTCGAGCGAGCCGAGGCAGCCGAGCTCGCCTTCGACGGTGATGCCGCGCGCATGCGCCATGTCGACGACGCTGCGGGTGACGTCGACGTTGTAGTCGTAGCTGGCGATCGTCTTGCCATCGGCCTGCAGCGATCCGTCCATCATCACCGAGCTGAAGCCGAGATCCATCGCGCCGCGGCAGATGTCGGGGTTCTGGCCGTGATCCTGGTGCATCACCAGCGGGATCTGCGGCCAGCTCTCGGTGGCGGCCTGGATCAGGTGCTTGATGAACGGCTCGCCGGCATACTTGCGGGCGCCGGCCGAGGCCTGCAGGATCACGGGCGCGCCGACCTCGGCGGCGGCCGTCATCACGGCCTGCACCTGCTCGAGGTTGTTGACGTTGAACGCCGGGATACCGTAACCGTTTTCGGCGGCGTGGTCCAACAGTTGGCGCATGGAAACGACGGGCATGGGAAGTCCTTCTGAGGAGGTTGCGAATGGCGTTTCGGCACGGCGAACGGTGCCACGAAATCTGGCGGCGCGGTGATGTAACCGCGCCGTAACTTGCCCATTTTAAGGGGTGGGATACCGGACCGCATAATCGCGCCTGGTCCGCATTTCGCAACGACAGGTCTCCGATGGTCTTTTCCTGGTTCAACACACGCAAGGTCGACGCGTTCATCGACGCCGAGGTCGCCGCCCTGGTCAAACGCGTGCCGCCCGCCAAGCTCGAAGGCAGCGGCGCCGCGGTGACGAAGGCCACGGAACAACTCGCCAAGTCGCACGACCAGATACTGCGCCGCGCGCAGGAGTTCGTGCAGCGCGAGAAGCCCAACCTGTACCAGAAGGCGCGCATCGCCAACCGCATGAAGTGGGCGCTGCTCGAGGCGAAGTATCCGAAGGCGTTCGTCGACCCGTTCGCCTACGCGCTCGCCACGGTGGTGGCCGGCGCCAATTCCCGGCGCGAGGTCTGATGCTCCCGCCCCAGCGTCCGACCCAGAAGGCGCCGCCTTCCGCCGCAGCGGCACAGCTGAACCAGGCCGTCGCCCTGCACCAGGCCGGACGCCTGGACGAGGCCGAATCGCTCTACCGCCAGGTGCTGCAGCAGGCGCCCGGCCACTTCGACGCGACGCACCTGCTGGGCGTGATCGCGCTGCAGCGCGGCGACCTGCCCGGCGCGGAAAAGCTGATCGCGCAGGCCCTCGTGGCCAGGCCCAAGGATGCGTCGGCGCTGAACAATCTCGGCACGACGCTGCTGCGCGCGCACCGCCTCGACGAGGCGCGCGAACAGTTCGAGCGCGCCGCCAAGGCGCAGCCGGCGTTCGTCGACGCGCAGTCCAACCTCGGCAACGTGCTGCGGCAGCTGGGACGCATCGCCGAATCGCTGGTGCCGTTGAAGCGCGCCTTCGCGGGCAACGCGAAGTCCGCCGAGATCGCCGACCTGCTCGGCGCCTCGCTGCTGGACACCGGCGACGGCCGCGGCGCGGTCGCAGTGTTCGAGTCCAGCGTCAAGGCGCGCCCGCGCGAGTTGCGCGCCTGGCTGCACCTGGCCGTCGCGAGCCAGATGGCCGGCAATGCGAAGCGCGCGCTGGAGGCGGCCGACGCGGCGCTGGCGATCGCGCCGTCGGACCCGAAGGCGCTCGGCGCGCGCGGCCAGGCGCTCGCCGGCCTGGGCGACGTCGCCGGTGCGCGCGACGCCTTCGCGCACGGCGTGCTCGGCGCGCCCGACGACGCGGTGGCGCGTCACAACTTCGGCGTCTTCCTGCGCGACCAGGGCGACCACGACGCCGCCGTCGAACACCTGCGCAAGGCGGTGCAGCTAGACGCCACGCTGACGGCCGCGCACGAGGCGCTCGTCGGCGCGCTGGTGGATGCCGGCCGCGGCGACGAGGCGATGCGCCACGGCCAGGCGTTCGCGAGTGCGCATCCGGACAGCGGCGCGGCGCTCGCGATGCAGGCCTCGGCTCGCTTCTCGCAAGGCGCCATGGAGGAGGCGGTCGACCTGTACCGGCGCGCCGCCGCAGTCCCCGGCGCGGACGCCACGACCTTCCTCGGCTACGGCCACGCGCTGTTGAGCGCCGGCTACGCCGCCGAGGCGACGAAGCAGTTCGCGCGCGCCGTGGAGCTGGCGCCGCAGGACAGCCGCGCCCGCTTCGCACTCGCGATGTCGCACCTGCGGCCGATCTACGACGAGGTCGCGCAGATGGAGGCCTCGCGCCGCGCCTTCGCGCGCGCCATGTCGGAGCTCGACGCCTGGTTCACGCCCGCCCGCGCCGCCTCGGGCGTGCTGGGCGTCGGCAGCGCGCAGCCGTTCTACCTGGCCTACCACCCCGTCGATGCCCGCCCGCTGCTCGTGGCTTACGGCAAGACCGTGGCACGCCTGATGGCCAGCGGCGTCGCGGTGCCGCGCGCGCCCGCGGACGCACGGCCCGCGGGGGCGCGCAAGCTGCGCGTGGGCATCGCCGCCGCGCAGGTGCGCGACCACTCGGTGTGGAACGCGATCACGCAGGGCTGGGTGCACCACTTCGACCGCGAGCGCATCGAGTTGACCGTCTTCAAGCTCGAGCGCGTGAGCGACGACGAGACGGCACGCGCGCGCCGCGAGGTGACGACCTTCATCGACTCGCCGGTGACGCTGGACGGCTGGGCGCAGGCCATCGTCGATGCCCGGCTCGACGTGCTGATCTACCCCGAGATCGGCATACATCCGCTGACCACGCGGCTGGCCGCGATGCGCCTCGCGCCCGTGCAGGCCGCGTCCTGGGGCCAGCCGCTGACGACCGGCCTGCCGACGATCGACCTGTTCATCTCCGCGCAGGCGCTCGAGCCCGCGACGGGCGACACGCACTACTCGGAGCGCCTGTTGGCGCTGCCGCGCCTGGGCGTCTGCATCCAGCCGCTGCAGCCCGCGGTGGTCGCGCCCGACTTCGCGACGCTGGGCCTGAGCCCCGCCGAACCGCTGCTGCTGTGCCCCGGCACGCCGTTCAAGTACACGCCGCAGGGCGATGCGGCGCTGGTCGCGATCGCGGCGCGCCTGCAGGCACGCGGCGCGGGCAGGCTCGTGTTCTTCCGCAGCCATCGGCCGACGATGTCGGCGCAGGTCGAGCAGCGCATGCGGCAGGCGTTCGCGAAGGCCGGCGTCGACTACGACCGCACCGTCGCCTGGATCCCGACGCTCAACCGCGGCCGCTTCTTCGGCCTGATGCAGCGCGCGACGGCGCTGCTCGACACGCTCGGCTTCTCCGGCTTCAACACCGCCCTGCAAGGCCTCGAGTGCGACCTGCCGGTGGTTGCGTTCGAGGGCGAGTTCATGCGCGGCCGGCTCGCCAGCGGCCCGTTGCGCCTCCTCGGGCTGGACGAGCTGGTCGCGACGACGCCGGCGCAATTCGCGGACATCGCGCTGCGACTGGTCGAGGACGCGGACTGGCATGCGCACGTCGAACGCGAGATCGCGCAGCGCCGCCACGCGCTGTTCTTCGACCAGGCACCGGTGCGCGCGCTCGAGGACGCGCTGTTCGAGGCAGCCGGCGTGGCGAAGCCGGCCTGATCGCCCGGAACTCGACCTGTTTTCCGGTCTTGTTCAGCGGGTTCCCGCGTTGCCGGTCCGGGAAACTCTGCCGAAGTGAGCCGCCTTCCCGACGCGGCCGGAGAGAACCCTGATGGCACGCCTCGAACTCGCGACCCTGACCCGCACGATCACCGCCGACGTCCTGGCGCACCCGACCGACCTCGGCCCGATGCTGGCCAAGCGCCACTCCGTGTCCCGCGGCACGATGACCAAGCAGCTCAAGCGCCTCGTCGACAGCGGCTGGCTCGAGCGCAGCGGCGTCACGCGCCCGCATTTCAAGCCCGGCGTGCAACGCGAAGTGACCACCGAATACGCCATCGCCGGCCTCGACGAGCACACGCCCTGGCTGCGCGACGTGCACCCGGTGCTGCAGCTGAGCCCGGCCGTCGCCCGCATCGCCCAGCACGTGTTCGGCGAGCTGCTCAACAACGCGATCGACCACGCGCAGGCCACGCGCGTGACGGTGTCCGTGCGCCAGACGCCGACCCACCTGCACATCCTGATCGGCGACGACGGCCTGGGTGTGTTCAAGCAGCTCGCGGCCAAGGCCGACCTGCCCGACGCCCAGCGCGCCGCGCTCGAGATCTCGAAGGGCCGCCTGACGACGCAGCCCGAATGCCACGGCGGCCGCGGCCTGTTCTTCGTCGCGCGCATGGTCGACGCGATGAACCTGCAGTCCAACGGCCAGGTGCTGCAATGGCGCCATCGCGGCGAGTCGGTGCAGTTCCGCAGCCATCCGCTCAACCGCACCGGCACCACGGTGTTCGTGAGCCTGTCGCTGGATTCGACCGTGCGTCCGACCGACACCTACAGCGCCTTCGGCTCCGAGGACGCACCGCTGGACTTCAGCCGCACGCAGGTGCCGCTGCGCCTGCTGACCGACAACGGCCTGACGCTGGACTCGCGCGCGCAGGCGCGCTGGGTCGTCTCGCGCCTGGAGCTGTTCGCGACGGCGGAGCTCGACTTCGAGGGCGTCGACGACGTCGGCCCCAGCTTCATCGACGAGGTGTTCCGCGTCTATGCGAAGGCGCATCCTGGCGTCGCGCTGCAGCCGACCAAGGCCAGCGGCCGGGTCGAGAAGCTGCTCAAGGGCGCGATGCACTGAGCATCGGCCGCCGCGGACTCAGGCGGTACGCGCGAGCCACATCTCGCGGTAGGCTGCCTCCAGGTCGCGCGCGAAGCGCGGCAGGTCGGTCAACGGCGACGCCTTGAGCCGCGGCTGCAACTCCTGCCGCAGCGACGCGAGCGCCTGCGCATCGCTGGCGCGCGCGACCGCCACCTCCACGTAGTCGTCGATCGACGGCGCGATCCAGTCCGCCAGCCCCAGTTCCTCGAGGATGCTGGCCGCACTCCGCGAGACGGACCGCTCGCCGACCGCCGCCACCACGGGCACGCCCATCCACAGCGAATCGAAGGTCGTCGTGCCGCCGCCGTACGGGAAGGCGTCCAGCGAGATGTCGACGGCGTTGTACGAGGCCAGGTATTGGTTCAGCGGCACGCGGACCAGGAACTCGACGCGCTCCGGCGCGACGCCCATGCTCGCGATGCTTTCCCGGATGGCTGCCTGCTTGCGCCCGGAGTTGACGTTGGCGACGATCAGCCGCGACTCGGGCAGGCGCGCCAGGATCTCGCCCCAGCGACGGCACAGGGCCGGCGAGATCTTCAGCGCCGCGTTGAACGAGCCGAACGTGACGAAGCCGTTCTTCTCGAGCGGCGCGACCGGGCTCAAGGGCTCGTCCACCATGGGCCGATAGCACCACTGGCTGACCGGCATGTGCAGCAGGCGCTCGGTGTGCACGGGCTGCGCGATCTCGATCGGATCGGTGCGGCGATCGCTGAGGCGGAAGTCCATCCGCGTCAGGCCCGTCGTGTTGAGGTAGCCGATCCACGACACCTGCGCGGGCGCGGGCCGCTGGCTGAACACGCCCAGGCGCGGCTTGGCGGTATGGCCGACGAGATCGACCAGCACGTCGATGCCGTCGGCGTGGATCGCGTCGGCCAGCGCCTCGTCCGACATCTCGTGCGCGGCGCGCCAGTGATCGCTCAGCGTACGCACGCGCTCGGTGACGAAGTCCTCGGTCGAGCCGTACGAATAGCAGAACACCTCGACCTGCGAGCGATCATGCTGCTCGAGCACCGGTATCAGGAAGAACGGCACCGTGTGCAGGTACAGGTCGCTGGAGACATAGCCCACGCGCAGCCTGCGCGTGCGGTCGGCGGCGTCGCGGTAGCGGTCGAAGCGGACCGGGACGGCCCGTTCCAGGTCGACGCCGAATTCGACGTGGCGGCGGAAGAGGTCCTGCGCCGCCGCCTCGTCGGCGAAGAGCATCAACAGCAGTTCGAACGACCGGTTGCTCCAGCCGTACGGATCGATCGCCAGGGCGCGCCGCAGCGTGGCCAGCGCCTCGGTGGCGAAGCCCTGGTCACGCAGCAGGCGGCTGAGCAGCGCCAGCGCGTCCAGGTGATCGGGCATGCCCTCGACGCAGCGCTTCAGCGCGGCGACGGCATCATCGAGACGAGTCTGCCGGCTCAGCATCAACGCCAGGTTGAACCACGCGCCCGCGTCGTCGGGCTGCAGGCGCAAGGCGGCCTCCATCGCCTCGATCGCCGGCGCGGCCTTGCCGAGCGCATCCAGCACGTTGGATTGCAGCACCAGCGCCTGCGGGAAGTCGGGCTTGGCGCGCAACGCAGTCGCGATCAACGACCCGGCACGCGCGAAGTCCTCGCGCAGGAACGCCAGGCGCGCGAAGTTGTAGTTGCCGAAGGGATGGTCGGGCGCAACGGCCAGGCAGGCCTCGTAGGCACGCTCGGCGCCGGCCGCGTCGCCCTTTGCGGCGAGCAGGATGCCCAGGTTCAGGTGAGTCCGCGGATGGCCCGGCGCGGCGGCGATGGCGCGGCGATAGAGGCCTTCGGCCTGCGCCAGGTTGCCGGCGTCTTCCTGCTCGTTGCCCTGCGCGACCAGCGCATCCGCGCCGGCGATGTCGTCCGGCACGGCTGCCGGCGCGGCCGATGGCACCGGCGGCGTGGCCCGGATTCGATTGAACAGGTTCTTCAGCATGGGCGTCCTCGCGGTGCGGCGATTGTCTGCGATCGCCGCGGTCGTTCAATGCGTCTTCTCGAGCCACATCGCACGGTAGGCCACCTCGAGATCGCGCGTGAAGCGCGGCAGGTCGGTCAGCGGCGAGGCCTGCAGGCGCTGGCGCAGCGTCCGCCTGAGCGTGCGCAAGGTCTCGAGATCGGACGCCCGCGCGACGGCCACGTCCACGAAGTCGTCGACCGAGGACGCGACCCAATCGTCCAGGCCGAGGGCTCCGAGAATGCTCGCGGCGCTGCGCGAGACGGGCGTCCGTCCGACGGCCGCGACCACCGGCACGCCCATCCACAGCGAATCGAAGGTGGTGGTGCCACCGCCGTAGGGGAAGGTGTCGAACGTGATGTCGACGCCGTTGTACAGCTCGAGGAATCGTCCGACCCCGGCGCGCGGCATGAACTCGATGCGGTCGTCGGCCACGCCGACGCTCGTGATGTCGCGCCGGATGGCGGCCTTCTTGCGCTGCGAATCCATGTCCCCGATGACCAGCCGCGAACCCGGCACGCGCAACATCACCTCGCCCCAGCGGCGGCAGGCGGCGGGCGTGATCTTGATCGCCGAGTTGAACGAGCCGAAGGTCAGGTGGCCGCGGCGTTCGAACGGCGGCACCGGCTCGACCTCCTGCTCCGCGACGGGCCGGTAGCACCACTGGCTGGCGGGCAGATGCACCAGCCGTTCGGTGTGCATGGGCTGCGAGATCGCGTGGGGGTCGCTGCGCGCGTCGCTGAGCCGAAAGTCCATCCGCGTCAGCCCCGTGGTGTTGAGATAGCCGAGCCAGCCGACCTGCACGGGAGCGGGGCGCTTGCAGAACACGCCCAGGCGCGGCAGGCCGGTGTGGCCGGCGAGATCGACCAGCACGTCGATGCCGTCCGCATGGATCGCGTCGGCCAGTTCGTCGTCCGACGCCGCGGCGACGTCGCGCCAGCGATCCGCCGCTGCACGCACGCGCTCGGTCGTGCCGTCCGGCGTCGTCCCCAGCGAATAGCAGAAGACCTCGACCTGCGACCGATCGTGCTGCTCGAGCACGGGCGCGAGGAAGAAGCTCACCGGATGACTCATGAAATCGCCCGAGAGATAGCCCACGCGCAGCCTGCGGCCGGCATCGCCGCGGTCGCGGTGGCCCTGGAAGCGGACGGGAACGGCCTGCTCGAGATGCGCACCGAATTCGACGTGGCGGCGAAACATCTCGTCCGCCGTCACGTCCTCGGCCGAATTCATGACCAGCAGCTCGAACGAGCGATGCAGCCAGTTGGCCGGATTCCGCTCGACGATCTGCCGCGCCACCTCCAGCGATTCCCGGGCGAAGCCCTCGTCGCGCAGGATGCGGTGGGAGAGCTCGAGCGCCTGCAGGAAGTCGGGCTTGGCTCGCAAGGCCTCCTGGACCAGCGCCCACGCGCGCGCCTGGTCGCCGCGAAGCACCAGCAGGCGCGCATAGTTGTAGTTGCCGAAGGCATGGCCGGAATCGATCGCCAGCACGCGTTCGAAGGCCGTGGCGGCGCCATCGTGGTCGCCCCGGGCCGTCAGCACGATGCCCAGGTTGAGGTGGCCGCGCGCGTGGCCCGGCGCGGCGGCGATGGCGCGACGATAGAGCGCCTCGGCGTGCGTCAGGTTGCCCGCATCTTCCTGCTCGTTGCCCTGAGCGACCAGCGCGTCCGCGCCGGCGATGTCGTCCGGCATCGCGGCGGGCGCGACCGGCGCTGCCGGCGGCGCGGACAGGATTCGGTTCAGCAGGTTCTTGAGCATGGGGCGGCGTCCTCCAGATGCCGCATTGTCGACCGCCAGGGGATCAGTTGACCCGACAGATCTTGAGCATGTTCGTACCGCCGGGATAGCCCATCGGCTCGCCGCAGGTGATCGCGTAGGTGTCGCCCGGACGGAGCACGCCGCGCGCGACCAGCAGTCGCTCGGCCTCGGCGAGCGCGGTGTCGCGGTCGTCGTAGGTCGGCATCATCAGCGGCGTGACGTTGCGGTACAGCGCCATGCGGCGCAGCGAGGTCGGCTGCGAGGTCAGCGCGAAGATCGGCACCTGCGAGCGCTGGCGGCTGATCCACAGCGCGGTGGAACCCGACTCCGTCAGCGCGACGATCGCCTTGCAGCCCAGGTGCTGCGCGGTGAACAGCGCGCCCATCGCGATCGACTGGTCGATGCGGCCGAACTTCTTGTTGATGAAGGTCGTCTCGATCAGCTGCACGTCGTCGGCGCGTTCGGCCTCGAGCGCGATCGCGGCCATCGTCTCGACGGTCTCGATCGGATAGCGGCCGGCCGCGGTCTCGGCGCTGAGCATCACGGCGTCGGTGCCGTCCAGCACCGCATTGGCGACGTCGCTCACCTCGGCGCGCGTGGGCACCGGGGCGAGGATCATGCTCTCCATCATCTGCGTGGCGGTGATGACGACCTTGTCCATCTCGCGCGCCATGCGGATCATGCGTTTCTGCAGCGCCGGCACCGACGCGTTGCCCACTTCGACCGCGAGATCGCCGCGCGCCACCATGATGCCGTCGCTGGCCTTGAGGATGGACTCGAGGTTGGGGATCGCCTCGGTGCGCTCGATCTTGGCGATCATCGCCGGCTTGTGGCGCTGCGACTCGCCCGCCACGTTGGCGAGCTGGCGCGCCATCTCCATGTCGGTGGCGTTCTTCGGGAAGCTCACCGCGAGGTAGTCGCAGCGGAAGCTCGCGGCGGTGCGGATGTCGTCCATGTCCTTGGCCGTCAACGCGGGCGCGGTCAGGCCGCCGCCCTGCTTGTTGATGCCCTTGTTGTTGGACAGCTCGCCCTCGACCTTGACGACCGTGTGCACCTTGTCGCCCTTGACCTCCTCGACCGTCAGCACGATCAGGCCGTCGTTGAGCAGCAGCGTGTCGCCGGGCTTCACGTCGCGCGGCAGTTCCTTGTAGTCGAGGCCCACGCCGTTGATGTCGCCGGGCTCGGTGCGCGAGGCGTCGAGCACGAAGCGCTCGCCCTTGACCAGCATCACCTTGCCGTCGACGAACTTGCCGACGCGGATCTTCGGACCCTGCAGGTCGGCCATCAGCGCGACGGTGCGACCGACGCGCTCGGCGATCTCGCGCACCATGTTCGCGCGGTCGATGTGATCCTGCGCCTTGCCGTGGCTGAAGTTCAGGCGCACCACGTCGACGCCGGCGCGGATCAAGCGTTCCAGCACCTCCGGGTCGCTGGTGGCCGGGCCGAGGGTGGCGACGATCTTGGTACCACGGGTCATGACGGAATGTCTCCTGAGCGCGTCGGCGCTTCTGTAGCGAAGTAACGGGGGAACGAAATTATGTGCCCCCGTTGCCGGTTCGGGTTACATCGACGTTACAGCAAGCTCCGCGCCGCGGCCAGCATCGCGCGATGCCGCCATCGTTCGCGAGTCAGGAACTCACGCCGCGCGCCTTTCCAGGATCTCGAACGCGGGCAGCTTCTTGCCTTCGAGGATCTCCAGGAACGCGCCGCCGCCGGTGGAGATGTAGCCGACGTCCTTCTCGATGCCGTACTTGGCGATCGCGGCCAGCGTGTCGCCGCCGCCGGCGATGCTGAACGCCGGGCTCGCGGCGATGGCGCGCGCCAGCGTCTCGGTGCCGTGCGCGAACGCGTCGAACTCGAACACGCCGACCGGGCCGTTCCAGACGATGGTGCCGGCCGCCTTCAGCTGCTCGGCCAGCTTCGCCGCGGTCTGCGGGCCGATGTCCAGGATGAGGTCATCGTCGGCGACATCCGTCGCGGCCTTGACGGTGGCCTCGGCATCGGCGGCGAACCTCTTCGCGACGACGACGTCGGTCGGGATCGGCACGGCGGCGCCGCGCGCCTTCATCGATTCGATGACGGCCCTGGCGTCGGCCACGAGGTCGGGCTCGGCCAGGCTCTTGCCGATCTTCAGGCCGGACGCGAGCATGAAGGTGTTGGCGATGCCGCCGCCCACGATCAGGCCGTCGACCTTGGCCGACAGCGCCTGCAGGATCGTCAGCTTGGTCGAGACCTTGCTGCCGGCGACGATGGCCACCAGCGGGCGCTTCGGGTTGGCGAGCGCCTGCGTGATGGCGTCGATCTCGGCGGCCAGCAGCGGGCCCGCGCAGGCGACGGGCGCGTACTCGGCGATGCCATACGTCGAGGCCTCGGCGCGGTGCGCGGTGCCGAACGCGTCGTTGACGAAGATGTCGCACAGCGCGGCCATCTTCTTCGCGAGCTCGGGGTTGTTCTTCTTCTCGCCCTTGTTGACGCGCACGTTCTCCAGCAGCACGACGCTGCCCGGCCTGACGTCGACGCCGTCGACCCAGTTGGCCACCAGCGGCACGTCGCGGCCCAGCAGCTCGGACAGCCGCCTGGCGACCGGCGCGAGCGAATCCTCGGGCTTGAACTCGCCTTCGGTCGGACGGCCCAGGTGGCTCGTCACCATCACGGCCGCGCCGGCGTCGAGCGCCATCCTGATGCACGGCACCGAGGCGCGCACGCGGGTGTCTTCGGTGATGTTGCCGGCGGCGTCCTGCGGCACGTTGAGGTCGGCGCGGATGAACACGCGCTTGCCGGACACCTGGCCGGACGCGACGAGGTCGGAGAAACGGATCACTTTCATGGCATTCACACAGTCAGAAAAAGAATGAGGTTGCGGGTCGGGCAAATCACCAGCCCAGGCCCAGCCTGAGCGCCAGCAGCACCGCCGTACCCGCGAGTATCGTCCCCAGCAGGCTGCGGGTGGTCCAGAACACGAGGATGCCCGTCGCCGTCGCGTAGATCCGGGCGTCCTTCCAGGTCGCGATGAGGTGGTCGCCGGTCATCGCGATCTCGGGCAGCAGCACGGCCACCAGCGCGGCCAGCGGCGCGTAGCGCAGCGCCTCGCGCAGCCACGCCGGGATCGGCACCTCGCGATCGGGGATCATGAAGAAGCCGCGTGTCACGACGCTGACGACGGTGAGGCCGGCGATCGCGGCGACGGTCATCCACGTCGTCATGCGGCGTCCTTCGTCGCGTCACCCGCGGGACGCGATTCCGCGAAGTGGTCGATCAGTACGCCGACGGTCATCGCGGCGGCGATCGCGACCACGATGTTGAGGTGGAACGGCAGCGCGAATGCCGCCAGCGCGGCGCATGCGGCCACCGCGGCGGCCAGCCAGGTCGTGCGGTCGACCAGCAGCGAGGCGGTGATGCCCAGCAGCGCCAGCGAGCCCGCGAAGCCCAGTCCCCAGCGCTCGGGGATCACGTCGGCCAGCACGACGCCCAGCACGGTCATCGATTGCCAGGCGATCCAGCTCACCACGACGTTGCCCGCCACGTAGGCCTGGTGCGCGCGCACGTCCACCGGCCTGGGGAAGCGGCGCATGAACGCGATGTAGGTGAAGTCGACGGTGAAGTAAGCGATGAACAGGCGCTTCGCGCGCGACAGCGATTCGAAGTACGGCCGCCAGCCCGCGCTGAAGATGATGAAGCGAAGGTTCACGCAGAAGGCCGTGGCCCAGATCACCCACAGCGGCGCGCCCTGCACCATCAGCGGCAGCGCGGCCAGCTGCGCGCTGCCGGCGAACACGAACAGCGACATGGCGATGGCGAACCCCGCCCCCAGCCCGGCCTTGGACATCGCGATGCCCGCGACGAGGCCCCACGCGCCGATGCCCAGCGAGACGTCGCGCGTCTCGCGCGCGCCGACGGCGAATTCGGGATGGCGCCAGAATGGCGTCGAGATGGTCATCGCGCCATTGTCTCAAGGCGGCGACGGACTGGCTTCGCGGGTCGCGAAGCGCGCTCAATCGGCTATTTTTCGATCGGCTTCTCGGCGGCCGACTTGTCGATCCTGGCGATCTTCTCGACCTTGGGCGACGGCGCCTTGGCGGTCTTGTCGGCCGGCTTGTCCGCGCCGGCGTCGGCCTTCGCGGTATCGGATGCGGCGTCGTCGGCATCGGCCATCTTCTTGCCGCCGGGGCTCAACGTCGGGACGACGGCCTCGAGCTTGTTCTCGCGCATGTAGTCGTCCATCTCGCGCCAGCCGGCGTAGATGGCGGCCTTGTCGACGCGCTTGTTGAGCGTGAAGCAGTCCTCGATCGCGCGGCCGCCGTGGCGGCAGGCGGCGCCCACGGCCTTGCCGTCGGCCTCGACGCGCGCGGCCGTCACCGACGCCGCTTCCAGCCCGAGCTGGTCGCAACCGGCGAGCGTGGACAGGATGGCGAGGAGGAGAAGGGGTCGGCGCAGCATGGCAGGGACGGGTCTATGCGTCGGTTATCGGCCGCCTCGCGCCATGCTTGAGGCCTTGCACACCGAAACTTGACGGGGGTCGGCGCGCGGTTCCGCGCCGCGCTCAACCGAGCACGTCGCCACGCACCAGCGGCTGGCCCTGCAGCCACTGCGCGACTGCGACGCGCTTGCCGCCGGGGCGCTGCACGTCCAGCAACGCCAGCGCGCCGTCGCCGCAGGCCACGACCAGCTGCTGGCCGTCGACCGCGATGACGCTGCCGGGCAGGGCGGTGATGTCCAGCCGTTCGACCTGGGCGCGCCACAGCTTGACCGTTTCGCCGTGCGCCTGGAAGGCGGCACCGGGGAACGGGTCGAAGGCGCGGACGCGGCGCTCGATCACGTCGGCCGGCAGCGTCCAGTCGATCGCGGCCTCGGACTTGGCGATCTTGTGGGCGTAGGTGACGCCCTCTTGCGGCTGCCGGACCGGCTTCAGCGCGCCAGCGTCCGCATCGGCCAGCGCCTGCACGATCATGCGGGCGCCAAGCGCGGCGAGGCGGTCGTGCAGCAGGCCGGTGGTGTCGTCGAACGCGATGGGCTCGCGCTCGATCAGCAGCATGTCGCCGGTGTCGAGGCCGGCGTCCATCTGCATGATCGTGATGCCGGTCAGGGCGTCGCCGGCCTCGATCGCGCGATGGATCGGCGCGGCGCCGCGCCAGCGCGGCAGCAGCGAGCCGTGGATGTTGAGGCAACCCAGCCGCGGCAGATCCAGCACCCACTGTGGCAGGATCAGGCCGTACGCGGCCACGACGAGCACGTCCGGGCGCGCGTCGGCCAGCGCGGCGCGGCCGGCTTCGGCCTCGTCGGGAAACTTGCCGTCCAGGCGCAGGCTGCGCGGCTGCGCCACGTTCAGGCCGAGATCGAGCGCCAGTTGCTTGACCGGCGACGGCGTCAGCTTCATGCCGCGGCCGGCCGGGCGGTCGGGCTGGGTCAGCACCAGCGGGACCGCATGGCCGGCGGCGTGGATGGCCGCCAGCGCCGTGGATGCGAACTCCGGCGTGCCCGCGAATGCGACGCGCAGGGTCATCAGCGCTTCTGCTCGTCGCGCGTCTTCTTCAGCATCTTGGTCTTGATGCGGTCGCGCTTGAGCGGGCTCAGGTAGTCGACGAACACCTTGCCCATCAGGTGGTCCATCTCGTGCTGGACGCAGACGGCGGTCAGGCCCTCGGCATCGAACTCGTAGGGTTGGCCGTCGCGGTCGAGGGCGCGCACGCGCACGCGGGCGTGGCGCTCCACCTTCTCGTAGATCTGCGGCACGGACAGGCAGCCTTCCTCGCCGAGGATCCAGTCGTCCGATCCAGTCAGGAGTTCGGGGTTGATCAGCACGCGCGGCTGGTCGTGCGTCTCGGAGGTGTCCATCACGATCAGGCGGATGTGGCGGTCGACCTGCGTCGCCGCGAGGCCGACGCCGTCGGACGCGTACATGATCTGGATCATCTCGTCGGCCAGCGCCCGGACCTCGTCGTCGACTTGCGCGACGGGCTTGGCGACGGTGTACAGGCGCGGATCGGGGTAACGGAGAATCTGGAGTTGGGACATGGAAAGACAGTTCCTGGAAATCTGCCACGAAAATCGCCGTTAATGCTGCCGGCACCCTTGCAATGACGGTGCAGAATGTGCCTGGGTCGCGACGATCGGGCTCAGGGTGAATGGGCATCTCCGTCGTAACGGAGTGTCCGATTCATTGCGACCTCAGGGGTTTGCGGGCAGAATCTGCGGCAAATTTGGTAGTTTTTTGACAGGCTGGATAATCCAGCCGATTCGGAATTGTCGCAGCCTGCGCGGGTTCCGTCTCACTTGCGTCCCAATTGCCTTCTATGGCCCGGGAGTTTTCTGGACATGACCTTTCGATTCCGACGTTCCGTCATTGCGCAGCCCGCTGCCGCCCTGAACTGCGCCGCGCTCGCGCTGGCCGTGCTGGCCGCCGCGCCGTCCGTGACGCAGGCCTTCCCCATCACGCCGGACCAACGCAACACGGCGCAACAGGTCGCCTCCAAGGGCGTGCCGCTGTCCGAGCTCACCGAAAACGCGCCCGACACGTATACGGTCAAGCGCGGCGATACGCTTTGGCACATTTCCGGCATGTTCCTCAAAAGCCCGTGGCGCTGGCCCGAGCTGTGGGGAATGAATCTCGATCAGATTCACAACCCGCACCTGATCTATCCGGGGCAGTTGCTGGTGCTCGAGAAAATCGACGGCATGGCCCGATTGAAACTCGGAACCACCGTCGGCGGCGTCGGCGACACCATCAAACTGTCGCCGTCGATTCGCAGCGAATCGTCCGAATCGGCCGCCATCGCATCGATCCCGATGAATCTCATCTCGCCGTTCCTCACGGACGCGATGATCTTCGACTCCAACGAGATGGCCACCGCCCCGCGCATCGTGGCGGTGCAGGAAGACCGCATGTTGCTGCAGCGCGGCGACACCGCCTACGTCGCTGGCGACCTCGGCAACACGCGCAGCTGGCAGATCTTCCGCGAGCCCAAGGCGCTGGTCGACCCCGACACCAAGCAGATCCTCGGCTACGAAGCGCGCTACGTCGGCTCCGCCGATCGCAAGCAGGACGGCGAAGCGCGCCCGGGCGCGGACAGCGGCGGCCTGAGCGTGCCCTCGACCTTCACGATCACCAGCAACAAGGAAGATGTCGCCGCCGGCGACCGCCTGGCGCCGGCGACGGTGCGTGACTTCGCGCCGTTCGTGCCGCATGCGCCGGCAGTCGCGGTCAACGGCAAGGTCGTCTCGCTGTACGGCGATACGCTGTCGGCCGGCTCGAACCAGATCGTGGCGCTCAACCGCGGCGCGCGCGACGGCCTCGAGCGCGGCACGGTGCTGGCGCTGTGGCACGAAGGCGCGATCCAGAAGGACACGACCGTCGAGCGCGGCAAGACGATCAAGCTGCCCGACGAGCGCATCGGCACCGTGTTCGTGTTCCGCGTGTTCGATCGCATGGCGTACGGCCTCGTGCTGGACACGACCATGCCGACCTTGCCGGGCGATCGCGTCACGCAGCCCTGACCGGCTGCGGCGACCTCGTCGACGTCCGCAACGAACCTCCGGTTCGAACGCTTCGCCGCCCCGGTCGCCGATCTCGCCGCACCCGCGCCGACCCGCCACCTGATCCATTCCTCCAGGTGCGCTCATGTTGTCCCGCGACGAACTCGCCGCCTGGCTGCGTCTGGGCACCACGCCCGGCATCAGCCGAGCCAGCGCCCGCAAGCTGCTCGCGGCGTTCGGCTCCGCCGAGCGCGTGCTGGCGGCCGATGAACCGACGCTGCTGTCACTGACCGGCCGGGATGTCGTCCGGACGCTGAAGCGACGCGACGCGCGCGACGACGCCAACCTCGCGGCCACCCAGCGCTGGCTGGACGCCGCGTCCGCCGATGTGTCGCGGGACGTCGTGACCCTCGGCGATCCGCGCTATCCGGCGCTGCTGCTGGAAACGGCCGATCCGCCGTTGCTGCTGTTCACGCTGGGTCGCGTCGAGCTGCTGTCGGCGCCAGGCGTCGCCATCGTGGGCAGCCGCCTCGCCACGCCGCAAGGCATGGACAACGCGCACGCGTTCGCCCGCTTCCTGAGTGAGCACCGGCTGACGATCGTGTCCGGCCTGGCCCTGGGCATCGACGGCGCGGCGCATGAGGGCGGGCTGGAAGGGCCCGGCAGCACCGTCGCGTTCGTCGGCACCGGGCTGGATCGCGTCTATCCGCCGCGGCACGGCGGCCTGATGCGGCGCATCGCCGAGCAGGGGCTGGTCGCCAGCGAATATCCACTGGGCGCAGCGCCGGTGCCCGACAACTTCCCGCGTCGCAACCGGCTGATCGCCGGCATCACGCGCGGCACGCTGGTGGTGGAGGCGGCGCTCGAGTCGGGTTCGCTGATCACCGCGCGCATGGCCGTCGAGAGCGGGCGCGACGTCTTCGCGATCCCCGGCTCGATCCACTCGCAGCAGTCGCGCGGTTGCCACCGTCTGATCCAGGAGGGCGCGAAGCTGGTGGAGAGCGGCGATGACGTCCTGCGCGAGTTGCGCTTCGGGGCGCAGGGCGAGACACGGCGCGCGACGCTCTCGCCGGCGCAGCCTTCGTTGTTCGCCGCGGTCACCGCGCACGACGCCGCCGACGGCCCGGACGACGCGCTGCGCGCCGCGCTGGGCCACGATCCGGTCACGTTCGATGCGCTGGCGGCCCGCACGGGCCTGCCGTCCGACCAGTTGGCGGCGCGACTGCTCGAACTCGAGCTCGCGGGGGTGGTCGAGCGCCTGCCGGGCGGCCTGCTGCAGCGCCGGGCACTGGCCTGAAATCGCCGTCGAGCAAGACCGAAGTCAGGTGTGGCCAGCCTTTGATCCTCGCACGCGTCGTGGCGAAACGCGCCGTCCGGGAATGTAAATCCGGCCCTTGCCGCGACGATTTCACAAAGGTCCAACAGCACCCTTCTCCGGCGCCAACTCCCGCTTGCCGCCATCGGGCGCTGCGGTATAGTCAGTCCATGTTTGACGTCCTTGTCTACCTGTACGAGAACTACTGGCGACCGGACGCCTGTCCGGATCACGACCAGTTGTCGCGCAAGCTGACGGCCGTCGGCTTCGAGACGGACGAGATCCAGGAAGCGCTGCATTGGCTGGATGGCTTGGCCGACACGTCGCAGGGCTACACGGGCGTGCAATCCGACGACGCCATCCGCCTCTACTCGGATCGCGAAATCGAATCGCTGGGCGAGACCTCGGTCGGCTTCGTCACCTTCCTCGAATCGGCCGGTGTCCTGCCGCCGCCGATGCGCGAGATGGTGATCGATCGCGCGATGGCCGCCGGCGGCAATCCGCTCGACCTCGACGACATGAAGATCATCATCCTGATGGTGTTCTGGAGCCTGGGCGAGGAACCCGACGCGCTGATCCTCGACGAGCTGTTCGTCGCACCCGAAGAGCGCCTGATCCACTGAACTCGGCGGCGATCTCGCCATGAAGAACGGCTCCCGCGGGAGCCGTTGTCGTTTCCGGAGATCGCCTTGATCGCTTACTTGAGGCGATCCGGATCCGCGTTGATCTTCTCGATCGCGCTGCGCGTGGCCGCGATGGTCAGCGATTCGTCCTGTGCCGCCACCAGCAACTGCCCCTGCAGGAACGCGGCGAGGCGGCGGCGCTGGAACAGCACGCAGCGGCCGCTGGCCGAGACGAACAGCGACAGCTGCTTGCGCATGCCCTGCCACGCCAGTTGCACGGCCTCCTGGCGCTCGCGGTAGTCCAGCATGTACCAGGCGCCGACCATCATCTCGTCGGCGGCGGCAAGCGCGCCGGCCGACGGCGTCGCGCCGCCTTCGGCGACGATCTCGAGCTCGTCGGACTCGTGGCCGGACAGGTCCAGCGCGAACGAGTCGTCGATCTCGAAGTCGGCGTCCGGCAGGATCTCGTCCAGCGCCTCGAGACGCTGCTTCAGGCGCCCGAACTGCTCGGGGTCGATCGTGGCCGTGCGCGCCGCGAACGCCGCCGTCAGCGCGACGTTGAGCGCGCGCAGCGACGTCTCCTGGCGCTCGGGCGGCAGGCCGCCGGCGAGCATGCCCTGGCGCAGCGCGGCCAGCAGCGGGCCCAGGCGTCGGATGACCTCGGCGCGCTCCTCGCGCGTGGTCTTGGCGCTGGCGATCCACACCAGCTCGAGCGCGGCCTCGCGCACGACGCGCGTCTCCTCGCTCTGCAGGCCGTGGCGCATCGCGGTGGTGGCGAGGATGTCGGCCCAGACCTGGAACAGGAATTCGCGCACGCCGTCCTGCACCGGCACGCCGTCCAGCAGCTTGCGCAGCTCGATCGTGTACTGGATGGCCAGCGTCTCGCGCTGCTCCACCTGGCTGGCCAGCGACACGCCCTTCTTGGTCGTCTCGTTCTGATCGCGGAAGAACCTCTCGATGAAGCGCTCGAACTCGACCAGCACCGTCTGGAACACCTTGCGGCCGGTCTCGGGGAAGGCCTCGACGACCTGCACGACGCGCGCCACCTCGCCCTCGAGCTCGGGGCCGGCACCTTGCGGAGCCGCGTCGAAGCCCATCACGCAGGCGCCCATGCGGTCGATCAACCGGCGCGCCGGATGCTGCGCCGACGAGAAGAAGTCGGGCTCGGCCATCGCCACGCGCAGTGTCGGCATCTGCAGGCGCGCGAACCAGACGCGCACCGCCGACGGAATCCGGTCTTCGGTCAGGATGCTCGCGAACAGCAGCGCGACAACCTCGATCGTGGCGCGCTCCTCCTGCGTGTTGGCCGTGCTCTTGATCGCCTGCTTCTGCTCGCGCAGCGCCTCGATCATCTCGGTCGGCGCGAGGCTGCTGCCCTCGTTCTGGCGCGCCTCGACGCGCTGCACGAACACTTGCTGCGCGGCCGCGATCGCGCCCGTGATCTCGGCCGACGGCATCGAGAAGCGCTGCGTGTTCATGAAACCCTGGACGTGACGCTCCATCGTCCGGCCGAAACGCCTCAGCGTGGCGTCGACCTGCACTTGCTGCGGCGACACGAACGGCCCGCCGCCGCCGCCGGCAGGCGCCTTGACGTTGCCAGTGACGCTGATGCCGACGTTCGGCGCGCCCGGGCCGCCGGCAGCGCCGCCCGCAGGGCCACCACCGGCACCGCCGCCCATCGGATGCAGCGTGGTGTTGCGCATGAAGTCGGCCATGCCGCCGCCCGGGCCGGCCGCGCCGCCCTGGCCGCCGTCGCTGCCAGCGCCGCCGCCGTTTCCACCCTGGCCACTGCCGCCGGCGTAGCCGGCCGCGCCGCCGGCGCCACCGCCGCCGCCCTGGCCGGGCGCGCCTTGACCCGGGCCGCCATAGCCACCTGGGCCGCCGGCGCCGCCGTGGTCGCCACCGCCCTGGCCGCCGCCGTAGCCGCCCTGTCCGCCGTAGCCGGACTGGCCGCCATAGCCACCTTGTCCGCCGCCGCCCTGGCCACCGTAGCCGCCCTGACCGCCGCCTTGGCCACCATAGCCGCCTTGGCCGCCGCCACCTTGGCCGCCGTAGCCTGCCTGGCCACCGCCGCCCTGACCGCCGTGACCACCTTGGCCGCCACCGTAGCCAGCCTGGCCGCCGCCCTGGCCACCCTGGCCGCCACCGTAGCCGGCCGGGCCACGCTGACCGCCCTGCCCGCCACCTTGGCCGCCGCCGTACGCACCCGGGCCACCGTAGGTCGTCGGGGCGAACTGGGTGCCGCCGCCGCCCGTGGTGATGCCGCCGCTGCTGGTGTTGCGGAAGTCCTCCATCGGCATCTGGCGCGAGGCGACCACCGGCGCGCGATCGACGCTGCGGCGGATGAGCGTGCGCAGGTTGACGTCGGGCAGCACGCCCTTCTCGATCAGGAAGCGGTTCGCCTCGTGGTACGCCTCGGTGGCGAGCGCCGAGATCTCGAGCTTCATCGTGTTCTCGACATCGGCCCACGCGTTCGGGCCGAAGTCGCTGTCGATGAACGAGCGCACGATGACCTTGGCGAGCTGCTGCGGCCGGAACAGGTCGTGGTCGGCGAGTTCGTCCAGCCCCTCGAGTGCGGCGACGCGCGTCTTCAGGTCATTCAGCTCCCAGACGGCCACGTCGACGATCGCCTGCGACAGCCGCGAGATGAAGATCTCCTTCTGCACCGTCTCGTCGTCGACCAGCATCAGCTTCTGCGTGTGGCCCGTCATCGACGCGACGAGCGCGCCGGTGCTCGTCGATGCATGCTCGCCGGCGGCGGCGTCGCGCAGCATCTCGTTCTGGCGCTCGATCCATTCCTCGCCGTGCGTCATGAGCGACTGCAGCGTGTCGCGACGCTGCTGGGCCACGGAGCGCTCGGCCGGCTTGTCGAGCGCCAGCCGGGCCGCCTCCAGCACGCCGGCCAGCAGGCGCGCGCCCGCCTCGGCGAGCTGCTCGGCGAACATAGTCCGAGCCCTGCGTGCGATATCTGGCGACGATTTGGCCTCGACCATCCGGCTGCTTCACTTCCCTGAGTGTCTGCGCCGTCGGGCGCGTCATCCGTGCAATCTACACCACGGCGCCGGCATTCGGGTCATTCGGGTCGATCTCGCTCTTCGTGCCGGTGTGCACGAGGTCTTCGCGCTTGACGCCCAGCCACATGGCGATCGCGGCCGCGACGAACACCGACGAGTAGATGCCGAAGCAGATGCCGATGGTCAGCGCCATCGCGAAATAGTGCAGCGTCGGGCCGCCGAAGATCAGCATCGACAGCACCATCATCTGCGTGCAGAAGTGGGTGATGATCGTGCGGCTGATGGTGCTGGTGATCGCGTGGTCGATCACCTGCATCGTCGTCAGCTTGCGGAAGCGCCGGAACGTTTCGCGGATACGGTCGAAGATGACGACCGATTCGTTGACCGAATAGCCCAGCACCGCGAGCACGCCCGCCAGCACCGACAGTCCGAACTCCCACTGGAAGAACGCGAAGAAGCCCAGGATGATGACGACGTCGTGCAGGTTGGCGACGATGGCCGCGATGGAGAACTTCCACTCGAAGCGGAACGCCAGGTACAGCATGATGCCGACGACCACGCTGATCATCGCGTAGGCGCCGTCGCGCTTGAGCTCGTCGCCCACCGACGGGCCCACCAGCTCGCTGCGCTTGAGCAGCACGGGTTCGGCCTTGGCGTCGTTGACGCAGGACGGCCGCGTCACGACCTCGCCCTTGGCGGTCGTCTCGGTCTTGGTGCCGACCGTGCCCGCTTCCGCCTTGCACAGCGCCTCGAACACGTGGCCGGGCACCTGCTTCTGGTCGATGCCGGTCTTGGTCGGCACGCGGATGATGACGTCGTGCGAGGTGCCGTAGTTCTGCACCTGCACGTCGCCGTAGCCCAGGTGGCTGACGACGCCGCGCAGGCGCTCGAGGTCGGCCGTCTGGACGTAGGTGGCCTCGACGGCGGTGCCGCCGGTGAACTCGATCGAGAAGTTCAGGCCGCGCGTGACGAGGAAGAACACGGCCGCGAGGAAGGTCAGCGCCGAGATGATGTTGAACACCAGCGCATGCCGCATGAACGGGATGTCGCGCCGGATACGGAAGAATTCCATGTCAGTTTCCTTGAGTTTCCGGGCGGATCAGCGAGCCGAGCCGCGGCCAGGCTTGGCGGGGATGGCGCGGGTGGCGCCGTCCTGCACGGCCAGGTCGTCCGGCTGCGGCACATCGGCGGCCTTCGCGCCGCCCTTCCACACCTGCCCGATCAGCACCGACTTCAGCTTCTTCTGGCGGCCGTACCAGAGGTTGACCAGGCCGCGCGAGAAGAACACCGCCGAGAACATCGACGTCAGGATGCCCAGGCAGTGCACGATCGCGAAGCTGCGCACCGCGCCCGAGCCGAAGCCGAACAGCGACAGGCCGGCGATCAGCGTCGTGATGTTGGAGTCGAGGATGGTCGCCCACGCGCGCTCGTAGCCGGCGGAGATCGCCGTCTGCGGCGCGCTGCCGGCGCGCAGCTCCTCGCGGATGCGCTCGTTGACCAGCACGTTGGCGTCGATGGCCATGCCCAGCGTCAGCGCGATGGCCGCGATGCCCGGCAGCGTCAGCGTCGTCTGGATCAGCGACAGCACCGCCACCAGCATCAGCAGGTTGACGCCCAGCGACAGCGTGGAGATCACGCCGAACAGCAGGTAGTACGCGCACATGAACACGAGGATGGCGGCGAAGCCCCACATCACGCTGTCCAGGCCCTTGGCGATGTTGTCCGCGCCCAGGCTCGGGCCGATGGCCGTTTCCTCGATGAACTCCATCGGCGCCGCGAGTGCGCCGGAGCGCAGCAGCAGCGCGAGGTCGTTGGCCTCCGAGATGTTGCGCATGCCGGTGATCTCGAAGCGCTTGTCCAGCTGGCTACGGATCGTCGGCGCTGTGATGACCTGGCCCTTGCCCTTCTCGAACAGCACGATCGCCATGCGCTTGCCGATGTTGTCGCCCGAGACCGTGTGGATGATGTTGGCGCCCTTCGAGTTCATCGTCAGCGTGACGACGGCGCCGGAGTTCTGCTGGTCCTGGCCGGGCTGCGCGTCGGAGAGATCGTCGCCGCTGACGACCACGTCGCTCTTGACGATGATGTCGCCGCCGTCGCGGTACGGGTACTTCGCGTCGCCGAACGGAACCGGGCTCGAGCCGGCTGCCGCGGCGCTCGCCTCGGCGCTCTCGTCGAGCATGTGCACTTCCAGCGTCGCCGTGCGGCCGATCAGGTCGCGCGCCTTGGCGGTGTCCTGGATGCCGGGCAACTCGACGACGATGCGGTCGGCGCCCTGCTTCTGGATCACCGGCTCGGAGGTGCCGAGGCCCGCGACGCGATTGCCCAGCGTGGTCATGTTCTGCTGGATCGCCTCGTCCTGCGCCTTCAGCAGCGACGCGGGCTTGAGCGCGCCGGTGATCTTCACGTCGGTGCCGTCGGGGGCGGACGTCCACTGGACATCGGGGAAGTTGTCGGTGAGCGTGTTGAGCGCCTGCGTGGCGGCGTCCTGCTCGTGGAACGACAGCACGACCGAATTGCCGTCGCGCGACACCGCCGGGTGCAGCGACTTTTCGCGCATCAGCGCGCGCGTGTCGGAGTAAAGCGTCGCGATCTTCTTGTCGAGGGCCGCCTTCAGGTCGACCTGCAGCAGGAAGTGGACGCCGCCGCGCAGGTCCAGGCCGAGGTACATCGGCTTCGCGTTCAGCGCCGTCAGCCAGCGCGGCGCGCGCGCCACCAGGTTCAGCGAGACGGCGTAGGGCGCAGCGTCCGGATCGGCGTTGGCGCCGTTGAGGCCGGCGGCCAGCACGTCGCGAGCGTGGATCTGGGTGTCGGTGGTGTCGAAGCGCGCGTGCACCGACGTGCCCTCGAAGGCCACGTAGTCGGGCTTGATCTTCGCGGCGGCCAGCAACTGCTCGACCTGCGTGACCGTGTCGGCGCCGATCTTCGTCGTCAGCTTGGCCGCCGAGATCTGCACGGCCGGCGCCTCGCCGTACAGGTTGGGCACCGTGTACAGCAGGCCGGCCAGCACGGCGACGACCATCAACACAAACTTCCAGGCAGGGTAGCGATTCATGGGTGATTCCTCGAAGGCGTCGCCGGCCGTCGGACGCCCGGTCCGGGCGTGCGCGGCGACGGCGTCGGCCGCGGCGCCACAGCGCGCGCGAGCCGACGGGCACTGCTTACTTCATCGTGCCCTTGGGCAGGATCTGGACGATGGCGCTGCGCTGGATCTGCAGCTCGACGTTGCCGCCGGTCTCGATGTGCACGTACGACTCGCCCAGCTTGGAGATGCGGCCGATGACGCCACCGGTGGTCACCACTTCGTCGCCCTTGGCGATGCTGGCGATCAGTTCCTTCTGCTCCTTGGCGCGCTTCATCTGCGGGCGGATCGCCACGAACCAGAAGATCGCGATCATCGGGATGAAGAACAGGAACTGGCCGATGCCGCCGTCGGCGGAAGCGGGCGCCGCGGTCTGGGCGTAGGCGGAAGAGATCAGGAACACGGCGGAAATCCTCAGGGAAAACGTGGGGAGCGGGCATCGGCGCCCGTCGAAAGAGGCGTCGCACCCCTGTGGAACGTGCGGTCGAGGTGGAGCCACTGCCGAGCGATTCAAGCCCGGCGCAGTTCGACCAACCCATCATTTTAACGGGCGGCGCGCGAAGGCCTCCCGGCAGGCTTACCCGAAGCTTCGGCTAGGCCTTCGAGCGCACCTGGTTGCGCCCGCCGCGCTTGCATTCCTGCAAGGCCGCGCCGGCGCGGGCCAGCGCGTCGTCCAGCGACTCGTCGGGCGCGCGCGCGGCCACGCCGATGCTGGCGGTCACGTGCAGTCCGTCGCCCAGGCCGGCCCAGGCATGGCCCTCGATCGCGGCGCGCAGGCGCTCGGCCACGAGCAGCGCACGCGTCGTCGAGACCGGGCCGCCGAGTGCGACGACGAACAGGTCGCCGCCGGCGCGCGCGAGCACGTCCTGCGGGCGCGACTGCGCGCGCAGCACGCCTGCGACGGCCTTCAGCACGGCGTCGCCGGTCGCGTGCGACCGGGTGTCGTTGACGTGGCGCAGGTGATCGACATCGACGGCGATCAGCATCAGCGGCGTGTCGGGGAATTGAAGCGCCAGGGCGGCGCTGGCGGCGCTCAGCTGGCCGCGATCGGCCAGGCCGGTGAGCGCATCGCCGCCGCCGTCGTCCACGAGCGAGTCCTCGGAGCCGGCCTCCAGCCGAGCCAGCGCCAGGACCATGGCCTGCAACCTGGCCGGCAATTGAAGCAGCGCCTGGCGTTGCGCCGCGCGATCGGGCAGCGACGCCAGCACGGCCAGGCGCGACGCCAGCGCGGCGCCGGCGGCGAGCGCATCATCGAGCGGATCGGGTGCCGCCCGCCGCTCCGCCGCCGGCGGCGTGGCCGCGGCATCGTCGGACGGAGTTGGCGCAATTGGTTCCAAGATGTTCCCATCGTACGGCCAGCGGCTTGAATCCCGCGGTCGAGCAGCCATATGCGGCAGGTCGCCCCGTGGCGTCCTGAAAAGCAACGCCATGTCGCTCGCCATCGTCCTCGTCGCCGCCCTGCTGCTCGTCGCCGCCATCGCGGGCGCGCCACGCTGGCGCGCCTGGCGCCGCCAGGCCTGGGCGAGCCGGCCGTTCCCGGCCGCCTGGCGATCCATTCTTCGGCGGCGCGTTCCTCTGTATCGGCAATTGCCGGCCGATCTGCAACAGCAGCTGAGGCGGCGCATCCTCGTCTTCCTGGCCGAGAAGCCTTTCCTCGGCTGCGCCGGGCTGGAAGTCACCGACGAGATGCGCGTGACGATCGCCGCCCACGCCTGTCTCCTGCGCCTGAACCGCGGCGGCGCGCTGTTTCCCGAGCTCAAGCAGATCCTCGTCTACCCGGGCGCCTTCGTCGTCGACCGCGTCCATGCCGCGCCGGGCGGCGTGCTGCGCGAGCAGCGGCGCGCGCTGGCGGGCGAGTCGTGGTCGCAGGGCCAGGTGATCCTGTCGTGGCAGGACGTGCTGGACGGTGCCCGCGTGCCGGACGACGGCCACAACGTCGTGCTGCACGAGTTCGCGCACCAGCTCGATCAGGAGACGGGCGCCGCCAACGGCGCGCCGCGCCTGGGCTCGCGCGCGGCCCATGCGCGCTGGGCCGACGTCATGAACCGCGAGTTCGCGGCGCTGCAGACGCGCATCCGTGCGCGCGAGGCGGCGCGCGCACGGGCCCAGGCAGAGTGGTCGTGGTTCGGGTCGTCGCCCGACGACGCGGCCGCACCGGAGCAAGAAGCCGACCTGATCAGCGACTACGGCGCCACCAACGAGGCCGAATTCTTCGCCGTCGTGACCGAGGTGTTCTTCGAGCAGGCCGGGGCCCTCGCGTTGCGCCATCCGGCGCTGTTCGCGCTGCTGGCCGACTACTACGCGGTCGATCCGCGCACCTGGCACGCGCCGCTGCATTGAGCCGTCAAGCCTGATGGTGTTGGACGCTGCGTTCGAATCCTTTGGATCATCGAAGCGCCCGTCGCGCCCACACTTCCTCTCACGCCATCAGCGGCATCGCTGACACAACGACTGGAGAGAAATTCATGCTCACGCTTCGCAAGGCTCAGGACCGCGGCCACGCCGACCACGGCTGGCTCAACAGCCATCACAGCTTCTCGTTCGCCGACTACCACGACCCCGCGCACATGGGCTTCGGCAACCTGCGCGTGCTCAACGACGACACCGTCGCCGCCGGCACCGGCTTCGGCACGCACGGCCATCGCGACATGGAGATCATCAGCTACGTGCTCGACGGCGCGCTCGCGCACCAGGACTCGATGGGCAACGGCACCGCCGGCGGCGCGCACGCCGGCGTGATCGTCCCCGGCGACGTGCAACGCATGACTGCCGGCACCGGCGTGCGCCACAGCGAGTTCAACCACTCGAAGGATTCGGCCACGCACTTCCTGCAGATCTGGATCCTGCCGGAACGCGGCGGCATCACGCCGGGCTACGAGCAGGTCAACGTGCCGGAAGCCTCCAAGCGCGGCAAGCTCGCGCTGGTCGGCTCGCCCGACGTCGTGCCCGGTGCCGTCAAGCTCAACGCCGACGCGCGCATCTTCGCGGGCCTGTTCGACGGCGACGAGCGGCAGGAGCTGCCGCTGCCGGCCGGCCGCCTGACCTACGTGCACGTCGCGCGCGGCAGTCTGCGCGTCAACGGCCAGCAGCTCGGTGCCGGCGATGCGCTGAAGATCCGCGACGAGGCGACGCTGGTGCTCGAAGGCGGCGACAAGGCCGAGGTTCTCGTGTTCGACCTCAAGCCTTGATCGGACAAGAAGCCGCGCAGGCTGCGTCTGCATGAGAATGGGACTCGAACCACCGAGTCCCTTCCCATGACCACGCCACCGACGCGCCCCTACAGCGCCAACACCCGCCTGCTGCACGCCGACCGCCTCGGAGGCGTCGAGCACGGGGCGATCCACAAGCCGCTGCACGTGTCCGCGGCCTTCAACTACCCGACGGCGCGCGACCTGGTCGAGGTGTTCCAGGGCAACCAGACCGGTCACGTCTACGCGCGCCAGGGCAATCCGACCGTCAACGCGCTCGAGGCCAAGGTGACGCTGCTGGAGGATGCCAAGGGCACCGCGACCTTCGCCACCGGCATGGCCGCGATCACGGCCGTGTTCCTCGCCTTGCTGCGCGCGGGCGACCACCTGGTCTGCACGCGCTTCCTGTTCGGCAATACCAACAGCCTGATGCAGACGCTGCAAGGCCTTGGCGTGGAGGTCACGTTCGTCGACGCGACCGCGGCCGACAACGTGCGCGCCGCGATCACGCCCGCCACGCGCATGGTGTTCGTCGAGACCATCGCGAACCCCGTGACGCAGGTGGCCGACCTCGACGGCATCGGCCTGGTCTGCCAGCAGGCCGGCCTGCTCTACGTCGTCGACAGCACCCTCACCACGCCGCTGCTGGTCCGGGGCCGCGACATCGGCGCCGGCCTCGTCGTGCACTCGCTGAGCAAGAGCATCGGCGGCCATGGCAACGCGCTGGGCGGCGCGGTCGTCGACACCGGCCTGTTCGACTGGTCGGGCTACGCCAACATCCTGCCGCCCTACAAGAAGGGTTCGGCCGACAAGTGGGGCCTGCTCCAGGTCAAGAAGAAGGGCCTGCGCGACATGGGCGGCACGCTGCGCGCCGAGGACGCGCACCGCATCGCCGTCGGCGCCGAGACGCTGGCGCTGCGTCTGAGCCGCGTCTGCGACAACGCGCTGGCGCTGGCGCAATGGCTGGAGGCTCAGCCCGCTGTCGCCCGCGTGTACTACCCCGGCCTCGCGAGCCACGCCCAGCACGAGCGCGCGGCGCGCCTGTTCAAGGGCGGCTTCGGCCTGCTCATGAGCTTCGAGCTGCACGAGCGCGTCGACACCCTGGCCTTCCTCGACGCGTTGCAACTGGTCATCGTCTCCAGCCATCTGGCCGACAACCGCACGCTGGCGATCCCGGTCGCACAGACGATCTACTACGAGATGGGCGCCGAGCGCCGCGCCGAGATGGGCATCGCCGACGGGCTGATCCGGCTGTCGGTGGGCATCGAGGACATCGCCGACCTGATCGACGATTTCTCGCACGCGCTGGACAGCGTCTCCCGCTAAGCCGCGGCCCGCTCCAGCGGCGCCACCTGCCGCAGCCGCGCGACGTCGCGCCCCGGCGGCGCGCCGAACATGCGGCTGTACTCGCGGCTGAACTGCGACGCGCTGTCGTAGCCCACGGCGAAGCCGACCGAGGCGACATCGTCGGCATCGGCCAGCAGGCGCGAGCGCGCCTCCTGCAGGCGGATCTGCTTCTGGAACTGGATCGGCGTCATCGCCGTCACCGCGCGGAAATGGCGGTGGAACGACGACACGCTCATCGTCGCAAGCCGTGCCAGTTCGTCGACGCTCAGCGCCTCGGCAAAGTGCTGGCGGATGTGGCGGATCGCGTGGCTCACCTGCGCGAGACGGCTGTCGGCCAGCCCGATCTGGCGCACGCGGCCACCCTGCGGGCCGCACAGCAGGCGCCACAGAATCTCGCGCTCGATCAGCGGACGCAGCACCGGCGCGTCGCGCGGCGCGTCGAGCAAGCGCATCAGCCGCACGGCCGCGTCGATCAGGTCGGCCGACGCCTCGTGCACGCCCATGCCGCACGGCACCGAGACGAGTTCGTCGACGCCGGGCGCCTCGAGCAGCAGCGACGCGATGGCGGCCGGCTTCAGCGCCATCCGGCAGGCCAGGTAGGGGCGCGCCGTGGTCGCATGCGTCACGTGGCTGGAGATCGGCAGGTCGACGGAGCTGACGATGAAGTCGCCCTCGCCGTACTCGAACACGCGGTCGCCGACCATCGTCTGCTTGGCGCCCTGCGCGACGAGGCCCACGCCCGGCTCGCTGACGCCATGCGCCGTCTTCGTGGGCATGTTGGAGATCAGCAAGCGCACGCCGGGCAGCGCCGACTCGGGCGCGCCCGGGCGCGCGTGACGCGAGATCAGGGACTGCAGTTCGGCAAGGGGAAAAGCCATGCCCGCATTGAAACGCGGCCGTCGCGCGCGCGCAAGAGCCAGCTGCACGGAATCCGCAAGATTGGCAGGATCGTGCAATCAATCGACAGCATGGTTCTATGCAGCATGAACACCTCCGGCGCACCATGGAGCCCTGCCAACGAAAGGATCCATCATGAGCAAGACCTGGTTCATCACCGGCGCCAGCCGGGGCCTCGGCGCAGACATCGCCACCGCCGCGCTGAAGGCCGGCGACAACGTCGTCGCGACGGGCCGCCAACGTTCCGCCGTCAGCGACAAGCTGGGCCCCGACCACGACCGCCTGCTGTCGCTCGCCCTCGACGTCGGCGACGCCGCGCAGGCCCGCGAGGCCGTCGCGAAGGCCGTCGAGCGCTTCGGCGCGATCGACGTGCTGGTCAACAACGCGGGCTACGGCCACCTCGGCTACTTCGAGGAAACGACGGACGCCGACATCCAGGCGCAGTACGCGACCAACGTGTTCGGCCTGTTCAACGTCACGCGCGCGGCCCTGCCCGCAATGCGCGCGGCGCGCAAGGGGCACGTGTTCAACCTGTCGTCGGTAGCCGGCTACCGCGGCATCGAGACGGGCTCGCTGTACTGCTCCAGCAAATTCGCGGTCGAGGGCTTCTCGGAAGCGCTCGCGGGAGAGCTGGCGCCGTTCGGCATCCACGTGACGATCGTCGAGCCGGGCCCGTTCCGCACCGACTTCCTCACGCCGGAGTCGATCAAGTTCGTGGCGGTGCCGGTCGCCGACTACGACGAGCGCCGCGCTGCCATGCGTGCGAGTTTCGAGCAACGCAACGGCAGCCAGCCCGGCGACCCGGTGCTGCTCGCGCAGGCGTTGGTCACGCTCGCGAACGCGGCCAAACCACCGCTGCGCTTCACCGCCGGCGCCATCGCCGTCAACGGGCTCGACGCCAAGCTCGCCGGCATGAAGGCCGAGCTCGACGCCTGGCGCGAGCTGGGCCTGGCGACGGACTATCCCGACGGTCAATAGGCAGCGAAAAGGCCGCCCGCGGGCGGCCTTTCTCGTTGCCGCGCGACGCGCGTCAGCTGGCCAGCAGCTGGCGCAACACGTACGGCAGGATGCCGCCGTGCGCGTAGTAGTCGACCTCGATCGGCGTGTCGATGCGCAGCACCAGCGGCACGCGCTGGCTCTTGCCGTCCGTACGGTTGATGACCAGCGTGGCCTCGGACTGCGGCGTGATCGGCGCGGGCCATTCGATGTCGATGGTCTCGTTGCCGGTCAGGCCCAGGCTGGCCCAGGTCACGCCCGCCTTGAACTGCAGCGGCAGCACGCCCATGCCCACCAGGTTGTTGCGGTGGATGCGCTCGAAGCTGCGCGCGACGACTGCCTTGATGCCCAGCAGGTACGTGCCCTTGGCCGCCCAGTCGCGGCTGGAGCCGGTGCCGTACTCCTCGCCGGCGAAGACGACCGTCGGCGTGCCGGCGGCCTGGTAGGCCATCGCGGCGTCATAGATCGGCACCGGCTCGGAGCTGTCGGCCGACAACTCGCCATGCGCAGGCCCCTGGTAGATCGTGTAGCCGCCTTCGACGCGACCGCCGTCGGCGCGCGCCGGCAGCATCAGGTTCTTGATGCGCACGTTGGCGAAGGTGCCGCGCATCATCACCTCGTGGTTGCCGCGGCGCGAGCCGTAGGAGTTGAAGTCGGCCGGCAGCACGCCGTTGGCCTGCAGGTACTTGCCCGCGGGCGAGTCGGTCTTGATCGAGCCGGCCGGCGAGATGTGGTCGGTCGTGATCGAGTCGCCGAACAGTGCCATGATGCGCGCGCCCTTGATAGCCGTCGGCGCCGCCTTGGGCTGCTGCGTGAAGCCGTCGAAGAACGGCGGACGCGCGATGTAGGTGCTCTTGGGCCAATCGTAGACCTGCCCGGTGACGCCGGTGATGTCGTTCCACAGCTTGCCGGGGTTGCTCTTGACCTGCGAGTAGTTGGCGCGGAAGGCGTCGGCGTCCATCGCGAACTTCATCAACGCGTAGACCTCGTCGCTGGTCGGCCAGATGTCGCCCAGCCAGACGTCCTTGCCCCCGGTGCCCTTGCCGACCGGCTGCGTCATCAGGTCGACCTTGACGTTGCCGGCGATCGCATAGGCCAGCACCAGCGGCGGGCTGGCGAGGAAGTTGGCCTTCAGGTTCGGGTGGATGCGCGCCTCGAAGTTGCGATTGCCGGACAGCACCGCCGCGGCGACGAGGTCGTTCTCCACGATGGTCTGGTTCAGCTCGGGCGTCAGGTCGCCGGCGTTGCCGATGCAGGTCGTGCAGCCGTAGGCCGCGACGTTGAAGCCCAGCTGTTCCAGCGCCGGCATCAGGCCGGCCTTGGTCAGGTACTCGGTGACGATGCGCGAGCCGGGCGCCAGCGAGGTCTTGACGTGCGGCTTGACGCTCAGGCCCGCCGCGACCGCCTTCTTCGCCAGCAAGCCGGCGGCCAGCATCACGCTTGGGTTGCTGGTGTTGGTGCAGCTGGTGATGGCCGCGATCAGCACGTCGCCGTGGCCGATCTCGATGCCGCTGGCCGTGACCGCGCGCCGCGCCACCTGGTCGGCCGGCAGGTTGTAGCCGTTGGCGGCCGCGGGCGTGACGAGCAGCTCGTCGAACTTCTTGGACAGCTTGCCGATCTCGATGCGATCCTGTGGCCGCTTCGGGCCCGCGAGGCTGGGCGCGACGGTGGACAGGTCCAGCGTCAGCGATTCGCTGAAGTCGATAGCCCCGCTGGCCGGCGTGCCGAACAGCCCCTGCGCGCGGAAGTAGGCCTCAAAGGCCTCGATCTCCTCGTTGGTGCGACCGGTGCCGCGCATGTACTCGACCGTCTTGTCGTCGACCGAGAAGAAGCCCATCGTCGCGCCGTACTCGGGCGCCATGTTGGCCAGCGTCGCGCGGTCGGGCACCGACAGCGACGCGGTGCCGGCGCCGTAGAACTCGACGAACTTGCCCACCACCTTGGCCTTGCGCAGCTGCTCGGTGACGGTCAGCACCAGGTCGGTGGCGGTGACGCCCTCGCGCAGCTTGCCGGTGAATTCGAAGCCGACGACGTCCGGCGTCAGCAGGTAGACGGGCTGGCCTAGCATCGCGGCCTCGGCCTCGATGCCGCCCACGCCCCAGCCGACCACGCCCAGGCCGTTGATCATCGTGGTGTGGCTGTCGGTGCCCACCAGCGTGTCGGGGTAGTAGACCGCCGGCTTGCCGTCGGTGGCCGCCTGCTTGTGCACGCCGCGCGCCAGGTACTCGAGGTTGACCTGGTGCACGATGCCGAAGCCCGGGGGCACGACGCCGAAGGTGTCGAACGCCTGCATGCCCCACTTCATGAACTTGTAGCGCTCGTTGTTGCGCTGGAACTCGATCTTCATGTTGATGTCGAGCGAGTTCTTGTGCGCGTAGTCGTCGATCATCACGCTGTGGTCGACGACGAGATCGACCGGCACCAGCGGCTCGATCGTCTTGGGATTCTTCTTCTGGTTGGCCGCCTCGGTGCGCATGGCGGCGAGGTCGCACAGCAGCGGCACGCCGGTGAAATCCTGCAGCACGACGCGGGCGACGACGAAGGGGATCTCCTCGTTGCGCGCCGCCACGGGCTTCCAGTTGGCGAGCTCGCGCACGTGCTCGGGCGTGATGCGGCGGCCGTCGCAATGGCGCAGCACCGCCTCCAGCACGATGCGGATCGACACCGGCAGCCGGGCGATCTGCGGGAACTCCTGGGTGAGCGCCGGCAGCGAATGGAAGCGGCCGGTGGCGCCCGAAGGCATCTTGAACGTCTGCAGGGCGTGCGCGAACGGCGCGGTCTGGGCCAAGGGCATGTGTTCTCCTCGCAGTGACGCCACTGCTGACAGCGAAGCTGGCATCTTGCCTCAGCCGCGGCGCTTGCTTCATGACCCCGCGCGAGTGTCAGCCGTTTTTACTCGGGTTCGGCCACGGTCGAGCAGCGATCTCGCCACCGGCCTCGAAAACGGGTCCAATGCGCGGGTGAACCCACGAGCCCTCCCATGCCGCTGACGATCCCGCCCGACGAGGTCGAGATCACCGCCATCCGCGCCCAGGGGGCCGGCGGCCAGAACGTCAACAAGGTGTCCAGCGCGGTGCACCTGCGCTTCGACGTGCGCGCGTCCTCCCTGCCCGAGCCGGTCAAGGAGCGCCTGCTCGCGCTGCGCGACAGCCGGATCACCGACGAGGGCGTGCTCGTCATCAAGGCGCAGCAGTACCGCAGCCAGGACCAGAACCGCGGCGACGCGTGGCTGCGGCTGCAGGAGCTGGTCGACTCCGTCGAGAAGCCGCCACGCGTGCGCCGCGCCACCAAGCCGACCTACGGTTCGAAGCAGCGACGGCTCGAAGGCAAGAGCGTGCGGTCGGCGATCAAGGCCGGGCGTGGCAAAGTCACGGAATGACGAAGACGCCCTCGACCGACTCCGCCATCGACCTCGACACGCTGCTGTTCGTCCTGCGCGAACGCCCCGGCGCCAACAAGCCGGACGAAGCGCCGGCGCAGGTCGCGGCGTTCGAGGTGCCGCTGCCCGGCGGCGCGGCCGCGGCGATGGCGCCGGCCTGGTTCGACTTGGTCGGCGACCTGCAGCTGCGCCTGGTGCGCTGCACGCCGGACTACGTCTACACGCTGCACGCCAGCGAACTCGAGGCGCTGAAGCTGGGGCTCGACGAGGCGCTGGCCACGGCTCTGGCCAACCTGCACCGCCTGCACGGGGCGCCCGGCGCGAGCGCCTGGCACAACCTGCAGCGCGTCGGCGGTCGCAGCGAGGACGTGGACAGCGCGTACCTGATGGATCGCGCGTTCTGGCGCGCCCGCCTCGCCGAGCATCCCGACGGCCTGGTCGCCGCCGTGCCGCGCACCGACCTGCTGCTGTTCGCGCCGCTGGCCGACACCGCCTCCGTCGACAGCATGCGCCGCGGCATCCCCGGGCTGCATGCGGGCGGCGGCGACTATCGGCTGTCGTCGGCGTTGTTCCTGTTCAAGGACGATCGCTGGCGCGTGTTCCAGCCCGCGGCACCGAGCCCCGCCGCGGCCTGATTCAACCGGCCGGCCGCACCGCCGCGCGTTCGCCGCGCCTGGGCATCCGCACCACCGCGCCGCCGTCCACCGCCCGGGCGCGCAACTGCCCGCAGCCGCCCTCGACGTCCTGCCCAGCCGACTGGCGCAGCTTGGTCAGCACGCCGCGCTCCTTGAGCGTGCGCGCGATCGCGGCGGCCTTCGCGGGCGCGGGGCGGGCGAAGCCGAGGCCCTCGTTGGTGTTGTACGGGATCATGTTCATCAGCGCGTACTTGCCCTTGAGCAGGCGCACGATGCCGTCGATCTCGTCGTCGCCGTCGTTGACGCCCTCCAGCAAGGTCCACTGGTACTGGATCGGGTAGCCGGTGGCGCGCGCGTAGCGCTCGCCGAGGTCGACCAGTTCGTCGGGCGAGAGGCGCGGCGCGCGCGGCAGCAGCTCGCGGCGCAGCGCGTCCTTGGTCGAGTGCAGCGACAGCGCCAGCGCCGGCTTCACCGGGCCCTGCGGCAGGCGCTCGAACACGCGCGGATCGCCGACGGTGGAGAACACGAGATTCTTGTGGCCGATGCCGCCTGCCGTGCCCAGGAGGTCGATCGCCTCCATCACGTTGTCGAGGTTGTGCGCGGGCTCGCCCATGCCCATGAACACGACCTTCTTGACGAAGCGCTTCGAGCGCGCCAGCGCCACCTGCGCGACGATCTCCGCACTGCCCACCTGGCGCAGCAGGCCGTCGCGGCCGGTCATGCAGAACACGCAGCCGACGGCACAGCCGACCTGCGTCGACACGCACAAGCCGTCGCGCGGCAGCAGCACGCTCTCCACCGTCTGGCCGTCGTTGAGCGCCACCAGCAGGCGCGCCGAGCCGTCCTCGCCGGGATGCTCGGACTGCAGTGTCGCGAGCGCGGCGATATCGGCCGTGATCTCCGGCAACGCGTTGCGCAGCGCGAGCGGCAGGAAGTCCTCGATGCGCCGCTTGCCGGCGTCCTGCGGCTGTGCGTTGACCCACTGGCGCAGCACGCGCGACTCGTGGTCGGGCGAGGCGCCGAGCGCGCGCAGGCGGTGGCGGAGATCGAGGATGCGCATGAAATGGCGGAAGACGGCGAAACCGCCGATTTTCCGTCATCCGCGTCCGCGCGTCACGCGCGGGCGGGCGGCATCAGTGCGCCGGCCCGACCAGCGTCTTCTGCACCCAGCCGCTGACGTTGGACGAATCCACCTGCACGAAGCCGTTCTTCTGGTCGCCGCTGGCGATCAATTCGTCGGTCTTGGTCAGCGTCGCCAGCACCTTGCTGTCCTTGGACGGGCCGCTGTAGACCTTGACGTTGCTGATGCGGGCCATCAGCACCTCGCCGGCCTTCTGCGGCGCGCCGGCGCGGGTGGAGGCGGCGGCGTTGGCGTCGCCCGACTCGCTGTGCGTCTTGATCAGCGACGGGTTGTCGCGGATCGCGATGACGATGTTGTTCCAGTTGTCGAGCAGGCTGGCCGCGATGACCTTGCCCTCGGGCGTGTTGGTGTAGCCGGCGGCCGCGCCGAACGCGGCGCCGGTCCAGCCGAAGCCGCCGACGTCGAAGTCGGTCTTGGTGGCCTTGCCCTCGGCCGCGGCCACCTGGATGCTCGAACGCACGTCGGCGATGATCAGGCTGGTCGAGGCCTCCTTGAACTTCAGGCCGCCGGTGACGCCGCCCAGGCCGAAGCGGCTCAGCGCGCCGCCGATCAGCGTGCCGCCGACGCCGCCGGTGTTGTTGGCGGCGATCTGCACCGCCGGCGTCATCACGAAGTCGGCCGCCTGCATCTGGCCCTTGCCCACGTTGGACTCGCCGCGCAGGTCGCCGCTGTCGGCCAGTGCGCGCTCCTCGCGCAGGTTCTGCATCGCCACGCCGCGCTCGACGACGTCGAAGCAGCCCGAATCCTGCACCATCATGCGGATCAACTGCGCCGGCGAGCCCAGCTGGTACGACGACAGGTAGCCCCAGCCGCCGTTGGGCTCGGCCACGGCCAGCACGCCCAGCTTGTGGCCGCACTTCTCGATGTTGGGCGTCGCCGCGGCGGCCGTGCCGGCGGCCGCCATCAGGGACAGCGCGGCGACGAGCAGGGTCGCGGGCGATTTGGGCAGCGTCGTCATGGCAGGGCTCCTCCGGTGATCTTCGCGAAACAAGTGCCGGAAATTGTGCCACCCGGCTCATCCGTCAGACCCCCTCCGGCGGGGGACTTTCCGGGGATTGACGAACGGCGCCCCTGGACGGCGCCGGCTCGCGACGCCGCGCGCGTCCCGCGGATTTCCCGCTCCGCCGGCCCGATTCGCACCCTGCACTGCAGCGGGCGCCCGTCATCCAGTACCCTTGCAGCTTCGCATTGCCCTCCCGGACAAGCCAGCCCGACATGCGCGCCGTCTTCCCCGATCCCGACCGCCTGAAGCGCTGGGCCACCGCCGTGGCCCTGGCCGCGCTCGCCGTGGCCGTGCAATGGGCGGTGCGGCCGTGGGTGGGCACGAAGATCCCGTTCCTGTTCTTCCTGCCGGCGATCGTCGTGGCCGCCGCGCGTGCCGGCCGCGCCGCGGGACTCTTCGTGACCGCCGCGGGCTTCCTCAGCGCCTGGTTGTGGCTGCTGCCGCCGGATCGCTTCTGGGTCGTCGGCTCCGTCGACAACCTCTCGCTGCTGATCTATTCGATCCTGGGCGTGCTGCTGGCCACGGTGGGCGCGCGCATCCGCGTGACGAGCGCGCGCGCGTCCGCGGCGGAGCAGCGCCTGGTGCTGGCCGGCGAGGACACCGGCATCGGCATCTTCGATCTCGACCTCGTCACGCGCACCGTCTATCTGTCGCCGGCGCTCGCGCTGCTGTGCCGCGTGGAGACCCGCGACGGCGCCGTGTCGCTGGACGAGGTGATGGCCCGGCTGCCGCCGGACGCGGCCATCGAGGTGCGCTCGGAAGTCGCGCGCAAGTTGTCCGAGCGCGCCTCGGGCTACGAACGCGAACTGCGCCTGGGACTGCCCGACGGCCGCGAACGCTGGCTGATGCTGCGCGTCCACATCGTGTGGGCCGGCGACCGCGCGGTGCGCATGCGCGGCGCCTGCATCGACATCACCGAGCGCCGCGCCGTCGACGACCTGCTCGGGCGCACGCAGGCGGAACTCGGCCAGCAGGTCGCCGACCTGCATCGGCTGCACGAGCTCAGCAGCCGGCTGCTCGACACGCGCACCCTCGCCGAGCAGCTGCAGATGATCCTGGTGGCGCTGGCCGACTTCCACGGCGCCCGCCGCGGCCTGCTGACGCTGTTCGACATCGGCTCGGGCACCCTCGGCATCGCCGCCAGCACCGGCTTCACGCCCGACGCCGTCGCGCGGCTGATGCAGACGAGCGGCATCGACGGCGCCTGCGCGATCGCCTGCGCGCACCGCGAGCGCACCGTCATCGAGGACACCGAGGCCGGCGAGGTCGACCCCGGCCTGCGCGCGCTGGCGAGCGAGGAAGGCTTCCGCGCGGTGCACGCCACGCCGCTGATCGGCCAGGACGGCGAGGTGATCGGCGCGATCTCGATCCACCTCGACCGCCCGCACGTGCCCGGCGAGCGCGAGCGCACGCTGGCCGACATCTGCGCCCGCAAGGCAGCCACCTTCATCGAACGCGCCCGCGCGCAGGCTGCCTACCAGGAGTCGCAAGGCCGCTTCCAGGCGGTGCTGGATGCGTCGGCGGTGCCGTTCGTCGTGCTGTCGCCGATCCGCGAGGACTCGAGCGGCGCGATCGTCGACTTCGAGTGGAGCTACGTCAACGCCGCCGCAGCGAAGGCGCTGCGCCGCCCAGCCGACGCGTTCGAGCGCAAGCGCGTGCAGGACGTGCTGCCGGCGCGCTGGGCCAGCAGCGACTCGTTCAACCAGTACGTGGCGGTGGTCAAGACCGACGCGACGCGCGAGTTCGAGGTGCTCGTGCATCACGAAGGCATCGAGCAATGGTTCCGCTGCGTCGCGTCGCCGCTGCGCGGCAGCGTCGCGGTCTGGTTCAACGACATCACCACGCGCAAGAACGCCGAGCACTCGCTGCACGAGGCCGACCGCCGCAAGGACGAATTCCTCGCCACGCTGGCGCACGAGCTGCGCAATCCGCTCGCGCCGATCCGCCAGGCCAGCGCGGTCTCGCGCCTGCCGCAGGCGACGGAGGCGCAGAAGCGCTGGAGCCACGAGGTGATCGAGCGCCAGGTGCGCCACATGGCGCTGCTGCTCGACGACCTGCTGGATGTCTCGCGCATCACGCGCGGCCGCCTGGCGCTGCGCCGCAGCACCAACACGTTGCACGAGATGATCGAGGCGGCCGTCGAGACGGCGCGTCCGCTGATCGACTCGCGCCAGCACGAGCTGGAGATCGTGACGCCGCAGGCGGCGATCCTGATGCAGGCCGATCCGCTGCGCGTCTCGCAGATCGTCGCCAACCTGCTCGCCAACGCCGCCAAGTACACCGACCCGCACGGCCGCATCCGGCTGCTCGCCGCGCTCGACGCCGACGACGTCGTCATCGAGGTCAGCGACAACGGCATCGGCATCGCGCCCGAATCGATGCCCGCCGTGTTCGACATGTTCACGCAGCTGCGCGGCACCGACGACCGGGCGAGCGGCCTGGGCATCGGTCTGGCACTGACCAAGGGATTGGTGGAACTGCACGGCGGCACGATCGGCGTGCGCAGCGAGGGCAGCGGGCGCGGCAGCGTGTTCACCGTGCGGCTGCCGCGCGGCGAGATGCCCGAGCGCACGGCCGCGAGCGGCGACGGCGTGGAGCCGCGCGCCGCGTCGGCGCGCCGCATCCTCGTCGCCGACGACAACCGCGACGCCGCCGAAAGCCTGGCCGCGCTGCTCGAACTCGAAGGCCACGAGGTCACGCTGGCCTATGACGGCGCCGAGGCGCTGCTCGCCTACGAGCGCGTGCGTCCGCAGATCTGCCTGCTCGACATCGGCATGCCGCACCGCACCGGCAACGAGGTGGCCGCGGAGATCCGCCTGCAAAAGAACGGCCACGCGCCGACGCTGGTGGCGATCACCGGCTGGGGCCAGGACGCCGATCGCAACCAGGCGCTGGCCGCCGGCTTCGACCATCACCTGACCAAGCCCGTCGACCCGATCCAGTTGCTGCGGCTCATCGGCGAGGCGCGCGTCGCCGGCGAGCTCGCGCGCGCGTAGCGCGCACGGCGCGCGAGGTTTTGCAACGTCAACGGCACATGTCCGTTTCGACACCAATCGACTAACTCCACGACACGTCCGGTTCGTCCAATGGCCTCACGCAAGCTCGTTGCGGCCAGCACTCAAGGACACACCATGGACGATCACGACAAGGGCCTCGCCCATGACCTCGACACCCTCGGGCGCCGCCGCGTGCTGCTCGGCGCCGCCGGCCTGGCAGCCACCACGCTGCTGACGGTGTGGGGCTGCGGCGGTGGCGGCAGCGATTCGTCGACCGACGCCAGCAGCTCGTCGAGCTCGAGCAGCTCGTCGGGCTCGAGCAGCGGCTCGGCCTCCACCGGCACCTGCGCGGTCAGCGCCGAGGAGACGCAAGGCCCGTTCCCCGCCGACGGCTCCAACACGATCAACGGCACGGTGTCCAACGCGCTGGCGCTGACCGGCATCGTGCGCAGCGACATCCGCTCCAGCTTCGGCACCATGAGCGGCACCGCGGCCGGCGTGCCGACGACGCTGAACCTGACGCTGGTCAACGTCAACGACAGCTGCGCGGCGCTGTCCGGCTACGCGATCTACGTCTGGCACTGCGACCGCGACGGCGAGTATTCGCTGTACGGCGAGACCGACCAGAACTACCTGCGCGGCGTGCAGGAGACCGACGCCAGCGGCGCGGTCACGTTCACCACGATCTTCCCGGCCTGCTACTCGGGCCGCATGCCGCACATCCACATCGAGGTGTACCGCAGCGAGACGACGGCCACGTCGTACACCAACAAGTTGAAGACGACGCAGCTCGCGTTCCCGGTGGACGTCTGCGAGACCCTCTATTCGACGGCCACGGGTTACAGCCAGAGCGTGACCAACCTGTCGCAGATCAGCTTCGCGACCGATCCGGTGTTCTCCGACGGCACCACGACCGAGATGTCCACCGTCACCGGCAGCGTCGCCGACGGCTACACTGTGTCGCTGCAGGTGGGGATCTCGGTCTGAGCGCCGAACGCACCGCCTGCCGCAGAATGCTCGCATGGCAGCACGGGCATCTCGGGTGAGCGCGCGCATGAAGGCGCTGCTGGCGGACACGCTGTTCAAGCGCCTGTTCGCGTTGATGTGGCTGGCGCTCGTCATCAGCCATGCGGTCGCATTCCTGGTCGTCACGCGCAATGGCGGCGGTGGGCGGCTGCCGACGTTCCCGTCGCTGCCGCCGTTCTCGTTCGCGCAGCATGCCGCGCCGCCCGCGAGCGCGGCACGCCCGGACGACGGCGGCCCGCCGGACTGGCGCCATGGCCCGGCCGGCCCGGGCGCCCCGCGCGGGCCGGCCGGGCCGCCGCCGTTTCCCGATCGAGGCGGCATGGGCTCGCCGCCGCCGATGCCGCCCAACGGCGCGATGGGCGGCGGGCCCGGCTCCACGTCGCAAGGCGTCGGCCTGCCGACCTCCGCCGCGTTGCTCGACTACGGCATCCGCCTGCTGATCATCGGCCTGGCGGCGTGGTTCGGCGCGCGCTGGCTGTCGGCGCCGATGCGGCGGCTGCAGGCGGCGTCGCGCACGCTGGGCCAGTCGCTGGCGCGCAACGAGGTGCCGCCGCAGGTCGACGAGCGTGCCGGCACGGTGGAGGTGCGCGAGGCGGCGCACGTGTTCAACGAGATGTCGCGCCAGCTCAGCGACCAGGTGCATTCGCGCGCGCTGCTGGTGGCGGCGATCTCGCACGACCTGCGCACGCCGCTCACGCGCATCCGCATGCGGCTCGAATCCAGCGAAGACGATCCGCTCACGGCGAGATCGATCGCCGACATCCACGAGATGGACGACCTGATCGAGTCCGCGCTGGAGGTGTTCCGCGGCGCCGGCAGCCACGAGGAGGCAATCCAGGTGACCGACGTCAACGCGCTGGTGCAGGCTCTCGTCGACGACCTCGCCGACCTCGGCCAGCCCGTGAGCGTGCAGGGCGAGCCGGCGCCCGCGCTGGTGCAGTCGGCGGGCCTGCGGCGCGTCGTTTCCAACCTGGTCAACAACGCGTTGCGCTACGGCCAGCGCGCCGACGTCAGCGTGCGAGCGCACGGCGACGCGGTGCACATCGTGATCGACGATCAGGGGCCCGGCATTCCGGCGGCGCAGTTCGATGCGGTGATGCAGCCGTTCTACCGTCTCGACACCTCGCGCAACCGGCTGACCGGCGGTAGCGGACTCGGGCTGTACATCGCGCGCGACCTGATCGCGCGCCAGGGCGGCGTCCTGACGCTGGCCAACCGCGCCGAGGGCGGCCTGCGCGCGACGATCGCGTTGAAGCGCGCGTAGGTCTTACTTCACTTCCGCGTCGAAGATGTAGCCCTCGCCGCGGATCGTGCAGATCAACTGCTCGCCGTCCTGCGCGGCCGACAGCTTCTGGCGCAGGCGCGACACCGCGAGGTCGATCGCCCGATCGGCCACGACGACGCCCTGGCCGCGCGTCGCGTCGAGCAACTGGTCGCGCGTGAGCACGCGGCGCGGGCGCTCGACGAACGCGTTGAGCAGGCGGTACTCGGCGCTCGAGAGCGGCACCACCACCTGTTGCGGCGACAGCAGTTGCCGCTTGAGGCGGTCGAAGCGCCAGCCCGCGAATTCGACGGTGCCGTCGCCGCCACCGCCCGGCGCGGAGCGCCGGCGCAGCACGGCCTTGATGCGCGCGACGAGCTCGCGCGGCTCGAACGGCTTGGCGACGTAGTCGTCGGCACCGAGTTCGAGTCCCAGCACGCGGCTGTGCGGATCGCCCTGCGCCGTCAGCATGATCACCGGCAGGTTGGCCGTCTCGGGCCGCTGGCGCAGCGCGGCGCAGATCGCGAGGCCGTCGCCATCGGGCAGCATCACGTCGAGGATCAGCACGTCGATGCCGCCTGGCGACAGCAGCGAGCGCATCTGCGCGGCGGTCGATGCGGCCACGGTCTCGAGGCCGAAGCGTCGCAGGTAGTCGCACACCGATTGCAGCAGTTCGGGGTCGTCGTCGACGACGAGGCAGCGTGTGATGGCCATGGGGTCGTGCGTAGCGCGGCACCGATGACCGCTGGTCTCGAAAGTTCGACGGCAAAGGTACCACGCCCAATCGCACGGCGGATGTGCGCGCGCCTCCTGCTGCGTCGCAGCAAGAGGCGCGCGAGAGCGAACGGAAGGACTAGATGTTTCCGGTCAGCAGCATGATCAGCAGGATCACGACGAGCAGGCCGAACACGCCGCTCGGCGCGTAGCCCCAGCTGCGGCTGTGATTCCACGTCGGCAGCGCGCCGAGCAGCATCAGGACGAGAACGATGAGAAGAATGGTGCCAAGCATGGAATGCTCCTAGACGATGGTGTGGGCCGGTGTGGGCCGGGGGGTACGGCAGCGTTTCGGCAATCCATGGACCAGGGGCCGGAACTGCAGGCGGGCGTACGCAGTTTCCCTCACGGCAAGGCCGAGCAAAAGCGCGGCGATCGGTACAGAATGCCCGGACACAAGAAGACGGAGACAACGAATGGATGCAGTCGCGAGCGGAACCATGGCCCACTACTCCTTCGCGGAGAAGCGCAAGCGCATCTTCGCGATCATGGCCGCCTCGTCGGGCAACCTGGTCGAGTGGTTCGACTTCTACGTCTACGCATTCACGGCGATCTATTTCGCGCCGTCGTTCTTCCCGAAGTCGGACGAGACGGTGCAACTGCTGCAGGCCGCCGCCGTCTTCGCGATCGGCTTCCTGATGCGCCCCATCGGCGGCTGGATGTTCGGCAAGATCGCCGACCGGCGCGGGCGCAAGACCTCGCTGGTGATCTCGGTCGTGATGATGTGCGGCGGCTCGCTGCTGATCGCGATCCTGCCCACCTACTCGCAGATCGGCCTGCTCGCGCCGCTGATGCTGCTGCTCGCGCGCATGCTGCAAGGCCTGTCGGTGGGCGGCGAGTACGGCGCCACGGCCACCTACCTGAGCGAGGTGGCGCTGCGCGGCCAGCGCGGCTTCTACTCGTCGTTCCAGTACGTCACGCTGATCGGCGGCCAGCTGCTCGCGGTGCTGGTGATCTTCCTGATGCAGCGGTTCCTCGACGAGCCCGCGCTGAAGGCCTACGGCTGGCGCATCCCGTTCGTGATCGGCGCGGTCACCGCGGTCATCGCGATGCTGCTGCGCCGCACGCTGCACGAGACGGCGTCGGAGGCCGACCTGCAAAGCAAGGAGGCCGGCAGCTTCTCCGTGATCTGGCGCGACCACCGCGCGGCCTTCCTCACGGTGCTCGGCTACACCGCCGGCGGCTCGCTGATCTTCTACACGTACACCACCTACATGCAGAAGTACCTGATCACCACCGCCCACATGCCCAAGACGACGGCCACCAACATCTCGCTGGTGACGCTGTTCGTCTACATGTGCATGCAGCCGCTGTTCGGCGCGCTGTCCGACCGCATCGGCCGCCGCAATTCGATGATGCTGTTCGGCGGCCTGGGCACGCTGCTGACGGTGCCGCTGATGACGGCCATCGGCAGCGCCAGCAGTCCGGTGATCGCCGGCGTGCTGATCTGCATCGCGCTGGCCATCGTGAGCCTGTACACCTCGGTGTCGGCCATCGTGAAGGCCGAGATGTTCCCGGCGCAGGTGCGCGCGCTGGGCGTGGGCGTCGGCTACGCGATCTCCAACGCGATCTTCGGCGGCTCGGCGGAGTACGTGGCCTTGCAGCTGAAGGACTGGAAGGTCGAGTCGGCCTTCTTCTGGTACGTCACCGCGATGATGGCGATCGTGTTCCTGGTCAGCCTGCGCCTGCCCAAGGTCGCGAGCTACCTGCACACCGATCACTGAGCCCTGCGCGAGAGATACCCAACGGGCCCCGCGAGGCCCGTCCTCCATTCAGGTCCGCGCGACGAAGGAGTTGCACCAGCCCTTGGCCAGCACCGCCTTGCCGGGATAGAGCGGGCACGGGCCGGACGCGTCGCCGACCTTGCCCTGGAACAGCGCGCAGCCGCTGCAGGCCTGGCCGGCGGCGTAGCGGGGGGACTTGGTCTTGTCGACCTTGCTGGCGTCGGCCACGTAGCCCAGCTGCTGGGCCTGCGGGCTCTTCGGATCGACCAGCGGCGGCGGCCCCTCGGCACGCGCCAGCGCGGCGGCGCCGAACAGGGGGACAAGAGCGATGAAACGGCGGCGCGAGGTCATGGTGTTGCCTTCCAGCTGAAGCAGGTGGGTGCCTCGATTGTGTGCGCCCCGCGGCCGCCCGGCATCCCGCGACAGGGATATCCCTCGGGATGGCGATCGCGACGGGTCATGAGCCATGATTGAATAGAGGACAGGCTGCGGGGCATAGCAAGGGCCGCCGCGGTCGCCGGACCGAGCAGATCCTGCGTCAGGGACGGCCCGGAAATCAACCTCTCACCGGAGAGATGCTGCCATGACATCGACCAAACGATTCCCCTGCCGTCCGCTGCTTGCCGCCGTGCCGCTCGCCTTGCTGATGCAGAGCTGTGCGACCGATCCGCACACGGGCGCGCAGTCCATCGCCGGCATCAAGATCAGCGACGATCCGTGCGCCAAGACGGCTACCGTGGTCGGCGGCGTGCTGGGCGCCGTCGCCGGCGGAGTGGTGACGTCGCAGTTCACCAAGAGCACCGACGCGCGCGTGCTGGGCACCGTCGCCGGCGGCGGCATCGGCGCGGCCATCGGCTACAACATCGACAAGCGCCGCTGCGCGCTGTTCGCCATCGCCAAGGAACACAACGCCGAGGTGACCGTCACCTCGGTCGTCGTGCCCAAGGGCGACCTGCCGCCGGCCGCCACGGTGGCGGCCGCCGACGTCACGCCGGCGTCGGCCACGCCGTTCGCGGCGGGCAGCGACACTGCGACGGCGGGCCTGTCGGTCAGCGTCCGCGAGACCGGCACGCAGTTCGAGTCGGGCTCCGCCACGCTCACGCCCGAGGCCGAGTCGCTGTTCCGCGAGATGGCCGACCAGTACTCGTACTCCAAGCAGCAGGCCAAGCTGACCGCCTCGTCCACCGACGACGACAAGGCCGCCGTCGAGGTGCTCAAGACCAAGCGCATCCTGCTCGTGGGCCACACCGACGACTCGGGCAGCACCACCGTGAACGCCAACCTGTCCGAGCGCCGTGCCGCGGCGGTGGCGCGCGTGTTCCAGGGCGAGGGCGTGGCCGCGACCAACCTGTACTACCAGGGCGCCGGCGAGACGCTGCCCATCGCCGACAACCACACCGAGGCCGGCCGCGCGGCCAATCGCCGCGTCGAGATCGTCGACCTGACCGACGACGCCGCGTTCCACAAGTTCCTCGCCTCGCGCCGCCAGACGCTGGCGTTCTACCGTGCGAGCGACGTGCCGCCGACCGACGCCGCCGCCAAGGGCAAGAAGCCGACCAAGGCCACGGGCTTCGTCGACTTCGGCGGCGTGCCCGCCGCCACGCTCACCAGCGCGCCCGATTTCGCCGCCGGTACCGCCAGCGGCGCCACCGACGCCAGCAAGCAGGCGCCGCGGCCCATCGTGCCGACCTGCAGCGCCGACCGTCCGCGCGCGGCCAACGGCGTGAAATCGCTCGCCACGCAGAAGGACCTGCCGATGAGCGACTACGTGCCGGGCCTGTACAACACGTCGTGGTCGGACAACGTCAACGGCAACCTGGTGGGCCTGACCAACGTCGACGTGCCGCGCGACGGCGGCGCCGCCTCGGGCAAGCCCACGCTGTTGATCTGGAAGAACTACAACCCGAAGAAGAAGATGCCCCCGGCCGACTTCCAGGCCAACCCCGACGTCAACATCTACCGCGGCAGCCACGCCATCCTGTACCGCGTGTTCGTCGGCGGCCCGATGAAGTGCATGGACGTCTGGTTCCCGTACACCGACACCGGCGAGTCGCGCAACTCGAACCTGTTCTACGACCGCCAGCAGTCGCTGTACGTGAGTTCGTTCGAGCTGAAGTCCCTCAGCGCCGGCGCGCAATGAACGGCTGACGGCGCCGCGTCGCCGCTTCGCGCCACTTCGCGCGGGCGGACTGCTTTTGCGGCGGGCGCCGTTCTTGCCATGCGGTCGGGCTAGACTCAACGCAACAATGGCCGACCCCGCACCCGTCTCCGACGCCGCACCCGCCGCCTGCTCCGCGCTCGCGGCCGGACTCTGGCGTTGCCGCGGCTGCAACGCGGTGTGCGTGCCGCCGCCCGCGGCGCGCGAGCAGGGCCGCGCGCGCTGCCCGCGCTGCGACGCCGTCGTCCATCCCCGCCTGCCCGACTCGATCGCCCGCAGCTGGGCCTTCCTGCTCGCCGGCACCGCGCTGTACCTGCCGGCCAACCTGTTGCCCGTCACCAGCACCGCGGCCATCGGCGGGCGCCAGAACGACACCATCTTCAGCGGCATCGTCTACTTCTGGAAGGACGGCTCGTACGGCCTGGCGGTGCTCGTCTTCGTGGCCAGCATCCTGGTGCCGATGACCAAGCTGCTGCTGCTGTCGCTGCTGCTGATCTCGCTGCAGCGCCACGACCGCCGCTGGGCCGTGCGCCGGCTGAAGGCGTGGCGCGTGCTGGAGCTGATCGGCCGCTGGTCGATGCTCGACATCTTCGCCATCACGATGCTCGCCGCGCTGGTGCAGGTGGAAAGCCTCGCCGAACTGACGCCCGGGCCCGGCGCGATGGCCTTCGGCGCGGTCGTCGTGCTGACGATGCTCTCCACCCAAAGCTTCGATCCTCGCCTGCTGTTCGACAAGCCGGAAGGCGAGGTCGCGACCATGCCGCCACAACTCACCGACCCTGCCGGAGACGCGCCTTGAGTGCCCCAGAACAACCGCGCGACGACGCCCCGACGCCTGCGTTGACGCCCGCGCCCGAGGCGACGACGGCGCCGCCCGAGCTGCCGCGTCCCGTCATCGCGCGCCGCGCGCACTATTCGCTGTGGCTGGTCTGGCTGGTGCCGCTGGTAGCCGTGATCATCGGCGTGACGCTGGGCGCGCGCTCGATCCTCAATCGCGGCCCGACGATCACGATCTACTTCCACAACGCCGAAGGCCTCGAGGCCAACAAGACGCACATCAAGTACAAGGACGTCGACGTCGGCATCGTGCGGCGCGTCGCGCTGACGAAGGATCACCGCGAGGTCGAGGTCACGGCCGAGATGCGCGGCAACTCGGGCATCGAGAACCTGCTGGTCACCGACACCCGCTTCTGGATCGTGCGACCGCGCATCGGCGCCGCGGGCGTCAGCGGCCTGGGCACGCTGCTGTCGGGCGCCTACATCGGCATGGACGCCGGCCGCAACGCCACCGAGCAGCGCGAGTTCGAGGGCCTGGACGTGCAGCCCGCGATCACCGCCGACGTGCCGGGCCGCCAGTTCACGCTGATGGCCGACGACCTCGGCTCGCTGGACATCGGCTCGCCGATCTACCTGCGCCGCGTGCCGGTGGGCCAGGTGCTCGCGTACGCGATGCAGCCGGACGGGCGCCACATCAAGTTCACGATCTTCATCACGGCGCCGTACGACCGCTTCGTCAGCGCGCACAGCCGCTTCTGGCATGCGAGCGGCGTCGACGTCGACTTGGGCGCGCAAGGCCTGCACGTGCAGACGCAATCGGTGGTGAGCGTGCTGGCCGGCGGCGTCGCGTTCCAGGATCTGCCCGACCCCGACGCCTCCGCGCTGGCCACGCCGCCCGAGGCGCCCGAGAGCACGCAGTTCACGCTCTATGCGCAGATGTCCGACGCGCTGAAGCTGCCGGACTCGCAAGGCTTCGACTACCGGCTGCTGTTCGAGAGCTCCGTGCGCGGGCTCGCGGTAGGCGCTCCCGTCGAATACCGCGGCCTGCCGATCGGCGAGGTGACGCGCATCTCTGTCGATGGCAAGCCGGACGAGAGCAATCCCGAACCCAGGATCGCGGTGGACGTGCGCGTGTATCCGCAGCGGCTGCCGACGATCAACAAGTCGGGCCCCGAGGACATGACGCTGGACGACCAGAAGAAGCGCATCGACCCGATGGTCAAGCGCGGCTTCCGCGCGCAGCTCAAGAGCGGCAGCCTGCTCACCGGGCAGCTGTATGTGTCGCTCGATTTCGTCAAGGACGCGCCGGCCGCGCACATCGACTGGACGACCACGCCGCCGACCATGCCCACCGCGCCGGGCGGATTCGACGACCTGCAGGCCTCGCTGTCGTCACTCGCCAAGAAGCTCGACGCGATCCCGTACGACCAGCTCGCCGGCGACCTGCACAAGGACCTGGCCGACCTCGACACCAGCCTGAAGAAAGTCGACTCGCTGATGGATCACCTCGACACCGGCGTCGTGCCCGAGGCGCAGAAGACGCTCGCCGACGCGCGCAAGGCCGTCGACGACCTGCGCAAGACGCTGGGCACCGTCGACCAGACCGTCGGCCCGCAGGCCACCAACGCGCTCAGCGAGGTCTCGAAGGCCGCGGCCTCGTTGAACAACCTGGCCGAGTTCCTGAAACGACATCCGGAGTCGCTGCTCAAGGGCACGCCGGACGATCCGAAATGACCATGACACGCCTGTTCCTGCTCTCGGCGCTGGCGCTCGTCGCCGGCTGCTCCACGCCGCCCGATTACTACCACACGCTGCGTCCGGCGGTCGTGTCAACGGCCGTGCCCGCGAGTGCGCACGACGCGCAGCGCCTGCTCGCGATCGGGCCGGTGACGGTGCCGGACTCGCTGGCGCGCGACGAATGGGTGGTGCGCACCGGCGACACCGGCGCGATGATCTACGACCACCAGCTATGGACGCAGGGCCTGGCCGCGGACGTCGCGCAGTCGCTGGTGGACTACCTCAATGGCGGCACGCTGCCTGAAGGCCTGTGGGCCGACGCCGGCCCCACCGGTTCGGGCAGCGGCGCCGATCTCGAACGCCCGGCGCCGCTGCGCGTGCGCGTGCAGGTGCTGCGCCTCGACTCGATCCTCGTGCCCAGCCCGGCCGTCAGCGACCAGGTGCGCTGGACGATCGAATGCCTGCCGTCGGATCCGGCGCTGGGCCCGGTGGACGCCGGCCGCTACCGCACCGTGCGCACCGCGGTGCGTGACGCCGCCGGCCCGGCACCGGCCGCCAACGCGAGCATCGCGGAGCCGCAGCAGCGCTTCGACCGCGTCGCCCGCGCGCACTCGGAGACCGTGCGCCTGGTGGCCGAGGACGTCGCCGCCGCGTTGCGCGCGAGCAGTGCCGAACGCGCGCAGGTCTGCATCACCGGACACTGAGATGTTCGAGCGCTTCCGACGCGCAAGGGCCGGCCACGGTTCGCCGCGTCATCTTGCGCAGTCGGCACTGGACGACGGCGTCGACGCGCTCGCGCCGCGCGTCCCGCTGGCCACGCTGCGCGACGACCTGATCGCCTGCGAGGAGTGCGACGCGCTGCACCGCCGTTCCAGCGTCGACGGCGTCGGTGAAGAAACCAACGAGGTCGTGCCCTCCGGCCGCCACTACGAATGCCGACGCTGCGGCGCGACGCTGGGCCTGGCGCGCCACGCCACCTTCGACCTGCCGCTGTCGCTCGCGCTGGCCGGCCTCGTGGCGCTGGCCATCGCGCACTTGAACAACATCCTGGTCATCGACATCCAGGGCCAGGTGCGCAGCGCCACGCTGTGGGGCGCCGCCTGGACGCTCTACGACGAGGGCGCGTGGTTCATGTGCGGCCTGGTGCTGTTCACGACGCTGCTGAACCCGCTCATCGAGATGGGTGCCGTCGTCTACGTGCTGCTGCCGCTGCGCGCGGGCCAGCAGGCGCGCGGCCACGACGTCGTGCTGCGCGCGATGCAGGCCGTGCGGCCGTGGGTGATGGTGGAGGTGTTCATGCTGGGCGTACTGGTCGCCTTCGTGAAGCTCAACGGGCTGGCCAGCGTGATTCCCGGCCCGGGGCTGTGGGCGTTCGGCGCGGTGATGATCCTCGCCGCGGCGATGGCCTCCGCGTTCGACCACGAACACGTGTGGGCGTCGACGGCGCGGCTGCGCGCACGCTCTCGCGCCGCCCATTGACAAGGCAGGGCCGCGTCTCGCCGGGAAGGCCGCCGATCGGTCGCCGCGACGTGCCAATTCCGTGAAAAGCCGGCAAATCCCCTGAGCACGTGAGGTTGATACGGGAAAGTATTACTTTTGCTCGACCGTCGGCCGATATGCCGGAAGCAGCGCACAAAGCTGCCCCATCGGAACCGAACCTCATGACCTCTGTCTCATCCCGCGGCCCGTCGCTCGGACGCCGCCTGACCGCCGCCTTCGGCGCCACCCTATGTCTCGCGCTGCTGGGCTCCGGCTACGGCGTATACGCGCTCAACGAGTCCGCGCTGCAGACCCGGAGCATCGTCGAACAGGACGTCGTCACCGAACGGCTCGTCGCGGAGTGGTATCGCAACGTCGCGATGTCGGTGCGCCGCACCACGGCCATCGCCGTCAGCGCCGATCCGACGCTGGCCGACTTCTTCGCGGCGGACTCCGCGACCGCGACCAAGTCGTCCAACGAGTTGCAGGAAAAGATCGGCAAGCTGCTCGACGCCGACGACGAGAAGGCCGTCTTTGCCGAGATCGTGGACGTGCGCAAGGACTACGTCGCCACCCGCGACGCCGTTTCCGCCGCCAAGAAGGCCGGCGACGCGGAAGGGGCGCGCAAGCTGCTCGACGAGAAATACCTGCCGGCGTCCGTCCACTACCAGGAGTCGCTGCAGAAGCTCTCGTCCATCCAGGCCGCATCCATCGATCGCGCGGGCGCCAGCATCCAGGCCGAGAACCGCAATGCGCGGATCGCCCTGCTCGTGTTCGGTGCGGCCTCTCTGATCCTCGGCGGCCTGCTCTCGGCCTGGCTGGTGCGCAGCATCACGCGCCCGATCCAGCGCGCCGTCGACGCGGCCGACCGGATCGCCGACCTGGACCTGACCGACACCATCGCCTCGCATGACCGCGACGAGACCGGACGCCTGCTGAAGGCGCTCGCATCGATGCAGGGTTCGCTCAGGACGCTGGTGACGCAGGTGCGCAGGTCCACCGACAGCATCGGCGTCGCATCCGCGGAGATCGCCGACGGCAACATGGACCTGTCGTCGCGCACCGAGGAGGCCGCGTCGAGCCTGCAGCAGACCGCCGCGTCGATCGAACAGATGAACGGCACCGTGCAGAACTCGGCGCAGAGCGCACGCGCCGCCAACGAGCTCGCCGCCTCCGCGGCCGACGTCGCGATGCGCGGCGGCGAGGTCGTGGCGCGCGTCGTCACGACGATGGAGGAGATCAACGGCTCGTCGCGCCAGATCGCCGACATCATCGGCGTGATCGACGGCATCGCGTTCCAGACCAACATCCTCGCGCTGAATGCGGCGGTCGAGGCGGCGCGCGCCGGCGAGCAGGGCCGCGGCTTCGCGGTCGTGGCGTCCGAGGTGCGTTCGCTCGCGCAACGCAGCGCGGCGGCCGCCAAGGAGATCAAGAGCCTGATCGGCGCGTCCGTCGACCGCGTCGAGGTCGGCACGCGGCTGGTGGCCGATGCCGGCTCGACGATGAGCGAGGTCGTGGACGCGGCCAAGCGCGTCTCGGCCATCATCGCGGAGATCACGAGCTCGGCGGCCGAACAGAGCCAGGGCATCGGCCAGGTCAACACGGCGGTCACGCAGCTCGATCAGGTGACCCAGCAGAACGCCGCGCTCGTGGAGGAGTCCGCCGCCGCGGCGGAAAGCCTGAAGCTGCAGGCGCAGCAGTTGTCGGAGACCGTGCAGCGCTTCCGCATCGAGGCCTGATCAGGTCACGCGATAGGCGCCCAGGCTCGCGTAGCGCGTGAGCCAGCGATAGGTCGTCGTGAAGCCGGGCCAGTTGACCGTGTGGCGGCCGTTCGCGTCGACGTACCAGTTCGCGCAACCCGCGAACACGCTCCGTTGCGAGCGCCGCTGCACGCGGGCGTTGTAGCGCTCGAACGGCGGCGACTCGACCTCGATCGTGCGGCCCCGCTCGTCGCGCAGCCGGCGCAGGCAGCGCATCACGTGCGCGATCTGGCTCTCCAGCATGAACACGATCGAGTTGTGGCCCAGGTTGGTGTTGGGGCCGTACAGCATGAAGAAGTTCGGGAAGCCCGGCACCGTGATGCCCAGCCAGGCCTCGGCGCCGTTCGCCCATGCCTCGTTGAGCGGGCGTCCGCCGCGACCGCGGATCTCCATCGGCGCGAGGAACTCGCTGGCGGCGAAGCCGGTGCCCAGCACGATCGCGTCGACCTCGATCTCGCGCCCGCCCGCGACGCGCACGCCCGCGGGCGTGACGCCTTCGATGGCCTCGGTGACGAGTTCGACGTTGGGCCGCGACAGCGCCGGCAGCCAGTCGCTGGAGATCAGGACGCGCTTGCAGCCGATCGGGTAGTGCGGCGTCAGCCGTTCGCGCAACGCGGCGTCCGGCACCTGCTGTTTCAGCAGCTTGCGCGACGCCCTGCCGCCGACCAGGTCGATCGCCCACGGCAGCCGCGTGAAGCCGACGGCGCGCGAGTCGTGCTCGAGGTAGATCAACGCGCGATGCGCGGCCATCAACCAGGGCCAGCGCGCGAAGCGGCGGCGTTCGCGATCGCCGTAGGCGCGATCGGCCCGCGGCAGGACGTACGCCGGCGTGCGCTGGAACACGGTCACCCGCGCGGCTTCGCGCGCGAGCTCGGGCACGAACTGGATCGCCGACGCGCCGGTGCCGATCACGGCGATGCGCTGGCGCTTCAACGGGACGTCATGCCGCCATTGCGCCGAATGGAAGACCGGGCCGCCGAACGTGCCGAGCCCGGGCAACGCCGGAATCGCGGGACGGCTCAGCAACCCCACCGCGCTCACGAGCGCCCGCGCGTGACCCGTGCACGCGCGGCCCTGCGCGTCGCGCCAGTCGACGCGCCACGACGCGGCGGCTTCGTCGAAGGATGCCGCGATCACCTCGCAGCCGAAGCGGATCTTGTCGCGCACGCCGTACTTGCCGGCGCAGCGGCGCAGGTAGGCGAGGATCTCGGCCTGCGGCGAATAGGTGCGCGACCAGTCCGGGTTCGGCTCGAAGGAGAACGAGTACAGGTGCGACGGGATGTCGCAGGCCGCGCCCGGGTAGGTGTTCTCGCGCCAGACGCCGCCGACGTCCCCGCCCTTCTCGAGCAGCAGCACGTCGTGCTCGCCCGCGCGGCCCAGTTCGATGGCCATGCCCAGGCCGCCGAAGCCGGCGCCGATGATGAGTACCGCCCAAGGGTTCGCGTCGGTGCCGCGTTCGGGTTCGTCCATGATCCGGACTTTAGGGACGCGTCGCGATCGGCGCGACGTGGATATCCCGCGGAAGATCAGCGCGGCGTCAGCCCGCCAATGTCGGCCAGCAGGCTGTACGACTTGCGGCGTGCGGCCGCGTCGAAGATCGCCGACACCACCATCAGCTCGTCGGCACCGCTGTACCCGGCGAAGCGCTCGAGGCCCTGGCGCACGGTGTCGGGCGAGCCGACCACGGAGCACGCGAGCATGCTCTCGGCCATCTGCTTCTCGGCAGGCGACCAGTAGGTGTCGATGTCGTCGATGGGCGGCTGCTGCGGGCCGGGCCGGCCGCGCCGCAGGTTCGCGAACGACTGCTGGTGCGACGTGAACAGGCGCCTCGCCTCGGCGTCGGTGTCGGCCACGACCACGTTGACGCCGGCCATCGCATACGGCGCCTGCAGTTGCTCCGACGGCTTGAACAGATGGCGGTACAGCTCCATCGCCTGCGTCAGCGCGTCGGGCGCGAAGTGCGACGCGAACGCGTACGGCAGGCCCAGCGCGGCGGCCAGCTGCGCGCCGTAGGTGCTCGAGCCGAGGATCCACAGCGGCACCTCGAGGCCGGCGCCGGGCACGGCCTGCACCGTCTGGCCAGCGCGCACCGGCTGGAACAGCGACTGCAGCTCCTGCACGTCTTCGGGGAAGTTCTCGGCGTTGCGCGGATCGCGTCGCAGCGCGCGCACGGTCGTCTGGTCGGTGCCCGGCGCGCGGCCGAGGCCGCAGTCGATGCGTCCCGGGTACAGCGACGCCAGCGTACCGAACTGCTCGGCGATCACCAGCGGCGAGTGGTTGGGCAACATGATGCCGCCCGAGCCGACGCGGATCTGCGACGTGCCCTGCGCGAGGAAGCCGATCACCACAGCCGTCGCCGCGCTCGCGATGCCCGTCATGTTGTGGTGCTCGGCCACCCAGTAGCGTTTGTAGCCGAGCTTCTCCGCGTGCTGCGCGAGCACCAGGCTGGCACGCAGCGCATCACCGGGCGTGGAGCCCTGCTGCACGGGCACGAGGTCGAGGACGGACAGCTTCGGGAACTTCAGGGACGAGGTCGAGGGCATCGGATTCACGGGAACGGAGACGGAACCCGTACCTTACGACGCAACGTGAGACCGAGGCGGCGGCAGGGAGGAAGGATCCGAGGGCGCGTTGCGCGGTTCATCGGTGTCAGGTCTTGCAGTGCAACGGTGTCAGGTCTTGCACTGCAACGAGACAACTGCGCATGTCGCGTAGCGGGGTCAACGGTGTGAAAAGCGGTGTCAGGTCTTGCAATGCAACGCGCACAGCCCTCCTGTCCGCGGCTGGCACCCTCGCGTTGCACTGCAAGACCTGACACCGTTGCACTGCAAGACCTGACACCGTTCTTGGACACCGCCCTTGACGCGTCGCAGAAGGCAGAGCTTCAGGCCGGCTTGGCCGGGCTCGTGGTCGAGGCCGTCGGCGCGGGCGCGCCCTCGCCCCAACCGCCGCCCAGCGCCTTGATCAGGCCGACGGTGGCCTGGTACTGAGCGGCCCGCACCTGCACCGCGACGCGGCGGTTGGCCAGTTCGCTGCGGCGCGCGTCCAGCAGCTCGAGCTGGCTGACGAGACCGTTGCGATAGCGGGCGTCGGACAGCACCGTCGCGCGCGTCGAGGCGTCGACCGCCACCTTCTGCGCGCCAGCCTGGTCGGCCAGCAGGCGCAGCGAGGCGAGCTGGTCCTCGACGTCGCGGAACGCGCCCAGCACCTGCTCGCGATAGCTGGCGGCGGCGATGTCCCACTGCGCGTTGGCGGTCTGCATGCCGGCCTCGCGGCGACCGCCGTCGAAGACGGGCAGCGACATCAGCGCGCCGATGCCCCAGGCCCGCGCCGACCACTTGAACAGGTCGCCGAGGTCGGTCGACGCGTAGCCGCCGTTGGCGGTCAGCGCGACGTCCGGGAACCACGCGAGGCGCGCGACGCCGGCGCGCGCCTCGGCGGCCTGCATCGACAATTGCGCGGCCGCGACGTCGGGACGGCGCGCCAGCACCGTGCTCGGGACGCCGGCCGGCACGCCCGGCAGCACACCGGTCCAGTCGCCGGGCGCCAGCGCGAACTGCGTCGGCAGCTCGCCCAGCAGCACAGCCAGCGCGTGCTCGTGCAACGCGCGATCGCGATCGAGCGCGAGCGCCTGCGAGTTCGTCGACGCCACCTCGGCCTGCACGCGCGCGAGGTCCAGCTCGGCGACGTCGCCGGCCGCGTAGCGGCGCTCGGTCAGCCGCAGCGTGTCTGCGTAGGCCGCCACCGTCTGGCGCACGATCTCGCGTTCGGCGTCGAGCGCGCGCAGCTCGAAGTAGGCCTGCGCGACGTCCGACTGCACGACCAGCCGCGTGCTTTGCAGCGCGGCCTCGCGCGACTGCTCGTCGAGCCTGGCGGCGTTGCGGGTCTTGGTGAGCTTGCCGAAGAAGTCGGGCTCCCACGAGGCTGCCAGTCCGGCCTGGCCCAGGTTCTCGGCCGCGCCCGGCGCCGCACCGAAGCCGGGCTGGATGGTGGCGCGCGAGACGCCCAGCTGCGCGCCGACCTGCGGCAGCAGGTCGGCCTGCGCGTCGCGCAGCAGCGCGCGCGCTGCAAGCACGCGCGCCGAGGCCTGCTGGATGTCGGTGTTGTTGGCGGCGGCGCGCAAGACGAGGTCGTCCAGCACCGGATCGGAGAATACCGTCCACCACATGCCGCGCGGCTGCGCCTCGGCCGGGCCGACGTTGGCGAAGCGGGCGCCGCCGTCCTCCTTGAACGCCACCGGGGCGGCAGGCGCAGCGGCCGGCGTGAAGGTCGACGTGCTGGCGCAGCCTGCGAGCACCAGGGCTGCGACCAGCGGGATCAGCGATGTCTTGAGAAACGAGGTCATGATTTTTCCTTTGCGACGACGTGCGCGACCGCGGCCGCGCACGTCACTTCGTCATTCGTCTTGATGGCGCGGAGCCGCGAGCACCGGCTGCGCGCCGAAGCCACCGCTCGCGCCGCCATGGCTCGGGTGCAAGTCGACGCCCGGAGCCTCGACGTCATGCGGGATCTCGCCGTGCTGCTTGAGCGGACGATTGCCGGTCAGCGCACGCAGCAGCACGTAGAACACCGGCGTCAGGAACAGGCCGAACGCGGTCACGCCGATCATCCCGAAGAACACCGCGACGCCCATCGCGTGGCGCATCTCGGAGCCGGCGCCCGACGACAACACCAGCGGCAGCACGCCCATCACGAACGCCATCGACGTCATCAGGATCGGACGCAGGCGCAGGCGGCTGGCCTCGATCGCGGCGCGCAACGGCGTTCGCCCGGCGAATTCGAGCTCGCGCGCGAACTCCACGATCAGGATCGCGTTCTTCGCACTCAGGCCCACCAGCACCATCAGGCCGATCTGCGTGAAGACGTTGTCGTCTCCATGCGTGAGCCACACGCCGGTCATCGCGGCGAGCAGGCCCATCGGCACGATCATCAGGATGGCCAGCGGCAGCGTCAGGCTCTCGTACTGCGCGGCGAGCACCAGGAACACGAGCAGGATCGAGATCGGGAAGATCAGCACGGCGGAGTTGCCGGCGAGGATCTCCTGGTAGGTCAGGTCGGTCCACTCGTAGGTGACGCCCGGGGGCAGCGTCTCCGCGGCGATGAGCGCGATGGCGTCCTTGGCCTGGCCCGACGAATAGCCGGGGGCCGGGCCGCCGTTGACGTCGGCGGCGAGGAAGCCGTTGTAGCGCATCGCGCGTTCGGGGCCGAACGTGGGCGTGACCTTCATCAGCGCCGACAGCGGCACCATCTCGCCGGTGTTCGAACGCACCTTCAGCAGGCCGATGTCCTCGGCGCGCGCGCGGAACGCGGCGTCCGCCTGCACGCGCACGGAGTACGTGCGGCCGAACTTGTTGAAGTCGTTCGCGTACAGGCTGCCGAGGTAGATCTGCATCGTGTCGAAGATGTCCGTCACCGGCACGCCCAGCTGCTGCGCCTTCGTGCGGTCGATGTCGGCGTACAGCTGCGGCACGTTGACCTGGAAGCTCGAGTACATGCCCGCGAGTTCCGGCGCCTGGTAGGCCTTGGCCATGAAGGCCTTCAGCGCGGCGTCCATGCCGGCGATGCCCACCGAGCCGCGGTCCTCCAGTTCCAGCTTGAAGCCGCCCGTCGTGCCGATGCCCTGCACCGGCGGCGGCGGGAACATCACGACGAAGGCCTCCTGGATGCCGGCGAACTGCTGGTTCAGCTGCTGCGCGATCGCGCCGGCGCTCAGGTTCGCGCTCTTGCGCTTGTCGAAGTCGTCCAGCGCGACGAACACGATGCCGGAGTTCGAGCTGTTGGTGAAGCCGTTGATCGACAGGCCCGGGAACTGCACCGCGTGCAGCGCGCCCGGCTGCTTCGCGACGATGTCGCCCATCTTGCGGATGACGGCCTCGGTGCGATCCAGCGTCGCGCCGTCGGGCAGTTGCGCGAAGCCGATCAGGTACTGCTTGTCCTGCGGCGGAACGAAGCCGCCCGGCACCAGCTTGAACAGGCCCAGCGTCGAGGCCGCGAGCACCGCGTAGACGACGATCATCACCGTCTTCTTCGAGATCGCCTTCGTCACGCCGCCGCTGTAGGCGTCGGCGCCGCGATGGAACACGCGGTTGAACGCGGCGAAGAAGCGGCCCAGCACGCGATCCATGCCGCGCGTGAGCGCGTCCCTGGGCGCATCGTGGCCCTTCAGCAGCAGCGCGGCGAGCGCGGGCGACAGCGTCAGCGAGTTGATCGCCGAGATCACCGTCGAGATCGCGATGGTCAGCGCGAACTGCTTGTAGAACTGGCCGGTGAGGCCCGTGATGAACGCCAGCGGCACGAACACGGCGACGAGCACCAGGGCGATCGCGATGATCGGGCCGGAGACCTCGCGCATCGCGCGGTACGTCGCCTCGCGCGGCGTCAGGCCGTTCGAGATGTTGCGCTCCACGTTCTCGACGACCACGATCGCGTCGTCGACGACGATGCCGATCGCCAGCACCAGGCCGAACAGGCTCAGCGCGTTGATCGAGAAGCCGAACACGCTCATGACGCCGAACGTGCCCACCACCGCGACCGGCACGGCCAGCAGCGGGATGATGGACGCGCGCCAGGTCTGCAAGAACAGGATCACGACCAGCACCACCAGCGCGATGGCCTCGAGCAGCGTGTGCACCACCGATTCGATGGATGCGCGCACGAACTGCGTCGGGTCGTAGACGATCTCGTACTTCACGCCGTCGGGCATGGACTTCTGCAGGTCGGCCATCTCGGCGCGCACGCCGTCCGAGATCGCGATCGCGTTGGAGCCCGGCGCCGCGAAGATCGGGATCGCGACGGCTTCCTTGTTGTCCAGCAGCGAGCGCAGCGAGTAGTCGGCGGCGCCGAGCTCGACGCGAGCGATGTCGCGCAGGCGCGTGACGGCGCCGTCGGCGCTGGTCTTGACGATGATGTCGCCGAACTCCTCTTCCGTCTGCAGGCGGCCCTGCGCGTTGACCGACAGCTGCACGTCGATGCCGTGCAGGTTGGGCGACGCGCCGACGATGCCGGCCGCGGCCTGCACGTTCTGGCCGCGGATCGCGGCGACGACGTCGCTCGGCGACAGGCCGCGGTTGGCGACCTTCTGCGGGTCCAGCCAGACGCGCATCGAGTAGTCGCCCGAGCCGAACAGCTGCACGTCGCCGACGCCCTGCACGCGCGCGAGGCGATCCTTGACGTTGAGCACCGCGTAGTTGCGCAGGTAGGTCATGTCGTAGCGACCGGTCGGCGACAACAGGTGGACGACCATGGTCAGGTCGGTCGATGCCTTGATCGTCGTGATGCCCAGCGTACGCACCTCCTCGGGCAGGCGCGGCTCGGCCTGCGCGACGCGGTTCTGCACCAGCTGCTGCGCCTTGTCGGGGTCGGTGCCCAGCTTGAAGGTGACGGTCAGCGTCATCACGCCGTCGGTGGTGGCCTGGCTGCTCATGTAGAGCATGCCTTCGACGCCGTTGATCTGTTCCTCGATCGGCGTGGCCACCGTCTCGGCGATCACCTGCGGGTTGGCGCCCGGATAGTTGGCGCGCACGACGATGGACGGCGGCACGACGTTCGGGTATTCGGAGATCGGCAGACCGCGCACGGCGATCAGGCCGCCGAGGAAGATCAGCAGCGACAACACGCCGGCGAAGATCGGCCGGTCGATGAAGAATTTGGAGAGATTCACGAGGTGCTCCCGGGAGTGTGGGAAGGCGCGGCCGCGCGCCGTGGCGCGGGCCGTTGTGCGTTCTTCTTGGAGATCAGTTCTTGGTGTCGTCGGCGGTCTTCATCGCGACCATCTGCGGCGCGATCAGGGAACCGGGGCGAACACGCTGCAGGCCGTTGACGACCACCCGCTCGTTCGGCTTCAGGCCCGACGTGACGATGCGCAGCCCGTCGACGTTGGCACCCAGCGTCACTTCGCGGTAGTTCGCCTTGTCGTCGGCACCGACGACCATCACGAACTTCTTGTTCTGGTCGGTGCCGACCGCGCGTTCGTTGATCATCAGCGCCGGTTCGGCCTTGACCGTGCCCATGCGCAGGTGCGCGAACTGGCCCGGCATCAGCGCGCCGTCGGCGTTGTCGAACACCGCGCGCACGCGCACGGTGCCGCTCCGCGCGTCGACCTGGTTGTCCACCAGTTGCAGGTGGCCCGCGATCGGCGTCGCGGCATCGCCCACGGTGCCCATCTGCACCGGGATCTTCTCGATCTGCGCGCGCGCGCTCGCGCCCGCGGGCAGCTCGCTCAGCGCGCGCGTGACGACCTGTTCGTCGGCGTCGAAGCTCGCGTAGATCGGGCTGACCGACACCAGCGTCGTCAACACCGGCGCACCCGGGCCGGCGGCCACGAGGTTGCCGGTGGTGATCTCCAGCTTGCCGACGCGGCCCGAGACTGGCGCGCGCACCTGCGTGTAGCCCAGGCTCAGTTGAGCCGTCTGCAGCTCCGCCTTGGCCGAGCGCAGGTTGGCGTCGGCCTCGCTCTGCGCGTTGAGGCTGTCGTCGTACTCGCGCTGCGAGATCGCATGGTCCTCGAGCAGGTGCTTGGAGCGCTCGTAGTTGCTCCTGGCGTTGGCCAGGCGCGATTGCGCGGCGAAGACCTGTGCGTCGGCGCGGTCGACGTCGGCCTGGTACGGCGCCGGGTCGATCGTCAGCAGCAGGTCGCCGGCCTTGACCAGCGCGCCTTCGCGGAAGTGCACGGCCTCCACGGTGCCGGCGACGCGCGAGCGGATGTCGACGCGCTCGACGGCCTCCAGCCGGCCGGAGAACTCGTTCCAGGTCGCCACGTCGCTCTGCACGACGGTGGCGACGGACACCGGCGTCGCCTGCACGGCGGGCGATGGCGTGGCGACGGCCGGACCGGACTGGAACATGAACACGGCGGCGAGGGAAGCGGCGAGGGCCGTCAGCGTGGTGCCGGCCACCCAGAGGCGGCGGCGAGCTTTGAGCGGAACCTGGTTCATGGGAACTCCTGAATTGCTGCGGGATCGAAGAAAGTGAGTGCTCGGGAACTTTTGGACAAAGCAGCGGCTGGACCAGGCATTGCCTGGCTTTTTGCTGACCGACCGTGAAAGTTTTATCGTAGCGATCGCTACGACATATGGCACAATGTAGCCAAGCCGCAAGGGCACGTCAACAGATTTTCGTATCGATCGCTATGAAAAAGACGAATGAGACATCGGACTCCGATGCGGTCGGCCTCGCAGACGCACCGGAAGCCAGTACCGCCGCCCCGTCCAAGGCGCCTCGCAAGCCGCGCGGCCGGCCGCTGTCGTTCGATCGCGACGCCGCCCTCGAGACCGCGATGCATGTGTTCTGGGAGCGCGGCTACGAGGCCGCGTCGATCGCCGACCTGACGTCCGCGATGGGCATCACGCCGCCCAGCCTGTACACCGCGTTCGGCGACAAGGAGCAGCTGTTCCTGGAAGCCATCGAGCGCTACGCGCTGGGCTACGGCAGCGCCGGCGCGCGCGCACTGGATGAAGAGCCGAGCGCGCGCGGCGCGATCGAGCGCTGGCTGCTCGAGGCCGCCAACGAACTCACGCAGCCCTGCCATCCGAAGGGCTGCATGGTGGTGATGGCCGCCACCAACTGCTCGGCCGCGGCCGAACGCGTGCAGGACGCGCTGCTGCTGCGCCGCACCGAGGCCATCGCCAACGTCGGCCGCCGCATCCAGGGCGGCATCGATGGCGGCGAGCTACCGCCCGACACCGACGCCAAGGATCTCGCCAACTTCTACGCGACCATCTACCAGGGCATGTCGATGCAGGCCAAGGATGGTGCGACGCACGAGAGCCTGCTGGCGACGGTGCGCACGGCGATGCGGTCGTGGCCGCGAGGTTGAGTCGCCGGATCGGCTGAAGCCGTCGCGCCAAAGGAAAAGCCCTCGCGAGGAGGGCTTTTGACTTCCGGACAACGTGACGGATCACGAAGACGGTTTGCAGATACTGGGTGACGGGTTCCCGCTGTTCCGCCCAATGTGCGGCCGGTTCTGTACCTGCGATGGACTCATTATGAGCCCGGTTCGTGACAGTTGCGTGTAGGCGGACAGGCCGTTCGTGGTGGGTATCAACCCTGAGGCGGCTTCACGCGGGACGCGCGTGCCCGCGCAGGCGCGCGATGGACCGCGCATAGTCGTCCGAGCCGAACACCGCCGAGCCCGCGACCAGCGCGTCAGCCCCGGCGTCGACCGCCTGCCACGCGTTGTCGCCGTTCTGCCCGCCGTCGACCTCGATGTACGGATTGAGCCCGCGCGTGTCGCACAGCCGGCGCAGCGCGGTGATCTTGGGCAGCACTTCGGGCAGGAACTTCTGGCCGCCGAAGCCGGGGTTGACGGTCATCACGAGGACGACGTCGCACAGGTGCAGCACGTGCTCGACGAACGCGATCGGACTGCCCGGATCGATGACGACGCCGGCCTTGCAGCCCAGCTCGCGGATGCGCGAGAGCACGCGGTGCAGGTGGATCGTCGACGCCGGCTCGCATTGCACCAGCAGGTGGTCGGCGCCGGCCTTGACGAAGTCCTCCAGCATGCGCTCGGGCTCGACCATCATCAGGTGCACGTTCAGCGGCTTGGCCGTGGCGCGGCGGATCGCCTCGATCACGACCGGGCCGAAGCTGATGTTGGGCACGAAGCGGCCGTCCATCACGTCGACGTGGATCCAGTCGGCGCCGGCGGCGTCGACCGCCCTCACCTCCTCGGCGAGGCGGCCGAAGTCGGCGGACAGGACGGACGGCGCGATGACCAGCGGATTGGCCATCAGCTCGGCGACGTGACGGTGAGCTTGGTGACCTTCTCGTCAAGGCCACCGATCAGCGAACTCCACGACTTCTTGAACGAATCGCCGCCCTCCTGCTGCAGCTTCGCGGCGAGCGCGTCGATGTCGACGCCCTCGCGCCGGAACTCGTCCAGCGTCTGTTCGGCGTAGCCGCCGTCGACGGGCATCGGGTCGCCGACGTGCCCGTCCTTGGCGAAGGCTTTCAGCGTCTTCTCGGGCATCGTGTTGACGGTGTCCGGCGCCGCGAGCGCCTCGACGTACAGCGACTCCGGCGCCTTCGGATCCTTGGTGCCGGTGCTGGCCCACAGCAGGCGCTGCGGATGCGCGCCCGCGGCCGCAAGCTTCTTCCAGCGCTCGGACGCGAGCAGCTCGCGGTAGGCCTTGTAGGTGCGCATCGCGATCGCGATGCCCAGCTTGTTCTGGTACTCGGCCGACACCGTGTCCTTCACGCCGGTGTCCCAGCGGCTGACGAACAGCGAGGCGACGGACTCCACCAACGGCGACTTGCCGTCGTTGAGCCGGCGCTCGATGCCCTTCATGTAGGCCTCGGCCGCGGCCAGGTACTGCTCGCGCGAGAACAGCAGCGTCACGTTGATCGGGATGCCCTTGTAGATCGATTCCTGGATCGCCGGGATACCCTCTGGTGTACCCGGGATCTTGATGAACAGGTTCTTGCGCGCAGCCTGCGCCTGCAGGCTCGCGGCGGCCTGGATCGTGCCGCGCGTGTCGTTGACCAGCATCGGCGAGACCTCCAGCGACACCCAACCGTCGACGCCGCCGCTGGCCTCGTGCGCCGGCAGGAAGAGGTCGGCCGCTCTCTGCAGGTCGTCGACCGCCAGCGCGAAGAACAGGTCCTCGGTGGAGCGGCCATCGCGCGCCATCTGCGCGATCGCGTCGTCGTAGGCATCGCCCTGGCCCATCGCCTTCTCGAAGATCGTCGGGTTCGACGTCAGGCCGGTGACCGAGTAGTCGGAGACCAGCTCGGCGAGCGAGCCGTCGCGCAAGGTCTCGCGGCTGATGTTGTCGATCCACAGGCTCTGGCCGAGCTCATGGAGTTGCTGCGTGGTCTTGCTCATGGTTCGCTCCTGGTAGAGGGAACCACCCGGCAATATTCGTGCGTGCGAGATCGCCGATGTGGTCGACGACGATATCCGGGGTCGGGTACTTCGCCGCTTCGATCGTATCCAGCGCGTAATGGCCCTGGCGCGGAAAGACCGTGGTGACGTCGTCGCCCCACGCCGCCTTCAGCGCACCGAGGATGCGGGGCTTGTCGTCGACGATCACGTAGTGACGCGCCGGAAAGGTGCGCCTGACTTCGTCCAGCATCAGTTCCTTGTGCACGTAGATCAGCACGCGCCCCTCGACGGCGCGCCACAGGCCGGAGCGCTGGATCTTGCGCGGCTGGAACACGACGTCGCCGTCGGACAGGATCACCGTCGGCCCCAGCTTGCCCATGCGCGCGAGCGCCTCGAACGCGCCCGGGTAGACGCGATCCTGGAACGGGTAGTCGACGAGGAAGCTCGACATCTGCAGCAAGGCCTGCGCGTGAAGCCCCAAGCCCTCGACTTCCTTGCGATAGAGCTGCAGCGCGCCGAGGTAGTCGGCGTAGCCGAGCTCGTCGCGCAGCTTCTCGAACAGCGTCCAGTAGCGGCCGGAGCAGGCGACGCCGAACTCCTGGATCAGGTGATCGCGCAGGTCGGCAATGATGCGGTCGTTGTCGAGCAACGTGTTGTCCACGTCGATCAGGAACACCACGTCGTGGAGGATGGCAGCCATCGGCAGGCAGGTCTTTCGCGCAGTTGGAGCAAGTCAGGGTCGTGACTCATGAACGGAACATGAACGGCGACTTAAGCGGGCAAGCGGTTTGCTGTTCCAGCCCTCCGGCTCGCCGCAAATGCTGAGCAAGCCCCATACCCGCTTTTCCAAAGCTGGCACCCGCGGCCGGCGCATCATCGCGAACATCTTCCTCCATCGCCTCGCTGAAAGACCGTCCCATGTCCGACTCGCTCGACCAGCAATGCATCGACACGCTGCGCTTCCTCTCCGTGGACATGGTGCAGAACGCCGACAGCGGCCACCCCGGCCTGCCGCTCGACGCCGCGCCGATGGCCTACGTGCTGTGGACGCGCCACCTGAAGCACCATCCCGCCAACCCGCTGTGGGCGGACCGTGACCGCTTCGTGCTGTCCGCGGGCCACGGCTCGGCGCTGCTGTACAGCCTGCTGAACGTGACGGGGTATGGGCTGACCATCGCCGACCTCCAGCAGTTCAGGCAGTGGGGCAGCAAGACGCCGGGGCATCCCGAGCGCGGGCACACGGCGGGCGTCGAGGTCACCACCGGGCCGCTGGGGCAAGGGCTGGCCAATGCGGTCGGCATGGCCATCGCCGAGGCGCAGCTGGCCGGCACCTACAACCGCGACGGCCACGCCGTGATCGACCACCGCACCTGGGCCATCGTCAGCGACGGCGACCTGATGGAAGGCGTCGCGTCGGAGGCCGCCTCGCTGGCGGGACATCTGAAGCTCGGCAAGCTCATCTGCCTGTACGACGACAACGAGGTCTCGCTGTCGGCCGGCACGGCCATCACGTTCACCGAGGATCGCGCCAAGCGCTTCGAGGCCTACGGCTGGCAGACGATCCACGTCGCGGACGGCAACGACGTCGAAGCGATCGACAAGGCGCTGAACGATGCGGTTGCGGACACCACGCGCCCCACACTGATCCTCGTGCGCACGCACCTGGGCTACGGCTCGCCCAAGCAGGACAGCTTCAAGGCGCACGGCTCGCCGCTGGGCGAAAAGGACGTCGCGGCCACCAAGGCCAAGCTCGGCTGGCCGGCCGAGCCGCCGTTCTACGTGCCGGAAGCCGCCAGCAGGAAGTTCCTCGAGGCGCAGACGAACGGCGAGAAGGCCGAGGGCGAATGGAACCAGCGCATGAAGGCGTACGCCGCGGCGTTCCCCGATCAGGCCAGGGAACTCGAGGGGCGGCTGCGCGGCGAGTTGCCCGAGGGCTGGGACGCCGACATGCCGACGTTTCCCGCCGACGCCAAGGGCCTGTCGACGCGCGTCGCCGGCAAGCAGATCCTCGCGGCGATCGGCAAGAAGCTGCCGTCGCTGATGGGCGGCTCGGCCGACCTCGACCCGTCGACGTTCACCAACCTCGTCGGCCTGGGCGACTTCAATCCGGTGCCCGCCGCCGACGCGAAGCCGATCGAGGGCGCCGACACCGGCGGCGCCAGCTGGGCCGGCCGCAACCTGCACTTCGGCGTGCGCGAGCACGCGATGGGCGCGATCGTCAACGGCATGGCGGCGCACGGCGGCTTCATCCCCTACGGCTCGACCTTCCTGATCTTCTCCGACTACATGCGCCCGGCGATCCGCCTGGCCGCGCTGCAGAAGCTGCACGCGCTGCACGTGTTCACGCACGATTCCATCGCGCTCGGGGAGGACGGCCCGACGCACCAGCCGATCGAGCAGCTCGTGAGCCTGCGCGCGATCCCCGGCCTGACGGTGATCAGGCCGGCCGACGCGAACGAGACGGCGGTCGCGTGGAAGGTCGCGGTCACGATGAAGGACCGGCCGGTGCTGCTCGTGCTGACGCGCCAGGACGTGCCCACGCTCGATCGCGGCAAGCATCCGAGCGCCGACGGCCTGGCCAGCGGCGCGTACATCATCGGCGGCGCCGACCATGAGACGCCCGACCTGATCCTGATCGCCAGCGGCTCCGAGGTCAGCCTGATCACGGCGGCCGCCGAGACGCTGGGCCAGGACGGCATCAAGGTGCGCTGCGTGTCGATGCCCAGCTGGGACCTGTTCGACGCGCAGCCGCCCGCGTACCGCGACGCGGTGCTGCCGCCCGCCGTGACGAAGCGCCTGGCCGTCGAGGCCGGCGCGACGCTGGGTTGGGAGCGCTACGTCGGCCAGGCCGGCGACGTCGTCGGCATCGACCACTTCGGCGCGTCCGCTCCGGCCAAGACGCTGCTGAAGGAGTTCGGCTTCAGCGCCGACAACGTCGTGGCGCGCGCGCGCAAGCTGCTCGGGAAGTAGATGGCCGAAGCCGATCCGGACAGCGGCGACGGAGGCTCGAAAACGGCCGTCTGGGCCGCGTTGATCGGCAACGTGCTGGTGGCCGCGGTCAAGGCCGGCGCGGCCGCGTTCACCGGCAGTTCCGCGATGCTCAGCGAGGCGGTGCACTCGTTCGTCGACACCGGCAACGAGGTGCTGCTGCTGTACGGCATGCGCAAGGCCAGGCAGAAGGCGGATCGCGACCACCCGGCGGGCTACGGGCGCGAGCTGTACTTCTGGAGCTTCATCGTCGCGCTGCTCGTGTTCGCGCTCGGCGCCGGCGTGTCGATCTTCCAGGGCGTGCAGCGCGTGCGCCATCCGCAGCAGATCGAGAACGCGATCGTCAGCGAGATGGTGCTCGCGGCCTCGTTCCTGTTCGAGGGCTGGTCGTGGGTGGTGTCGGTGCGCCAGTTCAGCAAGGCCAAGGGCGAGCTGGGCTGGTGGCAGGCCTTCGTCAAGAGCAAGGATCCGCCGCTGTTCATGGTGGTTTTCGAGGACAGCGCCGCGCTGATCGGCATCGTCGTCGCCGCAGCCGGCACCGTGCTCGCCGCGCACTTCGACATGCCGCTGGCCGACGGCATCTCGTCGATCCTGATCGGCCTCGTGCTCGTGTGCACGTCCACGCTGCTGGCGCGCGAGAGCAAGAGCCTGCTGATCGGCGAGAAGGCCGACAGCAAGCTGATCAAGTCCATCCTGGACATCGCCAACGGCGCGTGCGGTTCGTCGCGCGCCAACGGCGTGCTGACGATCCAGCTCGCGCCCGACCAGATCATGGCCGCGATGAGCTTCGAGTTCGACGATGCCCTCACCGCACCGCAGATCGAGGAGATGATCGCCGACATCGAACGCCGCATCCACGACGCTCACCCCGAGGTGACGTCGCTGTTCATCAAGCCGCAGAACCCGCAGCAGTACACGCAGACGGTGCGCGACCGGTACGGCGAGAACGTGGCGGACGCGACGCGCGGACAGACGCCGGTGGCGGCCGCCTGAGGCCCCCAGGCGGGGGACGATGACGGACGACGCCTTCCGAACAGTTGAAGGGCACGCCGGCGGAAGAAAGCCTCACGCCATCGTGAGCGAACTTGCCGCTGACTCCAGCGCATCGATTGCTATCGTCCCTGACCACGGGCGCCGCCAGTCCACACGCGGCGCCGACAACCCTGGACAGGACCTGCACGTGAGCGCCAAGACACAGCTGCCTCTTCAATTCGCGACCCACGCCGCCGCGGCGGTGCCCACCGTCGGCCTGTTCTTCGGCGGCCGTTCCGCCGAGCACGAGGTCTCGATCCGCTCCGCCGCCCACCTCCACGCGGCGCTGCGCGACGCGGGCTATTGGGTCGTGCCCGTGGGCATCGAGCGCTCCGGCGTCTGGCGCTACATGCCGTTGACCGGCAGCGCGTTCCACCGCGAAGTCGATCCGCGCGCCTGCGCCGTCGCGTTCGCGCCCGGCGGCACGGGGCAGTTGATGGCCTGCGACGGCTCGGACATCGCCGCCGGCCTGCCGCGCGTCGACGTCGCGTTCCCAGCGTTGCACGGGCCGTTCGGCGAGGACGGCTGCCTGCAGGGCCTGTTCGAGACCTGCGGCGTGCCCTATGTCGGCGCGGGCGTGCTGGCCGGCGCCGTCACGATGGACAAGGAAGTGACGAAGCGCCTGCTGATGCAGGCCGGCCTGCCGGTCGTCCCCTATCGCCTGCACCGATGCGGCACGTCGGCGCCGACGTGGCAGCCCATGAGCGACAACCTCGGGCCGCGGCTGTACGTCAAGCCGGCGTCGCTGGGCTCGTCGATCGGCACCGCGCCCGCAGACGACGAGGCGTCGTTCGACCGCGCGCTGGCCGGCGCGCTCGAGCACGGCGACAAGGTGCTGATCGAGCGGCGCGTCATCGGCCGCGAGCTGGAGTGCGGCGTGCTCGAGACCTCGGACGGACCCATCGCCTCGGTCGTCGGCGAGATCATCGCCGGCACCGAGCACGCGTTCTACGACTACGACGCCAAGTACGCGGCCGACAGCCCCGCGACGGTCGAGGTCCCGGCGCGGCTGGCGCCCGAGACGGCGAGCCGCATCCGCGCGATGGCGGTCGACGCGTTCGAGGTGCTGGGCTGCCGTGGCCTGGCACGCGTCGACTTCTTCCTCGGCGAACACGGCGAGCTGTTCGTCAACGAGGTCAACACGCTGCCGGGGTTCACGTCGATCAGCCTGTTTCCGCGCCTGTTCGAGGCCTCGGGCGTCTCGATCGCGAATCAGGTCATGCGCCTCGTCGAGCTGGCCCTCGCGCGCGCCTGACGCGTCAGCACGCCTCGGCCGCCCACGCCACGGCATCCGCGCCGGCCGGAATGCGCATCGGCGCCGACGGGTCGGTCGCGGCGCGCCACACGGCCTCGGCGACGTCCTGCGCGTGCGTCAGCGGCGTCGCCGTGTCCTGCATGCCTGCGACGACCCTCTTCACGAGTTCGGCGTAGGCCTCGTGTTCGAAGCCGTGCATGTGCGCGCGGGCGTTGTCGCCGAAGCGTGTCTCGGGCGAGCGGCCCGGCAACACCAGGCGCGTTCGGATGCCCAGCGGCTCGACTTCCAGCGCCATCGACTCGGTGAACGCATTCACGGCCACCTTGCTCGCGCGATAGGCGGCCAGCAGCGGCAGCGTCTTCAGCGTGACGCTGGAGGTCACGTTGACGATCACGCCCGCGCCGCGCTGGCGCATCTGCGGCAGCACCGCCTGCGTGAGCGCGATCGTGCCGAAGGTGTTGGTTTCGAAGAGTTCGCGGATCGTCGCCATCGGCGTGAGTTCGGCCGGGGACGCGGCGCCGAAGCCGGCGTTGTTGACCAGCACGTCGATGGCCCCCGCGGCCTCGACGGCGTGGCGGATGCTCTCCGGCCGGGTCACGTCGAGCGCGATGATGCGCAGGCGATCCGACGGCGGCAGCACGTCGTCGCGCGGCGTGCGCATCGTCGCGACGACGTTCCAGTCGCGCGCGAGGAACGTGCGGGCGATCTCGAGGCCGAAGCCGGACGAGCAGCCGGTGATCAGGATGGTCTTCATGCGGAATCCTTGTTGGATGTAACGGGTGAGTTCGCACGATAGGTCGCCAAAGCCGTACTCGCTACAATCAGGAGTCCGACAATCGTTTGCAGGAGTCCGGACATGGTCGATCCGCTGGCCGAGGTCGTCGCGCTGCTGCAACCGAGCGCGCGGGCCTCGAAGTTCATCCACGGCGCAAGCCCGTGGCGCATCAGCCGCTCCGATGCCGGGCAGCCGTTCTATTGCGTGATCCTCGAAGGCGGCTGCCGCGTCGCGATCGACGGGCACGAGCCGATCGAGCTGCTGTCGGGCGATTTCATGCTGATCCCGTCGGCCTGGGGCGTCGCGATGTCCAGCCTCGTGCCGCCGAAGCGCGGCGTCGAGACGGGGCCGCCGGTCGCCCTCGGCAACGGCGAGTTCCGCATCGGCGATCCCGGCGGCGCGATCGACGTGCGCATGATGGCCGGCCACAGCAGCTTCGGCTCGCCCGACGCGTCGCTGCTGGTCGCGCTGCTGCCGCGCTTCGTGCACGTGCGCGGCGAGCAGCGCCTGGCCACGCTGGTGCAGCTGGTGCGCGAGGAGACGCGCGAGCGGCGGCCGGCGCGCGAGGTCGTGCTGTCGCGGCTGCTGGAGGTGCTGCTGATCGAGGCGCTGCGTTCGACGGCCGGCACCGACGCGTCGCCCGGGCTCGTGCGCGGCCTCGCCGACGGCCGGCTCGCGGGCGCGTTGCGCGCGCTGCACGAACGCCCGACGCACGCATGGACGGTGGCCGAACTCGCGAAGCAGGCCGCACTGTCGCGCTCGACGTTCTTCGAACGCTTCCAGCGCGAGGTCGGCGTCGCGCCGATGGAATACCTGCTGGCGTGGCGCATGGCGCTCGCCAAGGATCTGCTGCGACGCAACGCCGGCCGCATGGCCGAGATCGCGGAGCGCGTGGGCTACGCTTCGGCGAGCACGTTCAGCGTCGCGTTCACGCGGCACGTCGGCCGGCCACCGACGCAGTACGCACGCGAGCAGGCCGACGCGGCCTAGAACTCAACGCGCCACGGCGCAATGCTCCGGCTGCGCCGGCTTGGCGGCCTTCATCGGCAGGAGCTTCGCGCCGCCTGCGGCGAGCTGGTCGAACGCGATCTGCTCGAAGGCGGCCACCTGCGGACGCGACAAGCCCAGCTCGTAACCCGAGCATTCGTTCTCGCCGAGCGAGCGGGGATCGAGGCCGGTGATGCTGCCGAACACCACCAGCGTCTCCAGGTAGTAGCCGTAGGTGCTGGCGTGGTAGTGGTCGTAGGTCCACAGGTCCACCTTGCCGGCGTCGATGCCGTCGTAGGGATTGGCGTCGGCCACGCCGGCCTGGATGGCGCGGATCCACGCATCGCCCACGGGAATGACGGGCTTCAGGCCGGGCGTGGCGGCTTGCGCCTTGTCGTAGCCGGCGCGCAGGTCGTGGGCCATCGCCTCGATGGGCTTGCCGTACCAGGCGCCGCGGGAATCGTAGGTCAGGTCGGCGCGCGGCCACGTCGCCATCAATCGGATCTCGACCGCCGGGTTGCGCGCGCGCAGCAGCGCCGACATACGCCGTACCGTATCGACCAGCAATGCCGGATCGCCGGGCTTGCTCGCGTCGAGCGTGCTGTAGCCGTGCATCACGACGCTGTCCCAGGGCCGCTGGGCGATCACCTCGCTCTTGTGGGCCAAGTGCCAGTCGATGCCCACGCCGCCCTGCGTCTCGAGATACACGTCGTCATCCAGGCCGGCCTCGGTGGCGAACGACTTGAACAGCGCCGGCATGCCGCCGATGCCCTGGCCGTTGAGGTCGGTGACCGTGCTCGCGCGGTAGTAGTGAACCGGCGAGCCTTGCGCGTAGGTGAAGCTGTTGCCGATGAACAGGATGCTGCCGGCGCTCGCGTGGCTGGCGAGGGCGAACAGGCCAGCGAGCAGTGCGGTCGCGCGCACCGGCGAGGAAGCGTGGGGCAAGGGCTGTCTCCAGGTCGAACGGACATCATATCGACCCGCAAGCTTCGCAGGACGTCAGTGCCGGGCCGCGGCGAGCGGGTAGCCGGTGAAGAACTCGCTCGCGATGCGCCAGCCGCCGCCGACCTTGAGCAGCGCTATCGTCTTCCAGCCGTAGCCGCCCTGCTCGGTGCCCGCGTCGACGGTGACGAAGTCGAGCGACACCTGCGCCAGCGCGCCGTCCTGCAGGATGCGCACGTTGTCGAAGCGCTGCTCGTAGCGCTGCGAGGAGCCGAAGATCGCGCTGCGGAAATCCGCGTAGCGCTGGATGTCGACGCCGTCGGCCCTGGCCTTGCCGAGCGCGCCCGGCTGCACGCCGAGGAACGGGACGCGATCGTTCAGCAGCAAGGCCGCGAAGGCCGCCTCGTCGCCGTCCTTCACGGCCGCGCGGTAGGCGTCCAGCAGGTGGTGGATCGCGACGGCGTCGTCCGGCTGCGCCTCGTGGCCGGCGAACGTGGCGGGCGGCGGAGGAACCGCGAACGCCGAGGCCGCGATCGTCGCGAGAAGCAGGGCTGGGATCAATCGGGTGAGGCGCATGCAACCGTCCTTGGCGTGTTCACGCATTGTGGTGCGGCACTCGCGTCGGCGCACTGCGGCTCGGCACCCGCGGGCCGTCGTTCGTCGCGTCAGGCCGCCTCGCGCAGCACCGGCGCCGCCGCCAGCAACGCCCGCGCCAGCTCGCCGACACGCATCAGCGCCTGCCGCTGCGTGTCGTCCCAGCGCCCGCCCACGCCCAGCCGGATGCAGTGGCGATAGCGGTCGCTCGCGCTGAACAGGGTGCCCGGCGCGATCGCGATGCGTTCGGCCAGCGCGGCGCTGAACAGCGCCTGCGAATCGATGCCGCGCGGCATCTCCACCCACAGCACGTAGCCGCCGGCAGGATCGGTCACGCGCGTGCCCTTCGGAAAGCTGCCGGCGATCAGGCGCCGCGCCTCGTCGACGCGCGCCGCGATCGTGTGGCGCATCTGGCGGAAGCCCGCCTCGTTGCCGGTGTGGTTCAGCAGCTCGGCCATCGCGAGTTCGACGAAGGTCGTCTGCGCACCGCTGGTGGCCATCTTCATGCGCCGCACGTCCTCCGTCCAGCGGGCCGCCTCGACCCAGCCGACGCGCAGTCCCGGCGCGAGCGTCTTCGAGAACGAACCGCACAGCATCACCTGCCCGCTGGCGTCGAACGAGCGCACCGCGCGGCGCCTGTCCTCCTGCTCGGCGAGATCGTTGTGCAGCACGTCCTCGATCAGCGCGATGCCGCGCGAGCGCACCAGGCGCGCAAGCCGCCTGCGCTCGGCCGTGGGCAGGCTGCCGCCCAGCGGGTTGGACAGCGTCGGCGAGATCAGCAGCGCCTTGACCGGTTGGGTGTCGAGCGCGAGTTCGAGCGCGTCGAGCGACAGGCCGTCGCGCGGATGCGTCGGGATCTCGAGCGCGCGCAGGTGCAGGCTCTGCAGGATTTCCAGGAAGCCGAAGTACGTCGGCGACTCCAGCGCGACGATGTCGCCCGGCTGCGTCACCGCGCGCAGGCACAGCGTGATCGACTCGAGGCAGCTGTTGGTGGCGACGATGTCGCGCGGCTGCAGCTGGCAGCCGAGACGCAGCGCGTAGCGCGCGATCGCGCGGCGCAGCGTCTCGTGGCCGGAGCCGAGCGCGTATTCGCACAGCGCGTCGCGATGGCGTTGCGCCGCGCGCGTGACGGTGCGGCGGATGCGCTCGACGTTGAACATCTCCAGGTTCGGACTGGCCGCGCCGAACGAGAGGTAGCCCTCCTCGTGCGCGAAGCGCAGCGTGTGCGCGGCGAGCGCGTCGATGTCGACCTCGCGCGAATCGGCGGGCGGCTGCGTCGCCTCGGGCACCGGCGGTCGAGAGCTTCACGCCGCAGGCGGTGTTGCGCGTGCTGGCGCAGGCCTCGACCGCGCGGCCCGGGTTCCCTTGGCGAGCTTAGTGGGGCGTCTCCATCGCGACGGTGTACTTGCCCTCGCGCGCCAGCCGGTTCAGGTGCGCGCGCTCGACCAGCGCCTTCTGCGCCGCCGCGACGTTCTCCTTCTTGCCGGCCCAGGCCTTCATCGCCGGATCCTGGATCGCGCGGGCGAACGAGAACGCCAGCGGCCACGGCAGCTCGTCGCCGTGGCGCACGTGCATCGCGTTGAGCCGCGCCGAGGCGTCCGGCGCGGACTGCCCGCCCGACAGGAAGGCGATGCCGCCGACCGCGGCCGGCACGCTGCGACGGAAGACCCGCACGGTGGCGTCGGCGACGTCGTCGACGCTGTCCTGCGTCGGGCACTTCAGGCCCGGCACGACCATGTTGGGCTTGAGGATCATGCCCTCCAGCAGCACGCGCTGCGTGCGCAAGGCGTCGAACACGACATGCAGCGCGCGCTCGGTGACCTCGGCGCAGCGCGCCAGCGTGTGCGCGCCGTCCATCAGCACCTCGGGCTCGACGATGGGCACGATGCCGGCCTCCTGGCACAGCGCCGCGTAGCGCGCGAGCGCCTGCGCGTTGGCCTCGTAGCAGCCGCGCGACGGCGCGTCCTTCGAATCGTCGATCGTGATGACCGCGCGCCACTTCGCGAAGCGCGCGCCCATCTTCGAATACTCGGCCAGGCGCTCGCGCAGGCCGTCCAGGCCCTCGGTGACGAGTTCGCCGTCGTGCAGCGCCAGCGGCTTCGCGCCGGCGTCGACCTTGATGCCCGGGATGATGCCGACCTTCTCGAGCGCCTCGGCGAACGGCACGTCGGCGAAGGTGCGCGTGCGGATCGTCTCGTCGTAGAGGATCGCGCCGCCGATGGACTCCGACAGCCCCGGCGCGGTGACGATCATGTCGCGGTAGGCGCGCCGCATCTCGGGCGTCTGCGCGATGCCCAGCGCGGCGAAGCGCTTGTCGGCGGTGGGGTTGCTCTCGTCCATCGCCAGCAGGCCCTTGCCGTTGGCGGTGAGCGCAGCGGCGGTTGACTTCAGTGTCTGCTCGTTCATCGTCGAATGCTCCTGGTTCGGGCCAGTGTCCGCTGCAGTGAGAAACCATGCTCGCGCAGTCGGCGGCCAACTCGGCCTTGCGGCAATTCGTGCACCCGTCGCCGGCAGGCTTTCGACGGCCTTGCAAGCTCGACCGTTGGGCATGACGCTTGCCGTCCTGGCGGATGGCCATGACCTCGCCATCAACTCAACCGTGCGCGATGATCGCGCCACTCAACTTCGAAAGACTGCAGTGCAACTCGGAATGATCGGTTTGGGGCGGATGGGCGCGAACATGGCCCGCCGCGTGATGAGCAAGGGCCACCAGTGCGTGGTGCAGGACCCGAACGCCGACGCCGTCGCCCGGATGGTCGCCGCCGGTGCCGTCGGCGCCGCGTCGCTGCAGGAGATGGCCAGCAAGATGGACAAGCCGCGCGCCGTCTGGATGATGGTGCCGGCGGCCATCGTCGACAAGGTGCTGGACGACCTGATCGCGCACCTCGACCCGGGCGACATCATCATCGACGGCGGCAACTCGTACTACCGCGACGACATCGACCGCGCCAAGAAACTGAAGGACGCCGGCTTCCACTACGTCGACTGCGGCACCAGCGGCGGCATCGCCGGGCAGGATCGCGGCTACTGCCTGATGGTGGGCGCCGAGCAGGAGATCTTCGACCACCTCGCGCCGATCTTCCAGGCGCTCGCGCCGGGCGTCGAGGCCGCCGGACGCACGCCCGGCCGCATGGGCCAGCCGACGAACGCCGAGAACGGCTTCCTGCACTGCGGCCCCAACGGCGCCGGCCACTTCGTCAAGATGGTGCACAACGGCATCGAGTACGGAATGATGGCCGCGTTCGCCGAGGGCTTCAATATCCTCAAGCACGCCAACATCGGCAAGCAGCAGCACACCGCCGACGCCGAGACCGCACCGATGCGCGAGCCGCAGTACTACCAGTTCGACATCGACGTGCCGCAGGTCGCCGAGCTGTGGCGCCGCGGCAGCGTCGTCGGCTCGTGGCTGCTCGATCTGACCGCCAAGGCGATGGCGCAGGACCCGGAATTGGCCGCGTTCGGCGGCCGCGTGTCGGACTCCGGCGAAGGCCGCTGGACGATCCAGGCCGCCATCGACGAAGGCGTGCCCACGCAGGTGCTCAGCGCCGCGCTGTACGACCGCTTCTCCTCGCAGGGACAAGCGAAATTCGCCAACCAGATCCTGTCCGCGATGCGCGCCGAGTTCGGCGGGCATGCAGAAAAGAAGGCATAGCGTTTCCATGACCGACGACACGAAGACCACCAGCAACGCCCCGCACTCGGACGCCCTCGTCCTGTTCGGCTTCACCGGCGATCTCGCCAACAAGAAAATCTTCCCCGCGCTGTACGAGATGGCCAAGCGCGGCGAGCTGGTGCCTCGTGTCGTCGGCGTCGCCGGGCGCCCGCTGTCCGACGACGAGGTACACCAGAAGGTGCGCGACTCGATCGAGAAGGAAGGCGGCGGCATCACCGACGGCCCGGCCTTCGACAGGCTGCAGCAGGCGATCCGCTACGTCAGCGGCGACTACAACAAGCCCGAGACCTTCGACGCGCTGAAGAAGGCGCTCGAGGGCTCGAAGCGTCCGGCGCACTACCTGGCGGTGCCGCCGACGCTGTTCGAGACGGTGATCAAGAGCCTCGGCAAGGCGGGCCTCGCGAAGGACGCGCGCCTGATCGTCGAGAAGCCCTTCGGCCGCGACCTGGCCTCGGCCAAGGAACTCGATGCGGTCTCGCGCTCGGTGTTCCCGGACGACGCGATCTTCCGCATCGACCACTATCTCGGCAAGGAGGCGATCATGAACCTCCTGTACTTCCGCTTCGCCAACTCGTTCCTCGAGCCGCTGTGGTGCCGCGATCACGTCACGAGCGTGCAGATGACGATGTCGGAGGACTTCGGCGTCGGCGACCGCGGCGCGTTCTACGAGACGGCCGGCGCGCTGCGCGACGTCGTCGAGAACCACCTGTTCCAGATCGTCGCGCTGCTCGCGATGGAGACGCCGAAGTCGCGCGGCTTCGCCGACCTGCAGGCCGCCAAGGCCGACGTGTTCAAGGCGATGCGGCCGCTGAAGGCCGACGACATGGTGCGCGGCCAGTACGACGGCTATCGCCAGGAGAAGGACGTCGCGCCGGACTCCGACGTCGAGACCTTCGTCGCGCTGCGCCTGTTCGTCGACACGCCGCGCTGGAAGGACGTGCCGTTCTACCTGCGCGCCGGCAAGAAGCTGCCCAACACCGCGGTCGAAGTGCAGATCCAGTTCAAGCCTCCGCAGCAGGCGCTGTTCGAGGACGCCGGCGGCCGCCCCAACTACCTGCGCTTCCGCCTGCAGCCGACGTCGTCGATCGCGCTCGCGGCGCGCGTGAAGGACGTCGGCAAGAAGTTCGTCGGCGAGCAGCGCGAGCTTTACGCGTGCGAGGACCTGGCCGGCGAAGAGGCGCCCTACGACCGGCTGCTCGGCGACGCGATGGCCGGCGACGGCTCGCTGTTCACGAGCGTCGACGCAGTCGAGGCCGCGTGGACGGCCGTCGACGACATCCTCGTCAAGCACCCGAAGGTCGTCGCGTACAAGCCCGGCACCTGGGGCCCGGCCGAGGCCGGCGCACTGATCGCCAAGGACGGCGGCTGGCAGGCGCCGGCGCCCGAAGAGGCCTGCGGCGGCAATCGCAGGAAGGACGCGTGATGAGCAAGACGCTGACCGATCGCGCGAGCTGGAAGGCCCTCGTCGACCACCACGAAGGCATTGCGAATCACCACCTGCGCGAGCTCTTCGCCGAGGACGCGACGCGCGGCACGCGCATGACGCTGGACGCCGTCGGCGTCTACCTCGACTACTCGAAGAACCGCGTCACCGACAAGACGCTGAAGCTGCTGGTCGCGCTCGCCGAGGAGTGCGGACTGCCCGACAGGATCGCCGCGATGTTCCGCGGCGATCGCATCAACACCACCGAGAACCGCGCCGTGCTGCACGTCGCGCTGCGCGCGCCGCGCGGCGAGAAGATCCTGCTCGATGGCAAGGACGTCGTGCCCGCGGTGCACGAGGTGCTGGATCGCATGGCCGCGTTCGCCGACAAGGTGCGCAGCGGCCAGTGGCTGGGCTACACCGGCAAGCGCATCCGCCACGTGATCAACATCGGCATCGGCGGCTCCGACCTCGGGCCGGTGATGGCTTACGAGGCGCTGCGCCATTACGCCACGCACGAGCTCGACTGCCGCTTCGTCTCCAACGTCGACTCCACCGATCTTACCGAGGCCACGCGCGGGCTGGACCCGGCCGAGACGCTGTTCATCGTGTCGTCGAAGACGTTCACGACGCTGGAGACCATGACCAACGCGAAGGCCGCGCGCGACTCGCTCGTCGCGCAGCTGGGCAGCGAGGATGCGGTGGCGCGCCACTTCGTCGCGGTGTCGACCAACGCCGAGGGTGTCGGGAAGTTCGGCATCGAACCGTCCAACATGTTCGGCTTCGAGGACTGGGTCGGCGGCCGCTACTCGATGGATTCGTCCATCGGACTGTCGACGATGATCGCCGTCGGCCCCGCCAACTTCCGCGCGATGCTGGCCGGCTTCCACGAGATGGACGAGCACTTCCGCACGGCGCCGCTCAGCGCAAACCTGCCGGTGCTGCTGGGCCTGATGTCGCTGTGGAACAACGACTTCCTCGGCTTCTCGACCCTCGCCGTGCTGCCGTACGAGCAGTACCTGAAGCGCTTCCCCGCGTACCTGCAGCAGCTCACGATGGAGAGCAACGGCAAGCACGTCACGCTGGACGGCGAGCACGTGCACGCCGACACCTCGCCCATCGTCTGGGGCGAGCCCGGCACCAACGGCCAGCACTCGTTCTACCAGCTGATCCACCAGGGCACGCGCATCGTGCCGTGCGACTTCATCGGCTTTCTCACGGCGCTGGCGCCGATCGGCGGCCAGCACGACCTGCTGATGGCCAACCTGATCGCGCAAGCCGAGGCGCTCGCGTTCGGCAAGACGGCCGCACAGGTCGAGGCCGAGGGCACGGCCGCCGAACTGGTGCCGCATCGCGTGTTCGAGGGCAACCGCCCGAGCAACACGATCCTCGTCGACACGTTGACGCCCGAGTCGCTCGGCAAGCTGGTCGCGCTGTACGAGCACAGCGTGTTCACGCAGGGCGCGATCTGGAACATCGATTCGTTCGACCAGTGGGGCGTCGAGCTCGGCAAGCAGCTGGCCTCGAAGGTGATTCCCGAGCTGCAGAGCCCGCAGGAACCCGAACTCGCGCACGACAGTTCCACCAACGCGCTGATCCGGCGCTACCGCGCGCGCCGCAGCGCCTGAGGCATTCCATGGCCCAGATCATTTCCCCCCTCGCCGGCAAGCCCGCGCCGCGCTCGTCGCTGGTCGACATCCCCAAGCTCGTCAGCGCGTACTACACGAACGTGCCCGATCCGGCGGAGCCGTCGCAGCGCGTGGCGTTCGGCACCTCGGGCCATCGCGGCAACGCGTTCGAGGCGTCGTTCAACGAGCGCCACGTGCTCGCGATCACGCAGGCGATCTGCGACTACCGCGCCGGCAAGGGCATCGACGGCCCGCTGTTCATCGGCATCGACACGCACGCGCTGTCCGAGCCCGCGCTGCGCAGCGCGCTCGAGGTGCTGGCGGCCAACGGCGTCGACACGATGCTGGCGATGAACGACGAGTACACGCCGACGCCGGCGGTGTCGCTCGCGATCATCACGCACAACCGCGATCGCACGTCCAAGCTCGCCGACGGCATCGTCGTCACGCCCTCGCACAACCCGCCCGACAACGGCGGCTTCAAGTACAACCCGACCAACGGCGGCCCGGCGGCCGAGGACATCACCCAGGGCGTGCAGGACGCGGCCAACGCCTACCTCGAGAAGGATCTCGCAGGCGTCAGGCGCATGAGCTACGCGAAGGCGCTGGCGGCGCCGACCACGCACCGGCGCGACTACCTGGGGTGGTATGTGGCCGACCTGGGCAACGTGGTCGACATGGCCGCGATCCGCGACTCGAAGATCCACCTCGGCGTCGACCCGCTGGGCGGCGCCGGCGTGCACTACTGGGGCCGCATCGCCGAGCAGTACGGGCTCGACCTGACCGTCGTCAGCGACGTCGTCGACCCGACCTTCGGCTTCATGACGATGGACTGGGACGGCAAGATCCGCATGGATCCGTCGTCGCCGTACGCGATGGCGCGGCTGGTCGACCTGCGCGACAAGTTCGACGTCGCCTTCGCCTGCGACACCGACCACGACCGCCATGGCATCGTCACGCGCGGCGCCGGCCTGATGCCGCCGAACGCCTACCTCGCGGTGTGCATCGACTACCTGTTCCGCAACCGCCCGCAGTGGAGCGACCATGCGGCGATCGGCAAGACGGTGGTGTCCTCGCGCATGATCGACCTCGTCGCGCAGCGGCTGCAGCGCAAGATGATCGAAGTGCCGGTCGGCTTCAAGTGGTTCGCCGCGGGCCTGGCCGACGGCAGCCTCGGCTTCGGCGGCGAGGAGAGCGCGGGCGCCGCGTTCCTGCGCCGCGACGGCACGTCGTGGACGACCGACAAGGACGGCCTGACGCTGGCGCTGCTGGCCGCCGAGATCACCGCCAAGACCGGCAGCGACCCGGGCGCGCTGTACGAGAAGATGGCGCAGGAACTCGGCAGGCCGGTGTCCGACCGCGTCGAGGCGCCGGCCGACGCGCAGCAGAAGAAGCGGCTGGCCGCGCTGAGCCCCGACGCGATCACGACCAAGGAGATCGCCGGCGAGCCCATCACCGAGGTCACCGCGAAGGCGCCCGGCAACGGCGCGGCTATCGGCGGCATCCGCGTCAGCTCGAAGAGCGGCTGGTTCGCGGCGCGGCCGTCAGGCACCGAGGAGATCTACAAGATCTACGCCGAGAGCTTCGACGGCGACGCGCACCTGAAGCGGCTGCTCGACGAGGCGCAGGCACTGGTCGACAAGGCGATCGCCGGCTGAATGCCGGCGGCCGGCACGGCCGCACCGCGAAACCCTGGAGACCCGCCATGAAACACGCGCTCGCCTTCCTCGTCATGGTGGCCTTGAGCTGCGGCGCGCACGCGGTGGAGGTCTACCGGTGGACGGACAGCAAGGGTGTCGTCCACTATGGCGATCATCCGGCCTCGGGTGTCGCGGCCACCATGGTGGACGTGCCGGCCGGCGGCCCGACACCAGAGGAGATCGCGTCGGCGAGGGCGAGCCTGGAGGCGGATCGTCAAAGGCTGGGGCGTCCCGACGACAGCTCTCACGCCACCCCTTCTTCGCGCAAGCAGTCCGCCCGCAAGCCGGGCGAGTCGACCTGCGCGGCCGCCTGGCGCCAGTACGACGCCGCCCAGGCCTGCTTCGACGCCCACCGGGTGGCGCGCGGCAGGGGCGTCACGCTGAGCGGCGAGGCCGCCTGCAAGGAGATGCCGCAACCGGGCTGCACACGCTGACGCGCCGAACATCGCGGTCAGAATACGGGCATGAAAGCCCCACTGACCATCCGGCCGATCGCGCAGGCCGACCATGCGGACTGGGAGATCCTCTGGGCCGGCTACAACGCGTTCTACGACCGCTCCGGCGCCACGGCGCTCGCGCCGGAGATCACGCAGGCCTTGTGGGATCGCCTGTTCGATCCGGCCGAACCGGTCCACGCGCTGGTCGCCGAGCAGGCGGGCCAGGTGGCGGGCCTCGTGCACTTCCTGTTCCATCGCAGCACGAGCCGCATCGAGCCCGTGTGCTACCTGCAGGATCTGTTCACCGCGCCCGAGCTGCGCGGACGCGGCGTGGGCCGCGCGCTGATCGAGGGCGTCTACGTGCGGGCGTGCGACGCGGGCGCGTCACGCGTGTACTGGCAGACGCGCGAGAGCAATGCAGCGGGACGGATGCTCTACGACAAGGTCGCCGAGCACCGCGGCTTCATCGTGTATTCGCACGACGTCTGAGACCGGGCCACTCCGTCATCGGGCCCAATTGGGCGCGCGACGCCTTCACGGCCTCGACCTCGGCCGGCGGCAGGATGTCCGACAGCGGCACGTGCTGCGACTCGTCGCCGTCGGCGCTGCGCAGGCGCGGCGGATAGAGGCAATCGAGGCCCGACAGGTCGGCCGGCCCTTCTTCTTCCTTGACGATCCAGTGGATCACCGTGGTGCTGCGCGCGCGCTCGCTGGCCAGCGTCTTGACGACGTGGCTCAGCGCCACCGGGCGGCGCGCGTCCGTGCCTTCGAGATCCATCGCCAGGTTGCCCGTGGAGCGGCGGAACACGCCCGACGTCGTCTGTTCGTCAGGGTGGGCCCAGCAGAAATGGCTGGGGATCATCTCGCCGGACGTGGCGACGCGGTCCGGGAACATGCCCACCTCGAGCATCAGCTTGTCCAGGATGGTCCGCGTCTTGTAGAACTGCGGCTCCCGCATGCACTGGAAGTAGAAGTGGATCTCGACGCCGGGCGGCACGGGCCACAGCGCGGCATCGAACTTCATGCCGCATCCGGAAACAACATAGGTCTTGGTCATGGCTCCGGCGGGTTCCTGCCCCGCGATGCCGGGCCTGATGCCCGATGTCCCATTTTAGGGGGCCGATGGGCCTGATCTTCGGGGTGAAAGCCACAAAGACAGGGCATGTCTCACGACCTGCCCGCACTTTTTTCGGTGCCATCCGCCGAACGATCGTCGGCGAACCGGGCAATCGGGCGCAGTAGCGCAGCGCCCCGGCTCGACAGTTGGCGCCGGCACGGCCCGGCAGGGCCCGCACCGCATTCGAGGGATTTGCCGGAGCGCGGGTTCCGTGCTTGGCGCCGTCGCGCGAACTGCCGGGCAAAGCCGCGGCTCATGCGGCTTTCGGAGCGCCCGTTCCGCTTGAATATCTGGTCATCACGCAGTTCGACCGGTTGCCGCCATGCGCTCCTTCTCCAACGCTCCCCGCGCCCTCGCCACGGCCCTGCTGATGGCGGCCGCGCGCACCGACGCCGCCGGCGAGCCGGCGCCGGGCCGCATCGACTTCCTCGACTCGGCCGCCGTCATCGGCCTGGGCCAATGGCAGTTCGAGCCACTGTTCCCGACGTTGCCGGGGCCGCACGACGGCGACGCGACGCGTGTCACCCCCCAGTTCGCCTCGCACTTCGCGCGGCTCGCCATGCCCGTCAACGCGAGCCAGACGATGGAGCTGCGCGCCGCCACGGCGAGCTCGGCCTTCGAGCCGCCGCTGGAGTCGGCGAACGACCGCCTGCGTCGCCTGCACGGCTTCAGCGACGTGTCGCTCGGTGCGCAATGGCGCGTGCGCGGCGGCGATGCCGGCTGGCTGCCCGGGGTCGCGTGGCTCGCCGACGTCGAGACGACGATGGGCTCGCCCGCGTTCCGCGACAGCGACTTCCGGCCCTCGCTGCGCGCGACCGCGCAGTGGGAGCTGCCGCAACAGATGACGCTGGGCGTGATGCCGGGCGTGTATCGCGATCGCGGGGACGACGGCAGGCACTTCGGCGCCGGCGTCCTGGCAGTCACGCTGGGCAAGTCGTGGACGCCCCGCCTGCAGAGCTTCGTCGAACTGGCCGGGCAGACGCTGTCGCGCTCGCAGTCCGACGCGTCGCTGCTCAACGTCGACACCGGCGTCGCCTTCGTGGCCTCGAAGACGCTGCAGGTCGACATGGTGGTCTCGCGCAGCCTGTCCGGCAACGCCTCGCAGCAGGTGCGCGGCGGACTCAGCGTGTCGTCGCGCTTCTAGCGCAAGGCAACAAAGTGCAGCGCGAGGCGGGACGGCGGCGTCCGGCCGCGGGCCATCCGATCGCATGCGATGTCGTCGCGATGCGTGAACTATTGCTCAGGAAAGTGCCCATGCGCCGCCTCAAGAATGGTCCGCAGCGGTCGACGCGACCACCCTCCACGGTCGCGTTGGCCCGGGCGAGTCCCGGGCCGGGCAGACGCTCCGATACGCCGCGTAACGTAACAAGACGAACAAGGCCCGAATCCGCCGGCTCATGCGTTGACGCGTTTCAAGCGGGTCCAGCAAGATCGCTTCCATCCTTCAGGACGCTTGCGAGCGGTGACGATCCCTCCGCTCGCCCGGCGTCCTGAGTCGTCTTCGCACCGCCTCGCATGCGCTCTTCCCGACTCCTCGCCAAGCTCCGCACGACGATACCCGCTGCCGTATGCGCCGGCGCCGCGCTCGGCGTGTCCGCGCCGGCCTTCGCGGCGGCCGACGACACGCTCGCGCCGTCGTCGCCGGTGGCCGCGCCGAACGGCTTGGCCGCCGTCGCGCGCAAGCTGATCGACTCCACGGTGGAGACCGAGCGCGAGGTCGTGTCGGCGCTGCGCGAGAACGTCTCGCGCGTCATGACGTCCACCTGGCGCCTGAGCCTGGGCACGCCGTACGAGCCGCGCAGCGGCGCGACCGTGTCGCACGGCGCCGCGGCCAGCGACACGGGCGACGCGACGCCGTCCGACGATTCGCTGGACCTCTCGCTGGGCGCGCGCTGGCGCGTGCTGCACGGCGACGTCAGTTCGCACGTGCCGTCGGCCGCGTGGATGCCCGACCTGCAGACCGCCGACGCCCACACCGCGGCGCTGCGCCCCACGATGAACCTCAGCGGCGAATGGGCGCTGCCCAACGACTTCTCGCTGGGCGTGATGCCCGGCATGGTGGTCGACTATTCGAACGAGGGCCGCCGCCAGGCCACCGGCACGTTCGCGGTGACGCTGGGCAAGTCATGGACGCCGCAGTGGCGCACCTTCGTCGACATGGCGCGCGACCGCGCGGCCACGCAGCAACTCGCCGGCGTGACGACGAGCGTGGACGCCGGCATCACCTTCGTCGCCACGCCCAGCACGCAGATCGACATCGCGGTGACGCGGGGCTTGAGCGAGACGGCGCCGCCGTTCCAGGCCGGCGTGGGCCTGTCGTCGAGCTTCTAGCGCGCCTCAGGCCGACCAGTCGATACGATCCAGCAGCCGTCGCAGGCGCTGCGCCTTCTGCGCATTGAGCTGCGCCGCCCACGCGACGCGGCCGCGCAGGTGCTGTTCCCAATGCGGCAGGCCCTCGCGGTTCTGCGTCGACGGCCCCAGCGTCGCGCAGCGATGCAACTGCGCCTTCAGACGATCGAACTCGCCGCGCGGCAGGTTGGGCCGCTCGTTGACGACGATGTTGCACACCTGCTGGCGGCGGCCGCGCGAGACGCGGCGGGTCTTGCGACGGTTCAGCGCGAAGCCCTCGTCGAGCGCGAAGCCGCCGACGCGCGCCTCGATGCGATCGGCCCAGCGCCGCAGGCTGGTGTCGCCGGACAGCACGATGTCGTCGGCATAGCGCGTGTAGCGCGCGCCGAGCTCGCGCGCGAGGCCGGCGATGCGCGTGTCCAGGCGGAACGCGCACAGGTTGGCCAACGCCGCCGACGTCGGCGCGCCCTGCGGCAAATGGGCATCGCGCAGGCGCATGGCCTGCGTCCAGCTCAGGCCGCCCTCGGTGCGCAGGCGCTCGAGCACCGGCTCGGGGGTGGCCGTCGTGCACAGCGCCATCAGCTCGCGCGCGACCGCCTGCGAGTAGCCCAGCTCGGCGAAGGTCGCGTGCACGCGTGACGCGCGCACGGTGGCGAAGAAATCCTGCAGGTCGAACTTCAGCAGCACCGCCTGGCCGGCGTGCGCGCGGGCGTGGTCGAGCACCGAGCGGCCGCGCACGTAGCCGCACGCGGCCTCGTGCGGCGGCACGTGCGCCAGCAGGTCGTCGAGCACGCGCCGCTGCAGCGCGCACAGATAGGGCTCGGGCACCTCGAGCAGGCGCCAGCCGCCGGTGCGCTTGGGCAGCAGCTCGTAGCGATAGTGCTGCTGCGACAGCGGCGCCTGGCGTTGCCAGGACGCGCTGCGGGTCAGGCGCCACAGGCCGGGCAGCGGCACGCCGAGGCCTTCGGCCAGCGCTCCGATGCTGGGCCAGTGCGGTCTTTCGACGTTCCGCAGTGCAGGAGGCCCGGGACCCAGCGTCATGGCCCGTGTCATGAACCAGCCGTGGATCAGCGGGCGCTGCTTCGCCATGTCGCAGGCGATGTAGAACGTCGGTTCGTCTTCCAACGCGTCGGCCAGGCGTTCGACCGTCCAACGACTCGTGAGTCCCTTGCCCAGCATGATGTCGACCAGTTCGACATTGGCTTCGGCGGAAAAACGCGTGCACAGCGGCATGCGCTCCAGCATGCCGAAGCGGCTCACGGGCGTGGTCAGCATGGCGCGCGCGATGGCCAGCGCGGTCGATCGTGTGCTCATGGATCTCCGGCAAAGAGGTGCGGTCGCCACCCAACCTGCTGGTGAAGCGAATGGTGTCGATGGCGCGAAGCGCTTATCGGGGCCATCGCCCTGGAAGTGCCTGACAAGAGCGCTGCCGACGGGGGAACCCCGCGGACGGGACGGGTTCGAAAACCTTCCCGAGAAACACTTGGGCAGCGACCGCGTGGCGATTATGAAACGCGGCCGTGACCGAACGCCGCTCCACGGGAACTTCCACGTCCCGCAGGGATCGATCTGCGCGCCGGAAGCCGGCCTGTTGCAACGATACCGAGGCCCTTCGTCTCGTGACAATTCAGCAGTTGTCCGTTCGCCGCGTCCTGTCTTATGCTGCACCGCGTCACATCCATGTCCACGAAGCCGTCACCGTCCCTCGCCTCCGCCGTCGCCGCCGCGCTGCTGTGCCTCGCCGCGGCCGGCGCGCACGCGCAGGACGACCCGGTGGCGCCCGAGGTCGAGCTCGACACGATCAGTACCGAGACCCTCGACCAGGCCGCGTACGCGACGCTGCTGCCCAATCCCGACGTGGCCGATCCGGCGCTCGTGCGATCGGCGATCGCGGCCGCGCTGGCCGCGCCGCCGGACAAGCCCAAGACGATCGTGCCGACCGGCAAGCCGGTCAAGCCGGCCATCAAGCCCGTCGTCATCGATCCGAACGCCGTCGCGGTGCCGCCGACGAAGCTGGTGTTCGACAACAACCAGGCCGTGCAGGTCCATGCCGACGGCGCTCCCGCGCCCAACGGCCCGGACCGCGATCCGCTGGTGCGCGTGCTGCCGGCGCAGGCCGATCCCGCCGCCGTCACGCTCGGCGCGCGCTGGACCGCCGAGGATCGCATCCAGGCGCCGGTGCTGTCCGCGCTGGCCTGGGAGGCCCACGCCGACCTCGTCTCCGGTGCGCCGCCGGCGCGCGCGGGCAACGTGCGGCGCTCGCTGCGCATCACGGCGATGTGGGACACGCCCGAGGACCTGTCGATCGGCTTCACGCCGGGCTGGACGCGCGGCGGCGGCCGCGAGTTCGAGCACTACGAGACCGGCGTCGCCGTCAGCACCGTCGACAAGACCAAGACCGCGCGCTGGCACAGCTACGTCGAGCTGTCCGGCGAGAAGCTCGCGTTCAACAACGTGGTCGACAACAGCACCGCGCACGTCGCGGCCGGCGCGTCGTATGCGGCGTCGACGAGCACGCAGCTGGACATCGGCGTCTCGCGCGGCACGACCTGGTACTCCAACGACCTGACGTCCAACGTCGGCCTGTCGGTCCGCTTCTAGTCGCAGCGGCGCGCCGGGACTTCGGCCTTGCCGGACAATCCCTGTACCGCCATGCCCCTGCACTTCCCGCTTCCGGCCAGCGTCGCCTCGTGCGCACGTCACGCGCACCCGTGACGATCTCGGCCACCTTCCCGCTCGTCAAGCGCTCCGCGCCGCTGTGGCTGCTGGTGCTCGTCACCTTCAGCGGCACGCTGGCGATGCACATGTTCGTGCCGGCGCTGACCGTCGCGAGCGAGGCGCTGCACGTCGATGCGACGACGATCCGCATGACGATCAGCGTCTACATCTTCGGACTCGCGGTGGGCCAGCTCGTCTACGGGCCGTTGTCGGACGTGTTCGGCCGCCGGCCGACGCTGCTGGTGGGCCTGGCGTTGTACACGCTGGGCGGCCTCGCGTCGACGCTGGCGCCCAACGTCGGCGTGCTGATCGCCGCGCGCCTGGTTCAGGCCGCGGGCGGCTGCGCCGGCCTGCTGCTCGGGCGCGCGATCGTGCGCGACACCGCGGAGTCCAACGACGCCGTGCGCCGCCTCGCGCTGATGAGCCTGATGACGATGGTCGGCCCGGGGCTCGCGCCGCTGGTCGGCGGCCTGCTGGCGGACTGGTTCGGCTGGCGCGCGATCTTCGTCGTGCTGACCACGCTGGGCGTCGTCAACTTCAGCGTGTCGTGGCGGCTGCTGCCGGAGACCGGAACGCCCAGCGGCCGCATCAGCGCGGGCAGCGTCGCGCGCGACTACCGCGCGCTGCTGGGCTCGCCGCGCTTCCTCGGCTTCGCCGTCGGCGGCGGCTGCGCGACGACCTCGTTCTACGGCTTCATCGCGGCCGCGCCGTTCATCTTCATCAACGAGCTGCACCGGCCGATCCGCGAGGTCGGCGTGTACCTCGGGCTGCTGATCGTGGGCGTGTCGATCGGCAACATCCTCGCGAGCCGGCTGATCGGCCGCTTCACGATCGAGCGGCTGCTGGTCGCCGGCAACGTGCTGAGCATCGCCGCGGCCGCCGCGGTGCTCGCGGCCTTCCTCGTGCTGCGGCCCGGCGTGTTCGTGATCGAGGCGCTGATGATCGTCTACTGCGTCGGCGCGGGCATCTGCAGCCCGGCCGTCTCGACGCTGTCGATCAGCGTCGACCCGCGCCTGATCGGCTCGGCCGCCGGCCTCTACGGCTTCCTGCAGATGACCATCGGCGCCGCCTGCACGACGCTCGCGGGCCTGGGCCACGACCCCGCGGTCTCGGCATGCACCGTGCTGGCGGGCGCGTCGCTGATGGCGCAGGCGTCGTTCCGGATCGCGCTGCGCACGCCGGCCAACGACGTGACCGAGCGCGAGGACGCCACCTCGGCCTGATCCGCAGACCGTTGCTCAGAGCCCGAGCAGGCCCTCGTCGGACAGCCGGAACGTCCCCACCACGCCGCTCAGGCGTTCGGCCTGCTCGCGCAGGCTCTCGGCGGCGGCGGCGGACTCCTCCACCAGCGCCGCGTTCTGCTGCGTCATCTGGTCCAGCTGCGTCACCGCGACGTTGACCTGCCCGATGCCCGCGCTCTGCTCGGTGGCGGCCGCGGTGATCTCCGCGATCATGTCGCCCACGCGCTGCACGCTGGCCACGATCTCCTCCATCGTCGAACCGGCCTGCTCCACCAGACGCGCGCCGGCCTCGACCTTGTCGACGCTGACGCCGATCAGCGCCTTGATCTCGCGCGCCGATTCCGCGCTGCGCTGCGCGAGGTTGCGCACCTCGGTGGCGACCACGGCGAAGCCGCGGCCCTGCTCGCCGGCGCGCGCGGCCTCGACGGCGGCGTTGAGCGCGAGGATGTTGGTCTGGAACGCGATGCCGTCGATCACGCCGGTGATGTCGGCGATGCGCTTGGAGCTGGCGTTGATCTCGTCCATCGTCGTGACGACCTGCGCCACGACCTCGCCGCCGCGGCGTGCGACCGCACCCGCAGACACGGCCAGCTGGTTGGCCTGCAGCGCCGTGTCGGCGCTGTGGCGCACGGTCGCCGTCAGTTCCTCCATCGACGCGGCGGTCTCCTCGAGGTTGCCTGCGGTGTGCTCGGTGCGCGCGCTGAGGTCCTGGTTGCCGGTGGCGATCTGCGCGCTGGCCGTGGAGATGCCGTCGACGACGACGCGCACCTGCAGCAGCGTGTTGGTCAGCGCGCCGCGCATCGTGTCGATCGAGCGCAGCAGGCGGCCGGTCTCGTCGTTGGCGTAGCTGGCTGACGCGCGGTCGGTCAGGTCCATCTGCGCGATCGTGCGCGCCATGGCCTCGGCGCGCGACAGCGGCCCGGTGATGCTGCGCGAGAGCAGCCACGCCAGCAGCGCGCCGATGGCCAGCGACACGGCGCCGCTCGCCGCCAGCAGGATGGACGTGCTCGTGCGTTCGCGGGCCATGCGCTGGGCGATGACGTCGACCTCGTGGCGCTGCTCGTCGCCCACGGCCTCGATGTCGGCCACGTAGTCGCGCGAGACCTTCTCGAAATGCTCGTCGAACTCGCGCTTCGCGCCGGCGGCGTCGCCGGCCTCGCGCAGGCGCGCGATCGCGTCGCGCGAGGCGAGGTACACCTTGCGCGCCTCGCTGACGCGGGCGAACAGCGCCTTCTCCTCGGGCGTGTCGGCGGCCTGTTCGACGATCTTCTGGCGCGCGTTCGTCTGGGCCACCGCCTGGGCCGAGACGTTGGCGAAGTAGTCGGCCAGGCTCGGGTCGCTGCTGCGCGCGATGGCGGCCGAGCGCTCGGCGCCGGAGGACGCGAAGCGCAGCCAGTCGGCGGCGGCGCGTTCCACCTTCAGGTTGTCGGCGATCATCGTCGTCACCTCGGCGCCGAGGTTGCGCAGCGTCAGGAACGCGAACAGGCTGGTGACCAGCGACAGCGCGAGCATCGCGGCAAGCACCAGCGCGAGCCGGCGGGCGATCGAGAGGTTGTTGAGGAACATCGGGCTTTCCTGTTCGTTCGATGGGGTGGCGCCGCGAGAGGGTCGGGCAGGGATCGGCATTCGCCAGTCTGCGGAGCTTGCGGGGCGCCCGGAAGGCGCAGTTGGTGCGCTTGCCGACTGCAGCAGAGCCGGCTTGCACGGCGCCGCGCGCCTTGAACTCGGGGTTCGCCCGCGCGCGCGTGCCGCGCGTGCGCCGTACGATCGGCCACGGGCGACGAGCCCGCCGAGATTCCGGGAGAGAGTCATGGCTATCTACACAGAACTGGCCGACGACATCGAGCGCCAGATCCGCCGCGGCGTGCTGCGCGCCGGCGAACGCCTGCCCTCGGTGCGCGCGCTGTGCACGGCGCGCGGCATCAGCCAGGGCACGGTGATGCAGGCGTACTACCTGCTGGAGGATCGCGGGCTGGTGTCCACGCGTCCGCGCTCCGGCTACTACGTCAACGCCACGGCGCGCGCGCCGCTGCCCAAGCCGACGATGCCGACGCTGCAGCCCGAGCCGCCCGTGCACGTCGTGACGGCCAATCTGCTCTATTCCGTGCTCAACGGCATGAAGCAGCGCGAGAACGTGCCGCTGGGCAGCGCGTTCGCCAGCCCGCTGATGTTCCCGCTGCCCAAGCTGGCGCAGCTGCTGGGCAACGCGGCGCGCCGCCTCGATCCGTGGCGCATCGTCGACGACCTGCCGCCCGGCAACGCCGACCTGCGACGCCACATCGCGCGCCGCTATCTCGAGATGGGCGCCGACGTCGACGTGGCGGACATCGTCATCACCAGCGGCGCGTCCGAGGCGCTGATGCTGTCGCTCATCTCGGCGACGCAGCCGGGCGACGTGATCGCCATCGAGTCGCCCACGCACTACAGCGTGCTGCACACGATCGAGGCCACCGGCCGACGGGCGGTCTGCATTCCCACCTGCGCGCAGGACGGCCTCAACCTGCCGGCGCTCGAGAGCGCGCTGGCGGCGCAGAAGATCAGCGCCGTGTGGGCGATGCCGACCTTCCAGAATCCGACCGGCGCCATGATGTCCGACCACAACAAGGCGGCCCTGGTCGCGCTGCTGGCGCGCCACGGCATCCCGCTGATCGAGAACGACGTCTACGGCGAACTCTATTTCGACGCCGAGCGTCCCGCGCCGGCCAAGACCTGGGACAAGCAAGGCGGCGTGCTGCATTGCGGCTCGTTCTCCAAGTCGCTGGCGCCCGGCTACCGCCTGGGCTGGGTCGCGGGCGGGCGCTTCCACGAGACCGTGCGACAGAACAAGTTCCTCCTGTCGACCAACGCCAACGTGCCCGCGCAGGCCGCCATCGCCGACTTCCTCAAGCACGGCGGCTACGAGCTTCACCTGCGACGCCTGCGTGCCACGCTGCGCAGCCAGCGCGACCAGTTGCTGCGTGCGGTCGCGCGCCATTTCCCCGCCGGCACCGCCGCGTCGCGGCCGCACGGCGGCTACATGCTGTGGGTGCAGTTGCCGCAGGGCAGCATCGACACGCTGGAGCTGATGCAGCGCGCGCTCGACGAAGGCGTCAGCCTCGCGCCCGGCGCGCTGTTCTCGCCCAACGGCCGCCACGGCAACGACCTGCGGCTGAACTTCGGACATCCGTGGAGCGCCGAGATGGAACGCGGCGTGGCCGTCATCGGCCGGCTCGCCGGCAGCGCCGCGTCGGTGCCGTTGCTGGCCGGGCCGCGGCGCGGCGGCGAGCGCCCGCTCGCGAAGCTGCGTTCACCGCCGGGGGTCGAGTGCGTCGACGAATGACCCTGGCGGCCTGACGGTCGTCTGCTGCGGCGGCCGACCTGCCGATCTGCTTCTGGCCGTCCGCACGACCGCTGCCTAGAGTGCATTCATCCGCGATCCGTTCGCGCCACGCACCCCAGGCCGCCATGTCGAATCGTCAAGTCGTTTGTCTCGTCAACGCCCGTGCCGCGGGTGGCCGTCGATGAACTGCGTCCGCCGCGTCGACGCCACGCCGCGCGACAGCACTGGCCGCGACGAGTGCCTGGCCTTGCTGGCCACCGTGCTCGAACACCCGCCCGGCGGCGTCCGCGGCAGCGCGCTGTTCCTGCTGGACTGCTGCGGCCCGCAGCTGAACGACGCCGTGCTGGCGGAGGTGGAACGCCGGCTGCGCGCCGCCTCGCCGGGATGGCATCGGCTGCTGCGCGGCGACGCGGGCGAGTTCGTCGTGATCACGCAAGGGCTGGTCGACGGCGGCGCGGTGCTCGCCGCGGCGTCTCGGCTGGTCCACGCGTTCGACGACGCGCTGCAGACCTCCGACCTGCCGCTGTGCCCCGACGTGGCCATCGGCATCGCGTTCGCGTCGCAGCACACCGCGCGCGCCGAGGCCATGCTGGCGGCCGCCGAGTCCGGCCTGCGCGAATCGCGCGCCGCGGCGCGCCTGGGCCGGCGCAGCATGTCGCGGTCAAATCCGCCGCAGGATCCGTCCGCCGAATGAGCCGCTCACGGGCCGACGGCATCGAGCAGCGCGGCGGCCCGTGTCATCGCGTCCTCCTTCGCGCCGCGATTGCCCGCGACGGCCTGGCGGGCCGCGCCGGGGTCGTCGAAGTCGTGCGTCGCGCCGGCGTAGGTCGTCACCACGACCGGCCCGCCGCTCGCCTTTCGCAGCACGTTGGCGCAGACGGTCGGGGAGACTTCTTCGTCGTCGGAGCCGAGGAACGTCCACAGCGGCGCGTCGAAGCTCGCGCGCTGCGAGATCAAGGCCTTGGGCCCGCAGCCGGGATAGAACACGAGCGCCGCGCGGAACCGGAGCGCCTTGTTCGCGCTGGCGCCGCCGGCCTGCCGCTCCATCGTGTTGAGCGCGGTGCTGGCGCCGTTGGACCAGCCCTGCAGCATCACGCGCGCGGGCGTCACGTCCGCGCGCGCGGCCAGCCACGCCAGCGCGCCCTCGGCGTCGAGCGGGCGCACGGTGAGTTCGTTGACCGCGTCGCGATCCGGATCGTCGTGCGTGAAGCGGCCATAGCCGTGCGCGCGGCCGCGCGGCCCGAAGCTGTCGACCAGCAGCGCCACGTAGCCGTGCTCGGCCCAGTACGCGCCCCACATCGCGTGGCGCCTGGACAGCGTGGCCGCGTTGCACGGCGAGTCGCGCCCCGGCGCCACCAGCGTGCAGCCCGCGTTCACGTTGGACGAGTACGGACCGCCGCGGCCGTGCAGCAGCACGATCGCCGGATGCGGGCCGGCGCCCGTCGGCTCGAACAGGTAGCCGACCAGCTCGGTCTTGCCGTCGGCGCTGGGGAAGTGCGTGGTCTGCGGCGCGGCGCCGGCGCAGCACACTGTGAACCCGAGCAGGAGCGCGGCGGCGCAGGCGCGGATCGAGGCAGGCATGGCGGGCTCCCTGAGCGAGTGAGGACGCAGTGTCGCGCGTGCGATCGCCGGCGTGGTCTTCCGCAGGCTGACGCGCCTCGCAGTCTCGCACCCCTGTACAAGGACTTGCGGTTGAGAACAGAATCGCCGCCGACACAAAACATCAACGAAGGAGATCGTCATGTGGCTGCTGCTGTTGCTGCCGTTCATCGGGCTGTTGTGGGTTCCCTTCTACAACACCGACGCCCTGCCCGCGCTGTTCGGCTTCCCGTTCTTCTATTGGTACCAGTTGCTGTGGGTGCCGATCACGGCCTTCCTGATCTGGCTCGTCTACCGTGACGGCCTGCGCAAGGGGGTGAAGTGATGGGCGACAACATCAACTGGACGGCCCTCTGGGTCTTCGTCTTCTTCTTCGCGCTCGTCACCGTGATGGGCTTCTGGGCGTCGCGCTGGAACCGCAGCGCCAAGCAGGGCGCGCATCTCGACGAGTGGGGCCTGGGCGGTCGCAGCTTCGGCACCTGGATCACGTGGTTCCTCGTGGGCGGCGACTTCTACACGGCCTACACGGTGATCGCCGTGCCCGCGCTGGTGTACGCGGTCGGCGCCTACGGCTTCTTCGCGTTGCCGTACACCATCCTCGTCTACCCGATCGTGTTCGTGATCATGCCGCGGCTGTGGCATGCGGCGCAGAAGGCCGGGCACGTGACGGCGGCCGATGTCGTCTACGGCCGCTACGGCTCGCGTCCGCTGGAACTCGCGGTGGCGGTGACGGCCGTCGTCGCGACGATGCCCTACATCGCGCTGCAGCTGGTCGGCATGGGCGTGGTCATCAACGCGCTCGGCTTCACCGGCGAGTTGCCGCTGGCGGTCGCGTTCGTCATCCTCGCGCTGTACACGTACTCGGCGGGCCTGCGCGCGCCGGCGCTGATCGCGTTCGTCAAGGACCTCATGATCTACATCGTCGTGCTGGTCGCCGTGATCCTGGTGCCGATGAAGCTCGGCGGCTACGCGCACGTGTTCGACGTGGCGAGCAGCGCCTTCGCCGCCAAGAAGGCCGGCGGCCTGCTGCTCAAGCCCGCGCAGTACCTGCCGTACGCGACGCTGGCGCTCGGCTCGGCGATGGCGGCGTTCATGTATCCGCATACGCTCACGGGTATCTTCGCGGCCAAGAGCGCCGACACGATCCGCAAGAACGCCGTATTCCTGCCGGCGTACACGGTGCTGCTGGGCCTGATCGCGCTGCTGGGCTACATGGCCTATGCGGCCGGTGTCGACGTCCACGGCAACAACAACGCCGTCGTGCCGGCGCTGTTCACCGCGCTGTTCCCGTCGTGGTTCGTCGGCTTCGCGTTCGCCGCGATCGCGATCGGCGCGCTGGTGCCGGCGGCGGTGATGTCGATCGGCGCCGCCAACCTGTTCACGCGCAACTTCTGGAAGGCCTACGTGCAGCCTGGCATCTCGCCCGCGGGCGAGGCGACGGTCGCCAAGGTCGTGTCGCTGGTCGTGAAATTGGGCGCGCTGGTGATCATCCTGGTGCTGCCGGTCAAGTTCGCGCTCGACCTGCAGCTGCTGGGCGGTGTCTGGATCCTGCAGACCTTCCCGGCCGTCGTGTTCGGCCTGTTCTTCGCCTGGTTCCGCGCGCCGGCGCTGCTGGCCGGCTGGGCCGTCGGACTGGCCACCGGCACGTGGCTGGCGTTCGCGGACGGCGTCAAGCCGGTGCACACGTTCGACCTCGGCGGCGACAAGATCGCGCTGTACACGGGCCTGTTCGCGCTGGCGGTCAACATCGTCGTCGCGGCCGTCGCGCAACTGGCCCTCGGACAGCGCGGTCGGGCGCCGCTGGCGCCGCAGGCCTGACGCGTCGCGTCTCCAAAAAGAAGCCCGCTGCGTGCGGGCTTCTTCGTCCTGAACGAGTGCTCCGATCAGGCCATGAGCGCGTGCAGGCCCTGGTATCCAACGTAAAGCCCGACCAGCAGGATCAGCACGCCCGAGAAGTACGGCGCCTTCGCCGCGAACTCGCTGAAGCGTCCGCTGCTCACGTGTTTCGACAGGTGCTTGATGCCCAGCGCCGCGACGACTCCGGAAGCGACCATCGTCAACGCGAGGCCCACGCTGAAGCCCAGCACCAGCGTCGCGCCGAGGGCGAGCTTCTTCAACTGCAGGCACAGCAGCAGCACCGTGATCGACGCCGGGCACGGGATCAGGCCGCCGGTCAGGCCGAACATGATGATCTGGCCCGTGGTGACCTCGCGGCCCGCGAAGCGGCGCTGGATCTGCTCGGTGTGCTCGCGGGCGTGAGCGTCCTGGCCGGCGGTGTCGACCAGCGCGGCCGTCGCGGCGCCGTGGGCAGAGGCGTGGACATGTGCATGGCCATGGTCATGCCCGCATGCGGCGCCGTGGGCGTGGCCGTGGTCATGATGGTGATCGCGGTGGGCGTGGGCATGCGCGTGGTCGTCATGCGCGTGGGCGTGCGCGTGAGGTGCGTGCGCCACCGGTGCATGCGCATGGCCGTGATCGTGATCGTGATCGTGATCGTGATCGTGATCGTGATCGTGATGGTCGTGCCCGTGATCATGGCCGTGGTCATAGTCATGGTCGTGGTCGTGCCCGCCATCGCTGCCATGGTCATGGAAGCACGCCGCCTTGTTCTGCGACGTCCGCCACAGCATCCACAGCGCGACGCCCACGATCAGCACCGCCGAGATCAGCTGCATCCACGGCTCGCTCGCCTCGGCGCTCCACTGCCGGCCGAAGTACATGCCGCCGAGTGCGATCAACCAGACGATGGCGGTGTGCGACACCGTCGCCGCGAGCCCCAGCAGCACCGCCTGCGTCAGCGTGCCGCGCACCGCGATGATGAACGCCGCCATCATCGTCTTCGAGTGGCCGGGCTCCAGGCCGTGCAGCGCGCCCAGCAGGATCGCGCTCGGGATGAACAGCCAGGCGTTGCCGCCGGCCAGCAGGGTATGGAAGTCGGTCAATGGAGCCCCTCCCGCGCCGAGTCCGGCGCTCCGTCCCCCGAGGGGACCACGGGCCTTCTTGGGGCGGCCGGGCGCACGGCCCGAAAATAGGTCGACACTGGATTTTTCATAGGTATTTCGTGATCGCCTTGAACTGGCTGATCGCGTCGCGGGCGCCGACGCCTTCGACGGCGTGCTCCAGGCAGTGGTCGATGTGGTCGTGCACCAGCGTCTTCTTCGCGTTGGCGACGGCGCTTTCCACCGCCTGCATCTGCTGGGCGATCTCGAGGCAGTCGCGGCCTTCCTCCAGCATCGCGACGATGCTGCGCAGGTGGCCCTCGGCGCGCTTCAGGCGCTTGATGATGTCGGGGTGGGACGGATGGACGGACATGGTTTGCATCCTGTGGGGGAGGATAGGATAACCGTTCCGGCCGTCGCCGAGCTGAAGCGGTACCACTCCTCCAATGGCGCGCGCACCCTGATCGTTAGTTGTAGTACACAACTTACAAGGGTATAGTGAACTCACCTTCTCAAAGGAAGAGCACCATGAAGGCCACCACTCAGCTCCTGCTCATCGACCCGCAGAACGACTTCTGCGACGTGCCGGCCCACTACCGCCCCGTCGACCCGCTCACCGGCGCCGTCGTCGCCCCGGCCCTGCCGGTCGCCGGCGCCCACGCCGACATGCGACGCACCGCCGCGCTGATCCGCGCCGCCGGCCCCGCGCTCGACGACATCGCGATCACCCTCGACTCGCACCACCACGTCGACATCGCGCATCCGACGTTCTGGCAGCAAGCGGACGGCAGCAAAGCTGCCCTTGGCGCCTGCGGCGCCGATGGCGGCTCGGCCGTCACGCCCTTCACCACGATCACCGCCGCCCAGGTGCGCGCCGGCCAGTTCCGACCGCGCGACCCCGCCGCGCTGCCGCGCACGCTGGCCTACCTGGACGAACTCGAGTCCCGCGGCCGCTACACGCTGATGGTGTGGCCAGTGCACTGCGAGATCGGCACCTGGGGCCACGGCGTCCACGCGGACGTGCGTGCCGCGTACAACGAATGGGAAGAGCAGCACCTGCGCGGCGTGCGCAAGGTCACCAAGGGCGAGAACCCGTGGACCGAGCACTACAGCGCGATCCAGGCCGAGGTGCCCGACGCGGCCGACGAACACACGCAAATGAACACCGTGTTCCTCGCCGACCTCGATCGCGCCGACCTGCTGCTGATCGCCGGCGAGGCCAGCAGCCACTGCGTGCGCGCCACCACCGAACACATCGTCGCCAACCTGCCCGGCGGCCGGCCCGAACGCGTCGTGCTGCTGACCGATTGCATGAGCCCGGTCGGCGGCTTCGAGGCGAAGCATGCGGAGTTCCTGGACGAAATGCGTGCGATGGGCGTGCGGCTGATGAGTTCAATCGAGGCCCTGTCGCTGCTGCGCGCCTGAACAACGAGAATCGCCTCATGACGCCCATCATCGCCAGCCTGCTCGAGACCGACCTCTACAAGTTCACGATGTGGCAGACGATGCTGCATCGTCACCCGCAGGCGCAGGCCGAGTACCGCTTCGTGTGCCGCAACGCGCCCGCGTTCCCGCTGGCCGAGTTGCTGCCCGAGGTCGACGAGCAGCTCGACCACCTGTGCTCGCTGTCGTTCACCGAGGACGAACTCGGCTACCTCGGCGCGCTGCGCTACATGAAGAACGACTTCGTCGACTTCCTGCGCATCTTCAAGTTCCAGCGCCGCTTCGTGCAGGCGACGATCGCGCAGGACGGGCAAACGCTGGAGATCGTGGCCGACGGCCCTCAGGTGCACGTGATGGCGTTCGAGATCTACGTGCTGGCGATCGTCAACGAGCTGTACTTCCGCCGAAGCGACCAGGCGGCCGCGCTGGCCGAGGGGCGCGCGCGGCTGCAGGCCAAGATCGCCGCGCTGCGCGCGTTCGGCGCGGACGAGCCCGCGCGCGCGCATCCGTTCGAGTTCTTCGACTTCGGCGTGCGCCGCCGCTTTTCCGGTGCGTGGCAGGAGGAGGTCGTGCGCACGCTGAAGGACGAGGTGCCCGGGTTCTTCAAGGGCACGTCCAACGTGATGCTCGCCAAGAAGTTCGGCCTGGTGGCGATCGGCACGATGGCGCACGAATACCTGCAGTCGTACCAGGCCTTCGACGTGCGGCTACGCGATTTCCAGAAGATGGCGCTCGAGAACTGGGTGCAGGAATACCGCGGCGACCTCGGCGTGGCGCTGACCGACGTCGTCGGCATGGACGCCTTCCTGGCCGATTTCGACCTCTACTTCGCCAAGCTGTTCGACGGCCTGCGCCACGACTCGGGCGACCCGATCGCATGGGGCGAGAAGGCGCTCGCGCACTACGCGAAGCTGCGCATCGACGCGCACACCAAGCGCCTGACCTTCTCGGACGGCCTCGACCTGCCGACCTCGTTCGCCATCTACCGCCACTTCGCCGACCGCACCCAGCTGGGCTTCGGCATCGGCACCAACCTGACCAACGACGTCGGCCGGGTGCCGCTCAACATCGTGATGAAGCTGACGCAGTGCAACGGCCAGCCGGTGGCCAAGCTGTCGGACTCGCCGGGCAAGACGCTGTGCAACGACGAGACCTTCCTCGCCTACCTGCGGCAAGTGTTCCATCATGTCGAGCCCGAGGCCGCTTGAAGGAAGTCATGAGCACGTCTTCGCACCACGCCGACCTCGCCGTCCTCGTCGGCCGCTTCCAGCCCTTCCACGACGCGCACCTCGGCCTGCTGACGCGCGCGCTCGCGATCGCGCCGCGCGTGGTCGTCGTCGTCGGCTCCGCGTTCCAGGCGCGCACGCCGAAGAATCCGTTCACGTGGACGGAGCGCGCCGAGATGATCCGCCAGGCGCTGCCCGAGGCCGAGCGCGCGCGCGTCGCGGTCGTGCCGATGCGCGACTACTACGACGAGAGGCGCTGGGTCGCGTCGGTGCGCCAGGCCGTGGCCGCCGAGGCGGGCGACGACGCGTCGCTGCGCATCGCGCTGGTCGGCCACTTCAAGGACGCCACCAGCAGCTACCTCGCGGCCTTCCCCGGCTGGACGCTGGACTCGGTCGAGCGCCTGCCCGGCTCGGACGGCACGCAGCTGCGCGACGCCCTCTTCGCCGGCATCCCCGACGACGCGCACGAGCCGCCGCTGCTGGACGCGACGCTGGCCGCCTTCGTCGACCAGGCGCCGCCGTCGACGATCGCCTTCCTGCGCGCCTGGGCCGCGCTGCCCTTCCTGGCGGAGCTGGCCGTCGAATGGCGCACGTTGAAGCACTACAGGGAGGCCTGGCGCGCGGCGCCGTACGCGCCGACCTTCGTCACGGTCGACGCCGTGCTGCAATGCGCCGGCCGCGTGCTGCTGATCCGCCGCGCCAAGGCGCCGGGCCGCGGGCTCTACGCGGTGCCGGGCGGCTTCATCGAGGCGCGCGAGACGACGTGGCAGTCGTGCCTGCGCGAGCTCGAGGAGGAGACGCACCTGAAGCTCCTCGAGGAGACGATGCGCCGCTGCCTGCGCGAGGTGGCCGTGTTCGACCACCCCGACCGCAGCCAGCGCGGCCGCACGATCACGCATGCGCACTACTTCGACCTGGGCGAGCGCGAGCTGCCCGAGGTGCGCGCGGACGACGACGCCGCCGCCGTCGAGTGGGTGCCGATCGACGAGCTGCCCGCGATGGAAGATCGGTTCTTCGACGACCACTTCCACATGCTGGATCACTTTCTCGGGCTGACGCACCAGGCGTGAGCGCGCTCGCGCCAGATCGGTGCGCCCGCATCGGGTCGCCACGACGGTTCGATCGTGAAGGGGTTTGCAGCCGGTCAACGAATCGCCATGGCCCGGACGCTAACATGGCCCTTGGCCAGCGCTGTCAATCCGCGCCTGGATCGTCAGCCTCTCCTGTCCCGCAAACTCCCCGTCCATGGCCACGTACAAAGGCATCACCTTTCCCGACAACGTGGCACCGCTCGCGCGCTACATGCACTCGGTCAACGACCACCGCGAGGCGCTCGCCGCGTTGAGCGGCACCTGGGACACGTTGGCGCTGCTCGCGCACCTGTCCAACCTCGAGGCCGACATGAGCGAGGTGCGCGCGAGCTTCGGCGAGCTGACGGGCGAGCTGCTCGTCTGCCTGGCCGAGGAGATGCTCGCGCTGGCCGACGGCACGCTGGGCCACCAGGCGCAGATCGCGGTGGACGTGCTCACGCGCAACCTGTTCGAGCGCACCGCCGACATCGGCTTCCTCGCGACGGATTCGGCCATCGTCGACGCCTGCGCCGCCAACGACGCGAGCGTCTTCGACGCACTGCGCGAACGCCTGCGCACCTATGCCGCGCGCTACACCGTCTATCGCGACATCGTGCTGCTCGCGCCCGACGGCCAGGTGCTGACGCGCATGGTCGACGGCTTCGCCGGTCGTTCGTCGTCGTCCATCGTCGAGCGCGCGCTGAGCAGCCAGGGAGGCTACGTCGAGAGCTACGAGCCAACCGACTTCTGCGGCGGCGAGCAGGCCCTGACCTACGCCTGGCGCGTCGAGCAAGGCGGCCGCGCGGTCGGCGTGTTGGCACTGATGTTCGACCTCGAGCGCGAAGCGGCCATGGTCTTCGAGCGGCTCGCGGCGCACGACGAGGTGCTCGCGTTCGTCGACGGCCAGGGCCGCGTCGTCGTCTCGAACGACGCCGCGCGCCTGCCGCCCGGCCACCGTCTCGGGCCGCGCGACGGCGCCGCCGCGCTGCGGCTGGGCGGCGTCACGCATCTCGCGGCGCAGCGCCACGGCCAGGCCTACCAGGGCTATCCGGGGCCGGGCTGGTCCACCGTGGCGCTCGCGCCGGCGGAGCTCGCGTTCGGCGAGGATGCGGAGGACGCGGTGCAGGTCGACTTCTCCGGCGAGAACGTGTTCTCGCAACGGCTGCTCGACGTGCCCGTGCGCGCCCGCGAGATCCAGCGCCGCCTCGACCGCATGGTGTGGAACGGCCGCATCCACCAGGCGGCCGAGTCCAACGCATTCTCCCGTTCGCTGCTGGAGGAGATCGCCTCGACCGGCCGTAAGACCAAGGACGTGTTCGAGCGCGCGTCGTTGGAGCTGTTGACCACCGTCGCCGCGGGCCTGCTGGGCGAGGCGCGCTTCCTGGCCGACCTGTCGGTGGACGTGCTCGATCGCAACCTCTACGAGCGCGCCAACGACTGCCGCTGGTGGGCGACCTCTCCCGTGCTCGCGACGATGGACGCCGCGGCCGCGCGCAAGACGCTCGCGCACATCAACGGCCTGTACACCGTCTACTCGAACGTGCTGCTGTTCGACACGCAGGGCGTCGTGGTCGCGGCGAGCCGCGACACCAGCGTGGAAGGCCGCCGGCTGACCGATGCGTGGGCCGCAGAATGCCTGCGACTGCGCGACCCGATGCGCTACGCCGTCTCGCCGTTCGAGCCCAGCGAGCTGTACGGCGGCCAAGCCACGTACGTCTATGCCGCGCCCATCCTCGTCGACGGCAGCGCCGTCGGCGGCGTCGCGCTCGTCTTCGACAGCACGCCGCAGTTCGAGGCCGTGCTGCGCGCCGCGCTGCCGACGACGGCCGGCTCGATCGCCGCGTTCTGCCGCCGCGACGGCCTGGCCATCAGCCGCACCGGTGAGCTGCCGGTGACGCTGCCGACGAACGTGCTGGCGCTCGCGCCGGGACAGTCGTGGTCCGGCGTGCTCAACGAAGGCGGCAAGAGCTTCGTCGTCGGCGCGACGGCCGGCAGCGGCTACCGCGAGTTCAAGACCAGCGATGGCTACGACGAGCCGGTGATCGGCGTCGTCGTGATCCCGTGCGGCCAGCGCGTCGACCGCCACGTCGCGGCCGCGCCGCAGATCGCCAACGTGCCGGGCGGCGCCGAGATCGCCACCTTCCTCATCGGCGATCACCTGCTGGGCGTGCCGGCCAACGACGTCATCGAATGCATCGAGGTGCAGGCCGCCGTGCGCGTGTGGCGCGGCGGCTTCGCGCAGCGCCACGTCGGCTTCGTCACGTGGAACGACATGGCGCTGCCGCTGGTGGACGTCGCCGCCGACGTCAACGCCGCCGGCGCCGCGCAGCGCCACGCGCTGGTGCTCAAGGCCGGCGCGCAGTGGTTCGGCCTGCTCGTGTCGGAGCTGGGCCCGGTGGCCGACATGAAGCTCAGCGAGGAGCGCGGCCTGACCGGCAAGGGCGACGTGACCAGGCTGATCGCGCAGCTCGCGCGCTCGGGCTCGGTGTTCATCCCGGTGCTGTCGCCGGACGCGATCTTCGGCGGCCCCGCGGGCTGACGCGCGAACGCGCCGGCTCGCGCGCGCGTCACGCGCCCGCGTGCGTGGCCGCGGTCTGGATCAGGGCCGCGATTTCCTTCGGGTGGCTGATCATCGCGACGTGGCTGGACTCCAGCTCGATCGTCGTCGCGTTCATGCGCTTGGCGAGGAAGCGCTCCAGCTCGGGCGAGGTGGTGCGGTCGCGCGTCGACACCGAGTACCACGCCGGCTTCGAGCGCCACGCGGCGACGGTCGTCCTCGACGCGAACAGCGTATCGGAGATGCGGCCCTGCTCGGCGTACATCACGCGGGCGCGCTCGGGGGCGACGTCGCCCGCGAAGTCGCGCAGGAAGGCCTCCTCGCTCAGCTGCGCGAAGCCGCCCGACTTCACGAGCCCGGCGCTGGCCGGCGGCGTCGGGAACTTCGCGGCCAGCGCGCCGTAGTCCTCGCCGGCATCGGGCGCGCGCGCCGCGACGTAGACGAGTCCGGCCACCTTGGCATCGACGCCGGCCTCGCTGATCACCGTGCCGGCCCACGAGTGGCCCACGAGGATGGTCGGGCCGTCCTGCAACGCCAGGATGCGCTTCGTCGCCGCGACGTCGTCGGCCAGCGAGGTGAGCGGGTTCTGCACCGCTGTCGCCTTGTAGCCGGCCGACTGCAGCAGCGCGATCACGTCCGACCAGCACGAGCCGTCGGCATAGGCGCCGTGCACCAGCACGATGTTGCGGATGGGCGTGGCGGACTGGGCGAAGCTGAAGCGCCCCACCGAGGCGAGCGCGAGGCCGGCGATTGCGTGGGCGGAAAACTGACGTCGATTCATGGGTGCTCCGTTGCGATTTGTAGGGCGTACCGACGGCTCAGTCGGACGCGCCATGAGATCGCGCAGGGGCAACCGGAGTTCCCGTGGAATTCGCTCGTTGCGCAGCGTTACGTCTTCGCGTGACCGAAGGTCCTCGCCACATTAGTTGCTCAATACAACCATTAAAGGTGTACAGTACAACCGTCGAGAAGGAAGTCAATCATGGCGCCCCGCAAATCCGTTTCCGCGAAGAACGACTTCCCGCGCCCGTACACCACCGTCGACGTGCTGATCTTCACGGTCATAGCCGATGCGCTGAAGGTGCTGCTGGTGCAACGCCCGTCCGCAACCGATGAGCCGCACCCCGGCGCGTGGGCGCTGCCCGGCGGCTTCGTCGACGTGGACCTCGACGCCGACCTCGAGGCCTGCGCGCGCCGCAAGCTGCGCGAGAAGACCGGCGTCGCGGGTCCGTACCTGGAGCAACTCGGAAGCTGGGGCAGCGCCACGCGCGATCCGCGTGGCTGGTCGGCGACGCACGCGTACTTCGCGCTGATGCCGTCGCACGGCGTGACGCTCGCCAAGGGCGCGAACGCGGCCGATGTCGCGTGGTTCACCGTCGACGACGCACTGCTCGCGAAGAAGAAGCTCGCGTTCGACCACGCGCAGATCCTGCGCGCGGGCATCGAGCGGCTGCGCAGCAAGGTCGAATACACGTCGCTGCCGGCCTATCTGCTGCCCGAGCCGTTCACGCTGCCGCAGCTGCAGCGCACCTACGAGGTCGTGCTGGGCCGACCGGTCGACAAGAGCGGCTTTCGCACGCGCATGATGGCCGCCGATTTCCTCGCCGAAGTGGGCGTCATCGAGAGCGATTCCAACCGACCGCCGATGGGGTACCGGCTGAAGGATCGCGAGACGCCCGTGTTCTTTCCGCGCACGTTCAGCCCGAGGGGATGACGCTCAGCGCTTGAGCCCGACCTTGTCCAGCGTCTCGAACTCCGCCGGCGTCAACTCGATCTCCCCGGCCTTCACGTTCTCCTCCAGGTGCGCCACCTTGGACGTGCCCGGAACCGGAATGATCACCGGGCTGCGCTGCAGCAGCCACGCGACGGCGATCTGGCTTTGCGTGGCGCCGTGCGCCTTGGCGATCGCGTCGAGCGCCGAGCCCTCGCGCGTGAGCTCGCCGGCGGCCAGTGGGAACCACGGGATGAAGCCGATGCCGTGGGCCTCGCAGTACTTCAGCACGTCCTCGCTGCCGCGGTCGGCGAAGTTGTAGCGGTCCTGCACGGTGGTCACCGGAAAGATCTTGGACGCGGCCTCGATGTCCTCGACCGAGACCTCGCTCAGGCCCGCATGCGTGATGACGCCGTCGTCGAGAAGCAGCTTGACGGCGTCGAACTGCTCGTCGCGCGGCACCTTCGAGTCGATGCGATGCAGCTGCCACAGCGCGATCTGCTCGACGCCCAGGCGCTCGCGGCCGGCGGGCCCCAGATGCCCTTGCCGGTGATGCGCATCGCGCCGAAGCCGAGGCGGTTGATCTCGAGTTCGCCGCCGATGCGGAAGGTCTTGGGGTGCCTGGCCATGGGCGTCCTGCGCGTTGTCACGGGCTCTCTGGTCAGGCGGCATCAGGTCTCGCATGTCGCGTACCGGCGCCTGGGCGATCTGCGAGCGTCACGGGCGCAACATGCAACACCTGACACCGCAGCAAATAGATGGTCAGACGCCGTGACGTTTTCACACAAGGGGTCTTCGCGCGATTTTCAGATCTGTGTCACGCGCGGTTGTGGTCGTCGGTCTTCGCTTCCAGGGACGCCAGGTGCTGGTGGATCAGCGCCACCGCCGCGGCGCCGTCGCCGATCGCGCCGCCCACGCGCTTGACCGAGCCGGCGCGCACGTCGCCCACCGCGAACGCGCCGCGCACGCTGGTCTCGAACGGATTGGGCACGCGGCCCGGGAGCACGCGGCCGGCCTTGTCGGTGACGGCGTCGGTGCCGGTCAGCACGAAGCCGGTCTTGTCGACCGCGATGCCGCAGCCTTCGAGCCAGCGCGTCTCCGGATCGGCGCCGACGAACAGGAACACGTTGCGCAGCTCGCACTCGTGCACCTCGCCGTCCTTGCCGCCCTGGCGCCACTTGACGCTGCTCAGGCCGGACGGCAGCTGGCCCTCGAGCTCCACCAGCTCGGTGTTGGTCCACAGTTGGATGTTGGGCGCGGCCTCGATGCGGTCGATCAGGTAGCGCGACATGCTCGCCGCGAGCCCCGGCCCGCGAATCATCATGTGCACCTTGGCCACGTGCGCCGACAGGAACACCGCCGCCTGCCCGGCCGAATTGCCGCCGCCCACCAGCACCACCTCGCAGCCCGCGCACATCTTGGCCTCGAGGCCCGACGCCCAGTACCAGACGCCGTGGCCCTCGAACTCGTCGATGCGGCCCAGCGCCGGCCGCCGGTAGCGTGCGCCGCTCGCGCACACGAGGCTGCGGCTGCGCAGGCGCCGGCCGTCGGCCAGGTGGACGGCGAAGAGGCCTTCGCTCTCGGCCAGCGAGCAGTCGAGCCGCACCGCCTCGGCGGGGATGATCATCTTGGCGCCGAACTTCTGCGCCTGGATGTACGCGCGGCCCGCCAGCGCCTGGCCCGAGATGCCGGTCGGAAAGCCGAGGTAGTTCTCGATGCGGGCGCTGGCGCCGGCCTGGCCGCCGAACGAGCGGCAGTCCAGCACCGCCACGCGCAGGCCCTCGGACGCCGCGTACACCGCCGTCGACAACCCGGCCGGCCCGGCGCCGACCACCAGCACGTCGAAGATGCCGTCGCACACCCGGTCGTCGATCATGCCCAGCGCAGTCGCCAGTTGCGTCTCGCTCGGGTCGATCAGCACGGTGCCGTCGGGCGTGACGGCCACCGCCTCGGCCGCGGCGGCGCCGTACTGCACGAGCAGCTGCGCCGCGACCGGATCCTCGTCGCCGGTGACCACGTGGTGCGGCTGGCCGTTGCGCTGCAGGAAGGTCTGCAGGCGCAGCACCGAGGCCGAACCGGCGGCGCCGATGATCGTGGCGCCGCTCGCACCCGACTTGATCAGGTTGACGCGGCGCAGGATCAGCGCGCGCATGATGCGCTCGCCGAGATCGGCCTCCGCGATGATCAGCGCGCGCAGCTGGTCGGGCACGACGAGGAAGCCGTCGATGTCGCCGACGGCCTGCGCGTCCACCAGCGCCGAGCCGCCGAACAGCGTGCCGGCCTCGGCCAGGAACTCGCCCGGCCCGTAGACGCGGAACGGCAGCACGTGGCCCAGGCCGTCGCGCTGCGACACCTCCACTCGGCCCGACACCAGCAGGAACATGCCGCGCGACTTCTGGCCGGCGCGTATCAGGTATTGCCCGTCGTCGACGTGGTGCGGCTGGCCGAAGCGGTGGATGCGCTTCATGTCCTCGGCGCTGAGCACCGGGAAGGTCTGGTAATCGCGATTCGGGTCGGCGGGCTGGCCCGGCGCGGGGGCAGCGGAGGTCGGCAGGTTGTCCATGGCGGTTCCGGGCGGGCGGCGCGCGTCGGGCATGCGCGCGCAAAGACCGACTGTCGCACGAGAGCGCCGGTCCTGCATCGCCCTGAACGGGAAAACCGCGGCACGCGCCTTGCCGCCCGGCCGTACCGCCGCACACCGAGACAAGCCATGGCCCAGGACGAAGACATCCGCATCGAACCGTTCGCGCATGCCGCCGGCGGCTGGACATCGATCAGGGAGGTGGCCCACGCGCTGGGCGAGGCGCACATCCGGCTCGACGGCACGCGCATCCTGCTCAGGCAGAACAAGCCGGACGGCTTCCAGTGTGTCAGCTGCTCTTGGGCCAAGCCGGCCCACCACCACGCCGCCGAGTTCTGCGAGCACGGCGCCAAGGCGACGGCCTGGGAGCTGACGACGGATCGCTGCACGCCGGAGTTCTTCGAGCGGCACACGCTGACGGAACTCGAAGGCTGGACGGACCTCGCGCTCGAGTCGACCGGCCGGCTGACCGCGCCGATGCGCTGGGACGCGGCGACCGACAAGTACGTCGAAGTGCCGTGGCAAGAGGCTTTCGACGACATCGGCCGGCGGCTGAAGGCGCTGCAGCCGAAAGAGACCGTGTTCTACGCGTCGGGCCGCGCGTCGCTGGAGACCTCGTACATGTACGCGCTGATGGCACGCCTGTACGGCAACAACAACCTGCCCGACAGCTCCAACATGTGCCACGAGAGCACGTCGACGGGCCTGCCCAAGAGCATCGGCGTGCCGGTGGGCACCGTGCAGGTGGAGGACTTCGCGCAGTGCGACTGCATCTTCATCATGGGCCACAACATCGGCACCAACGCGCCGCGCATGCTGCACGACCTGCAGGACTGCCGCGAGCGCGGCGTGCCCATCATCGTGTTCAACCCGCTGAAGGAGCCGGGGCTGGTGCGCTTCGCCAACCCGCAGTCGCCGGTGCAGATGCTCACGCCGGCCGCCACCGCCATGAACACGCAGTACCACCAGCTCAAGGCCGGCGGCGACCTGGGCGCGCTGACCGGGCTGTGCAAGGCGCTGCTCGCGATGGACGACCAGGCGCGCGAGGATGGCGACGACGAGATCCTCGACCACGCCTTCATCGCCGACCATACGCACGGCTTCGAGGCGTTCTGCCTGCACCTGCGCCAGGTCGAGTGGCCGGCGATCGAGGAGGCCAGCGGCCTGACGCGCGCGGCGATCGAATCGGCGGCGTCGGTGATCGGCCGCGCGAAGCGCCTGATCGGTGTCTACGGCATGGGCCTGACGCAGCACAAGACCGGCGTCGCCAACGTGCAGATGGTGGCCAACGTGCTGCTGCTGGGCGGCCACATCGGCGTGCCGGGCGCGGGCATCCTGCCGGTGCGCGGCCACTCGAACGTGCAGGGCCAGCGCACGGTGGGCATCACCGAGAAGCCGGAGATGGTGCCGGCCGACAAGCTCAAGGCGCTGTTCGGCTTCGACATCCCGAAGGAGAAGGGCCTGACCACCGTCGAGACCTGCAAAGGCCTCATCGACGGCTCGGTCAAGGCGATCGTCAGCCTGGGCGGCAACCTGCTGCGCGCGGTGCCGGACGGCCCGCGCATCGAAGCGGGTTGGCGCCAGGCGAGGCTGTCGGTGCAGATCGCGACGAAGTTGAACCGCAGCCATGTCGTGCATGGCGAGGTGGCCTACCTGCTGCCGTGCCTGGGCCGCATCGAGATCGATCGCCAGGGCGGTGTCGAACAAGCCGTCTCGGTGGAGGATTCGACCGGCTGCATGCACGGCTCGCGCGGCGTCGCGGAGCCGGCGAGCGACAAGCTGCTGTCGGAGCCGGCGATCGTCGCGGGCATCGCGAAGGCTGTGCTGGCCGCGAACCAGGTGCCGTGGGACGAGTGGGTGGCCGACTACGCGAAGGTGCGCGTCGCCATCGCGCAGACCTATCCGGAGATCTTCCACGACTTCGAGCAGCGCATGTGGCAGCCCGGCGGCTTCCATCGCCCGCTGCCGGCATGCCACCGCGAATGGAAGACGCCCAGCGGCAAGGCCAACTTCATCTGCCCGCCGTCTCTGGACGAGGACAACGACATGACGGCGCGCGGCCCCGACGTGATCCGCCTGACGACGCTGCGCAGCTTCGACCAGTTCAACACGACGGTCTACGGCAACCACGACCGCTTCCGCGGCATCCACGGCACGCGCCACGTGCTGATGATGAACGACGAGGACATCGCGCGCCTCGGCTTCGCCGACGGCCAGCTGGTGCGCGCGACGACGGCGTCGACGGACGGCGCGCCGCGCGAGGTCGGCGGCCTGCGCATCGTGCGCTACGACATCCCGCGCGGCTGCGCGGCCGGCTACTTTCCCGAGCTCAACCCGCTGGTGCCGCTGTGGCACCACGCGGTGGAAAGCCAGGTGCCGGCCTACAAGGCGATCCCGATCCGGCTGAGCAGGATGTGAGGGTTATTGCGGATGCAATGAACAGGCCGCGTTCAGCTTGAGCGCGGATCAGCGCGACTTTGCCTTCCAGCAACTGTCCGGGTGTCAACATCGGGCGGCGCCTGCCGTTGAACAGGCAGCTCCTTCACGCTCGTCCAGCGAAGACACCGATGACCTTGCCGACCGCTCTCCCGATGACGCGCCGCAGTGCGCTCGCCGCCGCCGTGGCCGCGCTCGCCTGGCGTCCGGCCTTCGCCGTCGCGGACGTCGACGCCGGCCAGTCCGATGCGCTGCACGTGCTCAACCGCCTCGCCTTCGGGCCGGCGCCGGGCGACCTCGAGCGCGTCGCGCGCATGGGCACGCCCGCGTGGATCGCCGAGCAGTTGCAGCCGGAGCGTCTCGCGCTGCCCGCGTTCCTCGCCGACCAGCTCGCGTCGCTGCACACCCCGGGCGAGACGCAGCGCGAGATGATCCAGCAGTATCGCGAGGCGCAGAAGGAAGCCAAGGAGGCCAAGCAGGCCGAGACCGCGTCGCCCGACGGCAAGAAGCCACAGACCGATGCGGGCGCCGAGCGTCGCCGCCAGGTCGCGACCGTCGTCGTCGAGGCCGGCGAGGAGCGCCTGCTGCAGGCCTTGAACAGCCCGCGCCAGCTGCAGGAGGTGCTGGTCGACTTCTGGTTCAACCACTTCAACGTGTTCCAGGGCAAGGGCCTCGACCGCGTGCTCGTCGAGAACTACGAGCGCGAGGCGATCCGCCCGAACGTGCTCGGACGCTTCCGCACGATGCTGGGCGCGACGGCCAAGCATCCGGCGATGCTGTTCTATCTCGACAACTGGCTGTCGGTGGCGCCCGGCTACCAGCCGCGCGTGCGCCTGGGCGCCGCCGCCAAGGTCGGCGGCCTCAACGAGAACTACGCCCGCGAGGTGATGGAGCTGCACACGCTGGGGGTGGACGGCGGCTACACGCAGCAGGACGTCACCGAGCTCGCGCGCATCCTCACCGGCTGGACGATGCAGCCGCAACAGCCACGCCGCCGCTTCGACATCGGCAGCGCCCCGGTCTACGCGCGCGGCCACCAGGGGGACTCGATCTTCGCGTTCGATCCCGCGCGCCACGACAACGGCAGCAAGACGTGGCTCGGTCACGCCATCGCGCCGGGCGGCCAGATGGAGGGCGAGTTCGCGCTGGACGTGCTCGCGCGCCATCCATCGACCGCGAAGCACATCGCGTTCAAGCTCGCGCGCCGCTTCGTCGCGGACGAGCCGTCGCCCGCGCTGGTGGGCCGGCTGTCCGCACGCTTCCTCGACACCGACGGCGACCTGCGCGCCGTGATGCAGGCGCTCGTCGAGAGTCCCGAGTTCCGCGACGCCAAGCCCGTCAAGTTCAAGACGCCGTACCAGTACGTGATGTCGTCGGTGCGCGCCACCGGCATCGCCACGACCAACGTCAGGCCGCTGATGGCCGTGCTGTCGCAACTGGGCCAGCCGCTGTACGGTTGCCAGACGCCCGACGGCTACCATGACACCGAAGCCGACTGGCTCAATCCGAACGCGATCACGCAGCGCGTGAACTTCGCCACCGCGCTGGCGTCGGGCAAGCTGCCACTGCAACGCATCGACGATCCGAACGCGCCCGTGCCGGCACAAGGCATCAAGGCGATGGAGCGCCAGACCGACCAGGCGATGGCGCGCGACCAGGCCGTCGAAGGCTCGACGCCGCCGGTCGACGCCACGACGCTGCTCGCGACGCTGGGCCCGGCGATCTCGGACAGGACGCGCGCGGCCGTCGCCGGTTCGCAGCCCGCCTTGCGCGCCGCGCTCGTGCTGGGCAGTCCCGATTTCATGCGACGTTGAAGGAGCACCCCACCATGCAACGCAGACAACTCCTCCAGACCGCCGCGGCGGCCGGCCTCGCGTGGACGGCCGTCGGCCGCACGGCGTTCGCCGCCAGCACCACGCAGGCCGGCCAGCAGCTGCCCGGCAACAGGCGGCTGATCGTCGTGTTCCTGCGCGGCGCCGTCGACGGCCTCAGCGTCGTCGTGCCGTACAGCGAAGGCGCGTACTACGACGCACGCTCGTCGATCGCGCTGGCGCGTCCGGGCCAGGACGGCGGCGTGCTCGATCTCGACGGCCACTTCGGCCTCAACCCGAACCTCGCGCCGCTGATGCCGTTGTGGCAGTCGGGCAAGCTCGCGTTCGTGCAGGCCTCGGGCTCGCCCGATCCGACGCGCTCGCACTTCGACGCGCAGGACTACATGGAATCCGCCACGCCGGGCCGCAAGGGTACGCCGGACGGCTGGCTGAATCGCCTGCTGGGCGCCGAGCCGCCGGTCGTCGTGCAGGCGGGCGCGCACGCGGGCGTCACGCGGGGCATCAGCGTCGGCGCGACCTTGCCGCGCATCTGGGCCGGCCCGAACCCGGTGGCCAACATCGCCAACGGCGCACGCGCGACGAAGCCGACGCTGCTCGATCGGCCGCAGGTCAGCAAGGCCTTCGACTCGCTGTACTCGGGCGACGATGCGATGTCCAAGGCCTATCGCGAGTCGCAGCAATCGCGCGCCGAGGTCAACGAGGCGATGACGCCGGCCGCGATGGACCACGAGCAGATGGTGGCCAACGGCGGCGCGCCGCTGCCCAACGGCTTTCCCGATGACGCCGCGCGCCTCGCGCAGCTGATGCGGCGCGACCCGAACGTGCAGATCGCGTTCCTCGCGCTGGGCGGCTGGGACACGCACGTCAACCAGGGCGGCGCGAAAGGCCAGCTCGCCAACCGCCTGCAGCCGTTGGGGCAAGGCCTGGCCGAGCTCGCGACGCGGCTCGGGCCGACCTTCGACGACACGACGATCCTCGTCATCTCCGAGTTCGGCCGCACCGTGCGCCAGAACGGCACCGGCGGCACCGACCACGGCCACGGCAACGTGATGTGGGCGCTCGGCGGCCACGTCGCCGGCGGCAAGGTGCACGGCCGCTGGCCGGGCATCGATGCGGCCTCGCTCAACGAAGGCCGCGACCTCGCCGTGACCACCGACTTCCGCCAGGTGCTCGCGGGCGTCTGCGCGCACAACCTGGGGCTGCCGGACAACAAGCTGGCCAGCGTGTTCCCGGGCTTCGACGGCGTGCCGCTGAACCTCTCGCGCGCCTGAGTCTCCCGACGCCGGACAGGGCCAGGTCGTCCATGGACAATCGCGGCCTCGACAACCGGAGACGCCGCATGATTCTCGAACTCGCCGATTTCACGATCCCCGTTGGCCAGAACGCCGAATTCGAGGAGGCGATCCAGCGCGGCATCGCCACCGTCGTCTCGAAGGCCAAGGGCTTCGTCGATGCCACGGTGCACAAGGGCATCGAATCGCCCGAGCGCTACATCCTGCGCATCCACTGGAACACGCTGGAGAACCACACCGTCGATTTCCGCGGCGGCCCGCTGTTTCCGGAGTGGCGCGCGATCGTCGGGCCGTTCTTCGCGAAGCCGCCGGTGGTGGAACACTTCGAATTGGCGGTCAAGCACGGCTGACCCTTGGAGGCGTTGGTCGCGGCGGCCAGGCGCTACTGGGACGGCTGGACCGCGCGCCACGCGCGCCGAGCGCGACTGTCGACCGCTACTGCATCCCGCGCGCGTTGTTCTCGGTCAGCACCGCGCTGGACGCGACGACCTCGCCCTCGTCCGCCTCGGCCACGTCGGCGGGCGTCACGTTGGACATCACGGCGCGATCGTCCTGCGACTTGGCGAGAGTTTCTACGCGGCCGTCCGCGTGACGTGCGAAGCGCACGCGCTCGGGGCCATGGACGGGCGCGTGGTCGGGCCAGGGCCAGCCGCCGAATTCGGTGCGACGATAGTCGTCGAAGGCCTGGCGCAGCTCGGCCTCGGTGTTCATCACGAACGGGCCGTACTGCGCCACCGGCTCGCCGATCGGGCGGCCCTGCAACATCAGGAACTCCACGACGTCCGCGCTCGTGTTGACCAGTTCGACGGCACTTGCCGCCCGCAGCTCGATCGCGGCGTGCTGCGCGAGCGCCCGGCCGGCGATGCTGACGCTCGCGCCCGCGAAGAAGTACAGCTTGCGGCGCGCCGCGGCGTTGGCGGCCGCCGGCAGCGTCCAGCGCGCGCCCGGCTCCATGCGCAGCGTCCAGATCGCGACGTCGGCCTCCGCCTGCGAGGCCCACGAATCGGGCGGCGGCGCCAGCGGTTCGGCGGGCGAGTCCGCACTGTCGAGGCGTCCTGCGATCACCGCGACCTCGGTCACCGCGCCGTCGCCGCTGTCGACGAAGCGGTGCGGGATGTCCTCGGCCCACAGCATCGTGAAGTGCGGCTCGCACATCTTGCTGCGCGCCGGCAGGTTGAGCCAGATCTGGAACAGCTCCAGCGGATTCGACCGGTCGGTCTCCAACAGCGGGAACATCTCCGAGTGCACGATGCCCTTGCCGGCCGTCAGCCATTGCACGTCGCCGCCGCCGAAGCGCGCCGCGGCGCCCAGCGAATCGGAATGATCGGTGAGGCCCTTGCGGACGATGGTCACCGTCTCGAAGCCGCGATGCGGATGCGACGGGAAGCCCGGCACGGTCTGGCCGTGGTACATGCTCCAGCCGTCCTTGCGGCCGAAGTCCTGGCCGATGTTGCGGCCGGCCAGCGATGCGGCCGGCCCGAACGCGCCGTTGCCCTTCGGGTAGGCATCGTCATGGTGGACGCAGAACAGGAACGGATCGGCCGTCTCCCACGGAAAGCCGAGGGGCTGGATCTGCAGGATGGCGTCGTCGGGCATGGTGGACTCGCTTGAGCGGTTTGGCCCAGTCTAGCGACTGCCGCAGACCGAGCCGGTGCGACGGGTATCCGATGCGCCTGGGCTGCGGGCAAGCGGCGACGCGCTTCAGAACGGCGCCGAGGCGTCCTCGACGTTCGCGGGCGCGTACGGCGACTTCGCCGTGCCCATCGTCGCCGTCTGGCCGGTCAGCGCGGCGATCACCTTGTCGGTGGTGGACGTGCCGGCCTCGCCGAGCTTCAACGGGCCGCCGAGCGCCTCGACCAGGTCGGGGATCAGCTTGCCCAGCTCGCCGGTGAAGATCGCGACGTCGGCGTCGAAGCCGTTGTCGCCCTTGCCCGAGGCCTCCTTGCCTTCGAGCACGACGTCGAGCAACTTGATCTTCTTGATCGCGAACTGCTCGGTCAGCACGAACGACACGCGGCCGTCCCAGGTCAGCGCGAGCTGCGTCGGCAGCTTGCCCTGCTTGATGTGCTCGCCCACCTCGTCGATGTCCAGCGTGTGGCGCGCGTAGCGCACCAGCGACTTCTCGCTGTCGGGCTGCTTCAGCTCGCATTCGCGGTCGATCGTGAAGCCGGACGGTGCCTCCTTGGCCGACAGCCATTCGGCCATCGCGGTCGAGGCCGAGAGTTGCGTCTGCACGAGGTCGAGCCGGATGCCGCCGGACAGCAGCTCGGTCAGCAGCGTGACGATCTTGTCGGCCTTCTTGGCGCTGCCGGCGCCGATGATGACCAGCTTCGAGTCGAGATCGATCCACACCGGCGTCGTGCCGCGCTTGGGGAACGCGCGCGGCAGCAGCTCGTGCACGATCTCTTCCTTCAGCTCCTTGGCGTGCTTGCCCTTGGGACGGCGGCCCGTCTCCTGCTCGATCTTGTCGAGGCGCGCCTCCAGCTGCGTCTTGACGGCGCCGCCGGGCACGGCCTTGGTCTCGGTGCACAGCTTGAGGATCCACTGGCCGGCGACGTTCTCCACCAGCGGCCCGTGCTTCTCGCCGCGCGGCTCGACCCAGCCCGAGGACTCCTGCTGCGAAGCGCCGCACTCGACGAAGCGCGCCGCGTCCAGCCGAGTCTCCAGCTCCGCCATCGGCGGCTGTTCCCATTGATCGATGCGGTAGACGATGACGTTCTTGAACATGGGCGCGGCCGGCAAAAGAAGAGGCGAAGGGGCGCGATTCTAGGCGAGCTGTATTTCTGTCCAGCCACGACCGCGTTGCGGCCGCGCTGCAATCCGGCAAAACCGCACGCGCGGCGGCGCGGGGCGAGAATGACGCCCATGCTCCGCTTCGCCGCCAACGTCTCGATGCTGTTCGCCGAGGCGCCCTTCCTCGATCGCTTCGCGCTGGCGGCGCGCGCCGGCTTCGCGGCCGTCGAATGCCAGTTCCCTTACGAGGTGCGGGCCGCGGAGATCCGCGCGCGGCTCGACGACCTGGGCCTGGCGATGGTGCTGCACAACCTGCCCGCAGGCGACTGGGCCGCCGGCGACCGCGGCCTCGCGTGCCTGCCGCAGCGCGTCGACGAGTTCCGCTCAGGCGTCTCGCGCGCGATCGCCTACGCCCATGCGCTGGGCGTCAAGCAGGTCAACTGCCTCGCCGGCATCGCGCCGCCCGGCGCGCACGCCGACGCGTTGCGCCGCACGCTGGTCGACAACCTGCGCTTCGCCGCGCGCGCGTTCGCAGCCGAGGGCCTGCGGCTGCTGGTCGAGCCGATCAACACCTTCGACATCCCCGGTTTCTTCGTCAACCGAACCACTCAATGCGTCGCCCTGCTGGACGACGTCGGCGAGCCGAACGTGTTCGTGCAGTACGACGCGTACCACATGCAGCGCATGGAGGGCGAGCTCGCCACGACGCTCGCGCGCACCCTGCCGCGCATCGCGCACGTGCAGGTGGCCGACAACCCGGGCCGCCACGAGCCCGGCACCGGCGAGATCCGCTTCGAGTTCCTGTTCGCCGAACTCGAGCGGCTGGGCTACGACGGCTGGATCGGCTGCGAGTACAAGCCGGCGGCACGTACCGATGTCGGCCTCGACTGGCTGCCGGCCGGGGCGCTCCGGCCACGCCGATAGCCGCGTTTGCCGCGTTCAGGGACGCATGCCAACATGCGCCACCCTGCCACCTTCGCGGAGTGCCCATGAAAGTCATGACGGTCGTGTTGTTCGCCTTGCTGCAGTCGGCTTCCACGGCGGCGTCCGCGCAGTCCGATCGCTATCCGACGATGGCGCCGCTGGCCCAATACCTGATGCCGGAGGCGCAGGAGATCGAGCTGGCCCGCACCGCCGCGCCGCCAACCATCTCCGGCCAGGCCGACGTGATGGTGCTGCGCAAGGACGGCTACGTCATCGCGGCCAAGGGCACGAACGGCTTCCTGTGCCTCGTGGAGCGCGGTTGGGCGGGCGACTCGAAGTTCGACGACTTCTGGAACGCGACGCAGCGCGCGCCGATCTGCTTCAACCCGGCCGCGACCGAGACCGTCGTGCCGATCTACCTGATGAAGACGCGCCTGGCGCTCGCGGGAAAGTCGAAGAAGGAGATCGTGCAGGCCACCACCGCGGCACTCGACGACGGCAAGCTGCCGTCGCTGGCGCCCGGGGCCATGTGCTACATGATGTCGAAGCAGCAGTACCTCAACGACGAGGACAAGAGCTGGCGTCCGCACATGATGTTCTTCGTCGGCGGCGATGCGGCCAGGACCTGGGGCGCGAACGTGAAGGGCTCGCCCGTGATGGCCGCGGACGATCCCGAGGAGCACGTGACGATCTTCATGATCGCGGCGGATCACTGGTCAGACGGCACGCCCGCGCCGGCGATGCATCATTGACGATCGAGGTCGCGCGCAAAAAGGCGAACGACAGCAACGAGCCGATATCTGAACGTCGCTCCCACTCGCAGACTCAGAGCCATCTTCATCCCCGCCCGACGAACGGCATCTTGGTGGCCATGATGGTCATGAACTGCACGTTGGCCTCCGGGGGCAGGCCGGCCATGTGGACGACGGCGTCGGCCACGCGCGCGACGTCCATCATCGCCTCGGGCGCGATGCGGCCGTCGGCCTGCTTGACGCCGGTGGCCATGCGCGCGGCCATCTCGGTGACGGCGTTGCCGATGTCGATCTGGCCGCAGGCGATGTCGTAGGCGCGGCCGTCGAGCGAGATCGACTTCGTCAGGCCGGTCACCGCGTGCTTGGTGGCCGTGTACGGCGCGGAGTCCGGACGCGGCGCGTGGGCGGAGATCGAGCCGTTGTTGATGATGCGGCCGCCGCGCGGCGACTGCGCCTTCATCGCGCGGAACGCGCCCTGCGCGCACAGGAACATGCCGGTGAGATTGGTGTCGACGACCGAGCGCCAGGTGTCGTAGGTCAGGTCCTCGAAGGCGATACCGTTGGCGCTGATGCCGGCGTTGTTGAACAGCACGTCGACGCGGCCGAAGCGCTGCAGCGCTTCGGCGAACAGCGCGTCGACCTGCGCGGGCTGCGTGACGTCGGTCGGCACGCACAGCAGCGCGTCGCCACCGCCGCACTTTTGCGCCACCTGCTCCAGTGCGTCGACGCGCCGGCCCGCCAGCACGACGGCGTAGCCGGCCTTGGCCAGCGCGAGCGCGCAGGCCTTGCCGATGCCGCTGCCGGCGCCGGTGACGACGGCGACCTTGTTCGTTGAACTCATGGGTGTTCTCCTGCCGTGGAGTTGGGGGTCAGCGGGCCTTCAGATTCGCACGCCGCTCACCCCCAGCCTGAGGGATGTGCTGCGACGCACAAAGGAACAATATCGTTGCTGCAGCGGGCCGCCAGATGTCCGCATCAGGGGGTTTCATGATGCAGGACACCTGCTCTTCCCGAAGCACGCCGGCCAGCGGCGGCCACGCCACCTTCGGCACGCTGATTCTCGCCGCGGTCTCGGCCGTCGCGCTCGTCCTGATGTCGGGCTGCCACGCGACGCCCGCCGCCAACGCCTTCGCGGCGACGCCGGCCGACAAGGCCGCGGAGGCGCGGCTGAAGCAGCCGGACACGATGCCGCCGCTGCAGCCGTTCGACGAGCACTTCGTCGAGGTCACCGACACCGACACGAACTGAGTCAGTGCAGGTCGATGCCGGTCGCGATCACGGCCGACAGGTCGTGCTGCGTCGCGTCGAGCTGCAGCAGCGTCGCCCGGTGCGCGGCGGCGGCGTCGCGGTTCTGCAGCGCAGTGAGGATCGCCTTGTGCCGCGGCAGCGACAGCTCGTGCGTGTTGGGCAGCCGGCTGCTCAGCTTGATCGACTCGCGCAGCGCCAGCGACAGCATCGTGCCGATGTAGGCCATCAGGTCGTTGCCGGTGGCCTCGGCGATGCGGCGATGGAACGCGAGGTCGGGCTCCAGCATCGCGCCGGCGTCGACCGCGCTGGCCATGCCTTCGTAGGCCTGCGCGATGCCGGCCAGCTGTTCGTCGCTGGCCGCCTGCGCCGCCAGCGCCGCGGCGCCTGGCTCGAACACGCGGCGCATGCCCATCAGCGTCTGCACGAATTCGGGCGCCGGGCGCGTCTGGATCATCCAGTACAGCACGTCCGGGTCGAGCAGGTGCCACTGGCTGCGCGGCCGCACGATCGCGCCGGCGCGCTGGCGCGACAGCACCAGGCCCTTGGCCACCAGCACGCGCACCGCCTCGCGCAGCACGGGACGGCTGACGGCGTACTTCTCGATCAGCTCCGCCTCCGCCGGCAGGCGCTCGCCGGGCGCGAGCTCGCCCGCGAGGATGCGCAGCCCCAGCTCGCGCACGATGCGGCCGTGCTGGCTCTTGCCCTCGGGCTTGGTGCTGTAAGGAGACTGCTCGGGGCGGCTCGGCATGTCGCTCGCTGGAGTGGGCGTAGCCGCGAAGCTTACCTTCAACGTCCCCAGCGCAAGACCAGCGGATCGAGCCGACGCGCCGCATCGAGCAGCCCCGCGCGCACGTGCGGGCTCATCGCCGGGTACGGGCTGCGCGGCGCGTCGCAGGCGATGATGCCGCCCTCCTTCATCAACGCCTTGGCGGCGAGGAAGCCGCCCTGCCGGTTCTCGTGGTTGATCAGCGGCAGCCAGCGGCCGTAGGCCTCGACGGCCTCGTCGCGGCGGCCCGCGGCGAAGGCGTCGACGATGCTGCGGATGCCGTCCGGATAGCCGCCGCCGGTCATCGCGCCGGTGGCGCCGGCGTCGAGGTCGGCCAGCAGCGTGATCGCCTCCTCGCCGTCCCACGGGCCTTCGATGGCGTCGCCGCCGAGCTCGATCAGTTCGCGCAGCTTGCTCGCGGCGCCGGCCGTCTCGATCTTGAAGTAGCGCACGCGTTCGAAGTCGTGCGCCATCTTCGCGAGGAACATCGCCGACAGCGGCGTGCCGGCCATCGGCGCGTCCTGGATCATGATGGGGATGTCCAGCCCGTCGCTGAGCCGGCCGAAGAAGTGATGGATCTGCTTCTCGCCGAGGCGCAGCGTGGCGCCGTGGTACGGCGGCATCACCATCACCATCGCGGCGCCCTGCGCCTGCGCGCGCTGGCCGCGCGCGAGGCAGATGGCGGTCGAGAAATGCGTCGTCGTGACGATCACCGGCACGCGGCCGGCGACGTGCTCGAGGATCGCGCGCGTGAGCGTCTCGCGCTCGTCGTCGGCGAGCACGAACTGCTCGGAGAAGTTGGCGAGGATGCACAGCCCGTTCGAGCCGGCGTCGATCATGAAGTCGACGCAACGCTTCTGGCCGGCGAGGTCCAGCGTGCCGTCCTCGTTGAAGATCGTCGGCACCACGGGGAACACGCCCCGGAAGCGCGCGGGTTGTCGGGTCGCGGTCATGGTTCGCCTTTCCTGTGCGTCGTCTCGAATAAAGTATGACTATATAAGAGGATGTCGCGCCTGACCATCCAGACCTGCGCCGTAATCGCCCGTAACCGTTCGCCGCTAAGCTGACGCCATGACCACCGTCTCCCAGTTGCCCGGCGACCGCGCTTCCCAAGCGCCCAAGCCCGGGCTGCTGCGGCTGGCGTGGCCGATCTTCGCCGAGCAGTCGCTGCACATGTTGACGGGCGTGGTGTCGACGCTGATGGCCAGCCGCATCGGCGACAACGCGGTGGCCGGCCTGGGCAGTGCCGGCCAGGTGCTGGTGATCTTCTTGATGGGCTTCAACGTGCTGTCCGTGGGCGCGTCGATCGCCACCACGCACCACCTCGGCCTCGGCGATCGCCAGGGCGCGCAACGGCTCGCGCGCGGCGCGGTGTCGACCAACCTGTGGCTGGGCGCGCTGTTCAGCCTCGTGCTGGCGCTGACGGCGCCGACGCTGCTGCGCTGGGCCCAGCTGACGCCGCCGACGATGGTCTTCGCGCTGCCGTTCCTGCAGTGGATGGGCGGCACGCTGTTCCTCGAATCGATGAACTACGCGCTGTGCGCGGTGCTGCGCGCGCACGGCCATACGCGCGAGGTGATGTTCGTGATCCTCGCGCAGAACGTCGTCAACGCGGGCGTGAGCTTCCTGCTGATCTTCGGCATCGGCGGGCTGCCCGCGCTGGGCGTCATCGGCATCGTGATCGCGGCCGCGACGAGCCGGCTGCTCGCGTGCGTCGCGCTGTGGATCCTCGTGAACGGGCGCATCGGACTGCGGCTGCGCGCACGCGACCTGGTCTCGATCCGCCTGCGCGACCTGCGCAGGCTGCTGGCGCTCGGCTTTCCCGCGGTGCTGGAGAACATCAGCTGGTTCGGCGCGTTCATGATCATCACCGCGCTGACCGCTCGCATGGGCGAGCGCGCGCTGGCCACGCAGGCCTACGCGACGCAGATCGCATCGATCGAGATGCTGGTGTGCCTGTCGATCGGCATCGGCAACGAGATCATCGTCGGCCGGCTGGTCGGCGCCGGCCGCTTCGAGGAGGCGCGCGTGCAGTGCCTGGCCAACATGCGGCTCGGGCTGATCGTGACGATGGGCGTGGCCTGCGCGTTCGCGCTGATCGCGCCCTGGGTGCTTCGCATGTTCACGGCCGATCCGCAGATCGTGTCGCTGGGCCGCACGCTGATCGTGATGGGCCTGCTGCTGGAGCCGGGACGCAGCTTCAACCTCATCCTCATCAACGCGCTGCGAGCCAGCGGGGACAGCCGTTTCCCGCTCGTCGCGGGCCTGATCTCGCAGTGGGGAATCATGCTGTTCGGCGCGTGGCTGCTGGGCACGCACCTCGGCTTCGGGCTGGTCGGCGTGTGGATCGCGCTGATCGCCGACGAATGGCTGCGCGGCCTCTACATGCTGCAGCGCTGGCGCCGCGGCCGCTGGCTCAAGCACGCGAAGCGCATGCAGGCGCTCGCCGCCGCTCGCGATTCCCTGTTCGACGCACATTCCCAACGACTCCAAAGCAGGTCCTTCACATGAGCCAGCACCCCGCCGTCCGACTTCACCAGCGCGAATATGGGCACCTGCCCGATGGCCGTGCCGTCCACGAGATCACGCTGTCGCACGGCGGCCTGACGCTGAGCCTGATCACGCTGGGCGGCATCGTCACGATGCTGTGGGTGCCCGACCGCGACGGCGTCGCCGCCAACGTCGTGCGCGGCTTCGACAATCTCGACGACTACGTGCACCGCAATCCGTTCTTCGGCGTCATCGTGGGACGCTACGCGAACCGCATCGCGCTCGGCGAACTCGCGATCGACGGCCAGACGCACGCGCTCTCGCGCAACAACGGCACGAACTGCCTGCATGGCGGCCGCGAGGGCTTCGGCACGCGGCTGTGGGAGATCGCGTCGGCGCGCGAGCACGACGAGGCGCTGGGCGGCCCGGCGGTCACGCTGCGCTACGTCAGCGAGGACGGCGAGCAGGGCTTTCCCGGGCGTGTCGAGGCGCTGGTCACGTACTCGCTGGGCGGGGATCTCACGTGGCGCATCGCCTACGAGGCCACCACCGACCGCGCCACCGTCGTCAACATGAGCCATCACGACTACTTCAACCTGACGGGCCACGGCAGCGCGCTGGATCACCTGCTGACGCTGCCGGCGAGGCGCTACAACCCGGTCGACGCGAGCCTCGTTCCGACCGGCATCGCCGACGTCGACGGCACGCCGTTCGACTTCCGCGCGCCCACGCGGATCCGCGCGCGCCTGGGCGACACCGATGCGCAGCTCGCGGTCGCGGGCGGCTACGACCACAACTGGATCCTCGACGACCCGGGCGTCGGCACGCTGCGCCTGGCCGCGCGGCTGGAGGATCCGGCATCGGGCCGCACGATGTCACTGCACACCACCGAGCCGGCGCTGCAGTTCTACTCGGGCAACTTCCTCGATGGCACGCTGGTCGGCCACGAGAACGAGGTGTACCAGAAGGGCGCCGCGATCTGCCTCGAGCCCCAGCACAGCCCCGATTCGCCGCATCACGCGGAGTGGCCGACGACCGTGCTCAGGCCAGGCCAGGTCTATCGCAGTTGCTCGGTCTACAGCTTCACAACTGGAACAGCGTGAAGCCGAGTCCGATGCTGTTCTGGCGGTGGTTGTAGTCCAGCATCGTCTCGCCGTAGCCCGAGAACAGCTGCACGTAGTCGCGCAGGCCGTCGGGCTTGGCGGCCCAGACCGGTCGCGTCCGCTCGAACTTCAGCGAGCCCCGATCCCAGTCCTTGAACGACGCGCGCGCCGTCAGCTGCATCGTCGTCTCGCCCGGCAGCCATGACGCGGTCAGCTCGGTGTTGCCGATGTCGTCGGTGATGTGCGGGTTGTCGTCGACGCCCTCCTTGCCGAGCCGCTGGTTGAAGCGCGCGCGCAGCATGATGTCGTCGTGCGTGAGCGAATGGGTCGGGTTCCTGGACAAAAGGCGGCGGGCGATCGGCAACGAAGTCGATCAACTGGCGTCCTGCAGCGGCAAAAGCGACTGCTCGACAGCAACGGCGGCGTCGAGGCAATGCATACGCCCGCATCTCGGTGATCGCCCGATGCGGGTTTCCTCTCCCGCGATTTGGCCCTCTTGTTCTGCAATTCGTCGCGCCGACAGGCCCTGCTCAGCGAAATCGGCCTCGCGCGGGCGTATCGTCCCGCGTCGACCTTTTTTCGCTCCAGCACGGGAACCATGAAACTCACCGCCATCGCTCTTGCCACGACGCTCGTCACCCTCGCCGCGCCGCTGACCCAGGCTGCCACCGGCCCGGCCTCCGCGCCCCCCACCATCGGAACGGCGGCCAACCCGCCGGCCGTGTGGAACCTTGCCACGCTGTACGCCGACGACGCCGCCTGGCAGGCGTCGCGCGAGAAGGTCATCGCGCAACTGCCGCAGCTGAAGGCGCTGCAAGGCACGATGGGCAACAGCGCCGCGAGCCTGTTCCACGCGATGCAGACGATCTCGGACGTCAACCGCGAGATCAACCGCCTCGACGCCTACGCCAGCCTGAAGGCCGACGCCGACACGCAGGTCACCGCCAACGAGGCGCTGCGCCAGCAGTCGGCCGCGCTGCAGGCGCAGGTCGCGCAAGCCACTGCCTGGGAAGCACCGGAGGTCGCGTCGATCGGCCAGGCCAAGATCGACGGCTACATCGCCGCCGAGCCCAAGCTCGCGCCGCACGCGTACGCGCTGCACACGATGCTGCGGCTGGCCGCGCACACGCTGTCGGCCAGCGAGGAGGCCCTGATGGCCGGCGCGGCCGATCCGCTGTCGCAGCCGCAGCAGATCTATGAACTGCTCGCCAACGCCGACCTGCCCTGGCCCGTGATCACGGTGCGCGGCAAGAAGGTCACGCTCGACCAGGAGACCTACGTCAAGCTGCGCGAGGACGGCGACGCCAAGGTGCGCGAGCTGGTCTTCAAGTCGTTCTGGCCGGTCTACAAGTCGTTCCAGCGCACCATCGGCGCGATCTACGTGGCGCACCTGCGCGGCGTCGTGTTCGATGCGCACGCGCACAAGTTCGACACCTCGCTGCAATCGAAGCTGAGCCAGGACAACACGCCCGATACCGTCTACCGTACCCTCGTCGCCGAGGCCAACGCCGGCCTGCCGACGCTGCAGCGCTACCTGAAGCTGCGCGGCCGCCTGCTGGGCATCAAGGACCAGAAGTACTCCGACATCTACGCCGAGCTCGTGAAGGCCCCGCGCACCTACACGCTGGGCGAAGCCGAGGCGCTGACGCTGAAGGGCGTCGCGCCGCTGGGCGAGGACTACGTCAAGGCGCTGGGCCAGCACTTCCAGGAAGGCTGGATGGACGCGGTGCCGCGCAAGGGCAAGCGCTCCGGCGCCTACATGAACCCGGCCGCGTACGACGTGCACCCGTTCGTGCTGCTGAGCTTCAACAACAACTACGAGAGCGTCACCACCGTGGCGCACGAGTGGGGCCACGCGATGCACTCGGTGCTCGACGACGCCGCGCAGCCGTACGAGACCTCCAACTACGGCATCTTCGTCGCCGAGATCCCGTCGACGACCAACGAGATGCTGCTGGGCGACTACGTCGCGAAGAACGCGAAGACCAAGCAGGAAAAGATCTACGCGCTCACGATGCAGCTCGAGGGCCTGCGCACCACGTTCTTCCGTCAGGCGATGTTCGCCGAGTTCGAGCTGAAGACGCACGAGGCCGTCGAGAAGGACCAGCCGCTGACCGGCGAAGACCTGAGCAGGATCTACCTCGACCTGCTGCGCCGCTACCACGGCGACGCGCAAGGCGTGATGAAGATCGAGGACCTGTACGGCACCGAGTGGGAATACATCCCGCACTTCTACACCGACTACTACGTCTTCCAGTACGCCACGTCGATCAGCGCGGCCGCGTTCTTCGCCGAAGGCATCGAGAAGGGCGACACCGACCTGCGCACGCGCTATCTCGACATGCTGCGCTCCGGCGGCTCGAACGATCCGTACCTGGTCGTGAAGAAGGCCGGTCTCGACATGGCCACGCCGGCCCCGTACCGCGCGCTGGTGGCGCGCATGGCGCGCCTGACCGACGAGCTCGATGCGCTGACCAGCGACGCGCCGGCCGCGAAGAAATAGTCCGGCTTGCCACGCAAAAGGCCCGGTGCGACGCGCGTCGCACCGGGCCTTTCCTATGGGACGACCAGCTTACTTGGCGCCCGGAACTTGCCCTTCGACGCCCTTGACGAAGAACTTGATGCCGCCAAGGAACGCGTCGTCGGCGGTCGTGCCGTCCTTGACCTGCACGGTGCCATCGTTGGCCACGATCGGGCCCTTCCAGATCGCGTACGAGCCGTCCTTCAGGCCGGCCTTGACCTTGTCGACCTTGGCCTTGAGATCAGCCGGCACCTTGTCGGAGATCGACACCAGATCGATCGCGCCTTCCTTGACGCCCCACCACGTGCGGCCCGGCTTCCAGGTGCCCGCGAGCACGTCCTTGGCGGTCTTGATGTAGTACGGCCCCCAGACGTTGATGGCCGAGGCCAGGTGGGCCTTCGGGCCGTAGCTGGTCATGTCGGAGTCCCAGCCGAACGCGTACTTGCCGTTCTTCTCGGCCGTCTGCAGCACGGCGCTGGAGTCGGTGTTCTGCAGCAGCACGTCGGCGCCGCCGTCGATCAGCGACTGCGCGGCCTCGGTTTCCTTGGGCGGGTTGAACCACTCGTTGACCCACACGACCTTGACCTTGACCTTCGGGTTCACGCTCTGCGCGCCGAGCGTGTAGCTGTCGATGTTGCGGATGACCTCGGGGATCGGGATCGAGCCGACGACGCCGATCGTGTCGGTCTTGGTCATGCCGCCCGCGATCACGCCGGCCATGTAGGCGCCCTCGTAGGTGCGGTTGTCGTACGTGCTCATGTTGTCGGCCGTCTTGTAGCCGGTGGCATGCTCGAACTTGACGCCCTTGTTGTCGGCGGCCACCTTCAGCATCGGCTCCATGTAGCCGAAGCTGGTGCCGAAGATCAGCGTGTTGCCTTGCGCGACCATGTCGCGGAACACGCGCTCCGCGTCGGCGGACTCGGGCACGCTCTCGACGACCTTGACATCGATCTGGTCGCCGAGTTCCTTCTTCAGTGCCTTGACGCCGTTGTCGTGGGCGAAGGTCCAGCCGCCGTCGCCCACCGTGCCGAGGTAGGCGAACGCGATCTTCAGCGGCGCCGAGGCGGCGGACGCCGGCGCGGCGGCCACGCTCGCGGCGGGGGCCGAGGCCGCTGCAGTCGCGGTGTCGTCCTTCTTGCTGCAGCCAGCGAGTGCGGCGGCCAGCGCCAGGCTGGTCCAAGCGGTGGTGCGCAGCACCGAGCGCCGGGTGGATGTCGTCATGGAATATCTCCTCTTTGATCTAACTACCGGGAAAGAAAGGCTTGCCGAGCGACGCAGGCATGTTCGTGCGGATCCACACCGGGTTGCGCGAGATCAGCACCAGCACCACGATCGTGGCGAGGTAGGGCAGCATGGTCAGCAACTGGCTGGAGATGGCCACGCCCTCGCCCTGCAGGTGGAACTGCAGCATCGTGACGCCGCCGAACAGGTAGGCGCCCAGCAGCACGCGAGACGGACGCCAGGTGGCGAACGTGGTGAGCGCCAGCGCGATCCAGCCCTTGCCGGCCACCATGCCCTCGACCCACAGCGGCGTGTAGACCACCGAGATGTACGCGCCGGCGACGCCGCACAGCGCGCCGCCGCACATCACCGCGATCAGCCGGATGCGCCGCACCGGATAGCCGAGTGAGTGTGCCGACTCGGGCGACTCGCCCACCGCGCGCAGCACGAGCCCGGCGCGCGAGCGGTACAGGAACCACGCGAGGCCCGCGGTGAACGCGATCGTGAGGTAGACCATCGGATGCTGGCGGAACAGCGCGGGCCCGAAGAACGGGATGTCGCTCAGGCCGGGGATCGCGAAGTGCGGCCGCGACTGCAGCCGCTCCTGCGTATAGCGGATGCCGACGAAGGCCGAGAAGCCGCTGCCGAACAGGCTCAGCGCGAGGCCCGTCGCGTACTGGTTGGTGTTGAACCAGATCACCAGCACGCCGAACGCCGCGGCCATCGCCGCGCCGGCCAGCGCGCCGGCGCCGAACGCGAGCCAGTCGCTGCCGGTGTGCACCGCGGTGGCGAAGCCGGCGATCGCGGCCACCAGCATCATGCCCTCGGCGCCGAGGTTGACGATGCCCGCGCGCTCGTTGATCAACAGGCCCAGGCCCGCGATCGCGAGCACGGTGCCGGCGTTGAGTGTGGCCGCCAGGAGGAGTGCGTAGGTGTCCATCAGGCGGCGGTGCTCTTGGCGGTGTCCTTGGAGGTCCCCGCCGCGCGCGGCGGGCGTGCCGGATGCGCGGCGTGCCAGCGCACGCGGTAGTTGATCAGCGTGTCGCTGCCCAGCAGCGCGAACAGCAGCATGCCCTGGAACACGCCGGTGATCGACTTGGGCAGCCCCAGGCGCGACTGCGCGAGCTCGCCGCCGATGTAGAACAGGCTCATCAGCAGCGACGACAACAGGATGCCGATCGGGTTCAGCCGTCCGACGAAGGCGACGATGATCGCGGCGAAGCCGTAGCCTGCCGGCACGTAGGGCGTCAGCTGGCCGATCGGCCCGGCGACCTCGAACGCACCGGCCAGACCCGCCATGCCGCCCGAGATCAGCAGCGCCAGCCACAGCGCGCGGCGCGACGAGAAGCCCGCATAGCGCGCGGCCGCCGCCGCCAGGCCGCCGACCTGCATCTGGAAGCCGCCGTAGATGCGGTACAGGAACAGCCAGAACGTGGCGACCGACAGCAGCGCCGCGACGAAGCCGATGTTCACGCGCAGGCCCGTGAACAGGCGCGGGATCTTGGTGGCGTCGAGGAAGGTGATCGTCTGCGGGAAGTTGTAGCCGGCCGGGTCCTTCCAGTCGCCGTAGACCAGGTAGTTCAGCAACTGGTTGGCGACGTAGACCAGCATCAGGCTGACGAGGATCTCGCTGGCGTTGGCCTTGTCGCGCAGCAACGCGACGACCGCGGCCCAGGCCATGCCGCCGAGTGTGCCGGCCAGCAGGATGGGCACGACGATCCAGTGGCTCGAGGCCGGCGTCGCGTGCATCGCCACGCCCGAGGCCGCGATCGCGCCCAGCACGAACTGGCCCTCGGCGCCGATGTTCCACACGTTGGCGCGGTAGCAGACGGCCAGGCCGAGTCCGATCAGCATCAGCGGCGTCGCCTTCACGCACAGCTCCGACAGCGCGTACGCGCCGCGGAACGGCTCGACGAAGAACATCGCCAGCCCCTGCGCCGGATCCTTGCCCAGCAACGCGAACAGCGCGATGCCGGCGACGACCGTGATCGCCAGCGCGATCAGCGGCGACAGCAGCGACATCGCCCTGCTGGGCGCGGGACGCGCTTCAAGCCGCAGCATGCAGCGCCTCCGGTTGCGCGGCGGCGGCGTCGTTCCACAGGCCGCTCATCCACTGCCCGACCTGCTCGCGCGTGGCCTGCGCGGCGGCCACCGACGGCGACACGCGGCCGCGCGCGATGACGACGAGGCGGTCGGAGATCTCGAAGAGTTCGTCGAGATCCTCGCTGACCACCAGCACCGCGCAGCCGGAGTCGCGCAATGCGAGCAGCGCGCCGCGGATCTGCGCGGCGGCGCCGACGTCCACGCCCCAGGTCGGCTGCGACACGATCAGCAGCTTCGGCGCGGCATCGATCTCGCGGCCGACGATGAACTTCTGCAGGTTGCCGCCGGACAGGCTCCTGGCCGTCGCCTCCGGGCCGCCGGCCTTGACGTTGTAGCGGGCGATCAGGTGCTGCGCGAGCGCCGCGGTGCGCCTGACGTCTATCCAGCCGAGGCGCGAGACGGCCTCGGTGCGCGTGAGCAAGGTGTTCTGCGACAACGATAGCGACGGCACCGCGCCGCGGCCCAGCCGCTCCTCGGGCACGAAGTGCAGGCCCTCGTGGCGCCGGCGCCGCGGCGAGTGGCCGCCGATGGCCCGGCCGAACAGGCGGATCGCGTCGGCCGGCGAACGCTGGTCCTCGCCGGACAGCGCCGCCATCAGCTCCTGCTGGCCGTTGCCGGAGACGCCGGCGACGCCCAGGATCTCGCCCTGGCGCACCTCGAACGAGACGTCGGCCAGATCCGCGCCGAACGCGCCCGTGCGCGCCAGCGACAGCCCGCGCACGGCCAGCACGGGCTCGCCCGGCGTGGCCGTCTTGTGATCGAGCTGCGGCGGCTCGGCGCCGATCATCAGGCGCGACAGGCTGGCGTTGCTCTCCTGGCGCGGATCGACCTCGCCCGTCACCTTGCCGCCGCGCATCACGGTGCACTTGTGGCACAGCGCGCGGATCTCGTCGAGCTTGTGGCTGATGTACAGGATGCTGCAGCCCTCGTCGGCGAGCTTGCGCAGCGTGACGAACAGCGCCTGCACGGCCTGCGGCGTCAGCACGGACGTGGGCTCGTCGAGAATCAGCAGCCGCGGCCTGGTGAGCAGCGCGCGCACGATCTCGACGCGCTGGCGCTCGCCCACCGAGAGCGTGTGCACGGGCCGCAGCGGATCGACGGCTAGGCCATACTCGCGCGCCACTTCGGTGATGCGCTTCGTGACATCGGCCAGCGACCACGACTTGGCCAGCCCCAGCCAGACGTTCTCGGCCGCGGTGAGCGTGTCGAACAGGCTGAAGTGCTGGAACACCATTGCGATGCCGAGTGAGCGCGCCTCCTGCGGATTGCGGATCTCGACCTGCTTGCCGTCCCACACCATCTCGCCCTCGTCGGGCTCGACCGCGCCGTAGATGATCTTCATCAGCGTGGACTTGCCCGCGCCGTTCTCGCCCAGCACGGCATGGATCTCGCCCGGCTCGACGCGCAGGCGGATGCGGTCGTTGGCCTTGACGGCGGGGTACTGCTTGCTGATGTCGATGAGTTCGAGGCGAAGCATCGGGCGACGGCGGATTCCGGTGGGGACGACAGTATCGGATGTTCAGGTGCGGCGGACGCCGGCGACCCACACATCGGCCAGGTTGCGGTCGTCGGCCAGGGTCATCCAGGCGAACAATCTTGCATGCAAGCTGCGTGCCAAAACGTCGCGCTGGACGGCCACCGGGCCGACTGCGACGTCCCACGCGCAGATGTCGGCGACGGCGCCCGCCTCCAGGCTGCCGATCTCGCCTTGGAGACCCAACGCGCGCGCGGCGCCGCGCGTGGCCGTGTGCAGCGCGACCCACGCGGTCAGGCGCTCGCCGCGCAGCGCCTGCACCTTGTACGCGTCGGCCATGGTACGCAACATCGACAGGCTGGTGCCGCCGCCGACGTCCGAGCCCAGGCTCACGGCGACGCCGGCGTCGAGGTCGGCGCGCCAGTCGAACAGGCCGCTGCCCAGGAACAGGTTGGACGACGGGCTGTGCGCGATCTGCGCGCCGGCGCCGGCCAGCGCGGCGCGGTCGTCGGCGTCCAGCCAGATGCCGTGCGCGAACACGCTGCGCTCGGTGAGCAGCTGGTGGCGCGCGTAGACATCGAGGTAGCTGCGCGCCTCGGGAAACAGCGTGCGCACCCACTCGACCTCGGCGCGGTTCTCGGCCAGGTGCGTCTGCATGTAGACGCCGGGGTGGCGCGTGCACAGGCGTCCGGCCATCGCCAGTTGCTCCGGCGTGCTGGTGGGCGCGAAGCGCACGGTCACCGCGTAGGCGAGGCGGTCGCGGCCGTGCCAGCGGGCTATCAGCTCGGTGCACTCGCGCTCGGCCTGGTCAACGTCGTCGCACAGCTCCGGCGGCGCGTTGCGGTCCATCAGGATCTTGCCGGCGATGACACGCATGCCGCGTGCCGCGGCGGCCTCGAACAGCGTGTCGACGCTGACCTTGTGCACCGTCGGGAACACCACCGCGCTGGTCGTGCCGTGCGCCAGCAGCGCGTCGAGGAAGCGCGTGGCGCCCTCGCGCGCAACCCCCTCTTCGGCGTAGCGCGCCTCGGCCGGGAAGGTGTGCGTGTCCAGCCAGTCGAGCAGCTCGCTGCCGTAGCTGGCGATGACGTCCAGCTGCGGGCTGTGGACGTGGGTGTCGACGAAGCCGGGCAGGATCAGCCGGCCGGGATATTCGTGTCTGCGCCAATCGTCGCCGGGCGCCTGGTCGCCGGGCAGAGCGCCGACGATGCGGCCTTCCTCGATCAGCAGCCAGTGATCCGGGCGAAAGCGCACGCCGGCGGGATCGACGTCGCCCCAGGCCGGCGCGGCGGTGAAATCGAGCAGGTCGCCGCGCAACGCGACGCGTGCGGGAGGGTTGGCGAGAGGATCCATGGATGAGGACGATGTGGTTCGAAGCGTCGCCCGCGGGCCGAAGCCTCGCTAGCCCCGCGCACGCGCGGCCGCTCCGGGGGGAGCGGGGCTGAGCCCCTCGGGGGCGGTGAGCGGAGCGAGCCCAGGCTGTCGTTTCGCGATGTTGCGCGCGACGTCGCGCACGCACTCGCGCAGCCAGCGCACCGACGCGGACTCGTGCGTCAGGTCGTGCCACAGCTGGTAGTAGGCGAGCGGCGGGAAGTTGACGGGGCAGCGCACGATGCGCACCGGCAGCACGCCCACGTAGCGCTGGCAGAACAGGCGGCCGGTGGTGAGCACCAGCCGGCCACCGGCCACCATCGAGGGGATCAGCGCGAAGTGCGCGCTGCGCACGGCGATGTCGCGCAGCAGGCCCTGCTTGACGAGGTGCTCGTCGATGACGCCGCGCGCGCCTTCGTAGTTGGGCATCGGCGCCACGTGCTCGCACGACAGGTAGCGCTCCGCCGTCCAGGCGCGGCCCACGCCGGCCCGCACGATGGGGTGATCCTCGGCGACCAGGCACACCACCTCGTCGCTGACCAGCCGGCCCAGGTGCAGCTCGTCCGGCGGCGTCAGCCAGTTGCCGATGACGAGGTCGACCTCGCCCTGCGCCAGGCTGCGGCGATAGTCGAAGTGGCTGGACAGCGTCGGCAGCTCGATCTTGACTTGCGGCGCGCGTTGCTTCAAGGTCAGCACCAGTTGCGGCAGGAAGCCGGGGTCGATGAAGTCGCTGGCGGCGATGCGGAAGGTCGTGGTGCTGGTCTGCGGATCGAAGCCGGCGCGGCGCGCGCGCTGGCTGAAGAGGCGGTCGGCCTCGTTGAGCAGGTTGGTGGCCGGCGCCAGCATCTGCTGGGCGAAGGCCGTGGGCGTCATGCCGTTGCCGGCGCGCACCAGCAGCGGGTCGCCGGTGAGCTCGCGCAGGCGCTTCAACTGGGCGCTGACGGCCGGCTGCGAGCTTTGCAGGCGCAGGGCCGCGCGCGACACGCTGCGTTCGGAGATCAAGGTGTGCAGGACGCGGATGAGGTGAAGCTCGATCTTGTCGAACTCCGTGCGCAGCGCCATAAGACCAGCCGGATAGTCGATATAACGACGAGTATATTCAGAACCCACCGCGCAGAGGTAAGTTTCATCATCATGAGCGTGCTTCCGTCCGACGGCCTTCCCCGCGAGATCCGTTTCTTCCATCGCGGCGCGGTCGTGCGCCTGCAAGACGTGCCTGCCACGCGCAGCGTGCTCGACTGGCTGCGCGAGGATCGCCGCAGCACCGGCACCAAGGAAGGCTGCAACGAGGGCGACTGCGGCGCCTGCACGGTCGTCGTCGGCGAGCTGCCCGAGCACACCGACTCGCCGGAGCAGGCCGTGCGCGGGTTGCGGCTGCGGCCGGTCAACGCCTGCATCAAGTTCATGCCGTCGCTGCATGGCAAGGCCTTGTTCACGGTCGAGGATCTGCGCGGCCCGCTGGGACTGCATCCCGCGCAGCAGGCGCTGGTCGACTGCCACGGCTCGCAGTGCGGCTTCTGCACGCCCGGCTTCGCGATGACGCTGTGGAGCAGCTACGAGAACCACTGCGCCGTCGGCACGCGCCCCGGGCGCGCGCAGCTGGCCGACGAGCTCGCCGGCAACCTGTGCCGCTGCACCGGCTACCGGCCCATCCTCGACGCCGGCGAGCAGATGTTCGAGCGCGCGCCGGTGGCACTCGACACGGCGCCGGCGATCGCCGCGCTGCGAGCGATAGCCGACGCCGCGGCCGCGCCGCGCACGCTGGCCGAGCTGGCGCAGCGCTACGCCGCCTCGCCCAACGCGCGACTCGTGGCCGGCGGCACCGACGTCGGCCTGTGGGTCACGAAGCAGTTCCGCGACCTGGGCGAGGTGATCTCCGTCACCGAGGTCGACGAGCTGAAGACGATAGCTCACGCCGACGGCGAACTGCGCATCGGCGCGGGCGCCTCGCTGGAGGCCGCCTGGGCCGCGCTGGCGCAACGCGCGCCGTCGCTCACCGAGGCCTGGCGCCGCTTCGCCTCGCCGCCGATCCGCCATGCCGGCACGATGGGCGGCAACGTCGCCAACGGCTCGCCGATCGGCGACTCGGCGCCGGTGCTGATGGCACTCGACGCAACGCTGGAGCTGCGCCAGGGCGAGCGTGTGCGCCGGCTGCCGCTGGACGATTTCTACACCGGCTACCTGGCCAACCGCCTCGAGCCCGGCGAGTTCGTGCAAGCCATCGTCGTTCCAGAGGCTGCCTGGATCCGCACGATCCGCGCCTACAAGATCAGCAAGCGCTTCGACTCCGACATCTCGGCCGTCTTCGCGGCCCTCGCGGTTCTGCTGGACGGCGATCGCGTCGCCGACGTCCGCCTCGTCTTCGGCGGCATGGCCGCGGTCGTCAGGCGCGCGGCGACGGCCGAGGCCGTGCTGCGCGGCCAGCCCTGGAGCGCCGCGACGCTGGCCGCCGCGCAGGCCGCACTCGCGCGCGACTTCACGCCGCTGGACGACATGCGCGCCAGCGCCGCGTACCGGCTGCGCGTCGCGCAGAACCTGCTGCAGCGGTTCTGGCTGGAGACGCAGGGCGATGCGGCGACGCCGCAAGCGACCTCGATCTGGAGCGTCGCGTGACCGGCACCGCGCCGCGCTTCCTCGAGCCGCCGCACGCGAGCGCCGGCGTCGGCACGTCGCGGCCGCACGAGTCCGCGCACCTGCACGTGGCCGGTGCCGCCACCTACATCGACGACATCCCCGAGCTGGCCGGCACGCTGCATTGCGCGCTGGGCCTGTCGCCGGTCGCGCACGGCCGGCTGCGTGCGATGGATCTCGACAAGATCCGCGCGCTGCCGGGCGTCGTCGACGTGTTCTGCGCCGCCGACATCCCCGGCCACAACGACTGCGGCCCGATCTTCCACGACGATCCGATCCTCGCCGACGGCGAGCTGCGCCATGTCGGGCAGCCGGTGTTCGCGGTCGTCGCGCGCACGCGCGCGGACGCGAGACGCGCGGCGGCGCGGGCGCGCGAGGTGCTGGACATCGAGCCGCTCGAACCCGTGTTGACGGCGCGCGAGGCGCATGCCCGCGGGCAGTACGTGATCGCACCGATCAAGCTCGCGCGCGACACCGTCGAAGGCGGCGCGAAGGCCGCGATCGCCGCCGCGCCGCATCGCCTGACCGGCTCGCTGGAGGTCGGCGGCCAGGAGCAGTTCTACCTCGAGGGCCAGATCAGCTACGCCGTGCCGACCGAGGACGACGGCATGAAGGTGCATTGCTCGACGCAGCATCCGTCGGAGATGCAGCATCTCGTCGCGCACGCGCTCGGGCTGCGCTCGCACCACGTGCATGTCGAGTGCCGGCGCATGGGCGGCGGCTTCGGCGGCAAGGAATCGCAGTCGGGGCTGTTCGCGTGCGTCGCGGCGCTGGCCGCCAGGCGCACGGGCCGGCCGGTCAAGCTGCGGCCGGATCGCGACGACGACTTCCTGATCACCGGCCGCCGCCACTGCTTCTCCTACGACTACGACGTCGGCTTCGACGACGCCGGCCGCATCCTCGGCCTCGCGATGTCGCTGATCTCGCGCGCCGGCCATTCGGCCGACCTGTCCGGGCCGGTGATGACGCGCGCGCTGTGCCACGTCGACAATGCCTACTGGCTGCCCGACGTCGAGCTGCACGGCTACTCGGCGAAGACCAACACGCAGAGCAACACCGCGTTCCGCGGCTTCGGCGGCCCGCAGGGCGCGATCGTCACCGAGGTGATCCTCGACTCGATCGCGCGCAGCTTGAAACTCGACGCGCTCGACGTGCGACGCGCCAACTACTACGGCATCGCCGAGCGCAACACGACGCCTTACGGCCAGCCCGTCAAGGACAACGTGGTCGCCGCGCTGACCGACGAGCTCGTCGCCACCAGCGCCTACCGCGCGCGCCGCGCCGCGGCCGACGAGTTCAACGCGCGCAGCCCGTGGATCAAGCGCGGGCTCGCGTTCACGCCGGTGAAATTCGGCATCTCGTTCAACGTGCGCCACCTCAACCAGGCCGGCGCGCTGGTGCATGTCTACGTCGACGGCTCGATCCTCGTGAACCACGGCGGCACCGAGATGGGCCAGGGCATCAACACCAAGGTGGCGCAGGTCGTCGCGCACGAGCTGGGCGTCGCGTACGAGCGCGTGCGCGTGACGGCAACCGACACGCAGAAGGTCGCCAACACCTCGGCCACCGCGGCGTCGACCGGCGCCGACTTGAACGGCAAGGCCGCGCAGGACGCCACGCTGACGATCCGCAAGCGCCTGGCCGATTTCGCGGCGCGCAGCTTCGGCGGCGTCGCGGCCGACGTCGTCTTCGAGCAGGACACCGTGCAGGTGCACGGCCAGGTGCTGCCGTTCCCCGAGCTGGTGCGGCGCGCCTACGAGGATCGCGTGCAGCTGTGGTCGGACGGCTTCTACGCGACGCCGGGCCTGCGCTGGGATCCGAAGGCCACGAAAGGCCAGCCGTTCTACTACTTCAGCTACGGCGCGGCCGTGTCCGAGGTGGTCGTGGACACGCTCACCGGCGAGTGGCGCCTGCTGCGCGCCGACGTGCTGCACGACGTCGGCCGCTCGCTGAACCCGGCGATCGACATCGGCCAGATCGAGGGCGCGTTCATCCAGGGCATGGGCTGGCTGACGACCGAGGAGCTCGTGTGGCACCCGAAGACGGGCAAGCTGATGACGCACGCGCCCAGCACCTACAAGATCCCGACGGCCAACGACTGCCCGCCCGTCTTCAACGTGGCGCTGTTCGACAACGAGAACGTCGAGGACAGCATCCACCGCAGCAAGGCCGTCGGCGAGCCGCCGCTGCTGCTGCCTTTCTCGGTGTTCCTGGCGATACGGGATGCCGTATCCGCGGTCGGCGGCCATCGGATCGATCCGCCGCTGCGCGCGCCGGCGACGTCCGAAGCGATCCTGGACGCGATCGACGCCGTGCGCGTCAAGGAGTGAACGCCATGGACCGCGACACCCGCCTCGCCGCGATGCACTGGCTGGAGCAGCACACGCCGGCCGTGGTCGTCGAGATCGTCGATGCGCGCGGCTCCGCGCCGCGCGGCGCCGGCACGCGCATGCTCGTCTCGGCCGTGCAGGCGGTCGGCACGATCGGCGGCGGCCATCTCGAATTCAAGGCGCTGGCGGCCGCCAAGGCGATGCTCGCGGCCCGCGAGTCGGCGCCGCGCCGCGAGCGCTATCCGCTCGGGCCGGCGCTGGGGCAATGCTGCGGCGGCGTCGTCGAACTCGAATACTCGCTGCTGGACGACAGCGTCCTCTTGCGCTGGCCGGCGAGCGCGCCGCTGATGCACCTGCAGATGCACGGCGGCGGCCACGTCGGCGAGGCGATCGCCACGCTGCTGGCGACGCTGGACGTGCGCTGCGACTGGATCGACGAGCGCGACGACGCCTTCGCGCCCACGACGACGCTGGGCACGCCCTGGCCCGACGGCGTGCGCCGCCGCGTCGCCGAGGGCGCCGAGGCCGAGGTCGCCGCGGCGCCGCGCGGCGCGTTCTTCCTGGTGCTGACGCACGACCACGCGCTCGACTTCCGCATCGTCGAGGCCGCGCTGCGGCGCGACGACGCGGGCTTCGTCGGCGTGATCGGCTCGAAGTCCAAGCGCGAGCGCTTTCGCCATCGGCTGGCGCAGCGCGGGATGGATGACGAGCGCATCGCGCGCATGCAGTGTCCGGTAGGCATCGCCGGCATCGCTGGCAAGCAGCCGGAGATCATCGCGCTGGCGGTCGTCGCGCAGCTGATGCAGCACGCCACGGCGCGCGCCGAGGCGCTCAGTCCGGCTTCGCCCCGGCTTCGTACCACTGCTTGAGCACCGCGCGCTCCGCGTCGGTGATCTGCGTGGCGTTGTTCAGCGGCATGGCCTTCAGCACCACGGCCTGCTGATACATCTGCGGCGCGTGCGCGAGGATCTGGTCGGGCGCGTCGAGGCGCACGCCCTTGTTGGCGAGCTGCGCGTTGTGGCACAGGCTGCAGCGCTGCTTGACGACGGCCTGCACCTGCGCGAACGTGGGCGCGGCCGGCGTCGCGGTCGATGCGGGCGGCACGTTCGCGACCGGCGGCGGCGACAGCCAGACACCGAGCCCCAGCAGGAGAGCGCAGCCGATGGCCGCGTACTCCCAAGGCACGCGCTTTCCCAGCACGAGCGCGCGATGGCGCGCGACGAACGAGGTGCGGATCAGCGCGCCGGCGGCCATCATCACCACCAGCACGATCCAGTTGCCCGACGCGCCATGCAGGAACGCGTAGTGGTTGCTGAGCATCGCGGCCAGCACCGGCAGCGTGAAATAGGTGTTGTGCACGCTGCGCTGCTTGGCGCGCCGGCCGTGCGCCGGATCGACGGGCTCGCCGGCCTTCATCTGCGCGATGACCTTGCGTTGCCCCGGGATGATCCAGAAGAACACGTTGGCGCTCATCGCCGCGGCCATCATGCCGCCCACCAGCACGAACGCGGCGCGACCCGCGAACAGGTCGCAGGCGAGCCAGGACGCGAAGGCCACGAGCAGCGCGATCAGCGCACCGGCGATGCGCTGGTCGCCTTTGTCGAACAGGCGGCAGATCGCGTCGTAGCCGAGCCAGAACACGACGAGGAAGGCCAGCGCGCCGGGCACCGCGGCCGCGGGCGTCCACGCGTGCACGCGCGGGTCGATCAGGAAGGTGTCGGCCTGGAACAGGTAGATCGCCGTGAACAGCGCGAAGCCCGTCAGGAAGGTCGAATAGCTTTCCCAGTAGAACCAGTGCAGGTGTTCCGGCAGCTTCTTCGGCGCGCCGAGATACTTCTGCGGGTTGTAGAAGCCGCCGCCGTGCACGGCCCACAGCTCGCCGCCGACGCCCTTCTCGCGCAGCTCCGCGTCGGTCGGCTCGACCAGGCTGGAATCGAGGAACACGAAGTAGAACGAGGAGCCGATCCACGCGATCGCGACGATCACGTGCGCCCAGCGCAGCAGGAAGTTGACCCAGTCGAGGAGGTAGAGATCCATGGATTCGGCGATGCAAGACCCGCGCCAGTCAGAAGCTGCGAATGAATCCGGCGGGTTCGTTCGCAGCTTCTCGCTGCTAGCTGCCGCGGTACGTCGAGTATGACCAGGGGCTGGCCAGCAGCGGCACGTGATAGTGCGAGGACGCATCGGCGATGCCGAAATCGAGCGGCACGCGATCGAGGAACGCGGGCTCGGGCAGCGCGGCGCCGCGCGCGCTGAAATACGCGCCGACCTCGAACGCGAGGCGATAGCGCCCGACCTGGAACGCATCGCCTTCGAGCAGCGGCCCGCCGGCGCGGCCGTCCACGTCGAGCGCCAGCTCGCGCAGCAGTTGCGGCGTCTCGCCATCGAGGCGATAGAGCGCGACGCGCATGCCGGCCGCGGGGCAGCCGTTCATCGTGTCGAGGACGTGCGTGGTCAGGAAACCCATGGCGTCATCCTGTCAGATTTCGCGGCCTGCGGTCATGCGGCGCGGACCGTGACCTGCATCAGCCCACCGCGACGCTGCTGCGCGCGATCGCCTCCGCCAGGCGAGCCACGTCGATCGGCTTGGCGACGTAGTCGTCCATGCCCGCGGCCAGGCAGGCCTGGCGGTCTTCCTCGAAGGCGTTGGCGGTCATCGCGATGATGGGCAGCGACGCGCGGGCGCCGCCGAGTGCGCGGATCGCCTGCGTGGCCTCCATGCCGTCCATGCCGGGCATCTGCAGGTCCATCAGCACGAGGTCGTACTCGCCGCGGCGCACCGCCTCGACGGCCAGTTGCCCGTTGGCGACGAGGTGCACGACGTGGCCCATGCGCGTGAGCACCGCATTGATGAGGATCTGGTTGACGTCGTTGTCCTCGGCCACGAGGATGCGCAGCGCCGGCCGACTGGCCTCGGCCCGCTGCGCCTCCGCGGCCGCGGGCACCAGCTCGCCGCGATCGACGAAGCGGCTGGGGATGGCGATCGCGAAGCGGCTGCCCAGGCCCGGCGTGCTGGTGGTGGCGATGTCGCCGCCCATCATCTGCACGATCTCGCGCGTGATCGCCAGGCCCAGCCCGCTGCCGCCGTAGCGCCGCATCGTCGTGGAGTCGGCCTGCGTGAATCGATCGAACAGCGTGGGCATCGCGCTCTCGGCGATGCCGATGCCGGTGTCGGTGACCGTCAGGTGCAGGGTCAGCGCCCGGCCGACGCCGGGCTCCAGCGTCACGTTCACCTGCACGGAGCCCTCGTCGGTGAACTTGATCGCGTTGCCGATCAGGTTGAACAGGATCTGCTGGATGCGGATCACGTCGCCCAGGATCAGCGCATCCTCGTTGGGCACAACGTCCAGCCGCAGCGCGAGCCCCTTGGACACGGCGCGCTCGCGCATCAGCGCCACGACGCCCTCGGCCGCGCTGCGCACGCTGAACGGCGCCGACGTGAGCTGCAGGTGGCCGGCCTCGATGCGCGAGACGTCGAGGATGTCGTTGATCAGCGCCAGCAGCAGGCGCCCGGAGCTGCCGATCAGCTCGGCGTGGCGGCGCTGCTGCGAGTCGAGGTTCGAATGCAGCATCAGCTCGTTGAGGCCCAGCACCGCGTTGAGCGGCGTGCGGATCTCGTGGCTCATCGTCGCCAGGAACTGCGACTTGGCCTGGTTGGCCGCCTCGGCATTGACCTTGGCCTGCGCGAGCCGGCGCTCGGCGGCCGTGACGTCGTGGAACAGGCTGACGACGCCGCCGTCGCGGGTGCGGCGGTCGATGACGTGGACGACCAGGCCGTTGCCGAGGTCGCGTTCCCAGTCGCCGTCGCCGGCCCGGTGCAGCTTCAGCCGCTCCTCGAGCCACAGCCGCCGCTGTTCGGGCGAGGCCTCGAGCATCGGCGTCTCGACGAGCCGCCCGGCCAGCTCGGCGAACGGCACGCCGACGCGGATCAGGTCGCGCACCCACGGCACCATCTCGAGATAGCGCTCGTTCCAGCGCACGACGCGGTCATCCTTGTCGCACAGCAGGAAGCCGTCGGGCATCACGGCCAGCGCCTCGTCGAGCGTCTCCACCGAACGCGCCAGCGCGGCGCGCGCGTCGGCCAGGCGGTTGAACTGCCATTGCGACAGCACGCCGCCGGTCAGCGTGAGCGCGATCAGCGCCAGCGAGGCGGCCACGATGAGGTCGCGGTTCTGCTGCCAGTCCCGCAGCGCGTCGGCCAGCGGCAGGCTGACCGTCAGGCGCAGCGAGCGATAAAGCGTCGGCCGGATCGCCACCACGGCGGGCACGCCCGTCAGGCGCGACGGCGCCATCACCGGGCCGCCGCGCAAGGCCTCCTCGCTCGGCGCCGCCACCGGCAGCGACGCGCGCAGGCCGGCGCCCGACGGCACGCTGGCCAGCAGTTGCCCGTCCTCGCGTTCGAGCGTGATCGCCAGCTCGGCGCTGCTGCCGGCCTGCGAGATGATGGCCGTCAGCACCGCCATCGGCACCTCCACCACGGCCAGCGCCGGCTTGCCGTTCGGCAGGGTGACCAGCCGCGCCAGGTAGACGGACGGCTCGGTCGTGGCGGGGCTGATCGCCGGATCGCTGATCGTCAGCTGCGGCACGCCCTGGGCGAAGACGCGCGCGGCGAAGCCGTCCGGCAGCCGCATGCCGTTGCGATCGCTGGAGGGCAGGCTCGCCACCATCGTACGGCCGTCGGCGGCCACCAGCGCCGCGTCGTTGAACAGCAGCTGCCGATCCTTGAACGCGGCCATGGCGCGATGTGCGGCCTCGGCGTCCAGCGTGCCGTCGGGGCGCCATGCCGGGCCGACCATGTCCGCCAGCGTGGTCAGTTGCAGGTCCAGCGCGAGCAGCGAGCGATTGAGTTCGGCGGCGGCGGCGCTGACGGTCTGCACGACCACCTGGTCGGCGCGTGCGATCGCCTCCTTGCGTTCGGCCTTGACCAGCCAGGCAGCCGTCATCACCAGCGCCACCAGCAGCGCGCAGGTGGCGGACCAGACGATGGCGCTGGAACGACTCAGACCGAATTTCATCGGGCCGTGATCCCCGCGCTCGCGGCCATCGTGCGATTCCAGACCGCCGCGCACTGCGGCCCGCAGCGCTGCAGCCAGCGCGGCAGCACGGTGGCGGCGAAGATCTGGCGCCGCAGGCGCTCGTCTGCCGGCGTCGTCGCCACCTCGATCATGTGGCCCGGCTTGCCTGCGACGCAGGTGGGCGCGCCGATGTTGCAGGCCACGCCGTCCGCGGTGTCGCGCTCGGCCTCGTTCCAGACATCGCGTTCGACGCGCGGCAGCTCGCGCTTGAGCAAGGCGCGCAGGTCGGCCGGCAAGGCGTTCCACGCCGCGCCGTTGGCCGCGAACATCGACAGTCCCCAGCTGATGGCCATCGGATGGATGTACTTGGCGATGTCGGGCAGCCCGATGATGTTGCCGGACATCGTGCCGGTGACCGCGCAGTCGATCTCGTCGCGGTTGAAATAGGGCACGATGTCGTTGAAGCTCGCAGTGACGGGGATGCCGCCCAGCGCCTCGATCCAGTCGGCCTGCGCCGGGCCGGAGGTGCGCACGCGCATGCCGGCGACGCTCCTGAGCCCGACCAGCGGCTTCTTGCAGAACAGCACCTGCGCCGGGTAGACGTAGATCGCCAGCATCTCGATGCCATAGCGCTTGCGCATGGTCTCCTCGAGATAGGGCCGGAACGCCGCGATCGAGCGCCGCATGGTGGCCATGTCGGGATTCAGGCCCGAGAGGTCGGGCGCGCTCAGCTCGGGATCCTTCACGCCGCCCGACACCTGCACCGTGGCGAACGGCACCGCGCCCAGTTGCACCAGCGTCAAGGCCTCCTGGGCCCGGATGCCGGCGCGGTCGAACGGCACGATCTCCGCGGTGTAGCGGCCGCCGCTGAGCTTGGCGAGCTCGGATTCCCAGAACGGCCGCTCGTGCTGCGTGAACGGCTTCAGGCTGCCCAGGCCGCCGACGATGTGCAGGTGCAGCGCCGGCGCGCTGTCGTCGGCGCCGGCCGCGGAGGCGACGCACGCCACGGCACCCAGCAGTGCCAGCATCGTCCGCATGTGAAGTGCCAAACCGTTCATGTCAGACCCCGAGTCACGCCGTTGCGTGCACAGCCCCGAGCGTACTCCGGTATCGAAGGGACGCTCTACCGTCTTCAGGCGACGAACAACAATGCCAGCGTCGCCGTAGCGGATGCCACGCCGACGAGGCCGGCGGCCCACGGCGGCAGGCGCCGATCGAGCACCGCGCCGATCGCCCACAGGCCGGCGACCAGGCCCGCGGCGACGCCGGCGAGCGCCGCGCGGCCCAGGTCGTCCGCGCGCCACAGCAGGCCGCCCGTGCAGGCCGTCGCCAGCAGGAACAGCGCGATCGCCGTGCCGGCCTGCGCGCGCGTGACGGGCGCGTCGACGGGGGTCGCCACCGGCGCGGCCGCGGGAGCGCCCGCGGGCGCCCACGACGGCGAGCGAAACAGCACGCCCAGCCTGTCGCGCCAGCCGCGGGCGCGGCCGAACTTGCGCCAGAGGTCGACGTAATTGGCGCTCACCGCGTGCAGCGGATCCCAGCCGGCCAAGGGCACCGTCGTGCCGTAGACGCAGGGCTCGGACTCGGGCTCGAAGCTGCCGAACAGCCGATCCCACACCACCAGGATCGCGCCGTAGTTGCGATCGAGGTAGCGCGCGTTGGTGGCGTGGTGGACGCGGTGGTTGGACGGCGTCGACAACCAGCGATCGAGCGGCCCCAGCGAGCCGACGTGCTCGGTGTGGATCCAGAACTGGTAGAACAGGACGACGATGCCGGCGAGCGCGAACTGCGCCGGCGGCACGCCCACCACCGCCATCGGCAGGAAGAACGGCCAGCCGGACAACGCATAGGCGCTCTCCTGGCGCAGCGCCGTCGACAGGTTGAAGTGCCGGCTCTGGTGATGCACGACATGCGCGGCCCAGAACAGCGCGCTCTCGTGCGAGACGCGATGCAGCCAGTAGTCGCAGAAGTCGTACAGCAGCACCGCCAGCGCGACGCCGCCCCAGTGCTGCCACAGCGCGGCATGCGGCGTCAGCGTCAGGAACGGAAAGGCGAGCGTGTAGAGGCCGATCTGGATCAGCTGCGTGCAGGCCGCGACGACCTGGCTCAGGAGGCCCTGGCTGAGGCTGGCCAGCGTGTCGGCCAGGCCGTAGTTGTTGCGGCCGCGTGCGAGCCCCCAGGCGAATTCGCTCGCCATCAGCACGCCGAAGACCGGCAACGCATAGAGGATCACGTCGTCCATGGCGCTCGCCTCACTTGAAACGCCACGCGAGCGCGACCAGCGCCGAAGTGCGCGAGCGCGCATCGACGCGCGGGCTCGCGCGCACCGCATCGTCGAACGGCTCCCATTGCACGTGGCCCAGCACGACCCAGGTGTCGGCGAACGGCAGCTCGCCGGACAGCTGCAGCACGGGCGTCGTCGAGGCGGCGTCCACGTCGTAGAGATGCGCGTCGTAGCGGGCGCTGCGGCGGGTCGCGCCCACCTGCGGATAGAGCGTCAGCGGGCCGACCGGCACCTCGGCGGCATACGAGGCTTCCAGCAGCGTGCCGCCCGAGACGGTGTCGACGAAGGCGTCGATGAAGACGCCGCCCCAGGGCGTCTCCTGGAACGTGCCCAGGCCCAGCGGACGCGGGTTGGTGCGATGCGCCAGGCCCGGGCCGTCGGCATCCGTGCCTTCGGTGCTGACGCGGCCGACGACTTCCAGCGCGCCCCAGCCGATGGGGACGGTCTTCACGCCGAAGGTGTCCTCGCGCACGAACAGCCGCCCCAGGTCGCCGTACGCGTACGGCAGTGCCCAGGTGCGCCCCGAGGCGCCGGGCGCGGACGCCTGCGTGCGCTCGACGCCCAGCCCCAGGTCGCCGACGTAGCACGGCGCGTCGTCGGCCCGCGCCGCCGCAGCGCTCGACAGGGCCGCCAGGACGAGGCCGCACGCGCGCATCATCTCAGGCGCGGCTGAACACCAGCGTCACGTTGGTGCCGCCGAACGCGAACGAGTTGCTGATGGCATGCGCCAGGCCCGGCGCGCGCTGGCCTTCGCCGAGCACGTGGGCCAGGCCGGCGCAGCGCGCGTCGATGCTGGTGACGCCCAGCGTCGGCGGCACGACGCCCGACTGCAGCGCCATCACTGTCAACGCGGCCTCCAGCGCGCCGCCGGCGCCCAGCAGGTGGCCGTGCGCGGCCTTGGTGGAGCTGATGCGCAGCGCGCGCGCGTGCTCGCCCCAGACCTCGCGCAAGGCCTCGCATTCGACCGGATCGCCGGCGATCGTCGCCGTGCCATGCGCGTTGCAGTAGCCGATGTCGGCCGGCGCGAGACCGCTGGCCGCGAGCGCCGCGCGCAGCGTCGACGTCTGGCCGCGCAGCTGCGGGTTGGTCAGGTGCAGCGCGTCGCAGCGAACGGCCGATCCGGCGAGCCAGGCGCGCGGCGCGGCCGCCAGATCGTCCTCGCGGCGCAGCACGAAGAACGCGGCGCCCTCGCCCAGCACGAGGCCGTTGCGGTCCGCCGAGAACGGGCGACAGCTGCGCGTGACGTCGTCCCGGTCGGGCGGCGCCAGCGTGCGCAGCGCCTGCCAGGCCGCGACGGTGCCGCGCGCCAGCGGCGCCTCGACGCCGCCGCAGACCGCGATGTCGATCTCGCCGCGCCGCAACGCGTGCGCCGCTTCGGCGATCGCGACGGCGCTCGACGCGCAGGCGACCGCGTAGGTCAGCACCGGGCCGCGGATGTCCGCATGGATGGCCACGACCGCGGCCGCGCCGTTGACCATGCCCGCCGGCACCGTCAGCGGCGGGATACGTCCACCCGTATACAGCGCGGCGAAGCCGGCGTCCATCGTGGCCGCGCCGCCCATGCCGGTGCCCAGGTACAGCCCCACGCGTTCCGGATCGAGCCAGGACTCGATGCGCGCATCGGCCAGTGCGCGTCGCACCGCGCCGAGCGCCATCTGGCTGACGCGCTCGGTGCCCACCTGCTGCAGCCGCGTGAGCGATGTCGAGACGTCGGAGGCGACCTGCGCCGCGGCGATGTCGGGCAGCCCGTCGAACGACATCCGGCCCGCCGCGCCGTGGCCCGCGAGCAGGCGTTGCCAGCAGTCGTGCAGGTCATCGCCCAGCGGGCTCGTGAGCCCGATGCCGGCGACGCCGATGCGCGCTGCGGCCATGTTCAGGCTTTCGCGCCGGCCGGCGGCAGGCCGTCGATCAACGTGGCGAGCTGGCGCAGCGTCGTCACCGTGTGGGCGGCCTCGTCCGGCACGGTGACATGGAACGCGTCGTCGATCTCGAACATCAGCTCGGCGACGGTCAGCGAGTCGAGGTTGTAGCTCGCGAACGGCTCGTCGGGGGCGATGGCGTCGAGTTCGACGCCGAACTTGTCGTGGATCAGGTGCGTCAAGCGCTCGAGGGTGGTCATGATGCGGTCGCCGCTTCCACGACGTCGAAGGCGGAGGAATTGGCGGCCGCGGACGGCACGTCGTCGAAAGGCGACGCGTCCAGGCCTTGCAGGAAGGCGCTGAGCCGATCGGCCACCAGGTGGCGGTCGTTGTCGGCGGTGATCATGTGATAGCTGTTGTCCAGCACGTGCAGGCTCAGCAGGCCCGTGGGCACGCGCGCGACCGCGTCGCGCACGCTGGCGAGCCGGCAGATCTCGTCCTCGCGGGCATGTTGCACATGCACCGGATGCGCGAGCTCGGGCAGCAGCGCGCGCACGTGCGCCGACAGCCGCTCGCTCTCGCGCACCACCTGCAGCGGCACCGAGGCGGGCCCGACCAGCGAGGTCTCGCCGGCGGCGATCTGCGCGCGAATGAGCTGGCGCATGCGCTCGTTGCGCAGGCCGAAGGGCTCGCGTTCTCGCATCGAGAAGAACCGCGTGATGCCCAGGCCGTAGGCCACCGGACGCAACGCGTACCACCAAGGCAGCGCCCAGCCGTCGTAGGCGAACAGCGGGGACAGCAGTGCAAATCCTCGCAAGCTCGCGCACGGGCGTTGCGCGGCGACGGCCAGCGCCAGCATCGCGCCGGTGCACAGGCCGCCCAGCACGTAGGGTTCCGGCGACTCGGCTTCGAGCTGGTCGAGGCACTGGCCGGCCGCGCGAACCCAGTCCTGCCAGCGCGCCGAGTCGTCCAGCAGGCCGGCGCTGTAGCCGGGCACCTCGGGCGCCTCCAGCCGGACGCCGTGGCGCCGCAGCGGATGCGTCACGAAGCCGAATTCCTTCGGGCTGCTGGCCAGGCCATGGAAGAGGACGAGGCGGGTCGGTCGGCCCTGCCAGGCGGTGTCGGGAGACTTCATCGTCGAGATCGGAAACGGAAGGTTGGCCACGGGTTCGACGACAGACTCGCCTCCAATGTGACAGTTCAATTGTCGGTGTCTACCCTGATCCGCGTGTTCAGCCACCAGCAAGATCGGCGCAAGGAAGCTGTCGGTTTGCCATCAACCGCGCAGCCGACAGGCGGCAGGAATGCACCGTCTCGCCGCCGAAACGCGCGGCGCGATTAAAGACAAGCCGCCGGCGCGCCGATAAGAAAGGGAACGGCAAACGTCCGATCGCGCGAAAACGCGGTGCGGACCGCTGCTTTTCCAACGCTTGCGGAAGGCTCCGATGAGTCAGGCCAAACCACGTCAGTACCTGGGCGCGCTGCGCGCTGCCCTGGCCGCCGCCAAGGCGGCCAACGCCTCTCGCGCCGCGGCGTATCACCTGCTCCCGAACGGCATCAGCTGCAAGATGGACTGGGCCGGCTGGAGCGACCCGTTCTACAACGCCACGGCGCGCCAGCAGGCCTTGCTCGACGTCCTGCAGGACCTGCTGGACGGCGGCGAGACCCATGTCCCGACGATCGCGCTGAAGACGGCGCTGCGGCTCGAGATCCCGGAGCCGGAGATCCTGCGCAGCCGCGAGAACGTGTGCGCGGACGGCGAGACCGGCTACTTCTTCGACGACGTGATGCACGCGCTGTACCTGCTCGACGCGCAGGACACCGAGCAGGTCTTCTACGGCCTGATCGACCGCCTGATGCAACCGACCTGCGTCCGCGCGGGGCTGCTCGCGCGCTGATCCGTCCGGCGCCCGCGCTTCGCGCGCGTCAATACCGTCTACAAGTCACGCCGCGCTGTCGTGCAAGGTCGCCATAATCGGCGACATGCCGACGTCAAGCCTCCGCACCTTCCTGGCCGCCCTGCTGGCAAGCTGCGCCCTCGCGGCCGCGGCCGCCCCGCGCGCGCCGCTCGTGACGATGCTCGATGGCGACGCCACGCTGCTGCGCGACGGCGCCCGCTTCGCGCTGGCCGAGGGCGTGCGCCTGCAGGCCGGCGACCTGCTCGTCACCGGCCCGAACACCCGCCTGCTGCGCGTCGAATTCGCCGGCGGCCTGGGGCTGGCCTTCGGGCCCGGCAGCCGGGCGATGCTCACGCCCGACCTCGGCGACGACATGCGCGGCGGCGTCTACCTGCTCTCCGGCTGGGTCAAGCTGGCCGCACCGGCCGGCGTCTCCGGCGCCGTGCGCAGCCGCGTCGCCGACACCGACACCACCGGCGGCACACTGATCCTGGCGGTGCAGCCCGACGGCGCCCAGGCCTTCGCGGAAACCGGCCCGTCGCGCGTGCAGCCGCGCGCGCCCGACGCGCCGGCGCAGGCGCTGAAGTCCGGCGAGATGCTGACGCTGCCGGCCGGCGGCGCCAGGCCGGTGCTGGCCAAGGGCGCGTCGCCGGCGTTCGTCCAGGCGATGCCGCGCGTGTTCATGGATTCGCTGCCGTCGCGCCTGGCCGCCTTCTCCGCCGACGTGCCGCCGCGCCGCCTGGGCGAGATGAGCTACGCCGACGCCCAGCCCTGGATCGACGCCGAGCCGCCGCTGCGCCGCGTGTTCGCCGAGCGCTGGCGTCGCCTCGCTGCGGTGCCGCAGTTCCGCAGCGGCCTCGTCGAAGGTCTGAAGGCGCATCCCGAATGGACCCCCATCCTGTACCCGCCCGTTCGCGTGCCTTCCGCCGCGGCCACCCACTGATCCGCCAGCCCCAAGCCAAGCCATGAAACTCCTCGTCAAGTTCAATCTGGTGTTCGTGATCGTGTTCCTGATCGGGCTCGGAGGCTCGAGCCTGATCGCGCGCCAGCTGCTGCAGACAGCCGCCAAGGACAGCGTGATCGACACCGCCCGCCTGCTGATGACCAATGCCAACGGCGTCAGCACGTACACGGCCACGCAGATCAAGCCGCTGCTCGAGACGCAGATGAAGTACACCTTCCTGCCGCAGTCGATCCCGGCGTACTCGGCGGCCGAGGTGCTGGCGCACATGCAGAAGACCTATCCCGACTACGCGTTCAAGTCGGCGATGCTCAACCCGACCAACCCGCGCGACCGCGCGGTGGCGTGGGAGGAGGACATCGTCCAGACCTTCAAGAAGCAGGCCGACCTGAAGGAGTTCATCGGCGAGCGCGACACCCCCACCGGCACCGCGCTGTACATCGCGCGGCCGATCGTCATCACCAACCCGGCGTGCCTGGCCTGCCACAGCACGCCCGATGCGGCCCCGAAGACGCTCACCGACAAGTACGGCCCGGGCAACGGCTTCGGCTGGACGCTCAACGAGCCGCTCGGCGCACAGGTGGTCTCGGTGCCGATGGCCGTGCCGATGCACCAGGCCGACCGCGAGCTGTGGGTGGTGATGGGCGTGCTGACGGGCGTGTTCGTGCTGATCGGCGCGGCGCTGAACCTGATGCTCTACATGCTGGTCGTGCGGCCGGTGAGCGCGCTGTCCGGCATCGCCGACCGCGTCTCGCTGGGCGAGTTCGAGGCGCCCGCCTTCACCGTGCAGTCCAACGACGAGATCGGCGTGCTGTCCGAGTCGTTCAACCGCATGCGCACCAGCCTGGCGCACGCGATGAAGATGCTGGACAGCTGAGCCTGACCGATACTTGCTGACCATGGCCACGACCCCGATTCCCGAACGCATCGGCAAGTACACGATCTCCGAGGTGCTCGGCCGCGGGTCGATGGGCACGGTCTACAAGGCGTTCGACCCGCACATCCACCGCCCCGTCGCGATCAAGACGATCCACCGCGAGCTGCTGGGCGATTCGACCGCCATCGACTCGATCGCGGCGCGCTTCCGCAACGAGGCCAAGGCCGTCGGCCGCATCGCGCACCCGGGCGTCGTCGCGATCTACGACTTCGGCGAGGACGGCGACGTCACCTTCATCGCGATGGAGTTCGTCGACGGCCGCACGCTGGACGACATCCTCGCGGTGCCGCAGATGCTGTCCGAGGCCAACGTGCTGGCGGTGATGGACCAGCTGCTCGACGCGCTGTCCGTCGCGCACGCGCAAGGCGTCTGGCATCGAGACATCAAGCCGGCCAACCTCATCGTCACCAAGGCCGGCCAGGTCAAGCTGACCGACTTCGGCATCGCGCGGCTGGAGGACGCCAACCTGACGCAGGTGTCGTCGATGATCGGCACCCCGGCCTACATGGCGCCCGAACAGTTCACCGGCCAGGGCATCGACCACCGCGCCGACCTGTTCGCCTGCGGCGTGCTGCTGTACCGCATGCTGACCGGCCGGCGCGCGTTCACCGGCGCCACCGAGCAGGTGATGTACAAGATCCTCAACGAGCATCCGCCCGCGCCCAGCGTCGTGACCAACGGCATGCGGCCGGCGGCCTTCGACGCGATCGTCGCGCGCGCGATCGCCAAGAACCCGGCCGACCGCTATCCCGACGCGGCCGCGATGCGCGCCGCGCTGCAGGCGGTCTCGCGCGGGGCCGCGACGGCGTCGCCGCAGGCCACGGTGATCCTGCCGATCCCGCGCGACGGCGAGCAGCGCGCGACGACGAGCGCGGTGTCGCCCAGCGTCGCGTCGCCCAGCCCGTCGACGTCGACAACGCCGCCACCGTCGCCGCCGCCCCGCGATCCGGCGCTGTCGTCGGAGGCCACCACCGGCACTCGCCTGGCGGCCGCCACCGGCTGGGATCCGGCCGAACTGCAGCGTCTCGAGCGCGCGCTCGCGACCCACGTGGGCCCGATGGCGCGCGTGATGATCCGCGACGCCGCGCGCACGCACGCCGACGCGACCAGCCTCGCCACCGCGGTGGGCCGCCACATCCCCGACGAGCACAAGCGCCAGCAGTTCATCGACCAGGCGCGCGGCAGCAGCCAGGTGACGCCGGTGGGCTCGCCGATGTCCAGCGGCGCGCGGCCGTTGGCCAGCGGCGCGACGACTCTCCCGCAGGCCGCGCCGGCCAGCGATCCGCTGACCGAGGACTTCAAGGCCCAGGTGCTGCAGGTCGTGACCCGCAAGATGGGCCCGATCGCGCGCGTGATGGTCAAGCGCGCGGCCGACGCGTCCGGCGGCAACCGCGAGCAATTCGTCGACGCGCTGCTGCACGCCCTGCCCGAGGCGGATCGCTGGACGGTGCAGGGCGAGATCAACAAGCTGGGTTGACGGCCATCAAGCCTGTAACCCGCTTGATAGCCCGACCGGCCCCGCGGGGGCACGGTTGGGTGGAAAATGCCCGCCGGGAACCCCGACGCCGCCCGCCCATGAGGCCGGTCGCCGGCTCGCGGTTCCGCCCTCAAACCCTGGAACTGCGCCGATGACCACCCAACAGCCGACCATCATCTACACCCTGACGGACGAGGCGCCCCTGCTGGCGACCCACGCCTTCCTGCCCGTCGTGCGCGCCTTCACGGCGCCGGCGGGCATCGCCGTCACCGCCTCGGACATCTCCGTCGCGGCCCGCATCCTGGGCGAGTTCCCCGAGTTCCTGACCGACGAGCAGAAGGTGCCCGACAACCTGGCCGAGCTCGGCCGCCTGACGCTGCTGCCCGACACCAACATCATCAAGCTGCCCAACATCAGCGCCTCGCTGCAGCAGCTGCAGGCCGCGATCAAGGAGCTGCAGGGCAAGGGCTACAAGGTGCCCGACTACCCCGAGCAGCCGGCCAACGACGACGAGAAGAAGATCCGCGCGCGCTACGCGAAGTGCCTGGGCAGCGCGGTCAACCCGGTGCTGCGCGAAGGCAACTCCGACCGCCGCGCGCCGCTGGCCGTCAAGAACTACGCGCGCAAGAACCCGCACTCGATGGGCGTCTGGAGCCAGGCCTCGCAGACGCACGTGGCCACGATGAAGACGGGCGACTTCTATCACGGCGAGAAGTCGATGACCCTCGACAAGGCACGCGACGTCCGCATGGAACTCACCACCAAGGCCGGCAAGACGACCGTGCTCAAGGCCAAGGTGTCGCTGCAGGCTGGCGAGATCATCGACTCGATGTTCATGAGCAAGAAGGCGCTGCTCGAGTTCTACGAGCGCGAGATGGAGGACGCGCGCAAGACGGGCGTGATGTTCTCGCTGCACGTCAAGGCCACGATGATGAAGGTCTCGCACCCGATCGTGTTCGGCCACGCCGTGCGCATCTTCTATCGCGAGGCCTTCGAGAAGCACGGCAAGCTGTTCGACGAGCTGGGCATCAACGTCAACAACGGCATGGCCACGCTGTACGACAAGATCGCCACGCTGCCGACGTCCAAGCGCGACGAGATCATCCGCGACCTGCACGCCTGCCACGAGCACCGCCCGGAGCTCGCGATGGTCGACTCGGCCAAGGGCATCACCAACCTGCACGCGCCCAACGACGTGATCGTCGACGCGTCGATGCCGGCCATGATCCGCATCGGCGGCAAGATGTGGGGCGCCGACGGCCGTCCGAAGGACACCAAGGCCGTGATCCCGGAGAGCACGTTCGCCCGCATCTACCAGGAGGTCATCAACTTCTGCAAGACCAACGGCAACTTCGATCCGGTGACGATGGGCACGGTGCCCAACGTCGGCCTGATGGCGCAGCAGGCCGAGGAATACGGCTCGCACGACAAGACCTTCGAGGTCGCCGACACGGGCGAGGCGCGCATCGTCGACATCGCCACCGGCGAGGTGCTGCTGACGCAACACGTGGAGGAAGGCGACATCTGGCGCATGTGCCAGGTCAAGGACGCGCCGATCCGCGACTGGGTCAAGCTGGCCGTCACGCGTGCCCGCAACTCCGGCATGCCGGCCATCTTCTGGCTCGATTCGTATCGTCCGCACGAGGCCGAGCTGCGCAAGAAGGTCGTGGCCTACTTGAAGGATCACGACACCACGGGCCTGGACATCCAGATCATGTCGCAGGTGCGCGCGATGCGCTACACGCTGGAGCGCGTGATCCGCGGCAAGGACACCATCTCCGTCACCGGCAACATCCTGCGCGACTACCTGACCGACCTGTTCCCCATCATGGAGCTGGGCACCAGCGCCAAGATGCTGTCCATCGTGCCGCTGATGGCCGGCGGCGGCATGTACGAGACGGGCGCCGGCGGCTCCGCGCCCAAGCACGTCAAGCAGTTGGTGGAAGAGAACCACCTGCGCTGGGATTCGCTGGGCGAGTTCCTCGCGCTGGCCGTGTCGCTGGAAGACATGGGCATCAAGCTGGGCAACGCCAAGGCCAAGCTGCTCGCGAAGACGCTGGACGCGGCCACCGGCAAGCTGCTGGACAACAACAAGTCGCCGTCGCCCAAGACCGGCGAGCTCGACAACCGCGGCAGCCAGTTCTACCTCGCGCTGTACTGGGCGCAGGAACTCGCGGCGCAGACCGAGGATCTCGAGCTGCAGGCGCACTTCAAGCCGCTGGCCGCGACGCTGACGTCGAAGGAAAAGACCATCGTCGGCGAGCTGTCCGACGTGCAGGGCAAGCCGGTCGACATCGGCGGCTACTACCTGCTCGACGACGCCAAGACCGACGCCGCGATGCGCCCGAGCGCCACGTTCAACGCGGTGCTGGCGGGCGCGATGGCCTGACCTGAGCGCCTGGCGTCGAAAGCGGCCGGCCCTGCGAAGGGTGCGGCCGCTTTTTCATTCGGGCGCCGCGCCCTGCGCTTCGTCGTGCGCTTCGGACTGCGTCGGCGGCTCACCTTCGACGAGCGACGCGGCGCGCGCCTCGATCTCCTCGAAACCTTCCTCGAACATGCCGAACTGCTGGTTCGCGAGCGCGATCGCCGGCCGGCCGTCGCCCCACGGATCGGCGCCCAGCCGGCGCGCGAGGCGCCAGCAGAACCGGTCGCGTTCGGCCTCGGGCACGCTGGCCGCGGCCGCGTGCACCCACGCATGCGCATCCTCGATCCTGACCGAGGCGGGCAGCCGCGGGCCGCCGCGATCGGCGCGATCGATGTGGCGCTGCAGGATCAGGCCGTACTGGCGCGCGGCGTCGAGCGCCGGGCCCAGCGCGACGCGGTCGGCGTAGCGCATCGCGGCGACGTCGAAGGCATCGCGCCCGAGCAGGTCGAGCGCGAACAGCAGCGCGCCGAGCGCGGCGTCGGTGGCGACGGGTTCGTAGTGCACGTCCTCGTGCGTGAGGCGGATCGCGTCGGAGCGCAGCGAGGTCAGGATGGCAGTCATGCGAAAGGGCGGCCAAGGTCGGAGGGAGGGCCCCAAAGCGAAACGCCAACCGGTCGAGGTTGGCGTTCGCATCAGGCCTTCGCGATGATAAGGCAGCCGCCGGCCGCCCTGCCGCACGAGCTCAGGTCGGCGAGTCTTCCGCCGGCTTCGTGTGCTCGTCGATCTTTTCCTCGATGACCTTCTCGCCTTCGAAGCCGGCGATCGCGGCCAGGCCCTTCTTCAGCACGCCCGCTTCCGGGTCCAGCTTGTCGACCGCTTCTTCCGCGACCACGGCACCGATGATTTCGTTCAGCAAACCCATGTCGAACCTCCGAGTAGTGTGGGCCTCATCATGAGCGTCCGACCTGAACGGGTCAACGCCTAGTCGAACGAATACGAGCGCTTCGGGAATGGGTCGCGTGCGCGTAGGCCGACGGCATCGAGGGGGTGACGGAATTGGCACTTGCAATCGCCATGCCCGATCGCGGCACCGCGCTCGAACGTGAGCGCTCGACGCGAGCCGGGCGCTCACCGGAAAGGGTGAACGCGACTGCATGCATGTGGAAACCCGATATTTCGGCACGCGCCGCATCGCCCGACACTGCGTTGCGATTTCGAGCCTGCATGCACCAGCGCCGGCACGGAATCGATGAAGGCAACACAGTCATCGAGCCGAAGCGTGCCGCGGACCTGACCCACAGGGTCGGGCGTCTCGTTGTTCGTGCTCGTCAAAACGAAGGAGACACCACCATGCACCGTCCCACCCTGCGCGCAGGCGCCCTGGCCGCGCTCGCGTTCTGCGCCGCGGCCTCCGCCACGCCCGCGAGCACGCCGATCGAGATCCTGTTCGTCGGCGACAGCTACACGTTCGGCCGCGTCGACCCCGTGATGAGCTACAACGCCGCCAACGTGCACGACCTGACCGCCGCGTTCGACGCGGTCGACTCGTCCGGCACCAACGCGTTCGAGCCGCATCCGTGGGGCGGCGTGCCCGGCATCTTCAAGGAGTTCACGACCGAGGCCGGCCTGAACTACGACGTGTCGATCTCCGCGCGCAACGCCGCCTCGCTGCGCGGCCAGTTCCTCGACACGGCCAGCGCCGCGTGGGACCTGCGCGGCAACGTCGCGTCGCAGAAGTGGAACGTCGTCGTGCTGCAGGACCAGAGCGACGTCTCGCTGCCGGCCGGCCGCGGCAAGAACGCCGACAACGCGCAGTTCCAGGCCTACGTCAACCAGTTCGTGAGCTTCATCCACAACGGCGCGGCGGAAACCTACACCGAGACGCAGTTGTACGGCTCGCTCGCCGCGTGCGAAGCCGCAGGCGACTCGAAGACCTCGTGCGGCATCAAGCGCGTGATCCCGGCCAACACCAACGCCAGCCCCGACACCAAGGTCTACCTCACCGAGACCTGGGCCCGTCCGGACATGGTCTTCGCGCACCTGAACACGGTGCCCGATCCGACTTCGCCCAGCGGCGAGCCCATCGTCGACACCAGCAGCACGGGCGGCCCGGCGACGCTGTACTACACGAGCCTGGGCGCGATGACGTCCGACCTGCACGCGGCCTTCGCGGCCGAGGCGGCGGCCAACCCGGGCATCGCGGGCGTGATCCCCGTGGGCGACGCGTTCCAGCTGGGCGTCGACTCGGGCAAGGTGCAGTCCAGCGGCTTCTACAACGCCGCCGGCGTCTTCATTCCGCCGACGCCGGGCGAGCCGCTCGACCTGTGGTGGGACGACGACCTGCATGCCAGCAAGTACGGCTCGTACCTGGACGCGCTGGTGCAGTTCGGCACGATCACCGGGCTCGATCCGACGTCGCTCGGCACGGACGAATCCGCCGCGCAGACATTCGGCATCGCGCCGACCGACGTCCTGTTCCTCGAGAACCTGGCCGCCGAGGACCTGGGCATGCCCACGGTCGTGCCCGAGCCCGGCAACCTCGCGCTGATGGCCGCCGGACTCGCGCTTCTCGGCTGGACGGCGCGCCGCCGCGCCGCGCGCGCAGCCTAACGCGCTGCCTTGCCGCCGGCTTCGTTCGAGAAGCCGTCGTCCAGCGTCCTGAGGAACGCGGCGAGGTCGGCGATCTCGGCGTCGGTGAAGACGGGCTTGTCGCCGCGCTTGCGCCTGAACGGCTCGTCGACGCGGTCGACGTTGTCGCGATAGCGCGGCGGCAGGTCGTCGAACACGACGAGCCTGCCGCCGACGCGCGGGTACCACCTGGCCGGGTCGGTGTCGCGCCCGGAATAGAAGCGCAGCACGTCGTCCAGCGTGTGGAAGCGGCCGTTGTGGAAGAACACCTGGCGGCTGGCCGAATTGCGCAGGGTGGGCGTCTTGAACATGCCGCAGAAGCCCTGTTCGGCGGCGAGGTCCTTGCGGACGGGGCCGCACAGTCCAAGGTCGAAGAAGCGCGCATCGCGGTTGGCGGGGATCTCCGGGTTGCGCGGCACGCCCACGGCGACGTGGCCGTAGTCCGTGAACTGCGCCGGCCTGCCGCCCGGGCCCGGCACGTCGACGTGGCACTTCGCGCAGTTGCCCTTCTTCGGATCGTTGAACAGCGTGTAGCCGCGCAGCTCCTGCGGCGTGAACTGCGCGTTGCCGGACATGGCCGCGTCGAACTTGCTGGTGTACGGCCGAAAGCTCGGATCCTGCGTCTGGAACGCCTCCAGCGCCTCGGTGGCGCGCGCCACGGCGGCGGCGGGGTGGTCGAAGATGTCGGCGCCGAAGGTCTTGCGGAACTGCGCGGCGTAGCCGGCCCGGCGCAGCCGCGTCGCGATGGCATTGACGTCGGCGTTGGCCATCTCCACCGGATTGAGCAGCGGCAGCATCGCCTGCTCGTGCAGCGTCTGGGCCGAACCGTCGCGCGTGAAGCCGCCGGCGGGGCCTTCGTCCTCGACGCCGTCCGGGTCGGGTTGCGCGAGGTGGCGCGAGAAGCGCGGCGTGAACTGCAGGTAGCGCAGCGACGGCACCGCGCGCGTGCCGAACGCGTTCATGCCGGGGCCGCCCGGCTGCACCGCGCGGCCGTCGGCCGGCGCGTAGGCGTGCGCCGGGTCGTGGCAGGTCGCGCACGACTGCCTGCCCGACGCGGACAGCGACGGGTCGAAGAAGATCGCGCGGCCCAGCGTCGCCGCCGGGTCGAGCACGACGTGCGCCGCCGGATAGCGCACCCACATCGTCACCGAGACCGGCACGTCACGCGCGGGCGCGGCGGCGGCGCCGCCGCCCGCGCCGGGCAGCGCGAACGCGAGCCCCGCCACGAGGGCCGCCAGCCGCCTGCCGGCCGTGCCCGTCATCGCCTCAGAACGCGAACAGCGTCGTCAGGTCGCCCACCGCCGGCGTCTTGTTGGTCGGCTGGTAGGGATTGGCGGCGGCGGAGATCGGGTTGGGCAGGTTGTCGCGGCTGCGCGTGGACAGCGGCGCGACGCGCCAGTTGCGCTCGATGAACTTCAGCACCGACGCGTGGTCGTGGTACGTGTGGTCGATGTAGTTGGCGCGCGCGTACGGCGACACCACGATCATCGGGATGCGCGGGCCGTCGCCGAAGAAGTCCACCGACTGGATGTAGCCGGTGTCGAAGTGGCCGCCGCCTTCGTCGGTCGTGATGATGATGGCGGTGTGCGCCCACAGCGTCGGGTTGGCCTGGACCTTGGCGATCAGGTCCTGCAGGAACAGCTCGTACTTGGCAGGCACCGAGTAGCCGGGGTGGCCGCTGTCGAGGTTCTTCGGGACGACGAAGGAGACAGCCGGCAGCGTGTTGCCGGCGATGTCGGCGTACAGCGTGGTCAGGCCGGCGAGGCCGGCCTTCAGGCTCGCGCTGCCCTGGATGTTGCTGGAGGCCACCAGCGGGTCGCCGATGGTGTTGTACTGCGCACCCTGGGCCACGGCCACCGGCACGCCGAAGGCGGCGGCGTCGGCAGTGACGTCGGCCTGCTCGCGTCCGCCCGTGTACCACTTCCAGCTCACGCCCTTGGCGGCGAGCGCCTCGGCGATCGTCGGCACGGTCTGCGGCGGCAGCGTGTAGTTGTTGGGGCCGATCGGCTGGACGTTGCCGGCGAGGTCGTAGCCCAGGCCGTAGTTGTTGACCAGGTAGTACTTGCCGGCGTCGCAGTTGCTCTTGACGTTGAGCGTGCCCAGGAACGTCAGGATGGGTCCGACGCCCGGCTGCGTCGCGTCCGAGCAGTTCACGTAGGAGCCGCCGCTGTAGCCGTCCTGCGAATAGAAGTTCGGCGTCGACGCCATCGGGTTCGGGTTCTCGATCTGGTTGGCCGGCGGCGTCGCCGCGGCGCCCGCGACGTTGAACCAGGCCGTGTCGGCCGTCGCGATCGCGAAGAAGTTGGCGCCCGTGCCACCCTGGATCGACTGGTGGTAGTTGTCGCTGATCGCGTACTGCGCCGCCAGGCTCTTGAAGAACGGGGCGTCGCCGGTGGACATGTTGGCGAAGCCCATCAGCTCGCCGCCCTGCGACGGATTGGCCGGCGTCACGCCGCTGGTGTCGCCGCCCTGGCCCGTGGTCGTGGCGACCCACGTGTACATGTCGAGCTTGGAGTTGTCGCCGCCGTTCTGCTGCCACATCTGGAAGAAGCGGTGCACCGGGTCGCCCGTCAGGTTGCCCAGCGGGTTGGTCGGGCTCAACGCGTAGGGCGCGTACTTGGTGTTCTGGAACGGGCCGTTGGGCAGGTCGGCTGGCGTGCGCGGATCGGGCACGCCGCCTTGCGCCTGCAACTGCGCGTTGAGCACGCCGATCAGCTCGGGCTGCGGCAGCGTGGCGTACGCCGCGGCGCGCGTCGGGTTGATCGAGTAGGCGGTCTGCGTCGCGCCCTGGTTCTGCGCAGCCAGCGTGAAGTTGGGGCCCGGCGAGCCGTCGGCGTTGACGATGCCTTGCGACAGCAGGTTCTTGACGGTCTGGTTGGCCGGCGCCGAATAGGTCGCGAAGACGGCGTCGAAGGTCTGGTTCTCGCCGACCACCACGATCACGTTCCTGATCGCCGTCGTCGTCGGGCCGGCGTTCAGCGCGGCCAGCGAGGTGGCGGCCGCCGCGGGCACGGCGCCGGAGATCGCGCCGGTCGGCGGGATCGTCACGACCGCGCGGGCGGTGTCGGTGCCGACGGCGACCTGGCCGGCGTGCACGTTGAAGCTCGCGATCGTGAAGAGGTTGTCGACCGGATCGCTGCCGGCCGCGTGGTACGTGGCGCCGATGGGGTCGGTGACCGAGGCCGCGGGAATGCCCAGCGCGGTGTAGGCGGGCTGCAGCGCGGTCGTCACGGCCTGCTCCGCCGCGGTGATGGTCGCCGACGTCACGCCGGCCGACGTGATCTGCGCCGCCGTGGGCGCGGTCGTCGGCACGAGGCCCAGCACGCGCTGGGTCACCAGCGAGGTCAGCGGATTCAGGTTGGCGACCAGGCTCACGGCCGCGCCGCCGCCCGAGGGCGCGAGCACCGACGACAGCAGCGCCGGCGTGCCGTCGACGTCGTTGAACGCGGCGGTCAGCACGAACGGCGCCGTGCCCTTCGTGACGATCGAGTACGTGCCGTCCACACCGGTCAGCGCGGACTGCACCGTCGCGCCCTTGCTGTCGGTCAGCGTCACGGTGGCGCCCACCAGCGGCGCGCCGGTCGCGGCCACGCCGCTCACCGTGTAGGTGGGCGGCGTCGAGTTGCTCGAGCTGTCGAAACAGGCGGTCACGATGGCTCCGCCGGCGACGGCCAGGGTGCCGCAAGCCACGGCGATGAGGCGACGCTGCATGAATGATCCTTTGAGTTGGAAATGACAGGGCACCGGCGCGCAGGGTGCCGGTGCCCGATCCCTGCAGCGTCGCAGAAGGATGTGTCAGCGTGATGGCGTTGTGCTGACGCCGACCTCAAGATTGGCTGCCGCACGCCGATGAAACGAAGAAACGAGTCGGCTCCCTGACACGGATTCGGCTAACCATCCGTTACGCCCCTGCGTTTTCACTGACAGCGAAAAGGGGGTTGACAGGCACACAATGCGCGTGCACGAGGCGGCGACGCCTGCGATCTTCAGTGATGTGACGGATTCCTCTTGAAAGGCGCTTGGCGCCTCCATGTCCATGCCCGTTGTAGCAGTCATCAATCGCAAAGGCGGAAGCGGCAAGAGCACGCTGGCCACGCAGTTGGCGGGTTGCCTCGCCAATCGTGGATCGCAGGTGATGCTGGGCGACGTCGACCGCCAGCAGTCCTCGCTCGCCTGGCTGCGCCGCCGCGCCGCGCAACCGCTCTCCAAGTCCGCCGCAATCGTCGGTTCGGCGTTCGGCAGCCAGAGCGTCATGCGCCCGCCGGCCGGCATCTCGCACGCCGTGCTCGACACCCCCGGCGGCCTGCAAGGCTACGACCTGGCCCGCATCGCGATGACCGCCGACGCGATCCTGATGCCGGTCAGCGACTCCGTCTTCGACCGCGAATCCGCCGTCCATTGCCACGCCGAGCTGATGACGCTGCCGCGCGTCGTCAGCGGCCGCTGCAAGGTGGCGGTCGTCGGCATGCGGCTCGACGCCCGCACCAAGGGCGCGGCGCGCATGCAGGAATGGGCCGAGCAGAACGGCCTCGCCTACGTCGGCTCGCTGCGCGAGTCGCAGATCTACACGCGCTGCGCCGAGCAAGGGCTGTCGCTGTTCGACGTCGCCTCCGGCAAGGTCGAGACCGACCTCGCGCAGTGGCGGCCGATCGTCGAATGGCTCGACACCACCTGGGCCGCGGCGGAGCGCATGGAGGCCAGCGCCAAGACGGCCGTGCCGGTCTCGGCGCCGTCCATCTCGCCGCACGCGCGCCGCCGCACGCTGGTTCGCGCGCCGTTGCCGGTGCCGGCGTCCAAGGCAGGGCCGGCCTCGGAGTTCCGGCCGGGCCGCGAGACGGCGCGCCCGCCGCGCGCGCAGCGGTTCGGCTGGCTGTTCACGGTGTTCCGCGCCTGGGCCTGATCGAACCCGGCGGGGCCGATTTATGAGCCCCAGACCGCAGTCGCCATCCGCCGCGTCAGAACTTCAGCAGCTCGCTTGCCACACGGAAGGTGTCCATGTGAGCCCACCATGGCGTTAGCATTGAACTGGCTGCACGACTCGCTCAGCCTGATCTTCACCACCGCGCTGTTCGTGGCGCACTTGTTGGTGGTCGCACGTGCGATTACCCGTCGCAACCGCACGCCCTCCTCGCGCGTGGCCTGGGTGGCGGTCATCATGTTCCTGCCGCTGCTGGGCGTGATCGCCTATCTGCTGCTCGGCGAAACCAGCATCGGCCGCGAGCGGATCAAGCGCCTGCGCGAGATCGAATCGCGGATGCCGTTGCCCGACGACGGAGCCTTCGCTCCCGACGGGATCGATCCCCGGGCGGTGCCGCTGTTCGATTTCGGCCGTTCGATCAACGGCTTCCGCGCGGTCGCCGGCAACCGGTTTGCGCTGATGGAGGACTCCAATGCCGCCATCGACGCGCTGGTGGTCGATATCGAGCGGGCGGCGGAGCATGTGCACATCAGCTTCTATATCTGGCTGGACGATCACAACGGCGGCAAGGTCGCCGATGCGCTAGCGGCCGCCGCTCGACGCGGGGTGCGATGCCGCGTGATGGTCGATGCATTGGGTTCGCGCGCTTTCACGCGCTCCCGGCGCTGGGGGCAGTTGCGCGACGCCGGCGTCGTCACGCTGGCGACGCTGGACGACGTGCCCCGCCTGGGTCATCTGGCGGTCGGCCGGGTGGACCTGCGCAACCACCGCAAGATCGTGGTGATCGACAACGCCATCGCCTTCTGCGGCAGCCAGAACTGCGCCGATCCCGAATTCAGGATCAAGGCCAGGTACGCCCCCTGGGTGGATATCTTCCTGCGTTGCCAGGGCCCGGTGGTGCGCCAGCAGCAGCACCTGTTCCTCAGCGCCTGGATCGCCGAGACCGGAGAGCAACTCGAGGCCTTGCCGTCCGTGGTGCCGGCGCCGCAGCGGTTCGAGCCTGGCGTCATCGCGCAGGTTTTCGGCACCGGCCCGACCAGTCGCGACAACGCCATGTCCGACATGTTCGTCGCCAGCATGTATGCCGCCCGCGAGGACCTGCTGATCACCACGCCCTACTTCGTGCCAGACGAGGCGATCCTGCGTGCGCTGTGCGCCGCGGCGCGGCGCGGGGTCAAGACCACCATCATCTTTCCGGAACGCAACGACTCCTGGCTGGTCGGCAGCGCCTGTCGCAGCACGTACGCGGACCTGCTCGCTTCGGGCGTGGCCGTGCACGAATATCCGCCGGGACTGCTGCACACCAAGTCCATGACCGTCGACGGGCAGATCGCTCTGGTCGGCTCCGCCAACATGGATCGTCGCAGCCTGGAACTCAACTACGAGAACAACCTGGTGATCGCCGATCGCGATACGACCCAGGTCATCCGCCAGCGGCAGCTGACCTATCTTGCCGCGTCGCACTCCGTGGACATCGACACCGTCCGTACCTGGCCATTCCACAAGCGCCTGGTGCAGAACGCGGTGGGCATGATGGCGCCGGTACTGTAGGAGCAGGGCTTCACCCGTCCCCTGCCCGCCGACGACGGCCGGGCGGTTGCGCAGACGATTTGATGACGACTCGCAGCGCGCGCGAAGCCGTTTGAACAAGACTTTGAGCGCGCTCTACGACCCTCCCGCCTGTGGAGAGGCGCGGACTGAGCCTTGCCCCCGAATCGGCCGAGGACGAGGCTGCTCCTCAATCCTGCTCGGCTTCCAGGATGTCTGCAGCGTCGCCGAATCGCAGGCTGTCGAGATGCTCTGCCACGCGTTCGTATTCGCCCTGGCGCAGGTGCCCACGAAGCTGCCGTGAGAGCGTCTTGAAGCAATCCATCGCCGACAGCTTCTGCTGCCGAAGCAAGCCAACGAGTTCGGCCAGCGCGTCCATCTCGAGCGGATCTCCACCCTGCACCAGCATTTCCTCGGCCGGTGCCTGCCGCGACTGGAAGGCCGGCTCCGCACTCTGCCGGAGGCGATGCAATTCGGAGGCGAGGTCGTCCGCCAACGGGCCAGCCAGCGCGACGTCGCCACCGACGCACGCCGCCTCGGCTTCGCCGGCGAGCCGCTGAATCGCCTTGGCCCCAAGCAGTCCCGCGCTGCCCCGCAGTTTATGCATCCGGCCCGCATGAGTCGCAAGTTTTCCGGCATCGGTGAACTGCTCTGGCAGTGCGACATCCGCGAATTCGCCCAGGAGGCGCTTGAGCATCGATCGAAAGAGCTCGAAATCGTTGTTCAGGCGCTCGCGCGCATCCATCGAGTCGATCCCGTCGATCTCGGGCCAAGGAGCGCGCGACTGGGCAGCCGCGTTCTGCGCTTCGACCGGCGTGCGCGCACGCGGGCCGGCCGGAAGGTGGACATGGCGCAGGACGCTGCGCATGAGCTGCTGCGCATCGAAAGGCTTGATGATGTAGTCGTCCATGCCGGCCTCGGAGGAACGTTGGCGATCGCTGCTCAGCGCGCCGGCGGTCAGCGCGATGATCGGCAGGTCCTGCAGGCCCAGTTCGCCGCGGATCCGGCGCGTTGCGTCGTAGCCATCGAGCACGGGCATCTGAACGTCCATCAGGACGATGTCGACGGCGTGCGGCTCTGCCTCGAGCAGGTCGACGGCCTGCTGCCCGTTGCTCGCGACCCGGACGCGGGCGCCTTCGGCTTCGAGGATGCGTCGGGTCACTTCCAGGTTGATGTCGCTGTCGTCCACGAGCAGGACGCGCACGTCCGGCAGGACATATTCGCCGGGCTCGGCCGGACCGCTCTCCGGGCGATCCAGTGCCTCCAGCGACGCCAGCGCGAATTGCAGCGTCACGCTGAATTCGCTGCCGACGCCAGGTGCGCTGTCGACGTGCACCTCGCCGCCCATCAACTTGACCAGGCGCTTGACGATGGACAGGCCCAGCCCGGTGCCTCCGAAGCGCCGCGTGATCGACGCGTCGGCCTGGGCGAAGGGCGCGAACAGTTGCTCCTGGACTTCGGCGGCGATCCCGATGCCGGTGTCGCGCACGGCGAAGCGCAGCGTCACGTGCGAAGACGTGGCCGCGAGCAGGCTCACGCGCAGGCTGACGCTGCCTTGCTCGGTGAACTTGATCGCGTTGGACAGTAGGTTCGTCAGGATCTGGCTGAGCCGCGTCGCATCGCCTTCTATCGCCGCGGGCAGGTCGTGCTCCCCGTCGATCTCGAAGGCGATGCCCTTGGCCTGCGCCTGCACGGCAAGCATCTCGGGCAGTTCCGCCAGCAGGCCGTGCAGGTCGAACGCCCGGCGCTCGACGATCAGTTCGCCCGCTTCGATCTTCGAGAGATCCAACACGTTGTTGAGCACCAGCAGCAGCGCCTTGCTGCCCAGCTTGAGCTTGGCCAGCAGATCCGACTGTTCGTCGTCCAGCGCTGTCTTGCCCAGCAGGAAGGCCAGCCCGATGACCGCGTTCATCGGCGTGCGGATCTCGTGGCTCATGTTGGCCAGGAACTCGCTCTTGGCGCGGCTCGCCTGTTCGGCCCGATGCGTCGCGTCGCGCAAGGATTCCTCGTATTGCTTGCGTTCCGTGATGTCGCGCGCCGCGGCGAAAACACCTTGCAGCGAGCGGTTGCGGTCATGGTACGTGGTCGCGTTGTACGAGACGACGGTGAGCTTGCCGTCGCGGGCGCGCGCCGTGAGCTCGTAGTTGGTGACCTTGCCCTCGTCCAGCACGCGCCTGATGCCGGCCTCGGCCCGCTGCGGGTCGGTGAAGCAGTTCTTGAACGGCGCGCCGATCAGCTCGTCGCGCGTGCAACCCGTCAATGCCTCTGCCTGCTTGTTGACGTCGGTGACGATGCCGCGCGGGTCGATGGTCATCAAGGCGTCGACGTTCGATTCGATGAGCGAGCGCGTGTAGAAGTGCTGGTCGCGCAAGCGCTGGTCGAGCTTGGCGCGTTCCTCCTCGATTTCCTTGCGCGCGGTGTTGTCGGTGCCGATCAGCAGGTAGCCGATGATGCCGTCGTGCGCGTCGCGCAACGCCGTCACCGACACGATGGCCGGGAAGCGGCTCCCGTCCTTGCGGATCTTGGTCAATTCGTAGATGTCCTCGATGCCGCGCGAGGCCTTGAAGGCGAGGGCTTCGAATCCGGGGGCGATCGCCACGCCCAGCTCGGCGCTGAGCGCCTTGGCGCGCGCGACCACCTCGACCGGATCGTGCAGATCCGCCGGCGTGATCCGGTTCACCACCTCGGCGGCCGAATAGCCCATCATCCGTTCGGCGCCGACGTTGAAGATCTGGATCACGCCCTTGGCGTCGGTCGCGATGCTCGAGAAGTTGGCGCTGTTGAAGATCGCGTTCTGCAAGGTGCTGGCCTGAATCAGCGCGGCCTCCGGTCGCCGATGCACGCTTGCTCCAGGCTCTTCGCCGCGTCGCGTGCGATGGAGAGCTGCCTCGAACCCGCGGCCGATTGCGCCGGCCAGCCGGAGCTTCAGCGCCTGCCAGCTGAAGCGGTTCGCCTGCGGTGCATTCGCCGCGCCGCGAACGGGCGGCGGGGTGCCGATGTCACTTGAGTTCTTGGTCATGACTCGTTCCTGTCAAAGAGCAGGCCGGGGCGGCGAATCGCGTCGCCGGCAGCGGGCTCGGCGCCCTGGCCCCCGCGACGCTTGGACGGATCTGCGTCGCGGGGCGGCGCGTGACGTTGCGGGCCGGCGTCGAGGTGCGGACGTCATCGATGTACTGCGCGCACGCCCGGGCTCGGCCTGCATTCTTCGCGGCGTACAAGGCCTTGTCGGCCGCCTGCACGAGATCCTTTGCAAGGCAGCGTGTGGAAGCGCTGCCGGGTGTCCAGCGCGCGCCATCGACATCGCAGCTGGCGATGCCCACACTCGCGGTGACATGCGCGGCCGTCGCCGAGCCTGCGTGCACGATGGCCAGTGCATCGATGGCGTCCAGGATGGCGCACGCCACGTGCGCGGCACCGACCTGCGACGTGTCGGGCAGCAGCACTGCGAACTCCTCGCCGCCGTACCGCGTCACGAGATCCGCCGGACGCAGGCAAGAACGCAACATCGCTTGCGCCAGCGACAGCAGGCAGGCGTCGCCCGCCGGATGGCCGTAGAGATCGTTGAATGCCTTGAAGTGGTCGACGTCGATCATCAGCAGCGCCAGCGCATTGCCCGCGCGCCGCGCGGAGCCCCATTCCTGTTCCAGCGCCTCGTCGAAGCGCCTGCGGTTGGCCACGCCGGTGAGCGCATCGGTCGTGGCGATGCGGCGCAACTCGTCGGCCAGGTGCTTGACGCGCAGCTGCGCCTTGACCCGGGCCAGCACCAGCGCGGCATTCAGCGGCTTGGCGATGAAGTCGGAGGCGCCCAGCTCGAATCCGGAGAGTTCGAACTCGGGCTCGCGGTGGCTCGTGACGAAGATCACGGGCACGTGGGCCAGCTCGCGGTCCGCCTTGAGCGCCTCGCAGACCAGATAGCCGTTCATGCCGGGCATCTCCGCATCGAGCAGGATCAGGTCGGGGATCGACTCGTGCGCCATTCGCAGCGCGTCCTGGCCGCTGACGGCGAAGGCGAGGTTGCCGACGTCCGCGAGGATGGCCGCCAGCACCCGGATCGTGCCCGGATCGTCGTCGACCAGGAGAATGTCGTCATCCATGCGGATCCGCGGCGTCGATAGCCCGCGGCAGCGCGATCGTGAAGCTGCTTCCCTGCCCAGGTTCGCTCTCGACGCGCAGTTGTCCGTCCATCGCTTGCACGAGCTGGCGCGTGATCACGAGGCCGAGGCCCGCGCCGGGCATCGGGGCCTGTTCCCGGCCGAGGCGATTGAACGGCTCGAAGAGGCGTTGAACCTGGGGGGCTTCCAGTCCCAGGCCGTTGTCGCGGACCGCGATGTCGATGTGCTGCAAATCGGTCGTGAGCTCGATGCGGGCCCAGCCGCCGCGCCGGTTGTACTTGACGGCGTTCGTCAGCAGGTTCACCAGGCACTGGTGCAGCCGATCCCTGTCGGCGAGGATGCGCAGGGACGGCGAAGCGGGCACGCGCGACAGCGCGACGCCGGCCTGCGCGGCTTGCGCGGAGACCGCCGAGACGGCATCTTCCACGCAGCGGTTCACATCGACGACACGCAGGTCGACAGTCATGTTGCCGGTCTCGAAGCGCCCGACGTCCATCACGTCGCGCATGAGGCCTTGCAGATGGCGGCCGCTCGTCACGATGTGTTGCAGCCGCCTCGCCTGGGCCGGCGGCAAGGGGGCGCCGGCGTCGCTCTCCATGAGTTCGGCGAATCCCAGCAAGCCGTTCAACGGGTTGCCCATCTCGTGCGCGATGTAGGACATCATCAGTGTCTTGGTGCGACTTGCGGTCTCCGCCTCGATGCGCGATCGTGACTCGGCCTCGAGGCGCTCCTGGTCGCCGGTATCGCGCAGCATGACGGTCGTCAGGCGATCCGCTCCTTCGCCGATCGAAGACACGGTCATCGCGACGGGAAAGCGCTCGCCGTCGGAACGCGTCAGCACCGTGCGCACTGGCTTGTCCTGCTCCTGGGGCTCGAGCGGCAGCTCCTGGCCCAGCAAAACATTCACCTTCGATTCGATGGCCTGCTCGTGCTCGGTGCCGAACATGCGGCAGGCCGAGGCGTTGATAAGCACGACCTTGCCGTCGACATCGCAGGTCACGATGGCGTCGGATGCGGCGGCGACGATGTCGGCGACGCGCGCGTCTCCCACCCGGCGCCAGTGCTCGCGAACGGCCATCAGTTCCGCGTCGGTGCGTCGCTTCAGATCGAGCAGGTTGCGCACGCGTGCCTGCAGGATGGCAGCCGTGTAGGGCTTGGCGATGAAGTCCGCCGCCCCCAGATCGAGTGCGCGCATCTCGTAGCGCGGATCGGAGAAACGAGTCACGAACGCGATCGGGACGTGCCGGTACTTCGCCTCCGCCTTCAGCGACCTGCACACGTCGAATCCGTCGATGCCGGGCATGTGCGCGTCCAGCAGGATCAGATCGGGAACGATGCGTCGGGCGAGGGTCAACGCCTCCTCGCCGCTCTTGGCGAAATGCAGGTCGCCCATGGCCGCCAGCGTGTGGCGCAGGATGTGGATGGACGCCGTGTCGTCGTCGACGATGAGGATGCGCGGCGCCAGCTGGCTCGCCGGCGCGCCGGCATCGTCCGGCACGGTGCCGGCGCGTTTCAGATCCTCGATCAGCAACGCCGCCCGCAGGTGTGCGCGAACGCGAGCCGTCAGCTGGGAGGCGACCAGCGGCTTGGTGACGAAATCGGCCGCACCCTTGCCCAAGGCGACCACCTGCAACGCCGTCGAATCGTGGCTCGTCGCGAAGATGACCGGCACGCGCGCCAGCGCCGGATCCGCCTTCAGCTGCTCGAAGACATCGAGCCCTGTCATGCCCGGCATCTCGATGTCCAGCAGGATGAGGTCCGGCGTCGACTCGCGGGCCAGCCGAAGTGCCACCTCACCCGACGTGGCGAACCGTTGATCGCGGAACTGCGCCAGCATGCGACTCATGACCTGGATCGCCGACGGGTCGTCGTCGACCAGCAGCAGGCGGACTTCACGGGGTAGCATCAATCGACCTTTCGGCGCCGGGAGGCTGCTTCACCCCTGAACGTTTCACCGTACCACGCATATGAAGAACGCAGGCGTTTGTTTCGCTGCCGGTCGCGTCGCCGTACAGAACTCCCCTCAGGTCGCCCCGAGGAACGCTGCCGAGCAGCTCCGCTGCGGTCTTGTTCAGAAAGAAAGATGCAACGGGAGCGCGATCGTGAAGACGCATCCTGTTCCGGGAACATCTCGAACGGAGAGCGTGCCGAAGTCCGCTTCGACGCTGTGCCGGGCGATGGCCAGGCCGAGACCCAATCCCGTCCTGTCGGCGCTGCGCTGGGTGAAGGGCGTGAACATCGATTCGAGCGTGCCATGGGGCAGGCCGCCACAATGGTCGTGCACCTCGATGTGCGCCTTGCCGTCGAGGGCGAAGGCCTGAAGCGTGATTGCCGTGTGGCGGTGCGTGAACTTGAACGCGTTCTGGAGAAGATTGGCCAGCGCCCCGTGCAGCATGGGCCGATTGCCGCGGACGGTCATGCCCTGCGGCACGGGACGCACCAGGAGTCCGCAGCCCGCGGCATCCGCTTCGAGGCGCGCGGCACTCTCGGCATCTTCGATGAACGACGCGATGGAGAAGACCTGCCGTTCCGACAGCGTTCCCTGGCGGACCTCATCCACTGCCCGGTCGATGAGGAGGCCCAGGGATGCAAGGCTGCGTTTGAGTACCGCGCCGGTCGCACCGGCAACGCTCAGGTTCCCGAATTCCAGCGCGCTCACCGCCACGTTCGCGGTCGACAGCGCGTTCCGGAGCTCGTGCACCAGGAAGCCGACGCGCTCTTTCGCCTCGTTCGCGTGGGTCGTCAACATCCGGGCGTCGCGCTGGGAAATGAACTCCATCACCGCATCCGCGATGGCGTTGTCGAGGCAGCGATTCAACGTGCGGAACTCGTCGACGGCAAAGGGGGCGTCGCGTTCGAACGCCAGGTCCGTGATGGCCTGGCAGAGGTCTCCATAGTCGTGGACGACCTGATCGACCGTATATCCCAAACCGAGGAGGCTGGCGCCATGTGCGGTGGCGCTCACACCAATTTCGGAGCGCGCAAGCGTGTCGCCACCCGAGGCTCCGGAAATGCCGACGCTCTGCTCGTGTTCGCCGGCCTCCTCGGCCTGCAAGGTTCGAATGAGCTGGTCCAGGAACATCGGCACGCCGTTCGCCAGCTGTCTCTCGCTCGCCGATCTCTGGGGCCTTGCCGCGACTTTTGCCTTGCACCTCGCGACCAGGTCGGCGCGGTTGTTTGTCAGAAATGCATGCATCATCATCAGTGGTACCCGTGCGGTTCGCCGTCTGGTCCTTGAACGACGGAAGCGCAAGACATCGCAGATGGTTCGAAGCAAACTATCTGTTCTCGAGCGCCGCGTCTGTTCGGTAGTGAACAGAGTCGACCATGGACTCCTCGGCCGCGAGCAACTCGATCGACCCATGCAGCAAGAATCGACTGGGCTGCTCAGAACAACAAGGGAATGTGTGGGCGGCCTCAGATCTGAAGTGCAACACCTCATAGCGTAAGGTGTTCACATGCAAGAACAGACGAAGTACCAGCAGCTCCAGCCAGAGGATCGAATGACGATTGCGAGCATGACTCAACAGGGCTGCG